>Ga0081455_10005621_pt1 | contig 13698 bp, 17 predicted proteins | sample TabmetS3T2R1_FD_70207 | JGI IMG/M metagenome (GOLD analysis project Ga0081455, IMG submission 70207) | Tabebuia heterophylla rhizosphere microbial communities from the University of Puerto Rico - S3T2R1 | ecosystem: Host-associated > Plants > Roots > Rhizosphere ... | reverse complement strand
CTTCCGCTTCCGCGCGCTCTCGATCGAGCGTTTCGGGCTCGGCGACCACCTGGCGGCGCTCGAGCGACTGAAGCAGAGACTCGCCGCCGAAGGCCTCTTCGCGCCTGCGCGCAAGCGCCGCCTACCTCGGTTCCCGCGCCGCGTCGGACTCGTCACCGGGAACGACGCTGCCGCGAAGCGCGACGTGCTGACGGCGATCACGACCCGGTTCCCACCGGCGCGCGTCGTGGTCGCCGAGACCTACGTCCAGGGTCCGCGCGCGGCGCCGGCGCTCGTGACCGCGATCGAAGACCTGTGTGCGATCGAGGACGTCGACGTCATCGTGCTCGCACGTGGCGGCGGCAGTTTCGAGGATCTCCTCCCCTTCAGCCAGGAGCGGCTCGTCCGGGCTGTTGCGTCGTGCCGCGTCCCGATCGTGTCGGCCGTCGGCCACGAGCAGGACACGCCGTTGACCGACCTCGCAGCGGACGTGCGCGCGTCGACCCCGAGTGTGGCGGCGCGACTCGTCGTCCCCGACGCGGACGAGCTCCGTGAACGTCTGTCTCAGGTGCGCAACCGCCTGGACCGGGCGCCGCTGCTCCTCCTCGAGCGCAAGCGCGCGCGGCTCGACGGCGCCTACGGGCGGCTGCGAGCGCTCTCGCCGCGCGCGACGCTCGAGCGCGGCTACGCGATCGTGCGGACCGGCGACTGCATCGTCCGGGATTCCGCTGAAGTCGAGTCGGGCTCACGCGTCGACGTCGAGCTCGGTCAGGGTGGTTTTGGTGCGACAATCGAGGAGGTGCGATGAGGTTTGAAGAGGCCCAGCAGGAGCTGGAGCAGATCGTCCAGCAGCTCGAGTCCGGCCAGACCGACCTCGACAAGTCGATCAGGCTGTGGGAACGCGGCGAGGAGCTGCACCGGTTCTGCGTCGAGCAGCTCGAGTCGGCCCAGGGAAAGATCGACGAGCTAGAGCCGCGGCAACCTGAATAGAATCCCGCGCACGGTGCCGGGCCCCGCAACAGACCTGCTGAGGAAAGTTCCGCTCTTCTCGGACCTCGAGAACAAAGAGCTCGAGGAGATCGCGGGCTCGATGAAGGAGCGGCGCTTCTCGACCGGCCAGCAGATCGCCGTCGAGGGCGAGAGCGGCGTCGGGTTCTTCGTGATCGAGGACGGCGAGGCGACGGTGACCGTGCACGGCGACGAGGTGCGCCGCCTCGGCGCGGGTGACTACTTCGGCGAGATCGCGTTGATCGCCCAGACTCCTCGAACGGCGACGGTCACCGCGGACAGCGACCTGAAGACCTACGGGATGACCTTCTGGGACTTCCGCCCGCTGGTCGAGGAGACGCCGGGCATCGCCTGGAAGCTGCTTCAGAGCTTCGCGAAGCAGTACGACAAGTCGCAGAGCTAGCCGCTCGCAGAAGTCCTAGCGGCGGGTGCATCGGGTTCATCCGGCTGCGCTGAGAAGCGGCACGCCGGCCCTTGGTGTCGGACACCACGAAGTGTCAAGAGCGAGCTGTGTCAAAGCCGTAACAAGCAATCCCCAGCTCGGCGCGCGCCACCTTCGTTGAGACTCTCGTGAACTCCCTGCAAAGCCGACGTTTTCTTGCGCAGTTCACACCGTGCGCCGGGTCCCGGTGTCGGACACCGGTGCGTGTCAAGGGCCAGGTGTGCCAGAACTGTGACGAGTAGTTCCGCGGCTAGGTGTGGGCCAGCCGGCGTCCCAGCGCGGCGAGATCCTCGCGGGCCTGCGCCGGATCCCCGCTGAGCTCGTAGAGCTCCACGCCGTCGGGTCGCTCCGAAACGCGGCCGCCGAAGATCGCGCAGCGGACGCCCGCCTCGCCGCACGCGTCGGCCAAGGCCGACGGCGCCTTCCCCATCCAGGTCGACCGGTCGACGGTGCCCTCGCCGGTGACGACGAGGTCAGCGCCGCGCACCCGCTCGGGGAAGCCGATCAGGTCGAGCACGAACGGAGCGCCCGGGACGAGCTCCGCGCCGAGCGCGGCCAGAGCCGCCCCCAGCCCCCCGGCTGCCCCCGCCCCGGGAAGCTCGGCAAACGGATCCAGCGCGTCCATTCCCTGCACCCGGCGCTCGAGCTCGCCGAGCTGCTCGGTCGTCGCGCCCTTCTGGCGCGCGAAAACCCGAACAGCGTCGATCAGCGGCGAGCGGACGTCGCAGGCAGCCCGAGCCGGCATCCGAAACCCGCCGAGGACCTCGAGCAACCCCCGCCCGCCGTCGACCGTCGCCGTCCCCCCGAGGAAGACGACGAGCTCGGCCGGCTCCGTGTCCATCGCCGCGTGGATCAGCTCTCCGAGCCCCCTGCTCGAGCCGCGCAGCACGTCGCGTTCCCCCTCCCCCACGAGCCCGAGCCCCACCGCCTCGGCCGATTCGATCGCCGCGATCCCGCTGTCCAGCAGCAGCCAGCGCGCCCGGACCTCGCGGCCGAGCGGGTCGGACACGAGCGCCTCGCGCCACTCGCCGCCGAGGGCGCCGGACAGCACGTCGAGCGTCCCCTCGCCCCCGTCCGCGACCGCCAGTTCCTCCGCATCCGCGCCTCCGCGCCGCAGCCCGCCGGCCAGTGCCGCGGCCGCCTCCCGCGCGGACAGAACGCCCTTGAGGCTAGCCGGACATGCGAGCGCGAGCACGAGGCTCCTCCGGCTCGGCCTCGTCGCGCTCCGGCGCGTCGCTCGGCATGCGCCTGATCGTCGCGAGCGTGAGCCCCTCCCGCGTCAGGAACAGGAGCCCGAGGCCCACGCCGACCGACATCTCCAGCACCTGGAGGCCAAGCCCGAAGGCGATCCCCGTGGAGTACGGAACCCCGTACGAGCGGAGCGGCAGCGCCACGACGGCCTGCAGCAGGCCGATGTTCCCCGGCCAGAGCGGGAAGATCATCGCGACGTTCATGAGCAGCAGGACGAGGGCAGCCGCGGAGATGGGCTCCTCGATCCCGAACGCGTACATCGTCGCCCAGACCGCGAACAGCTGGACGATCCAGCCGGCGCTCTGGAGGAGCGCGGCGGCCACCGCCGCAAGGGGTTCCCGCAGGACGCCCAGACCCAGCCGCGCCATGGCAAGGAGCCTCCGGATGGCCCGGGCGCTCTCGGGCAGGGGGCGGTGCTCCAGCCCGGCGACGAGCATCGTCACCAAGAAGACGACGATGCCGCCGATGATCACGATCTCGAGGCTCGTGATCGCCCAGCGCGGGATCCGGGCCGTGGCGAGGACGTACCCGGTCAGGATCAATGCTGGGACGAGGTCGAACAGGCGGTGCGCGAAGACCGAGCCGAGCAGCCGGCCCGTCGCCCCCTTGCCGCGGGGCATGTCGCGCGCGAGGACGGCGACGCGGGCGAGCTCACCGATCCGTCCGGGGAGAACGGCGTTCCCGAGCAGGCCGATCGAGAAGGCCGAGAAGACCCGGCGGAACGGCGGCTGCTGATCCTTCGGAAGCGCCTGGTTGATGACCGTCCGCCAGGCCAACGCCCTGAGCGCGACCGAGAGGAGGTTGAGGCCGAGCGCGACGGCGACCCAGTTCCACGAGACACGGCCGAAGGCGTCGCCGACGCGGTCCCACTCCGGCCCCCGCCACCACAGGAGGCCCACGATCGTGATCAGCATGCAGACGGCGAAAAGGGCACGGAGGAACCAGCTCTGCGGGAACCCCCAACTCATGCCGCAGCCGGCACCCGCCCGAGAACCTCCTCGTACACACCGATGAGCCGTCGGGCGATCTCGTCCCAGGAGTAGCGGTCCTCGGCGACCCGCCGCGCGGCCAGCCCGAACCGGCAGCGCCGATCCTCGTCGGCGAGGAGGTCGACCAGCGCCTCCGTCAGCGCAGCAGGATCTCCCGGGGGCACGGTGAGACCGGTCTCCGGCGTCATGACGTCACGGTACCCGTCGATATCGGAGGCCACGACGGGCAGCGCTGCCGCGAACGCGCGCGTCAGCACCATGCCGAAGCTCTCGCCGCCCAGGGAGGGCGCGGCCATCGCCTTGGCGGCCAGCAACTCCGTCGTGAGCCGCTCCTGCGGCACGAAGCCGAGCAGGTCGATCCCCTCCTCCGAGATCCGTCCGCGGGCAAGCAGGAGCCTAACCGCGAGCGGGTCCGCGCCGATCACGCGGAGCCGCGCCCCGGTGCGGCGATGGATCTCCGGCCAGGCGCGGAGCATGATCGGGAGCCCCTTCCGCGCCTCCTGGCGCCCGACGAAGAGGATGCGGTGCTCGCGACCGGACGGGTCGGCTTCCGGAGGGATCAGAACACCGTTCGGGATCACCCGGTACTCCCCGGGCGCGTAGCGCGCGGCCGTCTCGCGCGCCTGCTCGGAGACCGCGATCCGCGCATCGATCCGGTCGAGCAGGAAGCCCCAGAGCGGCATCCCGAACGTCGTCCAGGCGAGGTCCCCGGCGGCGTGGAAGGTTGCGACCACCGGGCTGCGGGCAAGCGCCAGGGTGCCGCTCGACAGCACCGGCGTCATTGGCTCGTGGATGTGGAGCAGATCGAACCGCTCGCGCTCGAGCACCCGTTTGATCCGAAGAACCGACCGCGGCCCGAGGATGATGTTCGGAAGCGATGCGTTCGCAGGGACGATCGCCGAGCGGCCGACTGGGATCACGTCGGGCGGGGGCGGCCCGTCGCGGCCGACGCGCGGGTGCAGCGCCCGGGTGAACTGCCCGGGCGGGTCGTTGCCCATGATCGTCCGCGTTTCGACTCCGAGGCGCTGCAGCGCCTCGGCCTGCAGCTCCGCGTGCTCGACGACGGCGCCCCAGAACGACCACGAGTACGGGACGACGATCCCGACCTTCATGCCGGCGAACTATGACGCCATGCCTCTGTCACTCGCTGGACAGTTCTCCTGTCGCACAGACGAACGACACGGCCAACCGGTCTTCCTAGCGTGTGGAAAAACGGAGACCCGACGGAAGAAAGGGGAACCATGTGCGTCGAAATCCGTTACGCCACGAAGGAAAACGGGGAGCTCACCTCCCTGGGCGGTGTCGACCGCTTCTTCGGGCGAGACCAGCCCTGGGGACTGACTCAGCCCGAGATCGTCAGGATGATCGAGAGCGGCAAGTGGTCCTTCTTCGTCAGACGGAAGACCGCCTGGGAGACGCAGGATCGCCTCGGCGTCTTCGTCGTTCGGCGCGACGGCCGGAAGTACCTGCGCACGGCCGCGGACTGGCAGTCCGAGGACGAGCTCATGAACCTGCCGACGCAGGATCCGGTTCTGACCGATCGGATGCCCGATGCGCTGTGGTCGGGCCTTCCGAGCGCGAGGACACCGCGCCTGCAACGCGCGGCCGGCGAGCCGCCGCTCCCAAGACGCCTCGGGGTCTTCACGAGCAGGCGCGGACCGCACCCGATCGATCACCTCGGCCCCTACCCGCTGCTCCCGGCGCGGACAGTGTTCGTCCGCTTCGTCGCGCCCTTCTCGTACCGCTACGAGGTGCGGATCAACGGCGAGCCACCGCTCGAGGAGGTACCGGCCGAGACCACCGAGCTTTCCGGGCAGCTCGAGCACAGCGGCTGGTTTGCGCTCACACACATCGGCCACCTGGGCGAATTCGATCCGGCGGCCCCGGTCCAGATCGACCGTGACTTCACGGCCTATGAGCTGCGCATCCGCCTCCCGGAGGAGCTCGTCGAGTCGGAGCAACTCTCGATCCAGCTCGCCCAGCTGTCCCTGAACCCGAACTGCCCGCCGCCTGGAAACAAGAGCGACGCACTCAACCTCGAGCTTCGTCGCTTGGCGGCTTAGTCAGTCGATGTCGGCGCGACGGTAGCGCCAGGTCGCGGCGAGCCAGCCGGCGATCGCAATCGCGGGGAGAACGACGAACGCGGCCGCCGCGGAGCCCGCCTCGAGCTGGACGTCGACGTCGGGCGCCAGGCCGAGCAGCGAGGACGCCCAGCCGATGACCGTGAAGCGGGCCGCGCCGTGGGCGGAGTATGCGACGACGTTCTCCCAGATCAGCACGAACGCGAGCCCCCACCAGACCGCGCGCCGAAACCAGATCCCGGCCGCGACGAACAAGCCAGAGTAGGCGAGCGCGGCGAAGGACGCGGCGAGCAGCGCCGCCACCGCCACGTCGCCGGCTCCCGCCACGATCGCCGCCACCGTCAGCGGCAGCGCGGTGAGCGGCACGACGACCGTGAACGTCGCGAGCACGGCCGCCGCGGGCAGCTGCCATCGGGGCACCGGCTTCAGCGACAGGTAGACGAGCAGCTTGTCCTCGACGAGGTCGCCGATCGCCGAGGTGCCGAGCCAGAGCGTCGCGAACGGGACGAGGATCCCGAGCCCGTACCCGCCGACGGCGTCGGCAGCCGCCTGGGCCGAGTTTTCGTCAAAGCGTGCGAACAGCCCGATCAGGACGGCGAGCGCGCCGAGGCCCCCGATGCCGAGCAGCCGCGGAATCGTGATCTGCGTCCGCAGCAGGAGCTTGTAGAAGGCGACGAGCGAAACGAGCGTGCTCGGGCGGGCCGAGACGACCTCGGTCGCGCTCATCGCTGCACCACGTAGCGGAACACGCCTTCGAGGTCGGCGTCGAGTGGATGCACCTCGTAGAGGCGCGCAGCGCGCTCCCGCGCGACCGGCGCGAGTGCATGTGCCAAGGCCCTGGCGTCCCTCGTGTCGAGCTCGAGCACCTCGTCGCCGTCGAGCCGCACGCCCACGGCTGTGCCAGCCTCGACCAGCGCGCCGGCGAGCTCGCGCGGGCGGTCGGTCCGAACGCGGATCCGCATCGGCCGGTCGTCCATCAGCGCCCGCAGCTCGTGGAAGTCGCCTGCGGCCGCGAGGCGCCCCTGCGACATGACGAGAACCTGCGAGCCCAGCCGCTCGACCTCGTCCAGGACGTGGCTGGACACGATCACGCAGCGGCCCTCCCCGCCGAGACGCCGAAACAGCGCGACCATGTCCATCCGCTGGCGCGGATCGAGCCCGGTCAACGGCTCGTCGAGCACGAGCACCGACGGGTCGTGGACGAGGGCCTGTGCGACCTTCACACGCTGGCGCATCCCTTTCGAGTACGAAGGCAGGCGGCGGGTGTCCGAGGGGTCCAAATGCACCTTCTCGAGGGCTGAGGCCGCCGCCGCGCCGGGGTCGTCCAGTCCCTGCAGCCTGGCGGACAGAGTCACGAACTCCCGTGCCGTCAGCGGCTCGAAGACGCTTTCCTGCTGCGGGACGAGCCCGATGCTCCGCGCCACGCTCGCATCGGCGCGAGGATCGCGGCCGAGCACGCGGACCGCTCCCTTGGACGGTCGAGCGAGGCCGCAGAGCATCCGAAACATCGTCGACTTCCCGGCGCCGTTCGGGCCGAGCAGCGCCGTCACCCCGGGCCCGACGTCGAAGCTGACATCGGAGACGGCGACGAGCGCACCGAACCACTTCGAGACGTTCTCCGCGACGATCCGCGGCTCGCTCGTCACCGGAAGGCCTCCAGACGGCGGTAGCGGTACCAGCAGACCAGCGCGCCGGCCACGATCGCCGCGAGAACCCCGCCGGTCACGAGCCACGTCGAGAGCTTCGTCACCGGATCGGCGTCCTCAGGGGTCTCGCCGAAGATCCGGTACGCGAGGTCGAACGCGACGAACGGCGAGCTGAGGAGATCGAGCTCGTTCGGCGCGCCGGCGCTCTCGATCGCTGAGCGCACGACGCTCACGGGGACGAAGAGCAGGAGCACGACGCCGACCGCGGCTGCAGCTCGGCGACTAGTGAAGCTCGAGACCGCCATTGACAGGGAGGCGTAGAGGAGCGCAGTGACGATCCCGGCAGCGAGGATCCGCAGCAGCAGCTTGGGTGTCTCGGCGGCCGATGGTCCCAGACCGGCCAACACGTACGCGAGCAGCATGAAGAGCAGCGGGCCGAGCGTGATCAGGAACATGACGGCGACGACGCCCAGTCCCTTCGCGACCAGATAGCGATTTCGATCGAGCGGGCCGGCGAGGTAGAGGCCGAGCATCCCGGTGCGCTTGTCCGGGCAGAGCGCCTCGGGGGCGACCAGCGCCGCGAAGAGCGCGAGCGCGCTCCCGATGATGAACATGTAGTCGCCGTAGCTGATGAGGTCCTGGGCGACGACGTCGTCGACGAGCACAGCGAACGCAACGGAGAAGAAGGCGGGAATGAAGGCGATCGCGAGCGTGATCGCGGGCAGCACCTTGTGGCGCGCTCCTCGGCCGAGCCCGAGCACACGTCGTGCGGTGAACTCGGCGAGCGTCAGGATCGCCCGCGCCGGACGATCGCGCGGGCCGTCGTAGCCCCGGTAGCCGAGGTCGTAGAGGCGTGCATCGGTGGTCACGCGCCGGCCCCCAGGTACACGTCCTCGAGCGTTCGCCCGCGCGGCTCGAGCCGTCGCAAGCCCACTCCGAGGTCGGCGACGGCGTCTCTGACCGCATCGAAAGCGTCCTCGGCCGCCCCGAGGAGGAGCACGCCTCCGTCGGCAGTCACCTCGAGGCCGCGGGCACGGAGGATCGACGCCAGCTCGTCGGCCCGCTCGTCGACCTCGACGACGAGACCTTCGGGCCCGCGACGGAGGTCAGCCAGCGCACCGGCCCGCACGACTTCTCCGCCCTCGACGATCACGACGGCGTCGCAGATCCTCTCCGCCTCCTCGAGGTGATGGGACGACAGGACGATGTGCACGCCGAACTCGGTGCCGATTCGGCGGATGAGTGCCAGCATCTCCGTTCGCTGCATCGGGTCGAGCCCGTCGGTCGGCTCGTCCAGCAGGACCAGCTCGGGGTCGTGGGCGATCGCCGAGGCGAGCTTGACCCGCTGCCGCTGGCCCGTGGACATCAGCCCGACGGGGCGAAAGCGCTCCTCACCGAGCCCAACCAGCCAGAGCGCGTCGTTGGCCCGCTGGACGGCGGCGCGCCTGGGGAGCAGGTGCATCTCCGCCAGGTGTCGCACGAAGTCGGTCGCGGAGAGCTCCGCCGGCAGGTCGTGGTGCTCGGGCGCGTACCCGATGCGGGAGCGCACGGGGATGCCGGCCGTCGCAGGATCCTGGCCGAGCACGGTGAGCTCGCCTTCGTCTCTGGAGCGGAGACCGAGCACGAGCGAGATGAACGTCGTCTTGCCGGCGCCGTTTGATCCGAGCAGGCCCGTAATCCCAGAGCCGATGTCGGCGTCGAGGCCGGCGAGCGCGACCGTGCGGCCGTAGCGCTTCACGACTCCGCGCGCGGAGACGACGGCTTGCTCCATGTCCGTGACGGTACGCCTTGCGTAGCCTGTCGGGGTGGTGAGCGTGGTGGCGACTCCCCCCGGCCCGCGTGAGCGAATCCCGGGGGCGACGATCGTCTCCTTCTATCGAGATCCTCTTGGCTCGCTCGCGAACATGGCCAGGGAGCACGGCGATGTGACGCACTTCCGCTGGGGCCCGCGGCACGAGTACCTGCTCAACCACCCAGACCTTGTGGAGCAGGTGCTGGTGACAGAACAGCGCTCGTTCATGAAGGGCCAGGCGCTCCAGGAGACGAAGCGGATCCTCGGCGAGGGACTCCTGACGAGCGAGGGCGATCTGCACCTGAAGCAGCGCCGGCTGATGCAGCCGCTCTTCCACAAACGCCGCATTGCGGGCTATGCGGAAGAAATGGTCGAATGCGCCGAGCGCCTGCAGAGTCGATGGCGCGACGGCGAAGTCCGCGACCTGCATCAGGAAATGACGCGCCTCACGCTCGCGGTCGTCGGGCTGGCGCTCTTTGCCGCCGACGTCGAAGCCGAGGCGGCCGAGGTCGGGGCGGCCCTCACGGAGGCGATGGAGTCGCTCCAGCGCTTCATGCTCCCGTTCTACGGCGCACTCGAGCGCCTGCCGCTGCCCGGACCTCGTCGGATGCGCGCATCGCGCCGCCGCCTTGACCAGACGATCTACCGCCTGCTCGCCGAGCGGCGTGCGAAGCCGGGAGGCGATCTGCTCTCGCTACTCGTCGAGGCTCGTGACGAGCAGGGTGAGCCGATGCCCGACAATCAGGTACGGGACGAGGCGATGACGATCTTCCTGGCAGGGCACGAGACGACGGCGGTGACCCTGACTTGGACGTGGATGCTGCTCGCGCACCACCCGGCGATTGAAGCGAGGCTGCACAGGGAGCTCGACGAGGTGCTTGACAGGCGCGCGCCCACCGTGGACGACCTCTCGGAGCTCACCTTCTCCGACATGGTGGTGAAGGAAGCGATGCGGCTCTACCCGCCCGCGTGGCTGATCGGTCGCCGCGCGCTCGTCGACGTCGAGCTGGGCGGGTACGAGGTGCCCGCCGGTTCGATCGTGATCCTGAGCCCCTGGGTGACTCACCGCGATGCGCGCTTCTTCGCCGACCCGCTCCGTTTCGACCCGGAACGCTGGACCCGGCAGGCTGAGGCTGCGCGCCCGCAGTTCAGCTACTTCCCGTTCGGCGGTGGGATCCGCCGCTGTATCGGCGAATCATTCGCGTTCATGGAGGCGAAGCTCTTGCTGGCGTCGATCGCGCAGCGCTGGCGCCTTCATCTCGATCCGGCTCAACGCATAGGCGTGTTGCCACGAATCACGCTCCGCCCGCGTTATGGGATGCGGATGCGCCTTGAAGCCCGCCACTAGGTGGCGACGCCTGGGATGCCCTTGGGCCCGAGCCCCCTATGTCTGCCGGACGTGTTCGCCGAACCAGCCAACCCACGCCTCTTGTTCGGCCGTTTCGACCGCCCGTACGTCGTAGTTCCGCCTGACCCATGTAACGGCCTCCGCTGGATCGACGCCGGCGAGGACGGCCATGCATGCCAAAACGGTTCCGGTCCGACCGAGGCCGCCGAGACAGCCGACCTCGACCAGCTGACCACGGCGTGCGCGGGAGAAGGCTTCCTCGATCTGGCGAGCCGCGGTCTCAGGTTCCCTCGGGACCCCGAAGTCCGGCCACGCGACGACATCGGCGGGCCACGTCGGTTCCCAGCGCTCGTCCAGGTACAGCCCGAAGTCCCTTGTCTTGCTGTTTTCGTCGCGCTCGAGGATCGATGAGGCGTAGACCCGTGTCCCGTCGGGAAACCTCACCTCCACGCGGCGAGGATAGGGTCGGCTGCGCAGGCCGTCACATCGCCGCCGCTACCCGCCTTGCCGCGGCCGCGAGCTTCTCGTCCGGGACGTTGGGAAGAGCGTCCTCCCAGATCGGGAGCATCATCCCGCACGCCTCGAGCATGCCGAGCGGCCGAGGGATCAGCCACACGTGGAAGTGGGCGCCGCCGTCACCCCAGCGATAGAGGTGCACTCGCCCGACGTCGCCGAGCGAAAGGATCGCCCGCTCCGCCCGGGCGACGACGGTGGCGAACTCGGCCGCAAGCCCTTCGGGCAGGTCGGCGAAGGAGTCGACATGCGCGCGGCTCGCCAGCCAGACGGTGCCCGGCAGGCTGCCGCCAACCGGCGCGTGGAGCGTCCAGTTCTCGTCGGACCAGAGCGCCTCGGTCGTCTGCCGGGCGCAGATCGCGCAGGGAGGGCCGCCTGCTTCGCCGCGGCGCGGCGGTTCAGGAATCACCCGCTCCTCCGGCTCGCGGGGCACGAAGCGGTCGAGGTAGAGAGCTGTCATGGTCACTCCTTTCCGGCAATGCCGTTCAGCACGAGCCCGACGACAAGGCTCCGGGCTCGCTTGGCGGGCCATTCGTGGCGGCCGCGAAGGTGGACGTAGGGCCAGGCGACGGTGTTGAAGACGACATCTGCCGCGACGGAAAGGTCATCGCCTGGCGCGAGCGACCCGTCCTCGGCACCTTCGCGCAGGAACTGGACGAACGGGTAGAGGTAGTCGTGCGGCTGGCCCGCCCCCGGTTGCTGGTGGAAAGCCTCATCGGTAGCGAGCAGCAGCGGCAGATGTCGGTCGAGGAGCTCGCACAGCGCCTGGAGGCCGCGCTCGAGCCGCTCGCGGCCGTTCCCGGCCGACGTCAGGACGGGGTACATCGCCGCCCGGAAATCGGAGGCGAGCTCTCCGGCGAGCGCTCCGACCAGAAGCTCTCGGGTCAGCCCCTGGCGCCAGAGCGTCGACCGCGCACGGCCGGCTGCTTCGGCGACCCGCTCGAGCGTCAGGCCGTCCCAGCCGCGTTCCCGCAGGACGCTGATCGTCGCCTCGCGCAGCTCGTCGTCGACCACGGGGACGGTCTGTTCACGCACCATTCTCGGAGCATATCTGCAACATCTATGTTGCGTCAAGAGGACATAAGCGTTTCAGACAACCGCGGTACGGTCTCGCACCCATGGGAACCGTCTACTTCAAGAGTCGGGACGAGGGCGACGGCACCTACGACGGTCAAATCGGCCACGCGTACCTGCATCTCGACGACGACCCGCCCGAGTCCGAGGGCCGCGAGCTCGGCTTCATCACGCTGACCGAGGCCGCAGAGATCGCGCGAGAGCATGGTGTCGACCTCGACGTCGACGGGCCCTCACGCGAGGACTGGGATAAGGCCGGCCAACCGCAGCGCTCGTTCCTGAGCCGGCTGCTGGGCCGTTGAGGACGCCTAACCGGGTTCGTCGCGCAAACCCAGAACCTGAGGGAACTCCAACAGGAACGTCCGTAGACGCGGATCGCGGGCCCTTTCGGCCTCAGCCAGGACGAACGCAGTGAGAGCCTCTCTCTGAGCCCGATCGAGCTGCGACAGCTCCCACCGAATCCATTCGAGCTGTTTCAGGGCGACATCGGGGTCGACGACGTCCTCGTCGCTGAGCTCGAAGAACGCGGCCGCGTGGACCACGATCTCCATCAGCGTCTCGTTCATCCCGGACGGTTCGACTACGCCGGCCCGAGCTCTTCGAGGCGGGCTTCGAGCTCCTGGACACGGGCGCGAGCCTTCTCCAGCTGCGCCTCCACCCTTGCCCGCTTCGCGGCGTTCGGGTCCGGTTTGGGCTTCGGCGGCGCAGCCGGTTTCTTCGCCTTCGCGCGCGCCGGCCGGCGGAACCCGCCGGCCGGCACGGCGGTCAGCACCTGTCCGAATCCCGCCTGCTCGACGTCGCCGGTCAGCGTCCCGGCGAGCAGTGCCTTCGAGGCTTCCTTGTCGATCGAGGCGCTCCGCAGTGTCTGCATAGCTCGTTGCAGCGTCTGTCCGTCGGCGTCGAGCTCGTGGCGCGCGAACGACGTCAGCTCCTCGAGCCGATCACGATGCGCACGGGTCGCGTCGCGAAGCGCATCGGGCCCTTTCCCGCCGACCGCGCTTCGCTGCGCCTTCCGGAGACCCTCGCCGGCCTTGACGAGCGCGCGCATCTCCTGTGGGTGGCGTCGTGCCAGCTGGTTGACGGTCCACGCCGACACCGGCGGTTTCTTGAGTGCCTTGACCTGGTCGGCCGCCTCCTTGTCCCCTCCCTGCCGGAGCTCCTTCGCCAGGGCGTCGCGCTCGTTCGTGAACTCGTCGAGCGGCAGGCCGTAGAGGTCAGCGGGTTTGCGCGGCACCCGTAGATCTTGACCGACGCTGGCCGTATATAGTCGCCCGGCTGTCGGGCGGACGCCGTTCCAGGGGGGATATCGGCACATGCCTCAGGACGGCTCCGCCGCGAGTTGAACTCGACGGAAGGAGCTGAACACGATGGCGATCTCTGTGCGGCGCCTGGTGTTGGCGACCGTGCTGGCCGCGCTGCTCGTCGGCCTGGCGCCCACGGGCGCGGCGAGCGAACCGCTCGCAGTCCCGAATCCCACGATCGAGGGGCCCATTCCGGGCTCGGTCCCCGGCGACCGGCTGTCGCCGGTCCTCGCGGACACGTATCCGTTCTTCTCGACCTGGTACGACCTCGCGT
>Ga0081455_10005620_pt1 | contig 13699 bp, 13 predicted proteins | sample TabmetS3T2R1_FD_70207 | JGI IMG/M metagenome (GOLD analysis project Ga0081455, IMG submission 70207) | Tabebuia heterophylla rhizosphere microbial communities from the University of Puerto Rico - S3T2R1 | ecosystem: Host-associated > Plants > Roots > Rhizosphere ... | reverse complement strand
CCCGTCACCACGAGCACTTCGCGCACGCCGGCGAGCTGCAGCAGCTGCAGCGGGTAGTAGATCATCGGCCAGCGGCCCACAGGCAGGAGGTGCTTGTTGGCCGCCCGCGTCAGCTCGCCGAGCCGGGTCGCCTCGCCGCCCGCGCAGATGAGCCCCCGGGCCGAGATGGGTTCCATGCGAGGCGGGATGCTACTCACCCGCGAGCGCGCGGCGGAACGCACCCTCCGCCTCGGCGCCGTAGACCGCGAAGACGACTCGCTGCAGGCTCCCCGGCTCGAAGCTCCGCGCCTCACCGACCATCCGCCGCGCGCAGTCGGCGAGCGGGAGGCCCCCGACGCCCGTCCCGAAGGCCGGGAGCGCGAGCGACCCGCAGCCGAGGTCGTCCGCCACCTCCAGACAGCGCCGCGTCGTCCGCGCGACGAGCTCCTCGTCCGTGCGCAGGTCCTGCCCCATGACCGCCCCGTGGATCACGTACTTCACGTCGAGCCGCCCCGCGCCCGTGGCGACGGCCTCGCCCACCGCGACCGGCCCCTTCGCCACCGCCTCGCGCTCGATCTCCGCGCCCCCTGCCCGCTTGATCGCTCCGGCCACCCCCGCGCCCATCCACAGCTGATCGTTCGCGGCATTCGCGATCGCGTCGACCCCGAGGGCGGTGATGTCGCCCTCGACCACCTCCAGCTCCATGGCCGCGACTCTAGCGCCCTCTAACGTCCTCTCGCGCCGGCGGGGGCGGGCCCCTTGTCCGCGAGCGGCGACGGCTTCACGCGGAACACGCGCGCCACGTTCGCCGGCAGCCACCAGTTCCACCGGCCGAACAGGGCCATCGCGCTGGGGACCAGGAGGGCCCGGACGATCGTCACGTCGAGGAGAATCGCGGTCGCGAGCCCGAAGCCGAACTGCTGGAGGCCCACGATCGAGCCGGCGACGAAGCCCATGAAGGCGGCGAACATTACGAGCCCTGCGGCGGTGACGATGCGGCCGGTCTTGGCCAGCCCGAGCGAGACCGCCGTCTCGTTGTCCCGGCCCGCATCCCATTCCTCACGCATGCGGCTGACGAGGAAGACCTCGTAGTCCATCGAGAGCCCGAAGACCATGGCGAAGACGAAGACGGGGATCCAGCCCTCTATCTGGTCGAACGAGATGAGCCCGACAGCCTCCGCTCCGCCCCACTTGAAGAAGATCACGAGCAGGCCGTAGGCCGCCCCGATCGAGAGCAGGTTGAGCACGATCGCCTTGAGCGGGAGCACGACCGAGCGGAACGCGCGCAACAGGAGCACGTAGGTCAGGAGGAGCGTCGCGAGCACGAGCCACGGAAAGGCCCCGTACGTGACGTCCAGGAAATCGACTCCGCTCGGCGGCCCACCCCCGGCGTAGACGTCGACGCCCTCCGGGAAACCGGCGCCCGGAACGATGTCGTCACGGAGACGGTCGACGAAGTCGAGCGCGGGGGGCGATCCGTACTCGCTCCGGCCGACGACCTCCATCCTCAGGTAGCGGCCCGTCGGATCGACGAACTGAGGGCCCGAGCCGAAGTTGACCTGCGCCACCTCGGGATCTGCCGTGAGAGCGCGCTGGAGCTCGGCGAGCGCCGAGCGGACGCCGGCGCTCTCGACGCCGCCCGGCCGGCCCGTGTCGGCAACGAGCTCGGTCGGCGCGAGCGCGCCGTCGCCCACGGCCTCGGAGATGACGTTCAGCCCCTGGACGCCTTCGAGGTCCTGCGGGATGCCCTTGTTCGAGCCCGGCCCGAGCTCGAGGGAGAGCACCGGGAGCGCCAGCGCGACGAGGAACCCCGCGGTGGTCACGGCGAACACGGCCGGGCGCCGCATGATCGCCCTCGAGAGCCGGGCCCAGAAGTTGTTCTCCGCGTCGCGCCGCTCGAGGAGTCGCGCCGGCAGCAGGCGGACGCGGTCGAGCGGGCGCGCGATGAAGTGCAGGAGGACGGGCAGGAGCGTGAGGGCGCAGGCCACGGACACGAGCGGGATCACCAGGCCCCCGATGCCGAAGCCGCGCATGAAGGGCAGCGGCATGAAGAGCATGAGCGCAAGCCCGATCCCGACCGCGGAGCCACTGAAGACGACCGCGCGGCCGGCGGTCTCCATCGTGCGGACGATCGCGTCCTCCTTGGAGCTTCCGCCGCGCAGCTCCTCGCGGAAGCGGTAGACGACGAGCAGCGAGTAGTCGATCGCGATGCCGAAGCCGATGAGCATGACCAGGTTCTGGAGATAGGTCGTCAGCTCCATGAAGTTGGCGAAGATCCAGATGATCCCGAGCGTCGCGGGGATGGCGGCCGCGGCGAAGACGAACGGGATGAGGAAGGCGAGCGTCCCGAAGACGAAGACGAGGATGAGGAGCGCGATGGGGATGGCGATGAAGAGCTCGCCGACCTTCAGGTCATCGTTGAACACGGGATCGAGGTCGTGCTCGATGGCAGCCTGGCCGCTCACGTAGACCTCCGCGCCGGGGATGTCGCCGGCCGCGGCACGCATGTCGTCGGTGTATCCCTTGGCGTCCGCCGGCTCGAGGTTCGAGACGATCTGCGCGCTGACCACCGCGTCCGACACGGGCCGAACCCCGACCAGCTCTCCCGTCGGAAGCTCGGCGGCGGCGCGCTCCGCCGCCGCCCGGACGCGCGGGACGAGCTCCTCGGCGGAGCCGGGCTCCCCCCTGACGACGACGGTGAACGACCCGGTCGACTTCTGCCCGAACTCCTCCTCCAGGATCCGCTCGGCCCGGGCCGTGTCCGTGCCGGGCAGGGAGAAGCGATTGGTGAGCAGGTCGCTGAGCCCGGCCACCGCCAGGCCCGAAACGACGAAGACCAGCGCCCACACGGCCACGACGGCCCAGCGGTAGCGGATCATCCGTCGTGTCCAAGCGGCCATTAGCGGTCTCGATCTCCCAATCTCACAAGGTAGTGAAAGAGCCCCGGGCTCAGACGCGGCCGAGCGAGCGGCGCGCCGCCTTGCGAGCGCGGACGGCGGGCGCGTAGCGGACCGCGGCGACCCAGACGTAGATCAGGAACGCAAACGTGATTCCACCGGCTTTGAGAATGCCGCGCACCGCTACGATTGTCGCATGCCAGAGCGCCGGGATCTCGACCGCCTGAAGAACGAGATGGAGGAGTTGTTCGCGGACCTCTGCCAGCACCGCCTGGCTCCGCAGCGCATGGGCTTCCGCCCACGCGTGGACGTCTACCGCACGGAGGACCCGCCCGCCGTCAACGTCGTCGTCGAGCTCGCGGGCGCCGACCCGGACGATCTCGAGATCGCGGTCGTGGAGGGAGTCCTCGTCATCTCGGGCGCCCGCCGCCGCAAGGCCGGAGCGGAGCGCCGCTACCACCACATGGAGATCGACTACGGCCCCTTCGAGCGCCGTGTCTCCCTCGGCGAGCCCGTCGACGCCGACGAGGCTGAGGCGCGCTACGAGCGCGGCTTCCTCACCGTCGTCCTGCCGCTCACACGGCGGGCCACGGGCCCCGTCCGCCTCGTCGTCACGAGAGGGGGCCGGGCGTGAGCCAGGTGGAGGAGATCGCACCGCAGAGCAACGGGACGCTCCCGGACCTGCTCCCGATCCTTCCCCTCCGCGAGTCCGTCGTCTTCCCCGACTCGATGACGCCGCTCGCGATCGGACAGGAACGCTCGATCCGGCTCGTGGACGAGGCCGTCGCGTCGGATAGCACGATCGCGCTCCTCACCGCGCGCAGCTCGGACGAAGAGGCCGAGGAGGAGGCCGATCTCTACCGCGTCGGCACCTCGGCGGTCATCCACAAGATGATCCGCGTCCCCGACGGGACGCTGCGCGTGCTCGTCCAGGGACTTCGGCGCGTCCGGCTCGAGAGCCTCGACCGGACGGAGCCGTATCTCGCGGGCCGCTTCGTCGAGGTTCCCGACGTCGTCCGGCAGGAGAAGGAGGTGGATGCGCTCGGTCGCACCGTCGAGTCCCTCTTCAGCCGCATCATCTCGATGGTCCCGTACCTGCCCGAGGAGCTGCAGCTCGCCGCGGCGAACGCGGGTGACCCGGGCACGCTCGCCAACCTGATCGCCTCGACGATGCGCCTGCGCACGGAGGAGAAGCAGGAGCTGCTCGAGGAGGTGGACGTCGAGAAGCGCCTGCGCAAGCTGACCGTGATCCTCTCGCGCGAGCTCGAGGTCTTCGAGCTCGGGACGAAGATCCAGTCGCAGGTGCAGGAGGAGATGGACAAGACGCAGCGCGAGTACTTCCTCCGCCAGCAGCTGAAGGCGATCCAGGAGGAGCTCGGCGAGGGGGACGAGCAGCAGGCGGAGATCGCGGAGCTGCGCGCCCAGCTCGACGAGGCGAACCTGCCCGAGGAGGCCGACCGGCAGGCGCGCCGCGAGCTCGACCGGCTGGCGAAGCTCCCGCCCGCAGCGGCCGAGTACGGCGTCATCCGCACCTATCTCGAGTGGATCCTCTCGGTGCCCTGGAGCGCGACGACCGAGGACGACCTCGACCTCGAGCATGCCCGGCGGGTCCTCGACGAGGACCACTACGACCTGGAGAAGATCAAGGAGCGCATCCTCGAGCACCTCGCGGTCTCGAAGCTGAAGGAGGACCTCGCGGGGCCGATCCTCTGCTTCGTCGGCCCGCCCGGCGTCGGCAAGACGTCGCTCGGGCAGTCGATCGCGCGCGCGCTCGGACGGAAGTTCGTCCGCATCTCGGTGGGCGGCGTGCGAGACGAAGCGGAGATCCGCGGGCACCGCCGCACGTACATCGGCGCCATGCCCGGGACGATCATCCGCGCGCTGCGCGACGCCGAGTCGAGAAACCCGGTCTTCATGATCGACGAGATCGACAAGATGGGCGCCGACTGGCGCGGCGATCCCTCGAGCGCGATGCTCGAGGTGCTCGACCCGGCCCAGAACAAGAGCTTCCGCGACCATTACCTCGACCTGCCGTTCGATCTCTCGCAGGTGCTGTTCATCTGCACCGCGAACCAGCTCGAGACGATCCCGCCGCCGCTCCGCGACCGGATGGAGATCATCCCGCTCTCCGGCTACACGGAGGACGAGAAGGTCGGCATCGCGCGCAGGTACCTCGTGCCCAAGCAGCTCGCGGCGCACGGCCTCGAGCCCAACCAACTGGTGTTCACGGAGAAGGCCCTACGCCTGCTCGTGCGGGAGTACACCCGCGAGGCGGGAGTGCGGGAGCTCGACCGCCAGATCGCGGCGGTCTGCCGCAGGGCGGCACGGGAGATCGCCGAAGGGAAGCGGCAGCGCGGCCGCGTGGACGAGCGCAAGGTTCGGGCGTGGCTGGGGCGGCGCCGCTTCGCAGGCGAGGTGCGGAAGCGGACGTCCGACCCCGGGGTGGCGACGGGCCTCGCCGTCACGCCGGTGGGCGGCGACGTCCTCTTCATCGAGGCGACCGCGATGCCCGGCGAGGGCAGGCTCCTGGTCACGGGCCAGCTCGGCGACGTCATGCGCGAGTCGGCCCAGGCCGCGCTCTCCTGGGTGCGGAGCCACTGGCGCGAGCTCGGCCTCCAGCGGGACTGGTTCGAGGACCGCGACGTCCACGTGCACGTGCCCGCCGGCGCGGTGCCCAAGGACGGCCCCTCGGCCGGAATCGCCCTCGCCACCGCGCTCGCGTCGCTCGCCACCGGCCGGCCGGTCTCGGAGGACGTGGCGATGACCGGCGAGATCACCCTGACCGGCCAGGTGCTCCCGATCGGCGGGGTGAAGGAAAAGGTGCTCGCCGCCCAGCGCGCGGGGGTGACAACGGTCGTACTTCCGGAGGAAAACGAGCCCGATCTCGACGACCTGCCGGCGGACGTGCGCAAGCAGATGCGCTTCGTCCCCGCCTCGACGTTCGAGGAGGTGCTCGAGGCCGCCTTTCCCGAGGGCGCCGTTCTCGAGTTTTCCTCGGCTGTCGGAGGGTAGATTCACCTCCGCGGCGCAACCGTAGATAATCCCGCTGGAAACGACGAAAGGACGATGATGAAGGAGAAAGTGACCGATGCCGTCGCGTCGGCTCGTCCCTACGTGGATCGGGTGGCGCACGATGAAGAGCTACAGACCCACGTGAAGAACGCGTACGAGTCGGCGCGGAACATCTACAACGAGCTGTTCAGCGGGCGGAGCGCGACAGGCGTGGCCCTGCGCGTCGCGCACGACCAGGAGATCAAGGACGAGCTCCGGAAAGCGATCATGGAGCTCCGCAAGGCGGGCGACCGCGCGCGCGGCACCGAGTCGCACACCGGACGCAACGTCACCATCCTCCTCGTCGGGGTCGCGCTGGGCGCGCTTTTCAACCCCGTGAGCGGGCCCGCCACGCGCCGGTGGCTGAAGGACAAGATCCTCGGCCCCGAGCAGCCGTTCGAGTACCAGTCGAACGAGAGCTAGCCGGCTCGGCCTACGGACCGAACCCGGGCTCGGCGCCCACGATCGCCGGCCCGGGTGGGGCCTCCCCGAAGAGCACCTGCGGCGCGAGCAGGTCGGCGATGGACTCCTCGCCGAGAGCGCTCGCAGTCGAGATGTCATCGGCCTGTAGGAGCACGGCCCCGGGCGGCGGCGCGTCCCCCGCCGGCGGCGCCCACGCGCCGAACCCGATGTCCTCGAGCCGCCGCCAGGCGGTCAGGTACGCGTACGGGTCGACCACCCCGTCGTAGCCCATCCAGAGCAGCCCGCGAGGATGGATCTCGAAATGCAGGTGGGGCGGCGTCCCGGCTGCGTCCCCGGTCGTTCCGACGAACCCGACGACGTCGCCCGCTCGGACACGGGCGCCCTCCTGCGCCACGGGCGCGAACGCCGAGAGGTGCGCGTAGTAGAACTCGTTGCCCTGGTCGTCGCGGAGCCAGAGCCGGTTACCGCCCACGTCGTTCCAGCCGACCAGGAACAGCGTCCCGTCGGTGACGGCGAGGACGGGCGCACCGAGCGAGGCGAAGATGTCGTTGCCGTGGTGCCAGCCCGTGAACGCCCGGGCTGCGGCGAAGTCGTCGCCGAAGGACGCCGGGCCGTAGACGGGAAACACGTAGCCTCCCGCGGTTAGCTGCGGCTTCACGTCGGCCGGCGGCGCCTTCACGATCGGCGGCGGGGCGGGCTTCGCGCCCGGCGGCGAGGGGAGCGGCTCCCGCGGAGGCGGCTTGGCCTGCTGTGTCTTCGGCGCCTTCGGCGCGGGCTGGGGCGCGGGGTCGGTGTCGGGCTGGGGCGGAGGCGGCTTGGGCGCCGGCTGCGGAGGAGCAGGCGGCTGGGGTGCAGGTGGCGGAGGGGCAGGCGGCGGGGCCGGCTTGGGAGCGCTCGCGGCCGCGTCCGCGTACCCCACCAGGATCTCCGAGCCGGCCGGCAGGCCGCCGTGCTCGGCCGTCAGGACGACGTGCAGCCCCGTGACGAACCCGCGGAAGCCGAAGCGCCGGTCCGTCACGCGCACGACGCCCTGCTCGAGCAGGACGGCGTAGCCCCAGTCGCCGAGCTCCACCCGCGCGTTCGGCGCCGGGCTCACGGCCTTGCCCAGGATCGTCACGTTCGCGAGCGCCGAAGAGCCAAGGGACCCGTCGGCGCCGCGGCTGCCGGCGCGGGCGTTCGCCTTCGTCGAGACGGAGCCGACGGTGATCTCGCCCCCGAAGAGGGAGACGTTCTCGACCGCGGCGCTTCCCGCGGCGGTCGAAGAGGCCGCGGCAGCCGACGCCGAGGCAGACACGGAGAGCGGGCCGGTGGCGACGGCCTCGCCGTACGCGAACGAGGGAACCGTCGCGGAGCGCTGCGGCGGAGCCGTGACGGACGCGGCGCCGGCGCCCTGGCCGCCGGGGACGATGACGCGGATGCCGTATGCCTGGCCGGACGAGGACGGCTGCGCCGCTCCGACGGCGGATCCCCCGAGGGCGAGGACGATCAAGGCGACCGCGAACGCAGTGACCTGGCGTACGCTCACCACACGCAGATTATCGGCCCTCGTAGCTGCGTGGGCTAGTGGCCGTCAGCCCTCCCCGGCTCGTCGCCCTCCGACCGCCGCCGAACCGACCAGGCCAGCTGCGCGGCCACGACGAGCAGGAGCCCGGCGAACAGGTCGCGGAGGAGCGCCTCGGGGAGCGAGGCAGCAAGCGCGGCCCCGCCGACAACGCCGAGGAACGACGCGAGCCCGATGACGAGAGCGACCCGCCAGCGGACGTTGCCGGCGCGGTGCTGCTGCCAGGCGCCGAAGGCGACGACAGGGATCATCGCCGCGAGCGACGTCGCCTGGGCGCCCAGCTGGCTGAGGCCCAGCACGAACGCGAGGGTGGGCACGAAGAGAATCCCGCCCCCGACTCCGAACAGGCCCGAGAGCGCTCCGGCGGCGAAGGCGAGCGTGAGAGCCAGGACGAGGGCGCCGGCGCTCACTCGACGAAGAGGACGACTGCGACGGCGACCAGGAACGCGGAGAAGAGCAGCGTGAGCCGGCGTGAGGAGAGGCGCTGCTGCAAGCGCACGCCCGCGAGCGAGCCGGCGAGGGCCGGCACGCCGACGAGCGCGGCCGCGCCCCAGTCCACCTCTTCGAGGAGCGAGAAGGACGTCACGCCCCAGAAGGCCGTCAACAGGATGGCCGCGAGGGATGTCGCCGTGGCCACGCGCGCATCGAAGCCCGCCAGGAGCACGAGAAGAGGCACGACCACGATGCCTCCTCCCACGCCGAACAGCGCGCTCAGGAAGCCGGAGGCGACCCCGATGCCGCCGAGGGCCCAGAGCGACGGTTTCACCGGCGGCACGGCCGTATCCTAGGAAAGTTCCCTTGGACGCCGAGGCCCTTCTTGCTCCCCTTGTTGCGGCGCCGACCCGAACCGCCCTGGTCCTCGACGTGGACGGCGTCCTGGCGCCGATCGTGGCCCGCCCGGAGCTGTCGGCGGTGCCCGAGGCGACGCGGGCCGAGCTCCGCCGGTTGGCCGCCGCGTACCTGCTCGTCGCCTGCGTGAGTGGGCGCGCGGGCGACGACGCCCGGCGCCTGGTGGGCGTGGAGGGCATCGAGCTCGTCGGAAACCACGGGCTCGAGCTCGACCCCCGCGCCGCCGAGCTGGCCGAGCAGATCGAGCGCTTCCGGGACGAGATCGACCTCCCGGTCGAGGACAAGGGACTCTCGCTCTCCTACCACTACCGCGAGGCCGACGACGAGGCGGCGGCAGTGCGCGAGCTCGAGGGCGTGGCTGCGCACGCCCGCGCAGCCGGGCTCGACCCGCGCTGGGGGCGGAAGGTGCTCGAGGTGCGCCCGCCGGTGGAGGCGAACAAGGGCACGGCGGTGCGCGCGCTGCTCGCGCGCTCCGGGGCCGCGCTCGGCCTCTACGCGGGAGACGACAGGACCGACCTGGATGCGTTCGCCGGCCTCGCGGCCGCAGGGCTCGAGCGGGCCGTCCGCGTCGCCGTCGCATCGGACGAGGGACCGGCCGAGCTGCGCGAGGCGGCCGACCTGGTCGTCGCGAGCCCGGCGGAGTTCGCCGACGTCGTGCTACGCCGTCTGTAGCAGCTCCCAGGCCCGGCGCACGTCGGCCTCGGTCGTGCGCATGTTGCCGACCGCGAGCCTGAGCACGTAGCGACCGTTCAGGACGGTGTGGGAGAGGTAGGCCTCGCCCGTCGCGTTCACGCGCTCGAGCAGGGCCTCGTTCTCCTCGTCGGAGCCCTCGCGCCTGAAGCAGACGACCGAGAACGGGTACGGGGCGACGATCTCCCAGCCCGGCGTCTCCTCCAGCCACGAGGCGAAGAGCCCCGCGAGGCGCACGTGCTCGCGGACGAGCGCCTGGAGGCCCTCCCGACCGTAGCAGCGCATGACGGCCCAGAGCTTGAGCGCCCGGAAGCGGCGCCCGAGCGCGGGGCCGTAGTCCATCAGGTTCGTCACGCCCTCCTCGCTCGTCCGCAGGAACTCCGGCACGAGGCTGAAGGCCCGGCGGAGGACGTCGGGTCGGGGCGTGAAGAGCACCGAGCAGTCGACCGGCGTGAAGAGCCACTTGTGCGGGTTGACGACGATGGAGTCGGCGCGCTCGCAGCCCTCGAGCGCCCAGCGGTGCTCAGGGCAGACGGCGGCAGATCCCGCGTAGGCAGCGTCCACGTGGAGCCACACGCCTGCTTCCGCGCAGAGGTCGGCGATCTTCGGCACGGGGTCGACGGAGGTCGTGGACGTGGTGCCGACGGTGGCCACGACGGCCGTGGCGCCCTCGAGCATCCCCGCGAGCAAGTCCGTCCTCAGCCGGAACTCGGCGTCCGCCGGCACCTTGTGCAGCGGCAGCCCCAGGAGGCGCGCTGCCTTGTCCGCGGCCGAGTGTGCGTGCTCGGAGCAGAGCACGGCACCGCCCGGCCGCAGCTCCCGGGCCGCGGCGAGGGCGATGAGCGTCGACGTCGACGCGGTGTCCTCGATGTGGCCGTGCAGCCCTTCCGGCAGACCAAGCAGCTGCCGCAGCCAGTCCACGGCGAGCTCCTCGAGCTCCGTGGCCGCCGGTGAGGTCCGCCAGAGCATCGCGTTGACGTTGAGCGCCGCGGCCAGGAGCTCCGCCAGGATCCCCGGCTCGCTGCCGGAGATGGCGAAGTAGGCGAAGAAGCGCGGATGGTTCCAGTGCGTGATGCCCGGCAGGAGGACGTCGTCAAGGTCGCGCAGCACGGCCTCGAAAGGCTCGCCTCGTTCGGGCGGCGAGGCGGGCAGCGCCGCCCGCACCTGGCCAGGCTCGACCTCGGCGAGCACCGGGTAGTCGCGCACGCCCTCGAGGTAGCGCGCGACCCACTCGACCGCCGCGCCGGCATCCCGGCGGAAGTCGGCCTGGCTCACGACCGGAGCAGCGAGCGGACGCTCCGCCACGGGCGTGTGTTGATCACCTGGTCGGCCGCGATCCAGCCGCGGCGGGCCTGCGCGACGGCCAGCTCGAGGTTGTCGAGCTCGTGGATCCGGTGGGCGTCGGTGGAGATGACGAGGCCCACGCCCGCCTCCGCAGCGGCGCGTGCGTGCGTATCCGTGAGATCGAGGCGGTCCGGCTGCGCGTTCAGCTCGAGGAAGGTGCCCGTCTCGATCGCCCGCTCGAGCACACGCTCGAAGTCGAGCTCGTACGCGGCTCGCAGGTTGATCTTGCGACCCGTCGGATGGCCGATGCAGTCCACGTGCGGGTTGTCCATGGCCGCCAGCAGACGCCCGGTCAGGCGCTCGCGGGGAGCGTCGAATCCGCCGTGGATCGAGGCCATCACCCAGTCGCGCTCGGCGAGCTGCTCGTCGGGCAGGTCGAGGCTCCCGTCGGCTCGGATGTCCACCTCGACCCCCGAGAGCACGCGAATGCCGCTCAGGCGCTCGTTCAGGGCGGCAATCTCCTCGGCCTGACGCTCGAGCCGCCCGTCGCGGAGGCGCCTGGCGTGGTCGCAGATCGCGATGTAGCGGCGCCCCCGCTCCTGTGCCGCGTGCACCATCGCTTCCAACGTCGCGCGGCCGTCCGACCAGTCCGTGTGCATGTGCAGGTCGCCCTGGAGGTCGGCGAGCTCCACGAGCCGGGGCAGCCCGGCGTCGCGCGCCGCCTCGAGCTCGCCGCGGTTCTCGCGCAGCTCGGGAGGGATCCAGGCGTAGCCGAGCCGCTCGTAGAGCTCCTCCTCGGTGGCGGCCGGAAAGGTCTCGCCGCTCTCCACCTCGACCACGCCGTACTCGGAGACCGAGAGCCCACGGCGCACCGCGTCTTCGCGCAGGGCCACGTTGTGCGCCTTCGAGCCCGTGAAGTGCTGGAGGAGGCTCCCGTAGCTCTCCGGCGGGACGACACGGAGGTCGAAGCGGAAGCCCTGCTGCGAGACCACCGTCGCCTTCGTCGGCCCGCGGGCGACGACCTCCGCCACCCAGGGCCGCTCGGCGAAGAACGCCGTCAGAGCGGGCGGGTCGGTCGCCGTGGCGATGAGGTCGAGATCGTGAACCGTCTCGCAGCGGCGCCGGACGCTGCCCGCCTCGGAGACGCGGTCGGTCAGGCCGCTCGACCGAAGCTCCTCGACCGCCTGGCGCACCTGGCCGAGGACGCGCCCGAGGAGGATGCGGCCCGTGGCGACTCTCGCCGTCGGATTGGAGAGCGACTTCAGCACCTTCTCCTCCGTCTTGGCGCCCAGACCGGGGAGGGCGCGCAGACGCTGCTGCTCCGCCGCCGCGCGGAGGTCCTCGAGGGACTCCACTCCGAGCTCCTCCCAGACCTTGCGCGCAGTCTTCGGCCCGAGGCCGGGAACGTGCATGACCTCCACGAGGCCCGCTGGCAGCTTCGCCCGCAGCTTGGCGAGCGCCGCCAGGTCGCCGGTCTCGACGTACTCGACGATCTTGGCCTCGATCGTCCCCCCGATTCCCGAGAGCCGCGTCGCCTTTCCGTCGAGCGCCAGCTGGGCGACCGGGACCGCGGACTCGCGGATGCGCACCGCAGCCCGCCGGTACGCGGTGAGCCGGAAGGCGTCCGCCCCGTCGAGCTCCAGCATGTCCGCAAGCAGCTCGAAGAGCTCGGCCAGCTCGGGGTTCAGAGGCATTTCGCGGGCCACGGCGGCGATGATACGCGGGTGCGCCTAGTCGTCTGCGTGCCCACGTACAACGAGCGCGAGAACCTGGAGCCCATGGTGCGGGCGCTCGGGCAGGTCTTCGCCGAGCACGCGCTCGACGGCCACATTCTCGTCGTCGACGACAACTCGCCGGACGGCACCGGGGCGGAGGCGAGCCGGCTCGCCGACGAGCTGCCCTTCGTCGAGGTGCTCAGACGCGAACGCAAGGATGGCCTCGGGCCCGCGTACCTGGCCGGCTTCCGCTGCGCCCTTGCGAGCGGCGCCGATCTCGTCGCGGAGCTGGACTGCGACTTCTCCCACGACCCGGCCGTCCTGCCGCGCCTGGTGACCGCTGCCACCGAGCGCGCGGACGTCGCACTCGGCTCGCGCTACGTCCCGGAGGGTGGGACGCGGAACTGGAGCCTCGTCCGCCGCGCGGTCAGCCGCTGCGGCGCCGTCTACGCACGCCTCCTGCTCGGCCTGCCCGTGCACGACCCGACGAGCGGGTTCAAGGTCTACCGGCGCCGGGTCCTCGAGACGATCGCGCTCGAGCGGATCTCGTCGAAGGGCTACGCGTTCCAGATCGAGACGGTGTACCGCGCGCTGCGTGCGGGCTTCGTCGTCGAGGAGGTGCCGATCGTGTTCACCGACCGCGCGGAGGGGGGCTCGAAGATGGGCCCGGAGATCGTCCTCGAGGCGATCACACGCGTGCCTGCGCTCCGCCTCGCGGCGTTCCGCGGCCGTCTTTGACGTCCGCTACAGTCACCGCCGTGGCGGAGCTGGCCGAGGTCACCGACGAGACGTTCGAGGACGACGTGCTCCGGGCAGGCCGCCCGGTCGTCGTCGACTTCTGGGCGCCGTGGTGCGGCCCCTGTCGGGTCGTGCATCCCATCCTCGGCGACATGGCCGAGCAGCACGGCGACCGGATCACGTTCGTCAAGCTGAACGTGGACGACAACCCGGCGACGGCGACCCGCTACAACGTGCTCTCGATTCCGACCGTGATCCTCTTCGAGGACGGCGAGGCGCAGGACACCGTCGTCGGCGCCAGGTCGAAGACGCACTACGAGAGCGCCTGGGAGCGCTGGCTCCGGCCAGCCGCGTAGCCCAAGTAACAGACTGTTACTTGGGTCTCGGCGCGGTCAGGTCTGCATCCACAAATGGAGGGAGACGAGAGATGAACGTCGACGAGATGCTGGAGAGCGCGCGGGACGCGATCACCGTGCGGCGCGTCTACGGGGACCCGATCGAGCGCGACGACG
>Ga0081455_10005619_pt1 | contig 13700 bp, 14 predicted proteins | sample TabmetS3T2R1_FD_70207 | JGI IMG/M metagenome (GOLD analysis project Ga0081455, IMG submission 70207) | Tabebuia heterophylla rhizosphere microbial communities from the University of Puerto Rico - S3T2R1 | ecosystem: Host-associated > Plants > Roots > Rhizosphere ... | reverse complement strand
GCCGAGGCGCTCAAGCGCACGCTGCTCGCCGCAAAGTCGGTCGGCTATTCGACGCAGGGCGCCTCCGGCGTGCACTTCGTCCGCGTGATCGAGCAGCTCGGCATCGCCGCCGAGGTGAAAGCCAAGCACAAGGAGACGACCGGCGTGGTCGGCGAATTGATTGCCAGCGGCGAGGCCGAGATCGGCGTACAGCAGATTCCCGAGCTTGCAGCCGTTCCCGGCGTCGACGTCATCGGGCCGCTTCCCGGCGACCTTCAGGTCATCACCGTGTTCTCGGCCGCGCTCGACGCCAAGGCCAAGGACAATGAGGCGGCGAACGCGTTCGTCAAGTTCATCTCGGCGCCGGCTGCTGCTGCCGCCTACAAGGCCAAGGGTCTCGACCCGGGCTGAGACGCGGCTCGCTCAGTCGACGCTCACGCCGCTCGCCTTGATCGGGCCGGCCCACCTGTCGATCTCGTCGGCGACGAACTTGGCGAAATATTGCGGACCTCGACGCTCCGGCGGGATGACGCCCTCGCCGAGGCTCTCGAAACGCTCGCGCACCCCAGGCGAATCCAGGGTCGCGTCGACCGCCTGCGCGAGACGCCGCACGATCGGCTCCGGCGTTCCCTTCGGCAGGAACAGGCCCTGCCACGAAGTCACTTCGAAATCGAGGCCCTGCTCCTGCGCCGTCGGCACGCCCGGCAGCGGCGCGGCGCGGCGCTGTCCCGTGGTCGCAATCGCCTTGATCAGATTGGCCTCGATCTGCTGCAGCGAGGTCGAGGGCGAATCGCACATGTAATCGACGCGCCCGGCGATCAGGTCCTGCATCGCCGGGCCCAGGCCGCGATAGGGCACGTGCGTGACCGAGACGCCCAATGCGGCATTGAGCAGAATGCAGCTCACGTGCGATGCGGAGCCGGCTCCGGCGGAGCCGAACTTCGCGGTCGCTTGATTGGCCCTGATGTAGGCGATGAACTCGGGAAGTGAGTTGGCGGGAAAATTCTTCGGCGTTATCAGCGCGCGCGGCGATTCGACGACGAGGCCGAGCGCGACGAAGTCGGTGACCGTGTTGTATGGCGGTTTCCGGTAGAGCGATTGGCTCCACGCGTGAGTGCCGATATTGCCGATCACGAATTGATATCCGTCCGGTGGCGCCTTCGCGACCCGGCTCGAGCCGAGCGTGCCGCCCGCGCCGCTCGGGTTCTCGACGATCACCTGCTGGCCGAGGACCTCGCCCAGGCGCTGGGCAATGATCCGCCCCGCCACGTCGCTGGGGCCGCCGGCGGCAAATGGAACGACGAGGGTCAACGGTCGTGTCGGCCAGCTCTGCGCGGCGGCCGGCGGGAAGACAGGCGCAAGGACCGCGAGCGCGACGGCGAGAAGCAGACGCAATCTGTCCATCAATTCGCTCCCGGATTTCGACGGGTCCGCGAGATGATAGCACCGTTCCAGGTGCGTGATGAAATGTCCCCGCGTCGCTGCGGCGACGCCTCGGGTGTGTGAGCTCCATCACAGACCTTCGAGCTAAAGTGCACGCCGCCTCGCTGCGCCGGTCGGGAGGAAATCGCGTCCCTCTGTGAGCGCGGTCACACTGCGCGTGCCGCCGTGGGTGCTAGTCCCGCGCCCATCGACGGATGAGCCGTCGAGATGGACTGGCAGATAACGGGGACTTCACATGCGAAAGATCGGTTTGTTTGCGGGTGCCGCGGCATTGAGCGTGGTCGCCGTCGTTGGATGGGTTGGCACGACCACTCACGCGCGTCTTGACGGTGCGAACAACGTCCGGATCGATCCGATTGTGATCATGGCGGACGCGAGCGCCTTGCCCGAGCAGCGCCTGGTCGACTTCTCTCTCGTCTACGAGTGAGCGGTCCTGATCGCGGCCTGCGTCCGCAGCCCGGACGCGGCAGGCGCGGCAGCGGATGCCGAGCCTGCCGCCATGAGGATGTGCCATGACGAGCTCCGCAGTGCTGTTGAGGCCTTTCACGCGGCATAGCGCGTCCGTCCATGTTGCCGGCAACGTCGCTCGCTCCCGCGACCGGGAAGGCATTCGGCATTCGCTGCTCGATTGCTATGTCGAGGGCTGGGCCGAGACCGACTTCGTCAGGATTCTCGCCGCGACCGCCCCCGACTACCGCCTGCACGATCCGTATGTCGGCAGCTTTTCGCGCTGGTCGCTGCACGAATATTTCGATTGCGTATGCGCGGGCCTCTCCCGCATGGGAGCGGTCAGCCGGGCGGACATGGCTTTCGTGCTGCGCGGTCCCGTGGACTCGCGGGCGGAGGGGCTGGAGTTCTGGCGCGAGGCGCCCCGCATCGGCCTGACCGGGACAACCCGGATCGAGGTCGGCGAGCACGGCGTCATCTCCGAACGCGTCGCATACGATCTCAACCTGGCGTCCGACCTTCTGCGCCGGACATCGCAGCCCTCGCGCGGGTAGGTCGGCGTCGATGGCGCGGCGCCGCAACAGCATGTCATCGGCGCTTTCGCATCCTGAATCCGCAAGGGGACGACGACGATGCGCCTGCATCCCGGCAGCACGCTGACATCGACCGTTTGGTCGCGGCCCGCGTTGGCCGTCGGCGTGCTCGCGCTGGCGATCGGACTGGCCCTGCCGCTGCTCCGCGGGGGCGAGGGTGGCGCCCGTGGCGCGCTGGCCGAGGCGAAGTCGCCCGGTCCGTCGTGCGGGCTGTGGGACGATCAGGTCACCGCGGCGATCGCGGAGCGCGTTCGCGCGAGCAGGGGCGATGACGAGTTGCGCCAGCTTGCGGACGCGATCTTCCGCCTGCGTCGTGCGCGGCGCAACTGCGCCGAGGGCTGGGTCGGCATCGCGTGCCGCGACTACCGGGCGATCATGCGCGCCGCGCCGGCCCCGTCCGGCGTGCGGCCGCTCTTCGTCACTCTGTCCGCCTGCGGAGGGGACGTGCCGCGCGTTCCGAGCGAAGCGCAGGCGTCGCGGTAAGGCCCGTTCGCGAGCCTTTCGCGCATCGCGAGGCCACCCGCGGCGCGGCAGGGCCGGTCGGTTCGCTCGCAGACGCAAAGGTGTGGCCCATTCGTCACACACGCGAAAATTCGCGCCTCGATTGGACACGACCGCGCCCCACGGGCGCCACAGAGAGGTATCATGGTTAATCGCCGAGCTTCGGGGAGCTCGGTTGCAGTGCCGATCGGGGGATCGGTTAGAAGTCCGGAATGATCGTGCCGGTCGGGGAGGGCACGGAATTGGCCCAGCTCATTTCCAATTACGGCATTTGGGTGGTGGCCGCGTTCGTCGCGCTCGAAAGCATCGGGATTCCGCTGCCTGCCGAGGCGGCCTTGATAGCGGCGGCGTTTTTCGCTGCCCGCCATGGCCTCGATATCTGGCCGTTGCTCGTGGCCGGCATCGTCGCGGCCATCATCGGCGAGGTCGTGGGGTTCTGGATCGGCAGGCGATTCGGGCACCAGCTGTTGCGGCGACATGGGCCCCGGCTCGGATTGACGGAAGGACGCATGCGGATCGGCCAGTGGCTGTTCGTGCGCTATGGCGGCCGATTCGTCTTCGTTGCCCGCTTTTTACCGTTTCTCCGCAACATGGCCGCCGTGCTGGCCGGAACGAACGCAATGGCGCAGCACAGCTTCTATTTCGCCAGCGCGACCGCCGCTGCGTCGTGGATCCTGTTCTATGGCCTCGCCTCCTATTCGTTCGGCACGGTTTTCGCCGAGGTGGCCTCGCCGGCCACGTACGTCCTCGGCTTCGCTGCAGCGGTAATCGTCTTGGCGGCGCCCGCGGTGGTGCTGCAATACGAGCCGCATCTGCTCATGAAGGCCGAGCGCGAATTGCCCGAGCGCGAGCAGGCTTCGCAGACGCCCGCTGCCCAGCAGGGCGCCGAGCTCGCGCCGTCGCATGCCGCGCCGCTCCCTGCCTCCGCGTCGGGCCGGCTACGCCTCGCAATCCACGGCGTCGCCATGGCCGCGGTGAGACTGGGCCCGCCCCGGCGCCGCAGCCGCGCGTAAGCCCTTCGTCGCGACGCTAGTGTGGCGGTTCAGAAGTCCGCATCATTTCTTGCGGCGAGTCCGAAATGCGGACTCCTGAACCAAAGCCACACTAGATCAATAAGTTGCTAGTGTCCTTCGATTCCGAAGTTCGCAAACGAGGGTGCAGCATAATGATGCGAACTTCGGAATCGGGACACTAGCCCGTCATAATCGCGCTCTGGATGCCGCCGCCCTGTCCGCTGTAGGCTTTCAGCCTCACCTCGCCGCCGCTCCGGACAAAGGCCCCCGCAATGAATTTCCCCAAGCCTCCCGTCGGCATGCTGCCGAACGATCGCATCGACTATTCGGCCATCGTCAATCGCAAGCCGCTCAAGCTGCCGCACGGCGCGCGCATGGCGGTCTGGACCATCACCAACGTGGAGGAATGGGACCCGACCCAGACCATGCCGCGCACCGTGCTCACCCCGCCCGCCGGCGGCGCGCCGATGCCGGATATCCCCAACTGGTGCTGGCACGAATACGGCAACCGCGTCGGCTTCTGGCGCCTGCTGCAGGTCTATGACGAGTTCAAGATCCCCGGCGTCATGAACATCAACGGCGCCGCGGTCGAAGCCTTTCCCGATATCGTCAAGGCCTGCGTCGAGCGCAAATGGGAGTTCGTCGGCCACGGCTATACCCAGCGCAACATGCAGAAGGTCGAGAACGAGCGCGCCGACATCCGCAAGAGCGCCGAAGTCATCGCCAAGGCGACCGGCAAGCGGCCGCGCGGATGGCTCGGGCCCGGGCTGACCGAAACCTGGGAGACCCCCGATATCCTGGCCGAGGAGGGCTACGACTACGTCGCCGACTGGGTGCTCGACGATCAGCCGATGTGGCTCAAGACCCGCGGCAAGCCGATCCTCAACATCCCCTATACCCAGGAATGCAACGACGTGGCCATGATGCTGATCCAGCACCACAAGGCCTCGGAATTCTACGAGCGCGCCATGGATCAGTTCGAGCAGATCCACGCCGACGCCAAGGGCTCGGCGCGCGTGATGGCGATCTCGGTCCACCCCTACATCATGGGCGCGCCGCACCGGGCGAAATATTTCCGCGCGATCTTCGAGAAGATTCGCAGGAAGAAGGACGTGCTGTTCTGGACGGGCGGTGAGATCGCGGATTGGTTTCGCAAGGCCGGCCCGCCGGCGCCGTGACGCACGCACGGTGGCCGTCTTGCTCCGAAGCATGATCGCCAAAAGCGGGCAGCGGTTCTCGCAAGAGATCATGCTCAAACGAGAAGCCAGAGCGGGAGGACGATGCAAGGAAAGTCATTCCGCTTTAGGCTCGGATCCAAAGCGAATGACATGGCCGTCAGGATCTTCGACCGCGAACTCGTAGGCCCAGCTGAAATTCTTTGGCGGGCTCTTGATGCGTGCGTTCCTCGCCGAGAACTCGCGGAAAAACACATCGGCGTCGTCGACCCCGATCCAGAGCCACACGCCTGGGACGCCCTGTTCGCCCTCGCACAGCATGATCGACTTGCCATCGCACGACACGGAGATCATGCCGTCCGTTTCCCAATCCACGACAAATCCAAGCGTCTGGAGGTAATAGCTCCGGCTTGCTTCGAGATTCTTGACTCGCAGGATGGGAATCACATTCTCGACCACGGCCATGTGCATCTCCAAATCAGCTCAACCTCGGATAAATCCCGAGCGGATGAAGTTTCCGCTTATCAATATCCTTAGGCGCGTTCCGGCTAGCCCAGGCGAAAGCCAACGCGGCAGAAATGAAATGAATATGAGCGCAACGCGCATGAACAGGGCCCAACCCGCGTTCAATCAGGAAGGTGCGTAAATCGAAATCAGGACAGAACGCTAGGCATGATGACCGCAGCCGGTCGGCGGCTCAGTCCGGCTTGACCCCCGCGAACTTCACCACCTTGCCCCACTTCTCGGTCTCGTCCTCGAGGAGCTTGCCGAACTCGGCGGGCGAGCCCGGCAGCAGGGAAGCGCCGAGCTCCGCAAAGCGCGCTTTCGCCTTGGGGTCCGCGAGGATCGCGTTGGTCTCGGTGTTGAGCTTGTCGATGATCTCGGCGGGCGTGCCTTTCGGCACACCCAGGCCGTACCACGCGCTCGCCTCGTAGCCCGGCAGGACATCGGCCACTGTCGGCAAATCCGGCAGCACCTCGGAGCGCGCCGTGCTGGTCACCGCCAGACCGCGCAGCCGGCCGGACTTGACGTGCTCGGCCGACGTCGGGACATTGTCGAACATCACCTGGACCTGCCCGGAGATCATGTCGGTGAGCGCGGGCGCGCCGCCGCGGTAGGGCACGTGCACCATGTTGATCCCGGTCATCATCTTGAACAGCTCGCCCGACATGTGGATGGTCGAGCCGTTGCCGGAGGAGGCCATGTTGAGCTTGCCGGGATTGGCTTTGGCATAGGCGATCAATTCCGGGATGGTCTTGATCGGCAGCGATGGGTGGACCACCACCACGTTGGGAAAGCGGATGATACCGGCGACCGGCGCGATGTCGCGCAGGAAATTGAAATTGAGCCTGTCGTAGAGCGTGGCGTTGATCGCGTTGGCCGGAGCGACGAGGAGCAGCGTGTAGCCGTCCGGCGCCGCGCGCACGACCGCCTCGGTGGCGAGATTGGTGGCCGCCCCTGGTCGGCTTTCGATGACGACAGGCTGGCCGAGCCGCTCCGAGAGCCATTGACCCGTCAGGCGCGCGGTGATGTCGGCCGAGCCGCCCGGCGGATAGCCGATGATCATGCGCACCGGTCGCGCCGGATAGGCTTGCGCGAAGGCCGAGCGCGAGAGCGCGGGGAGCGCGGCGGCGCCCGCAGCCAGATGCAGAAATGTGCGGCGTGATCGCTTCATGGGGTCCCTCGGGGCAGGTCGGTGGGTGAGAGCGTAGCAGCGCGCGGCAAGTCACGCGAGCCTCGCGCGGTGGGCGGGCATGGAATGGCTGCGCCGGCTGCGATAGGCTTCGCGCGCGGCGCTGTAAGCCCTGTTCGAGGAAGCGTGCGATGAAAGCGCGACTTTGTTTGATCGCGGTTGCTCTGAGCTTGGGAGCGATCGAGAGTGCATCGGCCCAAGCCTATCCCTCGCGACCGATCACGATGGTCGTGCCGTATCCGGCCGGCGGCCCCTCGGACACGCTGGGACGCGTCCTGGCTGAGTCGATGCGAGGCTTCCTCGGCCAGCCGGTCGTGATCGAGAACGTGAGCGGAGCCGGTGGCGCCATAGGCGTCGGCCGGGTCGCCCGCGCGGCGGCAGACGGTTACACGCTCAGTCTCGGGCACGTGCAGACCCACGTCATCAACGCCGCGACCCAGACCCTGCAATACGACGTCGTCAAAGACTTCGAGCCGGTGTCGCTGCTCGCCGATACGCCGCAATGGGTCGTGGCGAAAAGCGCGTTCCCGGCGGCGAGCCTGCAGGAGATGATCGCCTGGATGAAGGCCAATCCCGGCAAGGCGACGGTGGGGGCGGTGGGCGTCGGCGGACCGACCGACATCGCCGCGATCTACTTCCAGAAGCACACCGGCACCAGCTTCCAGCTCGTGCCCTACCGCGGCGGCGCTCCGCTGGTGCAGGACCTGGTGGCCGGACAGATCGACCTCACGTTCGGCCAGGCCGCGAACTACCTGGGCCACGTCCGCGGCGGACGGCTCAAGGCCTATGCCGTCCTCGCCGGCAAGCGCTGGTGGGCCGCGCCCGACGTCCCCACCATGGACGAAGCGGGCGTGCCGGGCCTCCACTCGTCGTTCTGGCACGGCCTGTGGGTGCCCAAGGGCACGCCGAAGGATGTCATCGCCAAACTCCACGCGGCGGTGGTGGAAGCGCTGGCCGATCCGGCATTGGTGAAACGCTTCGGCGACATCGGTCAGGAAATCTGGCCGCGCGCCCAGCAGACGCCGGAGGCGCTCGCTGCCATGCAGAAGGCCGAGATAGAGCGCTGGTGGCCGATCATCAAGGCGGCGAACATCAAGGCCGAGTGAGGCGCGCTGCTTGCGCCGCGCGCCGACGCTGCGCCATCATCGCGAATGACCAGCGACGCGGAACGCATCGTCGATCTCTACGACCGGCACGCCGCCGTCTGGGATCAGGATCGCAGCAAGAGCCTGTTCGAGAAGCCGTGGCTCGATCGATTCCTCGCTTTGGTGCCGGCCGGCGGCTCGATCCTCGACATCGGATGCGGGTCCGCGGAGCCGATCGCACGCTACCTCATCGCGGCGGGATACGATGTGACCGGCGCGGATTCCTCGCCTGCCATGACCGCCCTCTGCAAGCGCCGCTTCCCGAATCATCGCTGGGTGGTCGCGGACATGCGCAGCTTGTCCCTCGACCGGCGCTTCGACGGCATTCTCGCATGGGACAGTTTCTTCCATCTCACCTGCGATGATCAGCACAGGATGTTTGCGGTCTTCCGCGCGCACGCCGCGCCCGGGGCGGCGCTGATGTTCACCAGCGGGCCGCGCCACGGGGAGGCGATCGGCAGCTATCGCGGCGAGCCGCTCTATCACGCCAGCCTCGACGAGGCCGACTATCGCGCGCTGCTCGACCAATGCGGCTTCGAGGTCGTCTCGCATGTCGCCGAGGACCCGGCATGCGGCGGGCATACCGTGTGGCTGGCGCGTCTCGCGTAGCTCCGGTCTCCGGGTCGCGCCGCGCGTCAGATCGGCGGTGCCGGCAGCGGCGGTAACACCGTCTCGAGCGCGGCCGCGATCGCCAGAACCTCCTGGTCGCTGTGCTGCGGCCCGTCGATGGCGATGCCGACCGGCAGTCCGGCTTTGGTCACGCCGGCGGGCAGGCTCAGGCCGGGCAGGCCCACCGTGCTACCGGGGCCGAGGTTGCGGATGAATGTGGCGAGCGTCGGCGCCGGCGCGCCGTTGAGCATGACGGTGTAATCCTCGCCGATCTTCGCGGCCGGCAGCGGCGTCGTCGGGAACACCAGGGCGGCGACGCCGTGCTCCTTGAAGGCGCGGCGGTACCGCTCCTGCAGCGCCGGGCGATGCTCGTGCAGCGCGCGCTGATACGCCGACTCGGTCACCGCCTCGGGGCCGACGAGGCCCTTGAGCGCGTCCTTCACCATCGGGCTCGCCACCTGCGCCATCAGGGCCGCGAAGTCGAGGCCGGTCCCATGCTCGGCGAGATAGCCGTCGACGTCCCGCACCATCTCGTAGAGCGCGATGGGAAAGCCCGCGGCGGCGTCGAGCGCGGCGACATCGGCGAGGTCGCATTCGACGAGCACGATGCCGGCCTCGCGCAGCCGCGCCAGTGCACGCTCGAGGATTTGCGCGAGCTCGACATCGAGGTTCTCCCAGAAATAGCGGCGCGGCACCCCGAGGCGCAGCCCCGCGAGAGCCGCCGGCGCAACCTCGGTCGGACCGCCGGTCACGATGCCGTCGAGCAGCACGCAGTCCGCGACATTGCGCGCCATCGGGCCGGCGGTGTCGCGGGTATGGGAGATCGGCACGATGCCCGCCTGCGGCCAGCGCAAGGTGCTCGGGCGGAAGCTCACGACACCGGAGAGCGATGCCGGGACGCGGATCGAGCCTGCGGTGTCGGTGCCGAGCGCAGCGGGCGCGAGCCGGCCGGCGACTGCCGCGCCGCTGCCGCCGCTCGATCCGCCCGCGATGCGCGCGAAATCGTAGGGGTTATGCGCCGCACCGAACGCCGCGTTGTTGGTGGTGGGGCCGAAGGCGAGCTCCTGCAGATTGGCCTTGCCCAGCACGAGCGCGCCGGCGTCGAGCAGCCGCTGCACGATCGGCGCGTTGCGCTTCGGACGATGCGTCGCGAGGCCCGGCGTGCCGGCGGTGGTCGGAAAATCGGCGGTGTCGATATTGTCCTTGAGCGCGAGCGGCACGCCGTGCAGCGGTCCCATCCGCTCGCCGCGCCGGCGCTGCTCGTCGGCACGGACCGCCGCGGCGCGCACGCGCCCGGGCTCGAGGCTGATGAAGGCGTTGAGCTTCGACGCCGCGCAGCGCGCCAGCAGTTCCTCGGCCAGGTCCTCGGCCGTAAGCTCGCCGTCACGTATCGCCTGCGCCGCCTGGCCGACGCCGAGCTCCGAGATTTCCACCATCTGGTCCTCTTTATTCCTACGGGGAAGGCCATCCCCTTGATCGAGTGGCGAGCATAGTGCGCATATGGCAGTTTCATTCGGCGCAGTCCATGACACAGTCGCCATGAGAGAGCCGCTCTTGATCGCGCGCCGCGGCCTGCTGCGCGGCGCGGCCGCTGCCGCCGCGGGGCTTCTCGTCCGCGGGGGCGCTCGCGCGCAAGCCGACGCGCTGCTCACCGTCGACGATCGGGATGCGGGACGCCCGATCGCGCCGGGCTTCGTCGGGCTCAGCTACGAATCCGCGATCCTCGCCGCCGGCGACTATTTCACGCCCGACAACGCCTCGGTGCTCGGGCTCATCGGCCGGCTGGGCGCGAACGGCGTCCTTCGCATCGGCGGCAATACCAGCGAGCGCACCGTCTGGCGCGGGGAGGGCGCACCCACCGCTCCCGCGGCGCCCGGGAGCTTCGTCATCACGCCCGCGAGCATCGATCGCCTTGCCGCAACCTTGCGCATCATCGGGTGGAAGCTCGTCTACGGGCTCAACCTCGCGCGTGGCACGCCGGAGGAGGCCGCGGCCGAGGCTGCCTACGTGGCGCGCGCCGTCGGCGACGATCTCATCGCGTTCCAGATCGGCAACGAGCCCGACGGCTTCGGCCGCTGGACCGCGGTGCGGCCGCAGAGCCACGACGTTGCGGCCTATCTCGCGGAATGGCGCGCATTCCACGCCGCGGTGCGCGCGCGCGTTCCTGGCGCGCGCTTCGCCGGGCCCGACGTCGCTGGCGCGACCGATTGGGTGGGCGCCTTCGCCGCGGTGCGTTCCGAGGGCCTGGTGCTGCTGACGCGGCATTATTACGCCGACGGTCCGGCGGGCGCGCCGCATGTGAGCCTCGAGAAACTGCTGCGCTCGGACGGACAGATCGCGCCCGTGCTCGACGAGCTCGCGCGTATTGGCCGCGCCCATGGCCTGCCCTGGCGCATCGTCGAGGCGAACTCCGTCTATGACGAAGGCCAGCCTGGAGTCAGCGACACGCTGGGCGCGGCGCTGTGGGGCCTCGAACTGATGTTCCAGGCCGCGGCGGCCGGTGCGGCCGGCGTCGACTTCCACGCCGGCGTTCACAAACGCCGGCCCGGTGACGACAAGGCCTATACGCCGATCGCGCGCGGCGAGGGGGGCCGCCATCGCGCGCGGCCGCTCTATTACGGCATGCTGATGTTCGCGCAGGCCGCGCGCGGCGCGCTCGTCCCCGTACGCCTCGCCACCGACATGCGCGCGTTCGCCGCCTTCGCCGTGCGCGCACCGGAGGGAGGCCTGCGCGTTTGCCTGATCAACAAGGATTTCGCCCGCGCCGTGCGCGTGGGGATCGACGCGCGACGGAGCTTCGCCGCTGTCTCGGTCATGCGGCTTGCCGGTCCGTCGGCCGATGCGACATCGGGCATCACGCTCGGCGGCGCGAGCGTCGACGATTTCGGCCGCTGGGCGCCCGTGACCGTCGTGGTGGCGCACGCCGCTGGCGGCGAGATCGCGATCGACGTGCCGGCCGCCAGTGCCGCGCTGGTATCTCTGCACGACTGAGCCGCGCTGAGCACTCGTGGTGTCCGCATACCCGCACACCAGGAAAAAAGATCCGGGGAACCTGAGCCCCGGCGCTGCATTAACTGTTCGGGAAAGCATTCGCGCGAGGGGGATGGGGCATGCTCGGCGATATTCTCGTCAGGTTGGCTGCACTTGCGGTTCTTGGCTTCCTGTTTCTTGTACTGATGGGCCTCTGGGACCGCTACGAGCGGGACACTGCGGCATTGGGCTTCAGCGGGATCTACGAGCGCTACCTGGCCTACCAAGCCGGTTTTGCGGATGACCCGCGGGCCTACCGGGCCGCCGCTGACGCCATGCGGCTCGTGGGAGATGCCAGGGAGCTCGTGATCCACGAGGAATGATGTGACGCGCGCGCCGCGTCACATCCTGGCGCGCGCCGTCACCAGCAAACCTTGCACCGGCTCGCCACATTCGAGCCGCGGCGTGATCGGCTCTGTGCGCGCGTCGACGAGCCGGGCCGATGCGAGCACTGCCTGCACGTAGGCCGCGCTGTGGCAGAAGCGTCCGGTGGGCGCCAGCCGGTACGGAACATTCTCGCTGTCGTCGATGAGCTGCTCCAGAGTGAACAGCAGGCGGCCGCCGCCTTTCAGCGCCGTGGCCGCCGCCGCGACGGTATCCTCGAGCCGGCCTTGGTAGACGAGGGTGTCGCAGCAGACGATCGCGTCGAACGACGACGCCCGCGTGGCCATGAAGCCGGCAAGCTCGGCCTCGAGCAGCTCGTCGTAGAGATCGCGCTTGGCCGCTTCCTTGAGCATGCCGGCGGACAGGTCGACCCCGACGAGGCGGGCGGCGAAGGGTTTGAGCAGCGCCCCGCACAGCCCGGTGCCGCAGCCCGCGTCGAGGATGTCGAGGCTACCGTCCGGCGCCACCGATGCCGCGAGGCGATCGGCGATCAGCGCGGGCGCGCGGTATTGCAGGTGCGCGAGCGAGACGTCGAACTGCGGCGCGTAATGATCGAACAGGCGGCGAATGTAGGCGTCCGGTGCCTTGTCGTAGTGCGGATCGGGGATGCACGCGGCGAGCAGGTGGCGGGCGACGACATTCTCCGGATCGAAGGTGAGGAGGCGCTGGAACGCGGCCGCCGCCTCGTCGAGCCGCCCCGCCCGGCTGGCGGCACGGGCGAAGCCTTCATAGGCGTGAACGTAATTGGGCTCGGCCTTGAGCGCGCGCGCGAACAGCGCGGTAGCGTCCGCGAAACGCCGTCGGGCCAGCGCCACATTGGCGAGGTTGAGCTGCGCGTCCGGCCAGTCGGGCCGCAGCTCGAGCGCGCGGTGGAGCAGCCGCTCCGCGCCGTCGAGGTCGCCGCGGGTGCGCCGCCCCGTGGCGAGATTCATCAGCGCCTCGGGAAAATCCGGCCGCAGCGCGATGGCTTTTTCGAAAGCCGCCTCTGCGTCCACGCTCCGCCCGGCGATCGTAAGCGCGTTGCCGTAGTTCGCGTGGTATTCAGGCACGGTCGGATCGAGCGCGATGGCGCGCTCGAACAGGGGCAGGGCGTCGTCCGCGCGGTTGAGCTGGGCAGCCAGCAGGGCGAGCAGGTGATACGCGTCGGGGTGATCCGGCTGCCAGCGCAGGGCTTGCCGATACATCTGCTCGGCGTCGGCCAGCTTTCCCTCGCGATGCTTCGCCATTGCGAGTGCGAGGAAGGCCCGCATCTGCAGCGGCGTGGTGCCCTCGGGTAGCGGCTCGCGCGGTATTCTAGTGAGCTCGTCGATGAGCGGGGCACCGTCCTTCTTCGCACCGTGCGAATCGTCGGCCGCGGCGGTCATAAATCCGTCATCCTCGCGACTGGCGCGGCGCTTAGCGCGCACCACGCCTGACACCGGGCACGGAGTATAGTATCATTCGATCGTGCCCGGCGGTGCGCGCCGGGATCCGGCGAGGGAGGCGACACCATGCCGGTCGAGATGTTTCTCAAGCTCGCGGGCATCGACGGCGAGTCAACCGATGCCAAGCACAAGGGCGAGATCGACGTGCTCGCCTGGAGCTGGGGATTGTCGCAGGAGGGCGGGTCTCCTGGCGGCGGCGGAGGCGGCGCCGGCCGCGTGAAGATCGAGAACATCTCGATCCAGAAGCTGGTTGATCTCGCGTCT
>Ga0081455_10005618_pt1 | contig 13700 bp, 8 predicted proteins | sample TabmetS3T2R1_FD_70207 | JGI IMG/M metagenome (GOLD analysis project Ga0081455, IMG submission 70207) | Tabebuia heterophylla rhizosphere microbial communities from the University of Puerto Rico - S3T2R1 | ecosystem: Host-associated > Plants > Roots > Rhizosphere ... | reverse complement strand
CGCTTGGGAGCCGGCCGAGACCGAGGCGGCCCGGCTGCATGAGCTGCGGCGCGTCACCTGTGAGGAGCTGATGGACGCCGAGCTCGCCTGCGGGCACCACGTCTCCTGCGTCGCCGAGCTCGAGCGAATGGTCGCCGAGGAGCCCTTCCGGGAACGCCGTTGGACCATGCTGATGCTCGCGCTGTACCGCTGTGGCCGGCAGCGCGATGCGCTGCGCGCGTACCAGCGGGCGCGCACGACACTCGCGACCGAGCTGGGGCTCGAGCCCGGCCCTGAGCTACGGGCGCTCGAGCGGGCCGTTGTCGCGCAGGACGAGTCGCTCAACCTCCCGAGTCCAGCCTTCGAGCCCCGGGCGGGTGCTGCGACGCCCACCGGCGTCGTGTTCATCCTGTTCAGCGACGAGGTGGCGTCGACCGCGGTGCTCGATCGCCTAGGCGACGAGGCTGCCGACGGGCTACGGCGTGCGCACTTCAGGCTGCTGCGCGGCGCCGTGGCCGACCACGCAGGGCGGGAGGTGAAGAACGTCGGTGATGGGCTCATGGTGGTATTCACGTCCGGCAACGACGCCGTCTCGTGCGCTGTCGAGATGCAGCGCGCCGTCGAGGCCCGGAATCGGGATGAGTCCGAGCCTCTCCGCGTACGGATTGGCTTGCACGTGGGTGAGCCCATCCGCGACGAGGAGGACTTCTTCGGGAAGTCGGTCGTGATCGCCAAACGGCTGTGCGACGTTGCGGCGGCCGGCCAAATCGTCGCCTCGGACCTCGTGCGGGAGCTCGTGGGCCCCGGGAAGCAGTTTGCGTTCGTCGATGCCGGGGCGCTCTCCCTGGCAGGACTGGAGGAGCCCGTCCCCGCTGTCGAGGTTTTGAGCGCGACCGCGGCAACAGAGAAAGCCACGCCGCGGGCCGATGCACCCTACAAGGGCCTGGTTCCCTTCCAGCCTGAGGACAGCGAGTTGTTCTTCGGCCGCGACGCGATCGTGGCGACGCTCGTCGACCGCATGTCGACCTCGCGGCTGCTTGCGATCGTCGGGGCGTCCGGCACCGGGAAGTCGTCGCTGGTGCGCGCTGGCCTGGTCGCTGCCGCCCGGGACGGCGCCCTACCCGGCAGCTCGCCCTGGCCCACGGTGCTCATGACTCCCGGGTCGCACCCCTTGGCGGAGCTCGCTGCCCTCGCCTCGCGGTGGACGGAGGTCAGCGCGAGCTCGCTGCTCGACGACCTGCACGACGACGCCCGCGCCCTCGACCTGGTGGCACGTCAGGCCGCCGCCACGCTGCCTCGCGGGTCGCGGGTCCTGCTCGTCATCGACCAATTCGAGGAGTTGTTCACGCATTGCCGCGAGGAGCGCGAACGATGGCAATTCGTCGAAGCGCTTGTGCACGCCACGACCGTGGCCGGAGGCACCACAACAGTGGTGCTTGCCGTCCGTGCCGACTTCTACGGTCACTGCGGCGCGTACCCAGAACTGGCGCGCCTCGTCGAGTCGGGGACCGTCCTGCTGAGCCCGATGCAGCCGGAGGAGGTCGCCGCCGCGATCGACGGGCCGGCCCGGGTTGCCGGCCTCCGGCTCGAGCCTGGGCTCGCCGACCTCATCGTGCGCGACGTGGCCGGGGAGCCCGGGGCCTTGCCTCTCCTGTCGCACGCGCTACTCGAGACATGGAAGAGGCGGCGAGGCCGCATTCTCACTGTCGACGCGTATCACGACGCCGGGGGCGTGCGGAGCGCGATCGCGCGCACGGCAGAGTCGGTGTACAGCCGGCTCGATCCCAGCCAGCAGACCCTTGCCCGTAACGTGTTCGTGCGGCTGACGGAGGTCGGCGAGGGCACCGAGGACGGTCGTCGACGAGTCACGGTTGAGGAGCTCACGGTGGGAACCGGCGAGACCGCCCACTTGGAGTCGGTGCTACAGACCCTCACCGACGCACGGCTCGTGACGCTGGGCCAGTCGGGCGTCGAGCTGGCCCACGAGGCCCTCATCCGCGAATGGCCCCGCCTCCGCGCTTGGCTCGACGACGACCGGGAGGGCTTGCGGATCCACCGTCACCTGACGCACGCAGCACAGGACTGGGCTGCGCTGGGGCGGGACCCAGCGGAGCTCTACCGGGGTCCCCGGCTCGCCGCCGCCCTCGACTGGCAGGCCGGCGCAGGAGAACCAGCGCTCAACCCGCTTGAGCACGAGTTCCTCACCACCAGCCGTGCCCGCCAGGAGCAGGACACGCGCGAGCACGTCGCGCAGCTCCGCCGACTCCGGCGCCTGCTCGCCGGCGTCGGACTCGCCCTGGTCATCGCCCTCGTCGCCGGCTCGCTCGCAGTCGTCCAGCGCCGGCGAGCCGACGACGAGGCCCACGCCGCGCGGGACGCGACATTGCGGGCCGACGTGGGCCGTCTCGTCGCCGAGTCGGACGTCCTGTTGGATCGGGACCGCTACCTCGCCACCGTCCTCGCCCTCGAGGCCAACCGCCTTGCCGACACCGGCGCCACCCGGAACGCGCTGCTGAACGCGCTGGTGGCCGAGCCCCGCCTGCAAGCCACGATGTCTGCCGGCCATCGGGATTACTTCGCTGCGGTCTACATCCCGCCCGGCCGGCTCGTCGCCGCTCGCAGCTACAACGTCCTCGACTTCTTCGACACGCAGACCGGTCGCCAGTCCGGCCCATCGATCGCACTCGACCCTGGAGGCGGGCTCACAGCAAGCCCCGATGGCGACCTCGTGGCCACTGGTAGCCAGGACGGCAACATCACGCTCTGGAACGTGGAGACACGCGAGCGCGAGGGACCGCCGCTACGAACCGGGCACCGGTCGGGGACCCCCGCGTTCAGCCCCGACAGCCACCTGCTCGTCACCCCCGCGGGAGGGTACGCCGTCACGACCCCAATGGACACCGCCGAGTCCGTCCGAGTTTGGGACGTTGCCACCCATGAGCCGGTCGATCTCACGCTCGCGGGGCACACGGCCCCCGTCAACGCCGCGGCGTTCAGCCCCGACGGGCACATCCTGGCCACCGGCGGTAACGACAGCACTGTCGTCCTGCACGACGCCACGACCGGCGCCACTCTCGGGCGGGTGTCCACAGGGAGCTACGTCTTCAGCCTCGGGTTCAGTCCGGACGGCAAGCGCCTCGGCGTGGGGACCCAGGCAGGGGACAGCCAGATCTTCGACGTCACCACCGAGACGCGGCTGGCGTCGTTGCCGGGCAGCGGCGTCGTTTCGACGTTGCTGTTCAGCCCTGACGGGCGCCGGATGGCCACGCTCAGCGACACCGTGCAGTTCTGGGATGCGGTCACTTTCGAGCCGCTGGGCGCACCCATTGATCCGGAAGTCGGGCCAGTCGGCGGTGCGTACAGCCCCGACGGCAGGACTCTGGCGATCACCGGGGCCACTGGTGTCGTCGGGCTGTGGGACCCCGATGGGCACGCCCGGATCGCCGAGCCGATCCCCGGCTCGTCGCCTCTCGGGGGTGTGTTCAGCCCCGATGGGAACGTCATCGCCGTGCCCGACTTTGACCACGTCACCGTATACAGCGCCGCGTCGCTCAAACCCATCGGCCGGCCCCTCCCGGTCCCGACCGGCCCACCGGTCCACGGCCTGCCGCTCCCCGGACAGGTCGCCTTCAGCCCCAACGGCCAGGTTGTTGCCGTGAGCGGATCGACCCGCACGATCCAGCTCTACAAGGTCGCCACCCTGGAGCCCATCGGCGAGCCCATTCCCCTCGACTCCCCGCCCGGAAGCCTTGCCTTCAGCCCGGACGGCGACCTCCTCGCCGTCGGCTCCAGCAGCGACACGGTAACGCTCGTCGACGTCGAGAGCGGAGCTCCAGGCCCGCCACAGCGCCTCGGTTTCACCGCGTTCGTGTTCGTTTCGTTCAGTCCCGACGGCCGGCGCCTGGTCGCCGGCAGCGGCTCTGGCAGCGGCGGCGTCATATTCGACCTCGCCAAGCGATCGCTAACCCGGCGGCTGGATTCCAGCCCTGTGAGCGAAATCGTCGCAACCGCGTTCAGCCCAGATGGACACATTGCCGCCACCGGAACACTGAGCGGGACCGTGCAGTTCCGCGACGCCCGAACGTTCGAACCGCTCGGCGCCCCGGTGGCAAGCAACGACGGGCCGGTCCTCCGGCTTGCGTTCAGCCCCGATGGCAGCCTCCTCGTCGCCGGCGACTTCAACCTTTCCTCCAGCAGCTCGACCCGGCTCATCGACGTCGCGACACGCCAACCCATCGGCGACCCATTCCCGGGTGCCTCTGGCTACGTGTCGTTCAGCCCCGACGGCATGGCGGTAGCGATGTCGTCACCGAGTGCCACCCAGTTGTGGTCTCTCGACATCGCGACCTGGCGCGAGCGAGCATGCCAGATCGCAGGCCGCAATCTCACAGCCCCCGAGATGCGCAAATACCTGCCCAACGACCCCGGCGCGCCGCCGACCTGCTCCAGGTTCCCTGCGCCCTAGGTTCGGCAAGGTCGTTGCGGCCGGTGAGCGTTAGGTCGCCCGAGGCCACTACGGATTCCGGGTGGGTCGTCGCCGCGAAGATGCACGCCGACGGTCTCGTCCCGGTCTGACGCCACCCTTCGACCGGTATCTGATCGTCAGAGACAGCCGAGCGACATCACCAACCGGCCAAGGGGCCGCGGCAATGTGCCTGCTCGAGGTCCAGCAGACGGGCGCGCATAACATCGGGCAGCGCCCGCACGCACGTATCGGCGCATCTGAGTGCCTGCCCACGGGCGTGAATGGGCGAGCAGGGCCTGGTGGCGACGGCCGACCTGGGTCGTGCATGTAGTCGTGTCGGAGGGGGGACTTGAACCCCCACGCCCTTATCGGGCACCAGGCCCTCAACCTGGCGCGTCTGCCAATTCCGCCACTCCGACGTGGCCGTCCGGGACTCCGGGCAGGAGGGACACTCTAGCCGAGCGCCCCTTGGCCCCCAATCGGGCGGGGCGCTTCTCGGGCGCTCAGCGGCGCCGCCGGCGGCGCAGGAAGATGCTGAGGAGCCACAGAATGGTGAGCCCGATGACCGCGGGTGCCACACGCTTCGCGACCGGGACGCCAGCCGCCTCGAGAAGGTCGACGGGCTCCGGTTCGGGTGAGTCGACCACCCGGATCTGCGGGCCGGACGTGCCGTTGGCCCGGGCGCGATCGGTCTCGCCGGCCGACGCTGCGGCGGCCTCGACCGTCTTGGCCGTGGCGGCCGAGGATCCCCCCTGGCCGGGCCACGCTGCGCCCTGTGGCATGTCCCCCAGCGTCGCGGCGGCACCTTCCGACGCGATGTCCCGGGGTCCCACGGCGGACGCCGACGGTGCCGAGCCACTGGCGCTGGCCGAGGCGGCACCACCGCCACCACCGCTGGCGCCGCCGCTCGCAGCGTCCGCACCGCCTGCCGCGGCCGCGCCGGCTCCCCCGCTCTCCCCCGCCAGGAGCTTCGTCTCGAGGCAGTCGGCGAACTGGCCCAGGAGCTTGGTCGAGACGTCGGCCAGCACGCCGCGCCCGAACTGGGCCACGCGGCCGGTGATGGTGAGATCGGTGACTACCGAGATCTTGGTGCCGTCGCCGTCGGGATCGAGCTGCGCGGTGATGGTGGCGGCGGCGTTGCCCTGGCCCCTCGTCTCCCGGCCCTCGGCGCGCAGCACGGCCCGGTGCCCCGCCTCGTCCTTCTCGACGAAGCGCGCCGCGCCCTTGTACTGCGCCGTGATGGGTCCCACCTTGACCTTGACGATGCCGCGGTACTCGTCGCCCTCGATCTCCTGGAGCTGGGCGCCCGGCATGCACGGCGCGATGCGCTCGACGTCGGTCAGCACCCCCCAGGCCTGCTCGACCGGAACGCCCACCCGGAACTCGTTGGTCAGCTCCACGCCATCAGCTCCATTCCCTCAGGTCGTCGACCGTATCGATGTCTGCGGCACCTCCCGGACACGGTACTTCCATCACCAGGTCGGGCCGACGGCGCATCACGACCCTGGCTCCGTGGTCCCCCGTCGCCGGCAGCAGTGGCCAGACGAGCGACGACAAGCGGACCGGGTTGCCCCGCGTCCCGTTGTACGTCGCCACGCCGATCGGTTTGGCCCTGGCCTCGGCCACTCGGTGCCACGACTCCGCGAGGACCAGCGGTTGGTCCCCCAGGCCGACCACCACGGCGTGGTGGCCGTCGCGGCGCGCCCGGGTCAAGCCGGCCCGGAGCGACGTTGCCATGCCGTCGCGCCACCGGTCGTTGTCCACGAACTGCACGGCATCGGCCGCCAGCGGTGGGATCGGCAGCGCGGTCTCGCCCCGGACGACGTAGACGGCCGCCAGGCCCGAGGCGGCCGCGCTGTCGATCGCCCATTCCACCACCGTGCGGCCCTGGAACGGTGCGAGCAACTTGTGGCTGTCGCCACCCGATTCCGTGAACCGTGATCCCCCGCCCGCCGCCAGCACGATCGCCGCGACGGTCACGGCGTCAGCCGCCGACGAGCGGGTCAGTGTCACCGCCGTGGATCGGGCCCTCGGTGTCCCGCAGGGGTCGGGCGTCCACGCGACCGGTGCGCTGGGCGATGATCTCGGAACAGATGGACACCGCGGTTTCTTCGGGCGTGCGGGCGCCGATGTCCAGGCCGATCGGGGCGCGGATCCTGCGGAGTGACGCGGGGTCGACACCCGCCTCCTCGAGGCGCTCGATCCGCTCGCCATGGGTCCGCCGGCTGCCCATCGCGCCGATGTAGCCGACATCGGTCGCCAGGGCCGCGACGAGCGCAGGAACGTCGAACTTGGCGTCGTGGGTGAGCACGCATACAGCGTCGCGCGCGGTGAGCCCGCCGCCGACGCGGCCCAGCAGCCGGTCGGGCCAATCGACGACCACCTCGTCGGCCTGGGGGAACCGGATCCGGGTGGCGAAGACCTCGCGGGCGTCACACACCGTGACCCGGTAGCCGAGCACCTTGGCCACCCGCGTCAGCGCCGCCGTGAAGTCCACCGCGCCGAAGACCAGCATCTGCGGCGGCGGGGCGAAGCTCTCCACGAACACCGCGACGACGGTCTCCCGCGCCTCGCCGTGCTCGCCGTAGTGGCGGACGACGGTCGTGCCGGCGGCGAGCTCGCCCAACGCGTCCCGGATGACGACCCGATCGAGGTCGGGGTTGCCGAGCGACCCGATGGGCGTGCGCCCCGGTCCCACCAGCAGCTTCCCGCCCTGCCCCGGGCCGGCGATCACCGTGGCCAGTGCCACGGCCTCCTCGGCCCGGATGGCCGACGCCAGCTCCTCGTACAGGCGGCCAGAGCCGTTCGACGCCACGTCCGTCACCAGTCCAACGGCTCCAGGAACAGGTGGATGGTGCCGCCGCAGGTCAGCCCGACCGCGAAGGCCTCGTCGTCGCTGTAGCCGAACGTCACGACCTTGCGCTCACCGGTCCTGAGCACGTCGAGCGCCTCGGTCACGACGGCACCCTCGACGCATCCGCCCGAGACCGAGCCGATCACCTCCCCGCGCTCGTTGACGGCCATCGCGGCACCGGGCGCCCGAGGGCCCGAGCCGTCGAGGTCGACCACCCGGGCGATCGCAACGGGCACACCCTCGGCCCGCCAGCGGTCGAGCTCGTCGAGCAGGTCTCTCATCGAACCATCCTTTCGGCGTCCACCGCCGGTGTCATCGGGCCACCACCTCCGCCAATGCCTCCAGGGAGGCCACCGAGTGGCCCTCGACGAACTCGTCGACGTGCGGCAGGGCCGCGGCCATTCCCTGTGCCAGCGGGGCGAACCCGGGCGAGGCCTTCAACGGGTTCACCCACACCAGGCGGTACGCGACGCGCCGCAGCCGGGCCAGCTCCGAACCCAGCACGGTGGGATCGCCCCGGTCCCAGCCGTCGGACAGCACCACCACCACCGCTCCCCGCGCCAGGCCCCGCACGCCCCAGCGGTCGTTGAACGTGCGCAGGCCCTCGCCGAGGCGGGTGCCGCCCGCCCAGTCGGCGACCGCGTCTGCGGCCCTGCGCAGGGCGGCATCGGGATCGTGCGTGGCCAGCTCATGGGAGATCCGGGTCACACGGGTCCCCAGCGCGAACACCTCGACCTGGCCGCGCTTGCGGGCCGCCACGGCCGCGTGGGCGAACCGGGCGAGCGCCCGCGCGTACGGCTCCATCGAGCCGCTGACGTCGAGCAACAGGACCAGCCGGCGCGGCCGCTCGCCGCGTTCGCTGGCCGCCGGGCGCACCACCTCGCCGCCGGTCCGCAGCGAGCGAGCCACCGTCCGGCGGAGGTCGGGATGGCCGCGATGCCGCGACGTCCGCCGCCGACGCCGGCTGCGGCGCAGCGCGGCGTGGACCCGCAGGTCGGCCATCAACCGGTGCGCCTCGGCGAGCTCGTCTGCCGTGCACTGGGACAGGTCCTTGTGCCGCAGCAGCTCGGTGGCGCTCCAGCGCAGGGTCCGGACCTCTCCGGCGGCCGACTCGTCCTCGCTGCCGTCGTCCCGGCCATTGTCCTCGGGGCCGTCGGGGGCGTCGACATGGAGCTGGACCGGGACCGACAGCGGCCTGACCAGCGCATCGTCGGCGCCCACGAAGAACGCGGCGAACGCCCGGTCGTAGGGAGGGATGTCGTCGGGCCGGCGCACGAGCGTGGCGCGACCCGCCCAATAGACCGAGGACAGCCGGGTCGACCGCAGTGCACCCAGCGCCCGCCCGTACTCGACGGCCGAGCCCGGGGGGACCGCCAGACCCTCGCGGCGCACCCGATCCACGAAGTCGACCACCAGGCGCTCGGGCCGGGTGGCACCCGAGCCTCGGACGTCAGGCACGATCGCGGACCGCATGCCGCACGAGCTCGTCGATCCCGTGGTCGCGCACCCGTTGCTCGTCTTCGCGGTACTTGACGACCGAGCCCAGGGTGGCCGACGCCGTCTCGGGATCGAGGGACGTCCGGCCCAGCGTCGACAGCGCCCGGGCCCAGTCGATGGTTTCCGCGATGCCGGGTGGCTTGTAGAGGCCGAACGTCCGTACCTCGGCGACCGCCATCGCTACGTCCCGGGCCAGCGTGGCCGGGACCTCGGGCGCGCGGAGCCGCACGATCGCGACCTCACGATCGACATCGGGCTGGTTGACCCAGTGGTAGAGGCAGCGGCGCTTGAGGGCGTCGTGCACGTCGCGGGTCCGGTTGGACGTGAGCACCGTGACCGGCGGGACGGTGGCGCACACCGTGCCCAGCTCGGGAATCGTCACCGCCCAGTCCGACAGCAGCTCGAGCAGGAACGCCTCGAACTCGTCGTCGGCACGGTCGATCTCGTCGATCAGCAGCACCGGCGGCGCGCTGCCGTCGCCGGCGCCGTCGAGCGCCTGGAGCAGCGGGCGGCGCACCAGGAAGCGCTCGTCGTACAGCTCGTCCTCGAGCGCCTCCACGCCGGTGGCCGTGGCGCGTCCGGCCGCCTCGGCCGCCCGCAGGTGGAGCAGCTGGCGGGCGTGGTCCCACTCGTACAGCGCCTGGGAGGCGTCGATGCCCTCATAGCACTGGAGGCGCACCAGCCGGCCCCCGGTCCAGGCGCTCAGGGCCTTGGCGACCTCGGTCTTGCCCACGCCGGCGTCGCCCTCGAGAAACAGCGGGCGCTGGAGGCGCAGCGCCAGCAGCACGGCGGTGGCGAGCCCCTCGTCGGCCAGGTAGTCGTGCGCGGCCAGGCCCTCGACCACGTCGTCGACGGTCTCGGCGGCGGGTGGGCCCGCGGCGCGACGGGCGACGACGGGCCGGCCGGGGCCGGCGGATGCGGCGGACATGCACACCAGCCTACGGCCGAGGCCCTCGGTCGGCCCTGTCGAGCGTGTCGACGCGAGGCAATGGCGAACGATGACGGGGCCTCGAGGCATTGGCTAACGCAAACCGTTCGCCATTGCCTCGGGCTGCCGGTGGCGTTAGCCATCGCCTCGCGGTAACGGGGCGACGGCCGCTGGCTAGGCCTGGGAGGACTCGAGCGCCCGCCGGACCAGCACCCTCGCGAGGTGGCGACGGAACTCGGCCGACGCATTGAGGTCGTCGGGGGGCTCGGTCCCCTCGTCGGCCCGGGCGGCCGCGTCGCTGGGCGACGCCCCGTTCCGTAGCGCCTCCTCCACGCCTGGTGCCCGCAGGGGCGTCGCACCCATGTTGACCAGCCCCACGCCGGGCCCGCCCGAGGTGCCGTTCTCGAGCACCGCGGCGCAGCCGACGATCGCCCAGTCCTGGGCCCGGCGCACGAGCTTCTGGAACCCCCACGCGGAGCTGCCCACCGCCGGGACCCGGATCTCCGTGAGGACCTCGTCGGGCGCGAGCGCCGTCTCCAGGAAGCCCGTGAACATCTCGTCCGCGGGAATCTCACGCTCGCCGCCGGGGCCGCGGGCCACCAGGGTCCCGCGCAACGCCAGCAGCGCGGCCGGGATGTCGGAGGCGGGGTCGCCGTGGGCGATCGACCCGCCGATCGTGCCGCGGTGGCGGACCTGGGGGTCGCCGATCTGGCCGGCGACGTGCGCCAGCAGCGGCACCTGCTCGCGGACCTCGTCGGACGTCGCCAGGTCGTGGTGGCGGGTCAGCGCGCCGATCCGCACCTCGCCGTCGCCGCTGCGGACGTAGGACAGGTCGTCGAGGCGCCCGATGTCGATCAGCACCGCGGGGGCTGCCAGCCGCAGCCTCATGAGCGGCAGCAGCGAGTGGCCGCCGGCCAGCAGCTTGGCGTCGTCACCGTGCTGGCCGAGCAGGCCGACGGCCTCGTCGACGCTGGACGCGCGCTCGTACTCGAATGCTGCGGGGATCATGCCTGTCCCTCCCGGGCCTCACGGATGGTGGACCAGACGCGCTCGGGCGTCGCCGGCATGGCGATGTCGGTGATGCCAAGCGGGGCAAGCGCGTCGACGACGGCGTTGATCACGGTCGGCGCAGAGACGATCGTTCCGGCTTCCCCGATCCCCTTGACCCCCAGTGGGTTCGTCGGGCTCGGTGTCACCGTGTGGCCGAGCCTCATGCTCGGCACCTCTGCGGCTGACGGCACGCCGTAGTCGGTCAGCGTGGGGTTGCGCAGCAGGCCGTCGTCGTCGTAGACGGCCTCCTCCCACAGCGCCTGGGCGGCGCCCTGCACGATGCCGCCGTGGATCTGGCCCTCGACGATCATGGGATTGATCTGGACGCCGCAGTCGTCCACGGCGGCGTAGTCCACCAGCGACACGGCCCCGGTCTCCTCGTCGACCTCGACCACCGCGACGTGGGTCCCGAACGGGAACACGAAGTTCGGCGGATCGTAGGTCACCTGGCCCACCAGGTTGGGCTCCATGTCGTCGGGAAGGTTGTGGGCGGTGAACGCCTCGAAGGCAACCGCCTGCAGCGTCATCGCCTTGGTCGGCGTACCCTTCACCCGCAGCTCGCTGTCGACGAACTCGAGGTCGTCCTCGGCGGCCTCGAGTTGGTGGGCGGCGATCTTGCGGGCCTTGTCGAGCACCTGGTCGGCGGCCATGCCCAGGGCCACCCCGCCGACCGCCAGCGAGCGGCTGCCGTAGGTGTCGAGGCCCAGCGGGCTGATGGCGGTGTCGGAGTGGAGCACCTCGACGCTGTCGGGGTCGACGCCGAGCTTGTCGGCGACGATCTGCGACCAGGTCGTCTCGTGGCCCTGCCCGTGGGGCGTGGCGCCGCTGACCACCTGGACGGTGCCGGTGGGCAGCACCCGCACGGTCGCGACCTCCCAGCCCCCGGCACCGTAGTTCAGCGACGCCAGCACCCGGCTGGGCGCCAGGCCGCACATCTCCACGTAGGTGGCGATGCCGATGCCCAGGTGCTTGGTGTCGCCGGCGTCCCGCCGCCGTTGCTGCTCGGCCAGGCGGTCCTGGTACCCGATGAGCTCGAGCACGCGGTCGAGCGTGGGCTCGTAGTTCCCCGAGTCGAAGGTCAGCCCCGACGACGCGTCGTAGGGGAACCGGTCGGCGGGGACGTAGTTTCGCCGCCGGATCTCCGCGGCGTCGACGCCCACCGCGCGGGCGAGGGACTCCATCGCCCGTTCGATCGCGTAGGTCGCCTCGGGGCGGCCCGCCCCCCGGTAGGCGTCGGTCGGTGTCTTGGTGGTGAACACACCCGTGCACTCGAACGAGTACGCGGGCACGTCGTAGACGCCGCCGTACAGGAACGCACCCAGGAGCGGGATGCCCGGGGTCGCGAGCTGCATGTAGGCGCCCATGTCCGCCAGCAGCTTGACCCGCACGGCCGTGAGCTTGCCGTCGGCGTCGGCGGCCAGCTCGATGTCCTGGATCTGGCCCCGGCCCTGAATCGTGGCCACGGCGTTCTCGGTGCGGCCCTCGGTCCAGCGGGTGGGGAGGCCCAGGCGCCGGGCGAGCGCCACCGCGATCAGTTCCTCGGCGTAGACGTCGAGCTTGGACCCGAACCCGCCGCCCACGGACGGGGCGACGACCCGCACCTTGGCCTCGGGCACCCCACAGGTGGCGGCGATCATCACCCTGAGGATGTGCGGGATCTGAGTCGCCGAGTACACGGTCAGGTCGCCGCCGTACACGCCGGGAACGGCGGCGACGCCCCGGGGCTCCATGGCCATGGGGATCAGCCGCTGCTGCAGGTAGCGCTCCCGCACGACGTGCGCGGCGTCGGCGAACGCCCGCTCGACTGCCTCCGGGTCCGGCACCAGCGCCCACGTGTAGCTGCGGTTGGTACCGAGCCCGTCGTGGATCACGACCCGGTCGCCGGCGGCGTCCTCGAGGTCGACCACCGCCTCGAGCGGGTCGTAGTCGACCACGACCGCGTCGACGCCGTCGACCGCCGAGTAGCGGTCGTCGGCCACCACGACGGCCACGATGTCGCCGACATAGCAGGCTTTGTCGACGGCCACCGGCCAGTGATCCGCGGCCTTCATGTCGTCGGTGACGGGCCAGGCGCACGGCATGGGCGCCGCCCAGTCGTCCCGGAGGTCGGCGCCGGTGAAGACGTGGCGCACCCCAGGGATCGCCAGTGCGGCGCTGGCGTCGACGTTGCCGATGCGGGCGTGGGCGAAGGGGCTCCGAACCATGCCCAGCCACAAGGCGCCGGGGATGGACAGGTCGTCGACGAAGCGGGCCTCCCCCGTGAGCAGGCGGGCATCCTCCTTGCGGGGCAGGCGCGCCCCGATGGCGGTGGCCGCGGTCGGGGCCGGGGCCTCGGTGGCGGTCATGCCGGCACCCCCTCGGTCGTGTCGGACGCGGGCAGCTCGCCGGCGGCGGCCAGCACCGAGCGCACGATGTTGTGGTAGCCGGTGCAGCGGCAGAGGTTGCCCTCCAGGCCGAGGCGCACGTCGGCCTCGGTGGGATGAGGGTTCTCGGCCAGCAACGACACCGCGGCCATCACCATGCCGGGCGTGCAGAAGCCGCACTGCAGGCCGTGCTGCTCGTGGAAGGCCTGCTGCATCGGGTGCAGCGCGCCCGGATCCCCGTCGTCCCGCCGCGCGGTCGCCGCCAGGCCCTCGATCGTCGTGATCTCGTGGCCGTCGGCCTGCGCTGCCAGGACCGTGCACGACTTCACCGACTCCCCGTCCATCAGCACCGTGCAGGCCCCGCACGAAGACGTGTCGCAGCCGACGTTGGTGCCGGTCAGGCCGAGGTCGTCCCGCAGGTGGTGCACCAGCAGCCGGCGAGGTTCGACGTCTGTCGACCGTTCCTCGCCATTGACCGAAAGGGTGATCTTCACAGCGGCGGCCCCCTCCCACTCGGTCGTGACGGTCGTCACGACCCGCTGGTGCTCATCCTGCCCGTTTCCC
>Ga0081455_10005617_pt1 | contig 13701 bp, 13 predicted proteins | sample TabmetS3T2R1_FD_70207 | JGI IMG/M metagenome (GOLD analysis project Ga0081455, IMG submission 70207) | Tabebuia heterophylla rhizosphere microbial communities from the University of Puerto Rico - S3T2R1 | ecosystem: Host-associated > Plants > Roots > Rhizosphere ... | reverse complement strand
TGTCGGCTCGTTGTTAGCGCTGCTACGGTGCTCTTGCACACGCTTGAGCGTCTCTTCCGCCTTTACGACCGCTTTCTCTGCAGCTCGCTGTTTCGCGGCCATGGGGGCGGCGATAGCTTTGCGCAGTTCATTTTGTACATGGAAGAGGTCCGGCGAGTGATGCGCCCCCAGGTGATGTTCATAGCATAGGAATTTTCATTTTTTGTGCGTGATCTGTAAGCAGTTACCGCGATGGTGGAAGGGGATGCCCTGTACACACTGGGGAGGAGTGGACAGTGAGGAGGAGCCGTGGTACAACCACGGTACCGTCACAATCCTTAGCCCCTCACTCGGTGGACGCCGATGCTGGCAGCACCCGCACGGGACTGGAGTGTCTTTCAGCACATCTTTGCCGATCACTGGGAGCCGTTTCAACGCGCTCATCCGCGCTACCAGACGGCCTACTACGATGATCTGGTGGCGAAGATGCTGGCGTGCGGCAACCCAGAGAAAATGGGGTACCTCGAATACCGCTGCTTGCAGTGTGGCCAGGGCACGCACGTGGTGGCGATGAGCTGTAAATCCTCCTTGTGCTTGCGGTGTGCCAAAGTCTCCGTTGACAACTGGGTCAGCCAGGTGAGCCGGGTCCTCCACGCGGGGGTGATCTATCGGCATATCATCCTGACGGTGCCGGCCATGTTCCGCACGACCTTCTACCAGAATGCGGCTGACGTGTTGAGCGCGTTCATGCGCTGCGGGGCGCAATGCCTGGATGATTTCTATAGCACCGTCCGGGGCAAGGCGCTGCGCGGGGGGTATATTACGGTGCTCCACACCCATGGGCGCAATGGGCACTACCACCCCCATCTGCATGTGCTGGCCACCAGTGGCGGCTATGATGCGCAGGGCGAGCGCTGGGAGCATCTCCAGTATTTGCCCTACGACCTGCTGCGTCGCAAATGGCAGTGGCACCTGCTGACCATGTTGCGCCAGACGCTCAAAACCGCAACGATCAACCAGTTGGTCAATGCGTGTTTCCAGAAGTATCCTGACGGCCTGGTGAGCAACGTGCAGAAAGGCCGCGTCCCGGCCCAGTATCAGAATGTGGCGCGCTATGTGGCCAAATACGTCGTGAGTCCCCCGATCTCAGTCCGGCGGATTGATCGCTATGATGGTCAGCGGGTGACATACCATTACCGCTCGCACCGCACGGAGCGGGTGGAGCACGAAACCGTCGCGGTGGCCACGTTTATCGGCCGGATGGTGCAACACACGATGCCGAAAGGCTTCAAGCGTATCCGCTATTATGGGGTGCAAGCGACCAAGACGTTTGCCCAGGTGAAGGTGGTGATTCGAGCGGCCCTGGCGAAGGTCGAGGGGGTGGTCAAGGGCGCGGTCAAGATCATCGCGCGACTGACGTACCGGCAGCGGTATGCGCAGAGCACGGGGCGGGATCCATGCATCTGTCCACACTGTGGGCATGAGATGGGGGTCTGGCGCATCTGGCACCCAACCTATGGGGTGATCCATGACGAGGGGGAGGTCATCAAACGGGGCACGTACGCCTCAAGTGCGCAACGAGCCGGTCCCTAAGGACGGGGCTGATGTTCTCAGAGTCCGCCCGCAGGGCGCTATGTGCACCATGCGCTCTTACGCTATCTGGTACAGCACGATATTCAACTGGGGGTCCGCCTCCGGGAAGGCCCGGTCAAGGGGCCGCTGGTCTGGCGCCGGCCCAACCGCATGACCCTGCAAAACATGTTGAAGCACCCCCTCTATGCCGGCGCTTACGCCTATGGGCGGCGCCAGGTGGATGCCCGCAAAAAGCAGCCGGGGCGCCCGAGTACGGGACGAGTGACCCGCCCGCCCCAGGACTCCTATGTGTTGTTGAAAGAGCATGTGCCGGCCTCTATCACGTGGGCGCAATATGAACGGAATCTGGCCCGCTTAGCGGCCAACCGTGCCCGTGCCGAGACCCTTGGGGCGGTTCGGCATGGCCCGTCGCTCTTAGCGGGCATACTGGTGTGCGGCAAGTGCCGCTGTCGTATGCAAGTGCGCTATGGAGGGCCACGCCAGGTGCATAGCTACACTTGTAACCGCTTGGCCACCACCTATGGCGGGGACTATTGCCAGTATCTCCCGGGAGAGCCCATCGATGCCGTTGTCAGTCAGTGGGTCCTGACCGCGCTCGCACCCGCCGCCCTCACGCTGTCGTTGGAGGCGACCGCCCACCGTGCGCAGGAGCGTCGCGACCTCGACCGGCTGTGGCAGCAACGCCTGGAGCGGGCGACCTATGAGGCAGAACGCGCCGCCCGCCACTATCGCTTGATCGAACCCGAGCATCGCTTGGTCGCCCGCCAGCTCGCCAAGGAGTGGGAGGCGACCCTCACGGCGCAACGGCACCTGCAGGAGGAGTACGAGCGCTTTGGGCAGGCGCAACCTCAGTCCCTCTCGAGGGCGGAGCGGGAGGCCATTGCACAGCTCGCCTCCAACATCCCGGCCCTGTGGCATGCCGCCACGACGACGATGGCCGAACGGAAAGAAATTGTCCGACAGATCATCCAGCAGGTGGTGGTGGCCGGAGAAGGGACCAGCGAACGCCTGCAGGTCACCATCGAATGGGTCGGGGGCGAGACCACGGCGGGCATCATCACTCGCCCCATTAGCCGTACCGAGCACTTGAGTTACTACCCTCTCCTCTGTGAGCGGATCCGGACCCTGGCCCAGGCAGGCTATGGTACGACTCGCATCACGGAGGCTCTGGCGCAGGAGGGATTCCACTCCCCAAGACAAGGCACGCCCTTCAGCCGACAAGCGGTGCATGAGTTGATGCAGCGTCTCGGGGTGCATCAGCCGTGGAGACGCGGCCGTCCTCCCCTCAGCCAGAACGAGTGGTGGTTCTCGGACTTAGAGCGCGTCTTAGGCGTAGCGAACTCGACGCTGCATCAGTGGCGCAAACGCGGGCAGCTTCAAGTCCGCTGGCATGATCAAAGCCAACGGTGGGTGGCATGGGCGGATGAGGCCGAGCTGCAGCGCCTCCAACAGCGCTGTGCTCTACCCGCTGGAGAGGCGAGCCGCCACAGGTGGCTCGACGCTCAACCCTCCCAACGGACCGTGTCACCCCACGCAACCACAGTCTAATCTCAGCAGAGGAGATACGTAATGCCACAGGAGTCTAACAAACAATGTCTGGATGACAGTATTGTGGTTGACACATCGATAACACCTTTCAAGGGCTGATTCAGCAGGTTGATGGGCGGATGATTGTCCTGAGTGATACCGGTTTCCATGCCGCCGAGGGCGACCCCGCCAACCTCAAACTCTGTCAGCGCGGGGAGTGGCAGGACCGCATGCTCGTCGAGACGGTCCTCTCCATGCTGACGCTCGTCTGCCATCTCAAAAAGGTCATGCACCGGGGCTGGGCCTATTTTCAGGCGCGCCTGGCCTTCACCATGGCGGCCTTCAATGTGCTCGTCCAGTGGCATGGTTTCCAGCCCACCGCGTCGGGCTTTGTGCCTCTCTCGATCGCTGAGTTTGGTTTGTATACTACCAATAGCGTTGCTTGGTTTGTCAGAGACTAACACCATTGGTTACTAGCGGAATCGTTAGAGGGGCAGACAGTAGGTATATTTATTGCTGTGATATAGAGGTGAGTACTTGAAAGCGTTGTAATAGTTCGCAAGACATCAAGTGACTCTACAACGCTCAAAGGCCATTGTACCCATGTCAGGTGCTTGTGGACTTGTTGACTGAGAAGGCCTACACTATTGTAGGGAAAATCATACACTTCACTTTATCAACACTGAATAATAGAAGGAGAGTTGGTATGACAGGAAGGCGCATATTGTGGATGCTATGCACCGCACTCCTAATGAGTAGTGTAGGCCTGGGAGGATGGAGCATGCCCATACCAGGCCTGGCGCAGGACACCGGCGATGCCGCTCAGGTGGTGGTCTATCAAGAGCCATCGGAAGACGTCGCGGATGTGAGCGTCTTCCATGAGCCGCTCGCACCCTATGGCACGTGGACAGCGGTGCCAGAATACGGCCAGGTGTGGATTCCGCATGATGTGGCCCCTGGGTGGCGCCCCTACACGACGGGGCGCTGGGTCTACACCAATTACGGCTGGACCTGGGTCTCAGATCAAGCGTGGGGTTGGGCGCCCTTTCATTACGGCCGCTGGGCTTTTGTGGCCCCTTACGGCTGGGTCTGGGTCCCGGGCACCGTGTGGGCACCCGCCTGGGTGGTCTGGCGGCACGCGCCCGGTTGGGTTGGTTGGGCCCCACTGCCACCCCAGGTCGTGGTCAGACCAGGTGTCGAGATCAGAGCAGCGAACATGCCTGTGCGCATCGAGCCGTCCTGGTTTTGCTTTGTCGAGGAACGCCGTATTCTGGCGCCCCACGTCAGTACCTATATTGCCCCTCCTGCACGCAATGTGACGCTCGTCCAGATCACGCAGAACGTCACGCACTATACGGTGGTGCAGAATCGCGTCGTCAACCGCGGCGTCCCGGTCGAGCGCATCGAGAGAGTCACGGCCCGGCCGGTGCCCCGTATGCGGATCGTGGAGACGCAAGCCCCAGAGGTGATGCACCGGGCGGAAGTGCGGGAACGAGAACGCCAAGTGGTGATGTTCCGTCCTGCTGCTCAGCCTGCCGTCGGGCAGACTGGTGTCAGGGCGCAGGGACCCCAGGGCACTCCACCTCCCCAGCTTGCTCCAGGTACAACGCTCCCGCAACAGCCAGAGGAGACCGCCCACCGTCTACGAGAACGCCAGCTCAGAGAGCGGGCTGCCCTTGAGGAGCGACAACGCCAGGCGCCACAGTCCGGGCTGCAGAGTTTGTCACCCGCGCAAGTACGTGTGCAGCGTGAGTCTGCACGGCGTGCTCACGAGGACAAAGCGCACCGCGACCGTCAAGCGCAGGAGCAACAGCAAGTCCAACAACAGCTCCAACAGCGGCAGGAACAAGAGCGCCAGCGTACCCTCCAGCAACAGCAACAACAGCCACAGGTGCAACAGCCACAAGCACAAGAGCGTCAGCGCCTCTTGCAGCAACAGCAACAAGCGCAAGAGCGCCAGCGTGCCTTCCAGCAACAGCCGTCGCCAGTGCAACAGCCACAAGTCATGGAGCGTCAACGCGCCGTGTTCCAGCAGCAACAGAGCCATCAACCACCCGCGCCTCAGGGCGTGCCCCCTCAGGCATCCCAGCAACCGCGTGCGTCTACTCAGCGCGCTCCTGAAAGCAGCACGGAGCAACGTAAGAAACAACAGCAACTTCCGCCAGGGCAGCAACCTGCCCAGCAGTAAAGCACTGTGCCCTACAGTCGTTGGGCCAGGAGGGACGGATAGGCCTACTGTATCTCTCGACAGAATTTCTTTGGTGGCAAGCAGTTGCGGATATTCTAGGGGTCACATCGAGCCACACGCTGCGCAATAATTCACGGGGCACGTGGCGACACAGGGAGGGCTCGCTACACGTAGACAACACCGCCATCCGCCGCGCGTTCAGCCCGTCCGTTGCGCCCAGGCGGGCACGTCACTGTAGACGGCTATGGCTGCCCCCGAGGGGTGGCACCGCTCAGTTACCCTCTCGTGATCAGGAAGAACCCGGTGGCGCCCACGGGAGGAGAAACGCCCCCATCGCCTCACCATGCCACGGGATGCGTTGCCCGCCCCTCCTCTTTTCGCCTCCTGGCCATGGCTTCTCCACACTGAATGATCGTTGGAAACCATTGATATAACAGTACAATAGCGGAATCATTAGAGGAGATACAGTAGGTTTAGCGTCCCTGTAACTGGTGCAGCAAGGCTCGCACGGAGCTGTTGTCCGGCGCCAGGCGGAGCGCGGTCTGGACCGCCGTCAGGGCTTGGAAGAGCTTGCCCTGTTGCCACAAGGCGCGTGCCAACCCCACATACGCATCTACCTGCTGCGGGGCGAATTGGGTGGCTTCGCGAAAGGCGCCAATCGCCTCGCGGAGGTGCCCCTGCGCCAAGAGCTGGCCCCCCCATCCGATCAGGGCCTCCACGAGGGGCGGCAGGAGGTGCTGGGCGTAGGGAGCGAGTCCCAGCGCCTCTTGCAAGAGGCCCACCGCCTCGCGGAAACCCCCGGTCTTGAGCGCGGCGGTGGCGCCTCCCAGCAAGGCATCGAGCAGGAGTTGGGTCATCTCGTGCTTGCTGGCTTCTGGCGCGAGGCGAAACGCCGTCCGCAACACCGGAATGGCGTGGCCCCATTGCCCCAGATTGAGATAGGACCGGCCCAGATACAGGTACGCCTGGCCAAACTGGGGGTCGAGCGTCGTCGCTTCCTGCAACAGTGGGATCGCCTCGGCATACTGCCCATGCTGAAACAGACGGAGACCGTGGTCAAAGGCCACCTGGGCCTCCGAGGGTACCCCGACGGTGGCACAGGCGGTCAGCCAGCCCAGCGTGAGTACTAGGAGGAGCACGGGCAGGCGGGGCATACAGACCTCCCTACATCGATCCACATGCCATGGGTACACGAGGTGCCCCAGGCACGTGTGGAAGATCGGCGTCTCTGTGACGTCGCGTGTCCGAACCTCCTGTGGACGGATGGAGGCACAGCGATGCACCGACACGCTCATTGGCGTGTCGGGCATCGGCATCGTGTGCGAGGGAGGAAGCGTCGCTGACACGATGGGGTGTCTGCAGCATGCCCCGTCCCCCTGCCTCAGCGGGTGACCACGCGGCGGTAGAGCGCCTGGGACAGACAAAAGAGGCCATAGGCCACCAGCCCCACAGCAACCACCCCGAGCAGCCAGGGCCCATAGGGTTGCTGTGCGACGGCCACCAGCGCTCCCCCCAGGCCGCGGGCTTCTGACGGGTCCGCCGAGACCCCCGCATAGATGCAAAAGCCGCCCATGATCCCGAACGTGACCCCCCGCGCTGCCAAGCCGCCCTGCCCGAGCCACTGCGCCCAGCGCTGCTGCCGGGCACTCATCTCACCCGTGGCATACTCCTGCATAAAGTGGGCGGTATACGCCCGATAGACATGGGCCAGTCCTACGCCAATCATCATGCCCCCCATGATGCCGACGAGCCAGGGCCCAAACGGCTGCGCGAGCACTGTGGCCGTCCACGCCTGTGCTGCCGCATGGCCACCCGCCCCGCCTGCGCCCAGCGCCATCCGTGCTGCGAGCACGGCCAGCGCGGCATAGGCGACACCACTGACGGCGAACCCGAGGCGTGTCAGCAGACCGCGGGCATCGGTACCTTGGCGCTCGGGATCGAAGCCGGCTTGGATAAGACGCCACAGGACATAGCCGCTGAGCCCGAGCGCGGTCAGCCCTAGGAGGACACGCCCGAACGGTTGCCGCGCGATGGTGACGAGGACGTCCCGGGGATCGGCAATCGCGCCCCCCGTCCCGAGCGCCGCTTGTGTGGCCAGCGTGCCAATCATCAGATACACGACGCCAATAGTCGCATAGCCCAGGCGTGCCAGTGTGGCCACCCAGTGGTCCGGGGCCTCTTGGACACGCCGCGCCGCCGTCTGGGCCGCTGCCGTGATCTCCCCCATAGCCTGACCTCCCGTGTGAGGGATAGATTACTCGCTCCTCGAGCGAGCGCTTCTCGAGAGGGAGAGGCCAGCAAAGAGCATGCCAGAGGAAACGGGAGACGCAGGAAGGCAGGCAGCAAAGCCGTCCGGTGGGGCGGCTGAAGACTGCAGCACGTCCATCGGTGCACGCCTCAGCACCGCGCCCAGGGTGGAGAGCAGGAGGAGGCGCGTGCTGGCCATGGCCTCCGGTGCCAGAGGGTGCACGAGCGAGGCCAGCAGGGAGCAGCCCAGCCATGGCGTGGGAGACGCGGACTGGCGGTCCCCACGCCTGGCCTTCCTTCCCAAGGGCGCCAGGAGCACGGTAGAGCCTGGAATAGACGAGCGCCAAAAAATAGGGTGGGGTTACAGAGCTGGACATGCCCATGGCGCTCCTGACGAGATGCCGGCGCTGGGAGGCATGCCCAGACGCTGTGACCGGTCAGCAGCCGCTCCCCCACTGCGAGAGGCCAGCACCGTCCCATGGACGTCATACGGACGGCTCCTGGCCAGGCGGCGCCTGCGGCTGGCCTCCTGCTGCCAGGCGCGGACTCAGAGGCACCTCCAGCGCGTCGCCGAGGGTATCCTCCACATACAACCGCTGGGTCGTGTACCTCTCCGCTGCGGATAATTCCACCGGCCCGAGAATCGAGTAAAATGTGCCCGTTACACCACCGTGTAAGGGGGCCATGCCATGATTCCACACCTCTTTTACTATCAGCTGACGGTCCTGGGACTCCTGTGGTTCTTTCTGATGCTGTATTACCTCTGGCCCAGCCCAGGTGGGACGGCATCAACGCCATCATCCAAGCCCATCACAGCGCGCCACAAACGCTCCCACGAGCCCAAAGTGTTCGCGGGTCTCACGCACAAGCCGCCTTGTGCGGCCTGTGCCCACGAGGCCACGCATCCTCAACCACCGCCTCTTTTACGACCCGAGCCGATGTCGCCGACCAACCGACGCCCGCGTACCATCGACACCTCGAGGCATTTTTGTCCTCATGCGGGCTGTGATTATCGCGGCTGGTTGGGGCTGGGCAACCTCCGCGCCAACGGTCATCCCAGCGGCGGCCCGTGGCGTCAGTTGTACTGTCGCTCTTGTCACGGCTATTTTCTGGAGACGCACGGCACGATCTTTCACGGCAAGCGTCTGTCAGTCGAGCTGATCATACGCGTGCTCGCCTGCTTGGCTGAAGGCCTGGGCATTCGTGCCACCGCCCGGGTGTTTGAGGTGGACCCCAACACCGTGCTGCAGTGGCTCGTGGAAGCTGCAGATCAGCTCAAGGCGTTTTCCCGCTATTTCCTCTGCGATGTGCATGTCAAACAATTACAACTAGACGAATTGTACGCCGTGCTGCGGGGCGTCAAAGACGGCGAACTCAGCGAGCATGAGGCGATAGAACACCTTGAACGCGCACCTCATTGGGTATGGACGGCCGTCGACCCTGAGAGTAAGTTGCTCCTGGCTCTCGATGTCGGTCCACGCACTCTCGCTATGGCGCAATGTGTGGTCCATCAGGTGGTCCAGGTGTTAGCGCCGGACTGCATCCCTCTGTTCCTGACAGACGGTTTTAAGGAATATACGACGGCGATCCTGACGCATTGCGGGTACTGGCTCGAGCCCATCCGCCGCCAAGGCAAAGGCCCGATGCCCAAGCCGCGTTGGCTGCCGCGGTCCCAGCTGCTCTATGCACAGGTGGTGAAGACGGTACGACGGCGGCGTCTCGTTGGAGTCAAACACCGGGTAGTGTTCGGCACGCTTGAGGCCATCGAGCAGGTCTTGGCGACGTGTGGTTGGAAGATCAATACGGCTTTTGTTGAGCGTCTCAACCTCGACATCCGCCAGCGGGTGGCAGCAGTGGGGCGCCGGGTTAATACGCTGTGCCAGGGCGAAGACGGCTTGCACCATCAACTGGCATTGTTCCAAGCGTACCATAACTTTGTTCTGCCACACTCCAGCTTACGCCAGCCGTTGCTGGCTCCGGAGCCCACCAACGGGACGGGCTCCGCGAAGAAGTGGCAGCCCTGTACGCCAGCGATGATGGCTGGATTGACCGACCACATATGGACGTTGCGAGCGGTGCTGCTCTATCGTGTGCCACCGTGGCCGCAGCCCCAAATGGGGTAAGGGGGGAGCATGGATGATGATCGTGAGACAAGGTAAGACAGGTGTGCTTGCGATCAGGTCAACCGGTCTGGATGAAGTCCGGATAACCCGTTTCGAGGGCTCATGACCGGCTGATTGACATCACGCAGACGGCATGGGGGAGGGGCTGGAATATTATCCGCAACCCCTGGGTACGCGACCCAATTAAACGACTACGCTTGGAACAATATTGAGCATGGCCATCAAGCCTATACTGAAGCGACACAAAGAGCCCAACGCTTTATTGACCTCTACGACCACACGCATATCGCAGAGAATGTGCAAGAGTTTTTAGACTATTTCGTACCACGGAAGGTCATGGCAGGCAATGAGTTTATTCTCAAGACGTGTCCACGCGTGATACGCAAATTACTGCGGTGGATGCGGGAGAAGAAACTGGGTGAGTTCACCAATGCTGACATTAAAGACATGTGTGAGAACCAGTTATGGGAAGATACGGTGAGAGAGCTAGGGCTGTAAGGGGCCCTGGGAGCTCTGTGCGGCCTGACAGCGAGCGGCCGCGTTGACCGTGTGAGGGTGACACGTCCGCCCCCGGAGGGGCGCCGCTGCAGCCGGGGATCGACAGTGACGGAGAGGAGGGCGGGGTGGCCACCAGGAGCCAGGCCCACGAGGTCCAGCAGTACCTGGACGAGGTGCAGTCCTTACGCCAGCGGCTCGGCACGGAGCGGTGGCAGGCGGAGGACTGGGGGCATCTGGATCGAGTGCTGGGGGCGTATGAGCGGCTGTTGGCGATGCTCTGTGAGGCGCAGATCACGCTCAAGCGGCTGCAGACGCTGGTATTTGGGAAGCGGCGCCAGCGCCGCCACGGCGTGGCGTCTAGGACCGCTATGTGTGGGGAGGCGACCGGTGGGGGCGACCAGGCGAGCGGTGCGGATAGCCGGCTGAAGCCAGGCGTAGCGACCTCAGGCGCCGTGGGGCAACCCCCTCGTGCTGGGGGCCATCGGCCAGGGTATGGCCGTCTTGGGAGAGAGGTCTACGAGGGGGCCGAGCGGGTGGAGTGCCGCCATGAAGCATTAGCGGTCGGCCAGCGCTGCCCGGTGTGTGGCCAAGGACGATTGTATGTTGTGCCGCCGGGGGTGGAGATACGGATTGACGGGAACGCCTTACTCTCCGCCATCCGTTATGAGGTAGAGAAGTTGCGGTGCTCCGCGTGCGGCCAGATCTTCACCGCATCGCTGCCCGTTGACGTGGACGACGAGAAATACAGCGCGCGGGCACGGGCAGTCTTAGCAGTGAGCCGGTACTATTTGGGCCTGCCCTTGTACCGCGTGCAAGCCTACCAAGCAATGCTGGGGGTGCCGGTCCCCGATGCGACGCAGTGGGACCAGATCGAAAAGGTGGGCGACTGTAGTTATGTGGTGTTTGCGTATCTCGAAGCCCTGGCAGCGCAGGGCGAACTGATCTATCAGGACGACACGTCCATACGCATTCTCACGCTGATGGCGGAGAACCTCACGCGGCAAGCGCAGGCCGAGGCAATGGGCTTTGTACGGTCCCAAGAGCGTACGGGCATGTTTACCACCGCCTTGGTGGTGCAGGTGGGCGAGCACACGATCTGCCTGTATTACTCGGGCCGCGCGCATGCGGGGGAAAACCTCCAGGCCCTGTTGGAGCAGCGCCAGGCGGGCCGCGACAAACCGTTGGTGATGTCCGACGCTTTGTCGCGCAATGAGGCCGATGAGGATGGCCTCATCCGCTGCCACTGTCTGGCGCACGCCCGTCGCCAGTTCAGCGACCTGGAAGACGTCTTTCCCAAAGAGTGCCAGGTGGTGATTGAGGCGCTCAAACAGGTCTTCGATCATGAGGACGAAGCCCGTGACCAGCAGATGAGCCCGACGGACCGCTTGACGTATCACCAGGCCTTGAGCCAGCCGATTATGGATGAGCTCAAACACTGGCTCCAGAAGCGATTTGACGATCGTCTGGTGGAGCCCAACAGCTCGTTAGGGAAGGCCATTGCCTATATGCAAGCCCACTGGGAAACGCTGACGCGCTTTTTATCGATCCCGGGCGCGCCCCTGGACAACAATCTTGTGGAGCGGGCACTGAAACTCTTCATCCGGCAGCGCAAAAACTCGCTGTTCTTTGCCACCGAGCACAGTGCCTACATCGCCAGTATGCTGACGAGCCTGATAGCCACCTGTCTCTATGCGGGTGTCAATGCCTTGGACTACCTGGTGGCGTTACAGGAGTACCGCCGTGAGGTGTGCCGTGCCCCAGCAGCGTGGCTGCCGTGGAACTATCAGGCCAATCTGAGCCCGCCTTAGGTCAGGCGTCGCCAATCCTGCGCCATCTGGGCCCGCTCCGGATCCCCATTCCATAAGACAATGAGGAGTTCCCGCGCGGACAGGGGCACCCGTGCGTCTGCAGTGTGCGGCCACCACGTAAAGCGCCCCTGCGATAAGCGCTTCATGCAGAGCCAATAGCCTTGCCCATCGTAGAGCAAGAGCTTGAGGGCCGTCCCCGCCCGGTTGCGGAAGACGTAGACCGCCCCCTCCAAGGGGTTGGCCCCGAGCCGCTGCCGACACACTGCAGCGAGGCCATCGATCCCGTTGCGAAAATCCACGGGGTGGGTCGCGAGAAAAATGCGGCTTTGGGGCGTCAATTGGAGCATGCGCGGCCCTCCAAAAAACACTGGACGAGGGCCAGCAGGGGGAGCGCGGTGTCGGGGGCGTGCAGGTGCAACCGGGCGCCGTCGGGCCGCTGGAACTCCACCGTCAGGTTGCCGGGGCCCGGGAGCGCGGCGGGGGGGAGCGGGACTTCGACAAAACCCGCACCCGGTGGAGGGGCGGGTGCGCTGAGGAGGGGCTGGGCCGCGAGACGGCGGCGCAGCTGCGCGATCTTGCCCCGGAGCTGCTTCGCCACCCGCGTCGGTGGCAGCACGGCCGCGAGTGCCACGGCTTGCGCCCACAGGGGCTCGGGAATGTGGGCCCCCGCTTGGGAGCGGGTCTGCCGCCAGTGCTCCAACTGTCCAGCTAACTGATCGAGTTGGTGTTCAGCCTGTAAGGGGGTGGTCAGTGCCATGATGCCTCCATGTCCTCGAGAATCCTTGCCGCGTGTAGACAGGAGGACTGTAGGCGATGACCGCAGCCCATGCACGCAGGCTGATCGGAAGACGGGGTGTCGAAGGAAAGGCCTTGGAACGATTCTTTGCTCCAGCTATCGACGAGAAGAACCAGGGGGATTGCTCACCGCTTCGTGCCGAGCCAAACGGCCGTTTCCTCACGACACCCGCCCGCGGCTTGCCCCCTGTAGCAGACTCCCACCACCAAAGCACGCTCGCTAATCGGAAGGAGACTAGCGATCTGGGTGGCCTTCCCACTGCTCGCGGAGGCCAACTTGCATCGCGTGGACCGCAGCCTCGGCATCGTCGGTGTGGGGCTCCTCCTGGCGCACGTCGCCTTTATGGTGCATTTCTGTGGCGTCTTGCTGACAGTCGTGTTCATGACCGACCACTGGGCCTGGCGCCATCGCCTAGCCGTCGGGGGGACAGGTGTCCTGACCACCGTCTTCGTGCTTCTCTGGCTGTACGTCACCACCCTTCCCCTACCGGATCCGGGGGTGATGTTCTACGGCATCCGTGCCGGGCATCCCCCTGCGGTGCTCTGGATGAACATCAGCATGGGAGCCGGCCTGGTGTATATCGCCGCCTGGAACTTCGTGGAGTTCACGCGTTTCCTCCCGGGGGCGCGCAGGCCGTATGAGCAAGGCCATACGGCGGTGGCGATGGTATTGTACGCTCTCTCTGCCCTGGGCGGCATCTTCACCATCGTGGAGGCCGTGGGGCGGTAGCAGGGCTGGGACGTGACGGGGATCCCCCAGGTGAAAGCGCCCCTCGCCATTCTCGTGAGTGCTGCAGCGGTAGGGGTATTGGTGACGCAAATCTGGCTGCGGCCGCTCTGGCGCCATCGGCGCCAGTGGCTCGCGCGCTATCTCCAGCCGGACCTGGTGCAATTGCGGAACGATCTGCTGAACCTCAGCGCCGCGCAGGCGGAACTCCATCTG
>Ga0081455_10005616_pt1 | contig 13702 bp, 12 predicted proteins | sample TabmetS3T2R1_FD_70207 | JGI IMG/M metagenome (GOLD analysis project Ga0081455, IMG submission 70207) | Tabebuia heterophylla rhizosphere microbial communities from the University of Puerto Rico - S3T2R1 | ecosystem: Host-associated > Plants > Roots > Rhizosphere ... | reverse complement strand
CTCGCGTCCTCGCGCAATAGGGTCGCCCGCGCGACGAGGCCCGCGGCGAGCGCCACCGCAAGCCCGGCGATGAAGCCGCCGAACGACATGGCGGGGAGCGACAGCCCGAACAGGAGATAGCCGATGGCGGCGCCCGGGAGCACGGCGTGGCTCAGGGCGTCGCCCATCAGGCTCATGCGCCGCAGCATGAGAAACACGCCGATCGGCGGCGCGCCGAGCGAGAGCGCGAGACAGCCGACGAGCGCGCGGCGCATGAAGGAAAATTCCACAAAGGGACTGACGATGGCGTCGATCATGCCGGTTCCCGCTCGCGCATGGCCTCGTCCCGCGCGCAAATCTCGGCATGCTCGTCGAAGGCCTCGACCAGCTGGCGCGACTTGGCAAGATTGGCGGAGGTAAGCACTTTGCGCGTCGCGCCCCAGTCCACGACCTCGCGCGCGAGGATGAGCGTCTCGGGGAAATGCGCCCGCACCTGCTCGATGTCGTGCAGCGCCGCGAGCACGGTGCGCCCTTCTTTATGCCAGCGCTCGATCAGCGCGGTGAGATCGGCGACGGTCTTGTTGTCGACGGCGCGGAACGGCTCGTCGAGAAGGATGATGGCGGCGTCTTGCAGGAGCAGGCGCGCGAACATCACGCGCTGGAATTGGCCGCCCGAGAGCGCGCCGACAAGACGGTTGGAGAGGTCTTGCAAACCGACCGTCGCGAGCGCGCGGCCGACCTCGTCTTCATGCTTGCCGTCAAGGCCGCGAAAGGCGCCGACCTTGCGCCACAGCCCCATCGAAACGCAGTCGAACACCGAGATGGGGAACAGGCGATCGATCTCGATCTGCTGCGGGAGATAGGCGATGCCCGAAGCTTTGGCGCCGTCGAACGCGATGCTGCCGCCGAGCGGCCGAAGTTCGCCGGCGATGCCCTTGAGCAGGGTCGATTTGCCGGCGCCGTTCGGACCGATGACGGCAAGGAGCGCGCCCGATCTAACTTCGCCCGTGATGTGATGCACGGCCGGATGCCGGTCGTAGCCGAACGTCGCGTCGTGGAAAGAGATCGCAGGCGCGGTCATGCTCACCTCAAAGCCCAGAACACGGCGCCCCAGAGCAGCGCCGAAGCGGCGGCAACGAAGAGAAGGCGCGCGCCGAGCGAGAGGCGCAGCAGCGAGAAGGAAGCATGATGGTGGGGCTCGCCTCGCCGCTCCGAATGCATTGACGTATCCTCTTGCTGACGGGACTTAGGCGCGGCAGGTCTCGCACAGGCCCGCGATCTCGACGGTGACCTGGTCGGGCAGGATTTGATCGGGCGCGAGATCGAGCAGCGCCGCCTCGTCCCGATCGGAGAGCGGAATCTCGACGACCTTGCCGCATTGGCGGCAGATGGCGAACGCCAGCTTGCCGTCGCAGGCGCCATGATCGCAGGCGATGAAGGCCGCGCGCGACTGAAGGCGATGCACCATGCCCTTCTGCATCAGCTCGTTGAGCGCGCGGTAGACGGTGGGAGGGTGCGAAATCCCCGAGGTCCTTACCCGGTCGAGGATCGCATAGGCGCTCATCGGCTCCTTGGCCCGGCGCAAGCAGGCGAGAATCTCGCTCTGATTGCGCGAGAGCTTGGGGCGGTGGTGGTGATGATGCGCCGTGGCCATAGTGATGATATAACATAACAACTGCTCGCCCACGTCAAGCGGTTCCCGTGCTTGTCAAAAATTGCGTCGCCGAAGCGGCATGAAACGGCCGGAACCTAAGGCGGAAAGAGCCGTTCCACCTCTATTGCCGGTTTCCCCCCCGCCGGAAAATCTCGAGGACATGCCCATGCTTAGAATCGCAACGACTCTCTTGATTGTCGGATTCGCGAGCGGCGTCGCGCTTGCTGCCGACGAAGCTCAGCCTCCCGCGTCGGAAGGCGCCCCTGCGGCCCAGGCTCCCGCGCCGAAAGGCGAAGCGGGCGCCGGCGGCGGCACGCCGCTCGAAACCGCGCGTCAAGCCGAGAAGGGCAGCCTGAAGAGCCCCTATGAGGACTTTGCGAGCGTCGCCGATGAAGGCCACCAAAAATTCATGGCGGCCGGATGCAACGGTTGTCACGGTGGCACCGGCGGCGGCGGCATGGGTCCTCCGCTCACCAATCAGGTTTGGGTCTACGGAAAGGACGGCGACACGCTGTTCCGCTTGATCGCGCTCGGCTCAGACGAACTGCAGAAGGACGGCTATACCCGCAAGGGATCCGAGAACGTGGTCGGACCGATGCCGCCTTTCGGCGGGATCGTCAAATCCGACGACGACATGTGGAAGATCATCGCCTGGATCAGGTCGATCAATCCGTCCTCGGCGGAGGGCTCATCGGCGTCCGCGGCCCAGTAGCCGGCAAGCCCCTCTTGATCGGCGCTTGGACCCGGCGTCCAATGCGTAGATGCTTGACCGCATCGCGATCACACCACGCTCGACGTCGACGCCATCGTCAACGCCGCCAATCGGACCCTGCTCGGCGGCGGCGGCGTCGATGGCGCGATTCACCGCGCCGCCGGCCCCGAGCTCAAACAGGCTTGCGTCGCGCTTCGCGGCTGCGAGACGGGCGAGGCCAAGATCACGCCCGGCTTCCGCCTCAAGGCCCGCCACGTGATCCACACCGTCGGGCCTGTCTGGGGTGGCGGCGAGCGCGGCGAAGATCGTCTGCTCGCGAACTGCTACCGCAACAGCCTCGCGCTTGCCTCCGAGCGCGGCCTCGCCTCGATCGCCTATCCCGCCATCTCGACCGGCGCTTACGGCTTTCCGCCCGAGCGCGCCGCCCTCATCGCCGTTCGCACCGTCGCCGCCGCGCTCTCCGAAGCGCCTTCGATCGAGCGCGTCGTTTTCTGCTGCTTCGGCGCGGCCTCGCGCCAGCATCACGAAGCGGCCCTTGCCGCCGCCCGCGCCGACTGAGGAAAGAACGGTCGCGATTGGCCGAAAGCCCCATCATCGTCTGGTTTCGGCTCGATCTCCGGCTCGCCGATCACGCCGCGCTCCGCGAAGCGGCGAAGGCCGGTGCGCCCCTGCTCCCCGTCTACATTCTCGACGACGAGACGCCGGGGAATTTGCGCATGGGCGGCGCCGCGCGCTGGTGGCTGCCCGGGAGCCTCGCCGCGCTCGACCGCGATCTTGCCGAGCGCGGCGGCAGGCTTCATTTGCGTCGCGGCGCTGCGCCGGAAGTCTTGCCGGCCCTGCTCGATGAAACCGGCGCTTCCGCCATCTATGCGACCAGAGGCTACGAGCCTTGGGACAGCAAGCTCGAAGAAACTGTCGTCGCGCTTTGCGCCACGCGGAGCGCGGAGCTCCGCCTCTTTCCGGGCCGGCTCCTGTTCGAGCCCGAGGCGATCGCAACCGGGAGCGGCCAGCCCTTTCGCGTATTCGCTCCGTTCTGGAAGGCTTGCCTTGCCGCGCCGACGCCGCCCGCGCCTCTCCCGGCCCCGAAGCTCGGCCGTTTTGCCGCCGCCAAGAGCGAGAGTCTGGAGAGCTTCAGACTGCTCCCCGCCAAGCCCGATTGGGCCGGCGGTTTGCGCGCGGCGTGGCAGCCCGGCGAGAGCGCGGCGCAGGTGCGGCTTCGCGATTTCATCACCGAGCGCCTGCAACGTTATGCCGACGACCGGGGCAATCTCGACGGCGAAGCCTCGTCCCTTCTCTCGCCTTATCTCCAATTTGGCGAGATCGGCCCGAACCAGGTCTGGCACGCGGTGACCCACGCCGCCGCTGGCGCGCGCGGCAAGCTCGACCGCGGTGCATTCTCCTTCTTGCGCGAGCTCGGCTGGCGCGAGTTTTCCTATCACCTGCTCGATCGTTTCCCAGCGATGACGCATCGACCGCTCAAGCCCGAGTTTGCCCGCTTCCCCTGGCGCGATGACCCCCGCGCGCTCGAAGCCTGGCAACAGGGCGAGACCGGCTACCCCATCGTCGATGCCGCCATGCGCCAGCTCTGGCAGACGGGCTGGATGCCAAACCGCGCGCGCATGATCGTCGCGTCCTTTCTCGTCAAGCATCTGCTCCTTGCCTGGCAGGCTGGCGCCAATTGGTTCCTCGACACCCTTGTCGATGCCGACCTCGCCAACAATTCGGCGAACTGGCAGTGGGTTGCGGGCTCGGGCACCGACGCCGCGCCCTATTTCCGCATCTTCAATCCCGTGCTTCAGGGACAGAAATTCGATCCGAGCGGCGATTACGTGCGGACCTGGGTGCCGGAACTGAAGCTCCTGCCCGCGCCCGCCATTCACGCGCCGTGGGAAGCCCCGCCTCAGACGCTCGCCGAGGCAAACGTGACCTTGGGCCTCACCTATCCCGCGCCCATCGTCGAGCACGCCGCCGCGCGCGCCCGCGCGCTCGAAGCGTTCAAAACCATCCGCGCCGGTTGAATTGGGCGCTTCGCCTCGCGCACGAACGGCGCTAGTCTTAAGCTTCGAGAATCGGTGAACGCTAAGCGCCGTCGCGCGGTGGAGCCAGGGATGTCAGAGCTCGATCCGCTATTGCTGTCGCGCATCCAGTTCGCCTTCACCATCTCGTTCCACATTCTCTTTCCGTCCTTCACCATCGGGCTCGCCGCCTGGCTCGTCGTGCTCGAGGCGCTGTGGCTCCGGACCGGAAAGGCGATCTACCGCGACATTGCGCTCCATTGGACCAAGATCTTCGCCGTCTCCTTCGGCATGGGCGTGGTCTCCGGCGTCGTCCTCTCTTACGAGTTCGGCACCAATTGGAGCGAGCTATCGCGCCGCGGCGGCAACGTCATCGGCCCCTTGATGTCCTACGAGGTGCTGACCGCTTTCTTTCTCGAGGCGGGCTTTCTCGGCATCATGCTGTTCGGATGGAACCGCGTGCCGAAATGGGTGCATTTCTTCGCAAGCTGCATGGTGGCGCTCGGCACCGTGGTCTCAGCCTTCTGGATCCTTTCGGCCAATAGCTGGATGCAGACGCCTGCCGGGTTCCGCGTCGCCGAGGATGGCGTGCTTCACGTCACCGATTGGTGGCAGGTGATCTTCAACCCGTCCTTCCCCTACCGCTTGGCCCATATGGTCGCCGCCGCCTATCTCACCACCGCCTTTATCGTCGCCGGCATCGGCGCCTGGTACATCCTGCGCGAGCGGAGCGTTCCCCATGGCCGCATCATGCTCGGTATGGGCTTGAGCCTGCTCGTCTGGCTCGCGCCGCTCCAACTCGTGATCGGCGATCAGCACGGACTAAACGCGCGCGAGCACCAGCCGGCCAAGATCGCCGCGGTCGAGGCCCATTGGGAAACGCAGCGGAGCGCCCCGCTGATCTTGTTCGCCATCCCCGACCCGGCGGCGGAGAAGAATCACTTCGAGATCGCGATTCCGAAGCTCGGCAGTCTCATCCTGACGCATCGCTGGGACGGCGAGATCCAAGGACTGAAAGCCTTCCCGCCCGAAGACCGCCCCAATCCGATCATTCCGTTCTTCGCCTTCCGCATCATGGTCGGCATCGGTCTCATCATGATTGCGGTGGGACTGGTCGGCTCCTTCCTGTGGCTCAGGGGACGGCTGTTCGACAGCCGCTGGTTTCTGCGCGTGCTCGTGTGGGTCTCGCCGCTCGGCTTCCTCGCGGTGCTATCGGGTTGGTTCGTAGCCGAGGTGGGACGCCAGCCTTGGACCGTCTATGGCGTGCTGCGCACGGCCGACGCCGTCTCGCCCGTTCCCGGCGGCAGCGTGCTGTTCTCGCTCCTTCTTTTCGTGCTGGTCTACTTCATCATCTTTGGCGCCGGCCTCTATTACATCGCCAAGCTCGTGCAGCGCGGTCCCGACGAAACTCCGCCCGTGCCCGAGGCCGAAGACGCCGACCTCTCACATCGGCCGATGGCCGCGGCAGGCAACCCATGACCGAAACAGCGAGCCAGATGACGGATTTCCTTCCCGTGATCCTGCCGCTCGTCTGGGCCGCGATCCTGGCCTTTGCCGTGTTTCTCTACGTGCTGCTCGGCGGCTACGATCTCGGCCTCGGCGTGCTCTTCCCCCTCGCGCCCTCGCACAAGGACCGCGACGCGATGATGGCCTCGGTGGCGCCGTTCTGGGACGGCAACGAAACCTGGCTCGTGCTCGGCGGCGGCGGACTGCTTGCGGCGTTCCCGCTCGCCTATTCGATCATGCTGCCCGCGCTCTACATCCCCATCATCCTCATGCTGATCGGGCTCATCCTGCGCGGCGTCGCCTTCGAGTTCCGCTTCAAGTCGCAGCGCTCGCGCTTTCTGTGGGACTACGCCTTCAGCTTCGGGTCGGTGCTTGCGGCGCTGATGCAGGGCGCGATCATCGGCGCCTTCATCGAAGGCTTCGCCGTCACCGACAACAAATTCTCCGGCGGTCCCTTCGACTGGCTGACGCCGTTCTCGGCGGTGACGGCTTTGGCGCTGCTTGCCGGCTATGTGATGCTGTCCACGGGCTGGCTGATCATGAAAGCCGACGACGCTTTGCGCGAATGGGCCTACCGCATCGCCTATCCCGCTCTGATTGCGATGGCCGCGTTCATCGTCATTTTCAGCATCTGGACGCCGCTGCTCCATCCCGAGATCGCCACGCGCTGGTTCACGCCGGCCAATATGGTGATGCTGAGCCCGGTGCCGCTCGCGACCGTCGCTGCGGTGGGCGCGCTCTGGCTCGCGCTCAACCGCCGGCAGCGTTACACGCCCTTCCTGCTCGGCGCCGCGCTCTTCATGCTGTGCTACACCGGCCTCGCCGTCAGCCTCTTCCCCTATATCGTTCCGCCGAATATCACCATCTGGCAGGCCGCCGCCGCGCCGGACAGCCAGCTCTTTATGCTTTATGGCGCGATCCCGCTGCTGCCGATCATCCTCGGCTACACCGCGTATTCCTACTACGCGCTGTGGCACGCGCCCGAGCACGACGCATATCATTGAGGCGTCGTCACGCCTCATCCTGAGGAGGCCGCGAAACGCGGCCGTCTCGAAAGGGTGACCGCATGCTTCGAGACGCGCCCTTCGGACCGCTCCTCAGCATGAGAAGCTAGGTCTCACCATTTGCCGGAGAGGTCGGGCTCGGCGATGCGGCGCTTCAACAGCATGATTTTGCCGTAGGCCTTCTCGATGCGCGAGCGCGAGATGCGCCCCTCGCGCACGGCATTGGCGATGATGGCGTGGAGCTTTGCCCCGAGCTCCGGATCGCGCAACGCGACGTTGGAAAAAACCAGGAGATCGGTGCCGGCATTGATCGCCTTCACCGCACGCTCATCGAGCGAATAGTCGTCCCTGACCGCGCCCATCTCCATGTCGTCGCTGACGACGACGCCCTTGAAGCCGGTATCGCGCAGAGCGGCGATGGCCCGCCCCGATAGCGAGGCCGGGAGCTTCGCCCCGTCGCTGAACCGGGGATGGTAGAGATGGCCGATCATCACCCCGTCGAGCAGCCCCTCCTTGGCGAGCGTGCGATAGGGCTCGATCTCGATCTCCTGCCAGGTGCTGGAGATGTCGGCGAGCATCTTGTGGCTGTCGGCAAAGCTCGATCCATGGCCAGGAAAGTGCTTCGCCACCGTCGCGATGCCTGCGGCGCGATGAGCGCGGATGAAGGCGCCGGCGAGCGTGGCGACGCTGTTTGGATCGGCCCCGAAACTTCTGTCCCGCTGCACGATGACGTAGTTGTTGGGATTGAGGCTGAGATCGACCACCGGACCGAAATTGAGGTTGAAGCCGGCTTTGGCCAGATCCTCGGCCATGGTCTGGTAGAGACGCTCGGCGGCTTGCGCCGCAGCGAAGCTCGGGTTCGCGCCGACGCTTCGCGCCGACGGAAAGTAGCCGTGCCCGGTCAGGCGCTGCACCAATCCCCCTTCCTGATCGACGGCGACGAACGGGATCGGCCACGACTTGGCATCGCGCAAATAGGTCGTGAGCGCGCGGAGTTGCTCCGGCGAACCGATATTGTCCGGGTAGAGCACGACGCCGCCGATCACGCCCTTCGCAAGCTGATCGTGTGCGGCCACGACGCCCGACTCGCGCTCGCTCCGTCCCGTAAAGCCGACCATGATCATCTGCCCGATCATGGCGTCGAGCCGGCGCGCTTCCGCTTCGCTCGATTGCTGCGGCTCCGAATCGCACGCGGTGGCACTAAGACCGGCGAGCGCCATGCCGAGGCAAGCAAGGCCCGCGGCGAGCAACATCCTCATCATGCGTGCATTGATCATGCTTGCGGCGCCGAGCTAGCGTTCGCCCGATTGATCGCTTGCCGACGACGGCGCTGCGAGACCCGCTTCCTTGCCATCTTCTGATAGCGCGCCGGCGGCATCGACGATACCGGCGCCGAACGCTTCATCGGTCGCCGCGGGATCGGGCTTCCGTGCACTCTTCGACAGGATCGCGCGGGCGCCGCTCCCGTCGAGCTTGCCGTCGCGCTCGAGCAGCAGCGCGATAACGCCCGAGACATGGGCCGCGGCCATCGACGTGCCCGAGGACAGGTCATAGCCGCCCTTGAGCGCGGGCGCGACGATATCGACGCCGGGCGCGGCGATGAAGACGTAGTCGCCGCGATTGGCCTTGCCATAGAGCCTGTCCTTTTCGTCGGTTGCGGTCACGGCGATGACTTCGGGGTATGCGGCCGGATAGGCCGGCGCGCCCTTGGGCCCGTTGTTGCCGGCGGCGGCAATGAAGATCGCGCCCTTGGCGGTCGCGTTCTTGATGATGCGCTCGAGCAGCGGATCCATGGGCCCGGCGAAGCTCATATTCATGATCTTCGCTCCTGAGGCGAAAGCCCAGTTGATTCCCTTGAGCAGCTGGAACGAGGTCGAAAGCGCCGGCTCGGAGCCGCCGCCGCGGAAGGCGCGGACGCTGAGCAGTTTTGCGTCCGGCGCCACGCCTCTGAGGGTCGCATGCGCTGCGAGAATGCCCGCGATCTCGGTCCCGTGCTGCTCGGGACGCGCCGGACCTTCGCCGACCGCGTCGAACATTCCGGCAATCGCGCCGGCAAGTTCGGGGTGTGCGCCGTCGATCGCGGTGTCGATGACGGCGATCATGACGTCCTTGCCCCGCGCGTGACGGTGCGCTTCGTCGAGGCGAAGCTTCTCGCCGGCATATTGCGGCGCAGCTTGTGGAGGTGTCTTGTCCTTGCTCGCCCGATAGTCGTAGTTGGGCTGGACGAGTTGCACGTCGGGGTCGGCGCTCACCGCCTGAAGCACCGATTCGACCGAACGGTTGCCAGTGAATCTCAGGCGCACGATGGCGCCATCGATCAGCGGGACGAGCAGCCGCGGCTCGGCGCTGAGATCGTATTGGCGGGCGATACGCGCAGCGATTTCGCTGGCGCGGTCGGCGGCGACAAGAATGAGAATTTCCTTCGGGCGATGCGGGCGGTCTGCGGTCAAAGCGGCGATCGCGGGCGAAATGTCTCGCGGCGGCGCGGCGTCCGCGGCGCCGGACGGCGGCGTCCCGCCCGCACCGCCCGTTGTCACGGCGGCGCAAGTCTTGCCCTTGCGAACCTGACCCGACGGACACTGCACGCCTCCGCCACCGCCATCCTCGACGATCGCGCTGCAATTCGGCCATGCGCCCGCCGTGTCTTCGGGACAGCGCCTAGGCTCGGGCCTGCGGCAGTTGGGCCAAAGTCCAATCAATCCCTTCTCGGCGCAGCTCGCCACAGGCTTGTCGCGGCAATCGGGCCATTTGCCGATCGTGCCCGAAGGACAGAGCCGGACGATGGTCTTGCAATCGGGCCACTTGCCCGTCGTTCCTTGCGGACAATGCCGGGCGATGTCTTTGCAGTTGGGCCACTTGCCCGTCGTGCCTCGCGGACAATGTCGGGCGATGTCCTTGCAGTGGGGGAACTTACCGGTCGTGCCCGTGGGGCATTTGCGCGATCCCGTGCGCGTACAGTTCGGCCAAATCCCCTTGGTGCCCTTGGGGCAGACCCTTGGGATGACGACGTTCGGGGTCAGTTGCGGCTTGATCGTTTTGCGGCCCGATTGGCCCTGCGGCAGCGTGAGCTTCTGCTGCTCGGGGGGCACGCGCTGCGCGGCATCGGCGGCAGACACCGCGAGCAGCCCGGCGAGCAACAGAAACGAGAGGAAGCGCATCGCCTCGACCCTAATCTTGGGGGAGCACCGTCATGACGATCCCCGACTGCTTCAGCGCTTCGGTCGCCGTCTTGCGATCCTCATCGCTCTCCTTCGCGCCGGGAAAGCGCAAGCGATAGAGGCCGGCTTTCGGTCCATCGGTCACGACCGCATCGAGCCGCTTGAGCAGATCGGTGATCTCCTGCGCCGTCGCCGTCGGCGAGAACCCGACGAGAAGCTCCAACCCCTCGCCCGCTTTCTCCTCGCCGCCGCCGGCGGTCTGATAGGCCGGCGCGGCGACGCGCTCCATGACCAAGGCGCCGATGACCCCGGCCTGCAAGGCAAGGAGGAGCGCTGTGGCCGCGCCAGCGAACGCGAGCTGCGGCGGCGAAAAACCTGAAAGCCAATCGGCGAAGCGGTCGGAGATTTGGCTGAGCAATCCGGCCACTTGCTTGCGCCGCGGGGCTGCCGCCACGCTCGCGCGCAAGCGGTCGAGAGCGTCTCGCCCCGGCGCGGTAATCGCCTCGTTCGCCGCGATCGTTGCGTCCGCTTCCTCGCGCGCGAGCGCGAGATGCGCCTTCACTTCGGGATGCGTCTCGATGTAGCGCTCGACCCGCGCGCGCGACTTCGCATCGAGTGTGCCCGAGGCATACCAAGGCAGCAGCGCTTCGATCTCGTCGCGCTCGCTGAGCTTCTCCACTCTCTCCTCTCTCATCACGGCCATCCTCGGTCGATGCCGCGGGCAAGCAAGAGCTCCGACAGCTTCTTCCGCGCGTAGAACATGCGGGTCTTCACCGTCGCCTCGGGAATGCCAAGCACCTCGGCGACCTCGGCCACCGACTGCTCCTGGTAATAGACAAGATCGAGCACGGCGCGATGGTCGGGCGACAATTCGGCGATGCAGGCCCTGATCTTCGCGCTCTTGTCTTGTTTCTGCACGGCGACATCGGGCGCGTCGTCCTCGGCCGCAAGATCGCTGCCGGCTTCCTCGGCAAGCCCCGTCACTTCCGTCCGCTTGCGCAAGGCGCTTATCGCCTTGTTGTGCGCGATCGACAGCATCCAGGTCATCGGCTCGGACCGTCCCTCGTAGAAGTTCGCGTTCTGCCACACGGTTAGGAATACCTCGTTCAAAAGCTCTTCTGCGATCGCCTGGTTCTTGACCACGCGCATGAGGAAGCGAAACACGCGGGTCTCGGCACGAGCGAAGAGACGTTCCAGGGCCTTGGCGTCGCCGGACGCGATGGCCTTCAGAAGGGCCCGCTCTTCGGCTTGCGCTTGCATTGGCATCCCCGCCGCTCGCGTAACCTTGGACGCCGCGGATGGTCGAAAGGTTCAAATGCGGCAAGCGGCGTGTCGGGCGGAAGATTGCCAGATCGGCTCCCAAAAGAACAGGCAAGGCGGGCGCGTCGGCCCTGGCCGCCCGGCTGCGGCGGCAAGGCTCGGCGATCCTAATTCTTCATATTCTTCAAAGCTTTAGAGTCACCAAGGCACATCGTGCACGGAGCGTTTGAACCGGAATCGCGTCAGCCGCGACCAAGGCCGAGATGAAGCCCGTCGGCTACCGCACCAGGAGACTGTCATGAGCCTCGACCTTCGCGCATTGCTTAATGAAACAATCAATTTCAAATGCTCGCTCGCCAGCCGCCGAGTTTTTTCAACGCCGCGTTACAATCTGCAGTGTATAGTGCGAAAAACTTCGTCTCCTCTCACGTCCCCGAGCGGAGTGAGTGTGACTATGGGCGGTTGCGCGAGGCTGGGAGCGCGGCGTTGGGCGGCTTTTGCCGGCGCCGCTTTCTTTTGTATCGCCGCGATCTTCTCCCTTCCCCCCAAGGCAAGCGCGCAGAATACCGCGATCATCAGCCGCGGCGACGCGGCCGTCACCGCGTTCTCCGGTGCGCGGCAATTGGGCGAGGTGCCGTCGGGACTTCACCCGCTTGATGTCACCTTCATCGATGTCAATGGCGCCGTGCTTCAGGTGTTCGACCTGACGCAACTCGGCGGCGGCGCTTCGGGCCAGGTCGCCAACGCGCCGATCAAGTTTCAGACCACGGCGGGCGAGATCGGTCAGGCCTTCGGCGTGACTCTCGACGGCGACACCGCCAATGCAACACCGAATATCTACGCGACCGCGACCTCTCTGTTCGGCTTGCAGATCGTCTCTGCGGGAGGGGAGCGCCTCGTCAAGGGCGAGCCCGGCGCGCGCTGGATGCCCGGCCAGTTCGGCCTCGACAAGGGCGGCACGCCCGGTTCGGTGTGGAAGATCGACGGCGTGACCGGCGTCGTATCTCTCTTCGCCAACATCACCCATGACGGCAAGGACAATGCCGGCCCCGGTCTCGGCGACATCGCCTACGATTCGGCGACGCAGCAGTTCTTCGTCAGCGACCTGGAAACGGGCCTCATCCACCGTCTCGGTCTCGACGGCGCCGACCGCGGCACCTTCGATCACGGCACGATGGGGCGTCCCAAGGCCGGGCTCGAAGCGGCGGCTTACGATCCGGCGCGCCGCATAAACATCGAGAGTCCCAGTTTCAATATCGAGGACCCGAAGAGCTGGGGCTTCGCCGACAAGCGCCGCGGCGTGTTTGCCGTCTTCGTGCGGGACGGCAGGCTCTACTATTCCGTGGTCGAAGGCCCGCAAATCTGGTCGGTCGGCCTCAATGCCGATGGCAGCTTCGCCGACGACGCGCGGCTCGAATTCGACGTGACCGGCACGCCGAACGGCAATGTCATCACCGACATCGTGTTCGACGGCGCAAGCGCGATCTACCTGGCGCAGCGCGGCGAGATCGTCGGCAGTTACGATTACAGCGTCTTCGCCAAGCCGGAGGCGTCTTCGGTCTTGCGCTATATGTGGAACGAGACCGAGCAACGCTGGTCGGCCGAGGCCGAGGAATACGCCATTGGGCTGAAACCCCCGCATCGTTCCACGCAAGGCGGCATCGCCTTCAACTACGGCTACGATCCCGACGGCAACATCGATTACAGCCAGTGCCGGGCGACACTGTGGACCACCGGCGAGCATTTGCGCGAGGGCGAGGAGAGCGACCGCGTCTATCAAGGCGGTGCCCGCATCATCCACGGCCTGCAAGGCGACGACAAGGGCGCCGTGCGCCCCGCTAATGTTCCGCCCTTCTCGGCCTGGTACGTCGACAACGACGGCCTGTTCGTCGACAACACCGTCTACGGTTATATCGGCGACATCGCTATCTTCCATCCGTGCGACAAGCGAACCCTGGCGGAGTCGGTGCCGCTGCCATATCCGCTGCCCATCCCCTACTACCCGCCGCTGCCCGAGCCCGTGCCGCCCGTCGGTCCCGGCATTTTTATTGACAAGGTGTGCGGTCCCGACCTTTTCGGCGGCGAGATTCACTGCATCATCACCGTCACCAATATCGGCGTGACCCCGTCGGATGCGATCGACCTGTGGGACGCGGCAACGATTATTTCCGGTCCCGGCGCGGGCGGCGGCGTGATCATCGCCGGCGTCTCGCCCGACGGCCCCGATTGGCTCTGTTCGCCGACGCCGACCCCCGATCTGTGGTGCAGTCTGCCGCCTGGCGGTCTCGATCCGGGCGAAACCCGCTCGATCGACGTTTGGATCGATACCGGTCCGCTCTTTGCCGCCGGCAATTTCGGCTTCCGCAACTGCGCCGAGCTTGAAGCGCCCTGGTTCGACTTCGCCTGCGACGACG
>Ga0081455_10005615_pt1 | contig 13708 bp, 9 predicted proteins | sample TabmetS3T2R1_FD_70207 | JGI IMG/M metagenome (GOLD analysis project Ga0081455, IMG submission 70207) | Tabebuia heterophylla rhizosphere microbial communities from the University of Puerto Rico - S3T2R1 | ecosystem: Host-associated > Plants > Roots > Rhizosphere ... | reverse complement strand
CCGCTACGAGCCGTCCGAGATCGAGCCGAGGTGGGTAGAGCGCTGGGAGGCCGAGGGCCTGTACCGGGCGTCGGAGGACCCCAGCGACAAGCGCCCGCGGTTCTACGCGCTCGACATGTTCTCGTATCCGTCGGGCGACCTCCATATGGGTCATATGGAGGCGTTCAGCGGCGGCGACGCGGTGGCGCGGTTCGCCGCGATGCGCGGGAACAACGTCCTGCATCCGATCGGCTGGGACGCGTTCGGCCTGCCCGCGGAGAACGCCGCCATCAAGCGAGGCATCCATCCCAAGGAATGGACGTACGCGAACATCGAGCAGCAGGCCCGCTCGTTCCGGCGCATGGGGATGTCGTTCGACTGGACGAGGCAGATCAACACCTGCGACCCGGAGTACTACCGATGGACGCAGTGGCTGTTCCTGCGGCTTTTCGAGCGCGGTCTCGCCTACCGGAAGAACGCGCCGACCAACTGGTGCCCGAAGGATCAGACGGTCCTGGCCAACGAGCAGGTGATCAACGGCGCGTGCGAGCGCTGCGGGACACAGGTCGTGCGTCGCGACCTGACGCAGTGGTTCTTCAAGATCACGGACTACGCGCAGAGGCTGCTGGACGACGTAGACATGTTGGTCGACTGGCCCGATCCCGTCATCACGATGCAGCGCAATTGGATCGGGCGTTCGGAGGGCGCGTCGGTCCGGTTCGAGATCGCCGAGACCGGCGACGATGTGGAGGTCTTCACAACGCGCCCGGACACGCTGTGGGGCGTCACGTTCTTCGTGCTCGCGGTCGAGCACCCGCTCGTGACCAAGCTCGCCGAGCTCGGCGGCACCCTGGACCAGGTCCGGCCGATGGTGGAGAAGGCGCGTGCGACCCCGCTGACGGTTCGCGAAGACGCCGACACGAAGGAAGGCCTGGCGCTCGGCGTACACGCCGTGAACCCGGTCAACGGCGAGCGCGTTCCGATCTTTGTGGCCCCGTACGTGCTGATGGAGTACGGCACCGGGGCCGTCATGGGCGTGCCGGCGCACGACCAGCGCGACTTCGAGTTCGCCCGCGCCCACGACCTGCCGATCCGCGTGGTGATCCAGCCCGAGAGCGAGCCCCGCGATCCGCAGACGATGAGCGAGGCCCACGACCACGAGGGCGTGATGGTGAACTCGGGCCCGTTCGACGGGATCCAATCGCCCGAGTCGATCTCGAAGGTCGCCGAGTGGCTGGAGAAGCAGGGTTTCGGCAAGCCCGCCGTGACGTATCGACTGCGGGATTGGCTGATCAGCCGGCAGCGCTACTGGGGTGCGCCGATCCCGATCATCCACTGCCCGACGCACGGCGAGGTGGCCGTCCCCGACGATCAACTCCCAGTCGTGCTGCCGGACGACGTCGACTTCCGTCCCGGCGGTGAGTCTCCGCTCGCCCGCCACGAGAGGTTCGTCAACACCACGTGCCCGATCGACGGCGAAGCGGCCAAGCGGGACACGGACACGATGGACACGTTCGTCGACTCGTCCTGGTACTTCTTCCGGTACTGCTCGCCGCACGACGAGACCGCGCCCTTCGACCCCGATGACGTGGGGAGGTGGATGCCGGTCTCGCAATACGTCGGCGGTGTGGAGCACGCGATCCTGCACCTCCTCTACTGCCGCTTCTTCACGAAGGTGCTCCACGACATGGGCCTGGTCCCCTTCAGCGAGCCGATGCTGCGGCTGATGAACCAGGGGCAGGTGATCTTCGGCGGCGCGTCGATGAGCAAGTCCAAGGGCAACATCGTCGAGCCGATGCCGCTCGTCGAGAAGTGGGGCGCCGACAGCATGCGCCTGGCGATCCTGTTCGCCGGCCCCTTCGAGGACGACATCGACTGGAAGCTGATCGCCCCCGATCCCGAACGCCGCCCGGGCGTCACCTCGTGGCTGAACCGTGTATTCGCGGCCGTGAGCGAGGCGACCGAACGCGACGCGCCGGACCCCGAGTCCCTGCGGCGCCTGACGCACCGGACGATCAAGGCCGTGACCGACGACCTGGAAAGATTCCGGTTCAACGTGGCGATCAGCAAGCTCCAGGTGCTGAGCAACGAGTTGCGGTCGGCGCTGGATGCCGGCGGGGGAGCCAGAGAGGCGGCCTCGGCGCTCTCGCTGATGCTGGCGCCGCTGGCGCCGTTCGCGGCCGAGGAGCTCTGGCGCGAGGTGCTCGGGAACGAGACGAGCGTGCACACGACGGCGTGGCCGACGTTCGACGAGGAGCTTGCCCGCCAGGAGCGGGTCACGCTCGTCGTGCAGGTCGACGGCAAGGTTCGCGACCGGATCGAGGTCGACGCCGGCACCGACGAGGACACCTGCCGCGAGCTCGCCCTCGGATCGGAGAAGGTCCGGGCCGCGCTCGATGGCCGCGAGGTGACCAAGACCTTCGTCCGGGCCCCGCGCCTGGTGAACCTGGTCACCGCGGGCTAGCCACCCGGGTTCAACTCCCGGATCACCGCGCCCGATACCTCCTGCAGGACCGGAGCACGGTCCGCTTCCGCGTGCCGGAGGGGGCCGCTCCACTGACCGAGGACGTCATGGGCGCGACGCAGACGCGGACGAACGACCCCGAGGCCGGCGTCGCGCCGGCGCGCCTGATGACGGTCCTTCGGACCAGGCGGACGATCGCGGCGCTGCGGATCTGCGTGCTCGCGGTCGTCATGGTGATCTTCCTGGGCTCGGCCGGCATCCGTGGGGAGTCGGGCTCGGAGGCCGTGGTGATCTTGATGTGCGCCGGGGTCTACGCGTTCGTGTCGCTCGTGATCTCGACGCGCGGAGAGCGCTCCTCGGTGCCGGGACGTGGCGTGACGCTCGCGCTGGACGTCGCGTTGGTGACCGCCTGGGTGATGGCGACCGGCGGTGGCGAGAGCGAGTTCTGGACGCTGTACCTGATCGTGATCGTGGCGGTGGCGCTGCGGTTCGGGATCGTGGAGACCGTTGGCGTCGCGCTCGGGCTCGCGGTCCTGAACGTGGTGCTGCTCGTGCAGGGCGGGGGGATGTGGACCCTCCGCCTGTACCGACCGACGCTGCTGCTGGTGGCCGGGTTCGCGGTGGGCGTGCTCTCGCTGCAACGCGTCGACCAACGGCAGAAGCGCGCCGAGATGGAGGCGATCGCCGAGTCGACCGCCCGCCAGCTGGGCCGCGAGCGCGCCGAGGTCGAGCGCCTGAGGAAGGTCGACCTGGCCCGGACCGAGTTCGTCGGGGTCGCCGCGCACGAGCTGCGGACGCCGCTCGCCGCGATCCTGGGCGTGCTGACCACGCTGAAGGATCACGGCGCCGCGCTGGACGACGAGGTTCGGCTCGAGCTGATCGAGGGCGCGGAGGGCCAGGCCGAGCGCCTGTCGCGGCTGGTCGAGGACCTTCTCACGGTTTCGCGGATCCAGGACGGCGTGCTCCGGCTGGCGATGGTGCCGGTCGAGCCCGGCGACCTGATCGCCGACGCGGCCCGTGCGTCCGGGACGCGGGACCGGCTGCGGACCGACCTCGAGCTGACCGGGCCGGTCGTATGCGACGCGGACGCGATCGTGCGGGTGCTCACGAACCTGTTCGACAACGCCCGGAAGTACTCGCCAGCCGACACGCCGATCGCGGTCTCGGTCACCGGGGACGAGCGCCGGGCGCGGTTCGAGGTTCGCGACGCCGGGCGCGGCGTGGCGGAGGCCGACCGGGAGGCGATCTTCGAGCGGTTCCGCCGTGCCGACGACTCGGGCGCGCCGGGCGCCGGGCTCGGCCTGTACATCTCGCGGGGCCTCGTGCGGGCGCACGGGGGGGAGTTCGAGGTGGACGACGCCCCCGAGGGCGGCGCGTCGTTCGCGTTCTGGCTGCCCGTGATCGCGCCGGGCGAGCACGAGGTCGCGATCCGTCCCGAGGCCGAGCGAGCCGCTCCACTCGCCGCGTTCCCGCCGGATGTGAAGTCCGTCACGGTCTCGGCCGCCCCGACCGACTAGCGTCCCGGACCCGACCTCCCCCGAGAGGGAGGCCCGTGTCCGAGGGATCGATCCGCGAACGCCTCTCGGCGCTCTCGCGCGCCGAGCTGATCGGGCTGGTCGCGCTCCTGGCCGTCACGCTCGGCGGCGCGGGTCTGTGGTACGTCCGCTCGCTCCCCAAACCGGTGGCGGTGACCGCCGGCACCTCGGGCGGTGGTGAGCCGGCGGCGGCCTCGGCGAGCCCGTCGCCCACCGTCGTCCTGCTGGTCGACGTGGCGGGGTGGGTTCGGAACCCGGGCGTCTACGAGTTCGAGGAGGGCGCGCGGGTGATCGACGCGATCGACGCCGCGGGCGGCGCCCGGTCGGGTGCGATGCTCGAGTCCCTGAACCTGGCCGCGCCGCTCACCGACGGGAGCCAGATCCTGGTGCCGAAGGAGGGGGGCCAGGGTTCGGCACCGGTCGCGGGGACCTCCGGGGCGGGCGCGGCGCCCGGCGGCCTGATCAACGTCAACACGGCGAGCGCGACCGAGCTCGAGGCGCTGCCCGGCGTGGGTGAGGTGATCGCCCAGGCGATCGTCGACTACCGGACCGAGAACGGTCCGTTCGCCTCGGTCGACCAGCTGCTCGACGTGAGCGGGATCGGCGACGCGACCCTCGCGAACATCAGGGACCTCGTCACGGTGTGAGCGCGTGGGTCGCGCCAGCGCTTGCCGCCGCGCTGTGGGCCGGCCTGCTCGCCCAGCCCAGGGTCGGGGCGTTGGCGGACGCGTGGATGTGGATGCTCGGCGGCGCGCTGCTGGTGCTCTCGGCGTTCGCGGCGGCGCCGCCCTCGGCACGTGGCGAGCCCGCCCTCGAGCGCGCCGGCCTGCTCGAACGCGACCGCGCAGACCCCGTCGAGGCGGTCGCCCCTGCGAACGCCGCCCGCTCCGTCGTCCCGGCGCTGCTGATCGCGCTGGTCGGCTCGTTCCTGCTCGCGATCGGGTGGGGCGACGTGCACGAGCATCGGGTCCAGGGCGCGGTCGTGGCCACCATCGCGCCCGCGAACGTCACCGTCGAGGGCCCGCTCCGCACGGACCCCTCGTTCGAGCTCGGGGAGTGGTCGGCGATCCTCGACGTGCGCTCGGTCACGTGGGACGAGGGCTCGGCCGCTGTGCGGGAGACCGTGTGGCTCTCCGGCCGCGACCGGCCGCCGAACGCCGTCCGCGGCGACATCCTGCGGATCGCCGGTTCGATCAGGCCGGTCGAGGACGGCGGGTTCGCCGGGTTCCTGCTGCGGCGCGGGATCTCGGCCGAGGTGGAGGTGGACGAGGCGGAGCGCCTGGGGCCGGCGCCGTTCGCCCCGATCCGGTTGGCGCAGTCGTTCCGGTCGCTCGCCGGCCGCTCGATCCTGTCCTCGTTCCCGCCACGCGAGGCGGGCCTGCTCCTCGGGCTCGCGCTGGGGGATGACTCCCGGCTGGACCCGGCGCTCGAACGCGACTTCCGCGCCACCGGCCTGTCGCATCTGCTCGTCGTCTCGGGCGAGAACGTCGCGATGGTGCTCGCGCCGATCGTGGCGCTCGGGGCGGCGCTGAAGCTCTCGCGCTGGCCGCGGTTCGCCCTGTGTCTCGGCGTCGTCGCGTTCTTCGTCGTGCTGACGGGCGCCGAGCCCTCGGTGATGCGCGCCGGCGTGATGGCCGGGCTCGCGCTGATCGGCGTCCTGCTCGGCCGGCCGAGGAGCACGGGGTCGATCCTCGCGGGCGCCGTCGTGGTGCTGCTCGTGCTGGACCCGGCGCTCGTGTGGTCGGTCGGGTTCCAGCTCTCGGTCGCGGCCACGGCCAGCATGGTCGCGCTCGCCACGCCGATCTCCGAGCGCCTGCGCTTCCTCCCGGGCTCGCTCGCGCTTGCGACCGGTGCGACGCTCGCGGCGCAGCTCGGCGTGACGCCGCTGCTCCTGTACTACTTCCACGAGGTCCCCATCTCGACGGTCGCCGCGAACGTCCTCGCGTTCCCGGCCGTGCCGCCCGCGCTCCTGATCGGGTTGGCGGCCGCGACCACCGGGATCGTGTTCGAGCCGCTCGGCCACCTGCTCTCGTTCGTGGCGCAGGTGCCGATGCGCTACCTCGAGGCGGTCGCCGACCGCCTGGCGCAGGCACCGATCCCGTGGGTGACCGGCGGCGGCATCCCGTCGCTCGTGATCGGGATGGCCGCGGCGATCGCGATCGCGTGGTGGCTGCGATCGGGCCGGCGCCTGCCGAAGAGGGCGCTCGTCGTCGGGCTCGTCCTCCTGCCGCTCCTGGTGTGGTCGAGCGCGCTCTCGGCCGGCCCGCCGAGCTCGCTCACGGTGCGGTTCTTCGACGTCGGCCAGGGCGACTCGGCGCTGCTCACCTCGCCCGGCGGCGTCACGATGCTCGTCGACGGCGGTCCCGACCCGGCGCAGGTCGCCACCGAGCTGGTCGCGCTCGGCGTCAAGCGGCTCGACCTCGTGATCGCGAGCCACCCGCACGCCGACCACGTCGTCGGGCTCCCGGCCGTCCTCGCGCGGATCCCGGTCGGCCTCCTGCTCGACCCCGGGTGTAAGGACGACTCGCCCGACGGCGCCGCGCTCGACGAGGCGGCGACCTCCGAGCAGCTCACCGTTCGCCACCCGCGGGCGGGCGAGGTGATGCAGGTGGGCGACGTGCACCTGGAGTTCCTGTCGCCCGACCGCTGCTGGACGGGCACCGAGTCCGACACCAACAACGACGCGATCGTCGTCCGGGCAAGCGTGGGCGAGGACTCCATCCTGTTCGCGACCGAGCCGGAGGAGCCGGCGCAGCAGGTCCTGCTCGACGAGGGCGTGGACCTGCACGCCGACGTCCTGAAGGTGCCGCACCACGGCGCGGCCACCTCGATCGAGCCGTTCTTCGAGGCGGTGCAAGCGCAGGTCGCGATCGTGAGCGTCGGCCCGAACACCTACGGCCACCCCGTCCCCGAGGTTCTCGATTGGATCCGGGCCACCGGCGCCGAGGTCCACCGCACCGACCGCGAGGGGACGATCACGGTCTCGTTCGGGGATCGGGGGGTGCTTGTAGCATCCGCCGCATGAGCCCCTCGAAGCCGACGAAGCCTCCCGTCCACCTGCTCTGGGGCGAGGACGCGTTCCTCCTGCGGGAGGCGGCGTTCGCGCTGCTGGGCGACCTGCGGCCGGTCGAGGTCGACGCGGCCGAGTGGCAGGGCGGCGAGACGGCCGACCTGGCGACCCCGTCGCTGTTCGGCGAGCGCCGCGCGCTCTTGGTCTCCAACGCGAAGGCGCTGCCCGAGGAGGGCGTCCGGGAGCTCGGCCGGTACCTCGAGGCGCCCGATCCCGACGCGCCGCTGATCCTGCTGGCGGTCGTGGGGGAGCGGGCCAAGGCGCCGGCCGCGCTCGCCAAGCTCGTGAAGGACGCCGGCACCGTGACCGAGGTCAAGATCGCGCGGAAGGAGCTGCCGTCGTGGATCCTGCGGCGGGCCAAGGCGAAGGAGCTGGACCTCGCGCCCGACGGGGCGGCCGCGCTGGTCGAGATCCTCGGCGAGGAACCCGGCGCGCTCGAGCAGGCGCTGGATCAGCTCGCCTCGGCGTTCGGCGGGCAACGCGTGATGCGCGAGATCGTCGCGAAGCAGTTCCGCGGGCTCGGCGAGCAACACGTGTGGGACCTGTGCGACAAGGCGTTCGCCCGCGACCTGCCGGGTGCGATGCGATCGCTGCAGACGTTGCTCGAGAGCGGCGAGGCCGGCCTGCTGATCCTGGGCAGCATCACCGCGCGACTGCGCGACCTCGTCCGGATCAAGGCGCTTCCCGAACGCATGTCGCAGGCGGACGCGGCCCGGGCGGCGGGGCTCCGCTTCGACTGGCAGGTGCGTCGCTACCGCGAGCAGGCCCGGCGCTTCACGCCCGAGGAGCTCGCCGAGATCCACGAGGTGATCGCCTGGGCCGACCGAGCCCTGAAGTCGGGCGCGACCGACGACGTCGTGCTCCCGCTCGTGGTCACCCAGATCGCCGGAGAATCGGTGTCGCTGCCGGTGTAGCCGGCGGGGGTTACTCGGAGGAGGCGGCCGCGTTCGCGGTCTTGGCCAGGCGGGACTTGTGCCGGGCGGCGGCGCGCTTGTGGAGCATGCCCTTGGACGCGGCCTTGTCGTAGGCGCGCGAGGCGTCGCGGGCGGCAGCGGCGGCGGCCTCGGCGTCGCCGCTGGCGGCGGCCGAGGTGACCTTCTTGCTCGCGGTCTTGAGCGAGGACTTGACGCCCTGGTTGCGCTGGCGCCGCTTCTCGTTCTGTCGGTTGCGCTTGATCTGGGACTTGATGTTCGCCATGGACGAGCGAGTGTACCAGCGGCTCCCCGTCGCCCCGGCCGGGCCGCCCGTACGATGGGGCCCGTGACCAGCGAGAACCGGCCGAGGGCCCGTCGGTGACCGAGCCCGCCAACATCCGGAACTTCTGCATCATCGCCCACATCGACCACGGCAAGTCGACGCTGGCCGACCGCCTGCTGGAGCTCACCCACGCCGTGGCCGACCGCGACATGCGGGCCCAGTACCTGGACAAGATGGAGCTCGAGCGCGAGCGCGGGATCACGATCAAGGCGCAGGCGGTCCGGCTCGCCTATCGGTTCGAGGGCGCCGATCACGAGCTCAACCTGATCGACACGCCGGGCCACGTGGACTTCACGTACGAGGTCTCGCGATCGCTCGCGGCCTGCGAGGGCGCCGTGCTCCTGGTGGACGCCGCCCAGGGGATCGAGGCCCAGACGCTGGCGAACTTCCACCTGGCCCGTGACGCCGGCCTCGCGATCGTGCCCGTGCTGAACAAGATCGACCTGCCCTCGGCCGACGTCGAGGAGACCCGGCGCGAGCTCGCCGAGGTCGTGGGGTGCGCGCCCGAGGAGGTCCTGGCGGTGAGCGGCAAGACCGGCGAGGGCGTCGAGGCGCTGGTCGACGAGATCGTCCGCCGCATCCCGCCCCCGACCGCCGACCGCGACGCGCCGCTCCGGGCGCTGATCTTCGACTCCTCGTTCGACTCCTACCGGGGTGTGATCGCCTACCTGCGCGTCGTCGACGGGGCGCTGTCGTCGAGGGCCCGTGTGCGGTTCATGGCGACGAGGCTGGAGTCCGAGGCCGAGGAGGCCGGCGTGTTCGCGCCCGAGGCCTCGCCGGTGCCGAGGCTCGAGGCGGGCGAGGTCGGCTACCTCGTCACGGGCCTGAAGGACGTCCATCAGGTCAAGGTGGGGGACACCATCACGACGGCTGGCAAGCAGGCCGCGCGCGAGCCGCTGCCCGGCTACCGCGAGCCGCGGCCGATGGTGTGGAGCGGGCTGTTCCCGGCCGAGGGCGGCGACTACTCCGAGCTCCGGGACGCGCTCGACCGCCTGAAGCTGAACGACGCGGCGCTCGTCTACGAGCCCGAGACGTCGCAGGCGCTCGGGTTCGGCTTCCGGTGCGGGTTCCTCGGCCTGCTGCACATGGACATCGTCAAGGAGCGCCTGGAGCGCGAGTTCGGGCTCGAGCTGATCGCCACGGCCCCGAACGTCGAGTTCCACGTGATCCGCGGCGAGGAGACCCTCGTCGTGCACAACCCGAGCGAGATGCCGCAGCCGGGGACCTACGACCACGTCGAGGAGCCGATCGTGTTCGCCACGATCATCACGCCGAGCGAGTACCTGGGCGCGGTGTTCGAGCTCGCGCAGTCCCGGCGCGGCGAGCTCGGCGAGATGAACTACCTCTCGCCCGAGCGCGTCGAGGTCCACTACACGCTCCCGCTGGCCGAGATCATCTTCGACTTCTTCGACCAGCTGAAGTCCCGGACGCGCGGGTACGCGTCGCTGGACTACGAGCCGCTCGGGTACACGGAGTCGCAGCTGGTACGCGTGGACGTGCTCCTGCACGGCGAGCCGGTGGACGCGTTCTCCAGCGTCGTGCATCGCGACAAGGCGCAGCAGTACGGCCGCCAGATGGTGGAGCGCCTGCGCGAGCTCATCCCGCGGCAGCTGTTCGACGTGGCGATCCAGGCCTCGATCGGCTCCAGGATCGTCGCGCGCGAGACCGTGAAGGCCAAGCGCAAGGACGTGCTCGCCAAGTGCTACGGCGGCGACATCACGCGCAAGCGCAAGCTGCTGGAGCAGCAGAAGAAGGGCAAGGAGCGGATGCGCCGGGTCGGCCGCGTCGACGTGCCGCAGGAGGCGTTCATCGCGGCGCTCCGGGTCGACCAGAAGGTGGAGGCGAAGAAGTGACCGCGGGGATCTACGTCCACGTGCCGTTCTGCCTCACGCGGTGCGGCTACTGCGACTTCAACGCCTACGCGGGGCTCGATCACCTGGCGTCGCGATACGTCTCGGCGCTGCTGCGCGAGGCCGAGCTCGCCGCGCCGGACTGGGACTCCGAGGAGGTCGTGAGCGTGTTCCTGGGCGGCGGGACGCCGACCACGCTCGAGGTCGCCGACCTGAAGGCGTTGCTGGCTCGACTCGGGCAGGCGTACGCGGTCTCGCCGGACGCCGAGGTCACGATCGAGGCGAACCCCGACACCGTCGACCGGCCGAAGCTCGAGGGCCTGCTGGGGGCCGGGTTCGGACGCCTGTCGATGGGGGTGCAGTCGTTCGACACCGCGGTGCTGGCCGCGCTCGAACGCCTGCACGACCCCGCCTCGGTCCGGCGAGCGATGCGCGACGCGCGGGCGGCAGGCTACGCGAACGTGAACCTGGACCTGATCTACGGCGCCGACGGCGAGACCGTCGACGCGTGGGACCGCACGCTGCGCGAGGCCGTGGACCTCGCGCCCGAACACGTGAGCGCGTACGCCCTCACGATCGAGCCGTCGACCCCGCTCGGCCGCAAGGTGCAGCAGGGCGCGGTCCCGGCGCCCGACCCCGACCTGCAGGCGGACATGTTCGAGCTCGCGTGCGAGGTGCTCGGGGAGGCCGGCTACCAGCACTACGAGGTCTCGAACTGGGCCAAGCCGGGGTTCGCGTGCGTGCACAACCTCGGGTACTGGGAGCGGCGTCCGTACGTCGGGCTCGGCGCCGGCGCGCATTCGTACCGGGACGACCGGCGCTGGTGGAACGTTCGTCCTCCCGAGATGTACCTCGAGCTCGTGGAGGCCGGCACGCTGCCGGTGGGCGGGGAGGAGGTGCTCGAGCCGAACGACGCCTACCTCGAGGAGGTGTTCCTGCGCCTGCGGATCCTCCAGGGCGTCCCGTCGTCGTGGGTCGAGCCCTCGAAGGTCGCGCCGTTCCTGGACAGCGGCCTGCTCCGCGACGACGACGGCTCGCTCGTCCCGACCGAGCGCGGCATGCTCGTGCTGAACGAGCTCGTGCTCGCGCTCACCGCCTAGCCCGGCTCCTTCGAGCCGCGGTAGGCGATCACGTGCACGCGTTCGGTCGTGACCATGCCCTCGCCGACCATCTCGTCGAGGGCGGGCAGGACGCGGTCGATGTTCTCCGCGGTGTCGACCATCTCGATCACCACCGGCAGGTCCTCGGACAGGCGCAGGATCCGCGAGGTGTGGAGCCGCGAGTCCGCACCGAAGCCCTCGATCCCGCGCACCACCGTCGCGCCGGCGACGCCCTCCTTGCGGACGTGCTCGACGATGGCCTCGTACAGCGGCTTGCCGTGCCACTGATCGGATTCCCCGATGAAGATCCGAAGCAGCTTCCCTTCGCCCTCCAGCTTCATCTCACACCGCCCTTCCGATGACGACGCCGAGGTAGACCGCGACGAGCCCTGCCGCGAGGCTCCCGAGCCCGTTCGCGATCGCGCCTGCGTACGCGCCGTCCTCGAGCAACCGGAACGTCTCGAGCGAGAGCGTCGAGAACGTCGTGTAGGCGCCGAAGAACCCGATCATGACCGTCGAGCGCACCCACGGCGCCACGGTGAGCCGCTCGGTGAACAGCGTGAAGACCAGCCCGAGCAGGAACGCGCCCGTGATGTTCACCACGAACGTTCCCCAGGGGAACGCGGTTGACAGCCGCCGGGACACGAACCCGTCCACCCCGTACCTGGCGAGCGCTCCGAAGGCCCCGGCGACCATGATCCCGATGGCTGCTCTCACGACACCCTCCCGTCGACCGAGTAGGAGCCATCAGCCGATGGTCGGCGGTTCGTGGCGAGCTCCATCGCCGCGTGCAGCATACCGGCGGCATCGGCCTCGAGCTCAGGGGATGGGAGCGATCGGGCCGAGGTTCGAGCCGCAGAGCTGCTTCCCGGATCGGAACGACGGACCGTTCGGGTCGTCGGTCATGGGCTCGGTGAAGTCGCGAACGTCGACGATGTGGAGCATGCCGTCGTCCATCAGGGCGAGCGTGGTCTCGTGGGCGTGCCAGTCGGCGTTCGTTGAGTCGTGCGGGAGGGCCTCGGCCTCGGTCACGACGATGCCCGGGCCATCCGGTGCCGGAACGTCGCCGCAGGTCAGCGCATAGAGCTCGAACGCGTCCCCACCGAGGAGGAACGAGGCCTGGTTGCCCGGCTCGAAGCCGCCCTGCGGATCCCCGGGGTCGGCCACGTCGACGGGAACGATCGACGTCTCGCCGTTCTCCTCGACCACGTCGTAGAGGCGCAGCCGGACCACCGCGCCACCGTCCTGCACGACGAGCAACTCATCGGTACCGTCGCCGTCGATGTCGGGTGCCGCGAACGCCCGGCAATCGAGCGTGCACTCGATCGGTCCGTAGGACGTATCGGCGAGCCCGTCCCGGTCGACGTCGAGCGCGACGACGTTGAACGCCTCTTCGGGTGCCGGACACCCGCCCGTGTCACCCTTCTTCGTCGCGACGAAGACCGTCGCCGTCTCGTCCGGAGTCACGAGACGCCCATCGATCGACGACAGGTTGCAGACGGGAAAGCCGAGGCCGAGGCTCTCGCCATCCTGTGGCGAGACTGTGGGAGCGGGTGATTCGGTCGCAACGGTGACCGGAGCCTCACCGATCACCGGGTACCAGTCGGGCATGGAGTCAGCGGAAGTGACTGAGGTCACGTCCGTGACTCGACGCGCATGGGTTCCATCAGCATCCGCCATCCAGATCTCGTATCGGTCGGAGCAGCCCTCCTCCACGCAGGTGGCCGCTGCCACCGACTGGAAGGAATAGGCGATCATCGACCCGTCCGGTGACCACGTGGGGTCGTGATAGAAGCCTGGCTCGACAGGCAAGCGATGCAGTTCAGATCCGTCTGCTCCGGCGATCCACATCGTGTCGTCGAGGACGAAGACGACCTTCGAACCGTCCGGCGACCAATCCGGTTCGTATCCGGCGATGCCGGCGCCCAGGGAGTGCGGATCCGCATCCGGATCGGCCTCCTGGATAGTCAGTGCGCCAGCGGGGTTCGTGAACACGATCTCTGTCCCATCGGAAGACCATGATGGTGAACTTCCGCGGGCGATCCACGTCGTGGTCACACCTTCGGCGTCGACGATGAAGATGGACTCTGGCCCGCCCGCGTGAGCGGTGAATGCGATGCGAGTCCCATCCGGCGACCAAGTGGGGTCCATACCGTCTTCGTACTGGTCATACAGTCGGCGCACCGAACCATCCGTATTCATCACGAAGATCCCCGGCTCATCGCGACGAGAGAAGACGATCTCGGTGCCGTCGGGTGACCATGCGGCCGATCCGATGTCGCCAGCTGGTGATCCTGAGATCACGCCGATCTGACCGGTCGCAACGTCGACAGTAAGGAGCCGAGATTGAGTGCCCTCCTGCACACGCCCGGTGAAGAGGATGACGCCCGTACCCGGCGCCGCCGGTTCGGTGGTTCCCTGCCCGAACAGACGGAACAACCCGAACAGGCCGA
>Ga0081455_10005614_pt1 | contig 13710 bp, 10 predicted proteins | sample TabmetS3T2R1_FD_70207 | JGI IMG/M metagenome (GOLD analysis project Ga0081455, IMG submission 70207) | Tabebuia heterophylla rhizosphere microbial communities from the University of Puerto Rico - S3T2R1 | ecosystem: Host-associated > Plants > Roots > Rhizosphere ... | reverse complement strand
CCGCGATCGGCACGAGCGGCTTCGGCATGCGCAAGGTCAAGGGACGCATGCGCTCGCCGAGCCCCGCGGCCAACACCATCGCGGTGGCGGCGCGGGTCATGGCCCGCCTCGCTCACACGACGAGCGGCGGAAGGTCGTCGGCGCGTGGAAATGACTTTTCGTAGAAGCGACGGAGCGCCGCCAAAGACGGGTGCGCCAGGTCGCGTTCGAGGTAACGCGCGACCCGCGGGATGTGAGCGAGATAACCGCGCTTGCCGTCACGTTTCGCCAATCGCGCAAAGATGCCGAGGATCTTAGAATTGCGTTGGGCGCCGAGCACGGCGTAAAGCGAGACGAAACGATCGCGCGAAAACGGCTTGCTCCCTGCACCCCGGGCGGAACAGTAGCGAGCGAGAAGCTCCCGTTCAAGCGGTTCCGGCACGTCCAGTCGCGCATCCTGGAGGAGCGAGACGAGGTCGTAGGCCAAGGGTCCCCTGAGCGCGTCCTGAAAGTCGAGAATCCCGACCCGTTCGAGGCCTTTTCGCTCGGGCAGCCACATCAGGTTGGGCGAATGATAGTCCCTGATCACCCAGCCCGAATCGGCCTCTTCCGCCTCCGCCAGAAGCGGACGCCATAGCGCCTCGAACTCCTGGACCGCCTCGGGCGGCGCCGGGCTGCCATGGAGCGCCGGCCAGAACCAATCGATGATAAGCGCAGCCTCGACCAGCATCGCGTCGGCGTCGAAGCGCGGGAGCTGGTAGGGAGCGTGACCCGGAACCGAAAGAAGCGCGGGCGGCTCGCTGCCGGCAAGCGCCACGAGGACATCGACTGCGGGCGTCCAAAGTTCGGCCAAAGCGCGGCCGCGATGAACCTCGCCGCCGAACATCGCCTCGCCGAGATCTTCGAGCACGATGAAGCCGCGGTCGAGATCGAAAGCGTGGATCGCGGGCGCAGACAGGCCCGCCTCTTTGAGCGCGCCTGCGACCGCCACGAACGGCGTGATGTCCTCGGCGAGATGAACATGCGCGCTGTAAGGCTTGCCGCCGCGAATGGGCGGCCCGTCGGGTTGGCGCGGCGAATTCATCAGGATAGCGGGGCCGCGCGAAAGCGAGAGCCGGGCGTAGGATCGCGTCGAGGCGTCGCCTTGCAGGTGGCGCGCATCCGCCGCGGCGTAAGGCGTGCCGTCGAGGAAGTTCGACAACGCCTCGAGGCGTTCGAGCCTTTGTGCCCAGTCCCCGCGTCCCGTCATCACGATGCGGCGCGCATCGGGCCGCGCCGTCTCCTCGATGGCGATGTCGAGGCGATCCTCCGGCAGCCAGGACGCGGCGCGCTCGGGCCACTCGACGACGACCGCGCCTTCGCTCAGAGCATCATCGAGACCGAGCTCGTCGAGCTCGTGCGGCTCCAGGCGATAGAAATCGCAATGGCTGAGCGTGAGGTGAGGCAACTCGTACCGTTGCATCAGCGCGAAGGTTGGGCTCGGCACTTCGGCCGCGCCGCCGAGTCCCCCGATGAGCGCGCGGGCGAAGGTCGTCTTGCCGGCGCCGAGCGGCCCCGACAGCGTAACGACATCGCCGGTTTTGAGCATCAGCGCAAGCCGGCCCGCGACGACGCCCATCCTCGCGACATCGGCCTCGTCGAGACTGAAACGCGCGGTCATCCGGCGCGGCTGGTCGGGTAGCGCGTCCCTTCGCGCTCTGATCTTTCTTCCGGCTCGTGCCGATAGGGCAAGAGCAGCGTCACCCGCGTTCCGCGTCCCGGACCTGAATCGAGCGTGACGGTGCCGCCATGAAGCTCGGCCAGGCTCTTGACGACGGAGAGCCCAAGTCCCGCGCCGCGATGGCAAGAGCCGTGCGAGCGGCTCTCGAAGCGATCGAACACCGCCTGCTGATAGTCCTCGGGGATGCCGACGCCCTGATCGGCGACGGTGAAAGCGAGCAGAGAATCGCGCCTTCCGCAGCGGAGCGCGATATGTCCGCCAAGGTTGGAGAAGCCGATGGCATTTGACAGGAGATTGTACAGCATTTGGGTCACGCGCTTACCGTCGGCGACGAATTCATCGATGCCCGGCTCGATGTCGATGTCAAGGACAAGATCGTTCTGCTTGATCCGCTCTTGCAGGCCCTGCACCGCCTGCTCGATCACTTGGCTCACTTTCACCGGGGCGAGCTTGAGTTCGAGCGTGCCGGCGTCGATGGTGGCGAGATCGAGAATATCGTCGATGATGGAAAGCAGGGTGCGCCCCGAGAGGCGGATGTCGCCGAGATACTCGCGCTGCCGTTCGGTCAGGGGACCGATGGCGGGGCTCTCCAACAGATCGCTGAAGCCGATGATGTTGGTGAGGGGGGTGCGGAGCTCGTACGACACATGGCTGATGAATGCCGTCTTGAGACGGTCGGCCGCTTCGAGAGCCTCGGCGCGCTCCGTCAAGGCACGCTCCGCGTGCCTCGCGTCGGAAACGTCGATCGAGGTCAACAGCGTGCCGCCGTCGGGAAGCGGCAGCACGGCGCAAGCGAGCACGCTGCCGTCGGTCCGGTCGAATTCCTTCTCGTAGGGCACGCGCGCGGAGACGATCGCGGTCACCGCGCTCTTGATGCGCTCCCACTCTTCCGGCTCGTCATAGAGCGGCCGGCATGAGGCGATGATCTCATCGATATGCGGCTGACCGTCGAGCCGGTGCGGGTTCAACCGCCACAGCACGGCGAAGGCGTCATTGTAGAGCCGCAACGATCCGTTCGGGGCGAACACGGCGACGCCCTCGCGCAACGTATCAAGCGTTTCCCGCTGCACTTCGATCAGCGCGTTATAGCGGCTCTCGAGCGCGAGCCGCTCGGTCACGTTCTCGTAGAGATAGGTCACGCCGGCCTCGGCCTCGCTGTCGGCGACGACGTGGAGCGTGCGGCCATCGGGCAGGTGCCACAGATCCTCGGCCTGAGCGCCTTTGCCGTAGGCCGCGAGCCAATCCTGCTTCCAGCCGCGGTAATCGGCCTTCTCGGGCAGCCGCCGCGCCTGGCGCAGGCGGTCGAGGATGTCACCATCGCGGGGGCGAGTGGCGAGCCATTCGGGGTCGAACTGCCACAGCGCGACATAGGCCTGGTTGAAATGGGTGAGCCGCTGCGTCGCGTCGAACACGGCAAAGGCGGTGGCGAGCCGGTCGAAGCTGCGAAAGCGGGTTTCGATATTGGGTTTCGGTTCCGTGAGGACGCGGGCGGGCTTCTTCGCCTCGTCGAGCAGTCCGCGCAGCGAAGCGACCTGCTCCTCGAGCTGACGGTGGCGGCTCGCAAGTTCGGCAAGGTTGAGCCGCTCTCCGGCGAGCTCGCGCATCTTCAGTACGATGGTGTGGCCGGCGGTGCGGCCGTCGGCCTCGACGAAACGGTCGCGCGCGGTCCGGAGCATGAGATTGAACTTCTCGCCCCGCTCGACCAGCGCATCGATGGCGTCGTCGAGCGCCTTGGCCGAGGCCGCGTCGAGCCAGGCGGCGAAATTGAGGAGCTCGGCGGTGCCGTTCGGAACTCCGAGCGAGGCGGGCAGGGTGGCGATCAGAAGTTCCGCCTCGCCGGTCTCCGACACGGCAAGAAGCGCCTGGGGCTCGGCCGAAAGCACGGTTTCGAGCATGCCTTCGCTCGCGCGGTAGCGCTCGGCCTCGCGCTGCGCCCCTGCCTCGGCTTTCCGCGCGCGTTCCGTAGCGCGGAGGCAGGCGATCGCCGTGCCGACGGCAAAAGCGATGATGCCGAGATTGATGCCGAGCGTGAGCAGCGTGCGGGCATCGAGCGAAGTCGCATCGCCCGCTGCGAGCGCGGTTTCGAGCGAAATCAGGTGGGCTGGAACGGAGAGGGCAGCGGCGCGGGCGAGCGTCCTTGGCCACCCCGATAAAGGTGCAGCCCTGCCGTCGCTGGCCCGCATGGTCCCCTCGCTCCCACGCCCCCGCCCATGGCGTCGCCTCGCATCACGCTGCCACAGACTGAACGCGGGCCGGTCCGGCCCCGCGAGCCCCAAGGCGAATCACGGCCCTTAGCTTAGCTTCATCGCCGACTCTTGCCCACAGGCAGAAATGACGGGGCGTGTCACGAAGTCGTCGCGAGCGTGTCGCAGCAGGCGTGCGCTCAGTAGCGATAGGCGTCGGGCTTGTAAGGCCCCTCGACCGGCACGCCGATATAGTCGGCCTGGTCTTGCTTGAGCGTGGTGAGCTTGGCGCCGACCTTGCCGAGATGGAGCCGCGCCACCATCTCGTCGAGCTGCTTCGGCAGGGTGTAGACCTTTTTCTCGTATTCGCCCGGATTGGTCCACAGCTCGATCTGCGCCAGCGTCTGGTTGGTGAAGGAGGCGCTCATCACGAAGCTCGGATGACCCATGGCGTTGCCGAGATTGACGAGCCGGCCTTCCGACAGAAGGATGATGCGCTTGCCGCCGGGAAACTCGATCTCGTCAACTTGAGGCTTGACGTTGTGCCATTTGAAATTGCGCAACGCCGCGACCTGAATCTCCGAGTCGAAATGCCCGATATTGCAGACGATGGCGCGGTCCTTCATCTGCCGCATATGGTCGATGGTGATGACGTCCTTGTTGCCGGTCGCGGTGACGAAGATGTCGGCGCGCGGCGCCGCGTCCTCCATCGTCGTGACCTCATAGCCTTCCATCGACGCCTGCAGCGCGCAGATCGGGTCGATCTCCGCCACGAGAACGCGGCAGCCGGCGTTGCGCAGGCTCGCGGCCGAGCCCTTGCCGACATCTCCGAAACCCGCGACCATCGCCACCTTGCCCGCCATCATCACGTCGGTGCCGCGCCGGATGCCGTCAACCAGGCTCTCGCGGCAGCCATAGAGATTGTCGAATTTCGACTTGGTGACGCTGTCGTTGACGTTGATGGCGGGGAAGAGAAGCGTGCCCTTCTTCTGCATCTCGTAGAGACGGTGCACGCCAGTCGTGGTCTCCTCGGTCACGCCACGGATGTTCTTGGCGATTTTGGAATACCAGCCGGGACGCTCTTTCAGCCGCTTCTTGATCGCGGCGTAGACGACTTCCTCTTCTTCATTGGTCGGCTTGTCAAGAAAGGCAGTGTCGCCGCTTTCAGCCCGCACGCCGAGATGGATCAGGAGGGTGGCGTCGCCGCCATCGTCGAGGATCATGTTGGGCGTGCCGCCGTCGTCCCATTCGAAGATGCGGTGGGTGAAGTCCCAATACTCTTCAAGCGTCTCGCCCTTGAAGGCGAAGACGGGGACGCCCTTGGCGGCGACGGCCGCCGCGGAATGGTCTTGGGTGGAGTAGATGTTGCACGAGGCCCAGCGCACCCCCGCGCCGAGCGCGGCAAGCGTCTCGATCAGGACGGCGGTCTGGATGGTCATGTGCAGGGAGCCGGCGATGCGCGCGCCTTTCAGCGGCTGCTTCGCGGCGTACTCGGCCCTGACCGCCATCAGACCCGGCATCTCGGTCTCGGCGATGGCGATTTCCTTGCGGCCCCAATCGGCGAGCCCGATATCCTTGACGTGGTAGTTCATGCCACAGCGTGCCTTCCGTTCCGATAAAGATATAAAGAAGTCCTTATATCCTATCGGAAGGCCGCGGAGTCAAGGGGTTGAGGCGAGGCCAACGTGCCTTGCGGCGGCTCGGCGTAATATCAGTCCTCTTCGCCGAAGCCGCCCTCGACGAGCGCGATCAGCGCTTCGAGCGCGGCCTCCGCTTCCGGCCCTTCCGCTTCGATCAGGATGGTATGGCCTTGGCCCGCGGCGAGCATCATCAGCCCCATGATCGAGGTCCCGCCCACGGTGTGGCCTTCGCGCGTCACGCGCACTTTCGCGGTAAAGCCCGCGGCGCAGCGCACGAACTGCGCCGATGCTCGCGCATGCAGCCCCTTCTTGTTGGGGATGGTGACTTCGGCGAAGTAGGGGCCGGCTTCCGGCGCTTTTGTCGTATCGCGCACCAGGTCCACGCTCTATTTGGCCGCGAGGATCTGGCTCGCGACGCTGATATATTTGCGTCCGGCTTCCTGCGCCAGCGTAATGGCCTCTTGCAGCTTGCACCCGTTCCTGATGGTTGCGAGCTTCACCAGCATCGGCAGATTGACGCCGGCGATCACCTCGACATTCGACCGCTCCATGGCCGAGATGGCGAGATTGGACGGTGTACCGCCGAACATATCGGTGAGCACGATAACGCCCTCGCCGGTATCGACGCGGGCGAGCGCCGTCAGCATGTCGCTGCGGCGAAGGTCGAGATCGTCGTCGGGTCCGATCGAGATCGTCTCGATCTGCTCTTGCGGTCCGACCACGTGCTCGAGCGCGGCACGGAATTCGTGCGCAAGCCTGCCATGCGTGACGATGACGACGCCGATCATGACGTTCCTTGCTTCAGGCCCTCCGGCCAAAGGCGGCTATATTTCTCAGGGTTGGGGTCATGCGCAAGGCCGATCCTTGCCTTATTTGGGGTTGACGGGCTTTGCCAGGAAGAGCGCCGTTTTGAGTTTCAGCGGCGCCGAGGCTTCGAACGGCGCGAGTTTTAACGCCGGCAGCGCGATTCCCGCGATCGCGGTCCGGCCCCAAGGCTCAGGCGCCATGCGGGGCACGTCCTTAGCGTCCACGAGATCGCATACAAGGTGAAGTGCGGCTTGCCTGAGGAAGGGTATTTCCACGATGCCGATCCCCCGCACTTCGATCTTGCCGGCAAGCGCAGGCGGCGGCGAGGCAATCAGGGCGCCGTTCTCGTCGACCGCGACAAAGACCTGATCGTCGGCGACCAGCATCGGCCGCGCTTCGTCGTGCGGAAGAAGCGCAAGAAACCGAAACGCCAAATCCGACTTGCCCGCGCCCGGCTCCCCGCGCAGCAAGACCGCCCTTCGCCCGAAAGCGACGCAAGTGCCATGGACGAGCTCGCGCGCCACTCTCGATCATGCCCCTTTGGTCGTGTGGGTCAGGTTGCGGGCAGCCTGATGACGAAGCGGCCGCCGCCGCTCTTTCTCCCGCCGGAATCCGCCAGCCCATGCGAAGCGGCGGAGAGAGGACGGTTTTCGGCATAGAGGCGGCCGCCATGGGCGCCCACGATCTGGCGCGAGATATTGAGGCCAAGTCCGGAATTCTGGCCGAAGCTCTCCTGCGGCCGGTCGGTGTAGAAGCGCTCGAAGATGCGCTCGAGATTCTCCGCAGGAATGCCCGGGCCTTCGTCCTCGACCATGATGTGAATTTCGGGACCGACCCGCCGCGCCGCGACCGTGACCTTTCCGCCCGGCGGCGAGAACGAGATGGCGTTGTCGAGCAGGTTGACGATGACCTGGCTGAGGCGGCTGTCGTGACCGGTGACGCGATAGGGATGGGCGCCCGCGGCGTAAGCGATCTCGAAGGTGACGCCGTGCGTGTCGCCGCGGTGGACGTCGTTGAACAGCGAAACGGTGGTGCGGATCAGGTCGGCCATATCGACGGGCTTGGCATCCTCGCGCGCGAGCTCGGCGTCGAGGCGTGAGGCATCGGAGATGTCGCTGATCAAACGGTCGAGCCGCTTCACGTCGTGCTGGATGATCTCCAACAGCCGCTGCTTGGACTCTTCGTTCTTGACCAGAGGCAGGGTCTCGGTGGCGCTGCGCAACGAGGTGAGCGGGTTCTTCAACTCGTGCGCCACGTCGGCGGCGAAGCTCTCGATGGCGTCGATCCGCTTATAGAGGGCGTTGGTCATGTCGCGCAGCGCGCCGGAAAGATGGCCGATCTCGTCGGTGCGGTCGGTGAAGTCCGGGATCTCGGCGCGGGCCCTGACGCTGTGGCGCACGCGCTCGGCCGCCGAGGACAGTCGCTGCATGGGACCGGCAATCGTGTTGGCGAGGATCACCGAAAGCACGATGGTGATGGCCGCGGCAAAAAGCGACACCCGCACGATGCCCCAGCGCTCCGCCGCGACGATATTGTCGATGTCGCCGCCACGTGTGGAAAGGAGCAGCACGCCGAGCACGGCGCGCATGCGCTGGATCGGCACCGCGACGGACACCACCATTTCGCCTTTGTCGTTGATCCTGACGATCGGCACCGACGCGCCCGTCAACGCCGTCGCGACCTCGGGATAGGCAAGCCCGTTGGCGCCGCCGATCTCGGTATAGAGCGGCAAATCGTATTGCCGCATACGCGTCTTGACCGTCTGCCAGAACCGCGTCAGCGCGTCGGGCTCCTCGGCCGCCGGCGGCGGCAGGTCGTAGCGCAGCACTTCGCCCCGCGAATAGAACGTATCGGAGTCGAGGACCAGCGCCCCGTCGCGATTGTAGATGCGTGCGCGGCTCCCGGTCGGCTTCACGAGCGGACGCAAGATCGGGGCGGCGCGCTCGGGGTCGATGGTGAATTCGAGCGAGTTCGGCAGGGCGTCGTTGGCGGCGCCCGGCGCGCCCTGTTCCGCCTCGAGCAGCTTCTCCGGGTCGAGCGGCGCTTCGTCGGTATCGACACCGGCCGAGGCGCCAATGGCGCGAGCGATGATCTCGCCCTGGGTGAGCAGGCTCTGCACCTTGGCGTCGATCAGCCCGGCGCGGAACTGGTTCAGATAGAGAATGCCCGAGACGAGGATGGCGAGCCCGATAAGGTTGAGCACGACGATCCGCCGCGTCAGGCTGGAAAAGCCGTGGCGGAAGGGCAGGTACTCGGCAAGCCAGGAGAAAGCCTTGCCGGCACGATCGCGCCCGGCCTTGAGCAGCCGGAGCACGCGCTTCCACAGCGTCGCCGCGTCAGGCCGTTGCCAGGACCTGTCGGCTTCGACTGTCATCGGCTGTATCCGTCACTCTTTGAAGCGATAGCCAACGCCATAAAGCGTCTCGATCACGTCGAAGCTTGAATCGACGGCCTTGAACTTCTTGCGCAAGCGCTTGATGTGGCTGTCGATGGTGCGGTCGTCGACATAGACCTGGTCATCGTAGGCCGCATCCATGAGCGCGTCGCGGCTCTTCACCACGCCGGGCCGGGCGGCGAGCGATTGCAGGATCAGGAATTCGGTGACGGTCAAGGTCACGGGGCGATTGTCCCAGACGCAGGTGTGGCGCTCCGGGTCCATCTTGAGCTTGCCGCGCTCGAGCACCTTCGACTTGTCCTCGACCACGGCCGCCGTGTCGCGGGGCTGGGCGCGCCGCAGCACCGCCTTGACGCGTTCCACCAGCAGCCGTTGCGGAAAGGGTTTGCGAATGAAATCGTCGGCGCCCATCTTGAGGCCGAACAGCTCGTCGATTTCCTCGTCCTTCGAGGTGAGGAAGATGACCGGCAGCTCGCTCCGCTGGCGGAGCCGCCGCAACAGCTCCATGCCGTCCATGCGCGGCATCTTGATATCGAGGATGGCGAGGTCGGGCGGGCTCTCGGCGAAGCCGTCTAAGGCGCTTGCGCCGTCGTTATAGGTCTGTGTCTTGTAACCCTCCGCCTCGAGTACCATGCGCAAGGAGGTCAGAATGTTACGGTCGTCGTCGACAAGTGCGATCGTTGGCATTGTGGGGGCCCCTTGCGGGATTCGCGTTGGTTAAGAATGGTGGGGTTAATGGCTGCGGTCAATTATGGCAGCTTTGGGGCGCAGATCGCCACCCGTGATCTCCAGGTGCAACATATATCATTATGGCGCAAGTAAATAAGTCGGTGGAAATTCCCGAGAGATCCGAGATAGCGCGGTCCGCGCGCGCCCTCAGCCGGCGCGCCTTCAAAGGGTCTCTGGCGACGATCGACCGCGCCGGCGGTTATCCTTACGCCTCCCTTATCACGCTCGCCACGGATGCCTCCGGCGCCCCCAGCTTCCTCATCTCCACGCTCGCCCGCCATACCGCCAATCTCGCGGCGGACCCCCGCGCTTCGGTCATGATCGATGAGACGGGCGCGCTCGCCGATCCCCTGCAAGGGGCGCGGATCACGCTGCATGGCCGGGCCGCGCCGGTATCGGACGAAGCAGTGAAGCGGCGCTTTCTCGCCCGGCACCCCGAGGCCGCGTCTTACGCGGGCTTTCCCGATTTCGCCTTCTGGCGGCTCGATGTCGAAGGCGCCCACTATATCGGCGGCTTCGGCCGCATCTTCGATCTTGCGCCGGCCGAGCTTCTGCTGCCTCTCGACGGCGCAAACGCGCTCGTCGCGGCAGAGCCCGAGATCGTCGAGCACATGAACGCGGACCACGCCGACGCGCTCGACCTTTATGCGACAGCCCTTGCCGGCGCGTCCGGAAGCGGTTGGCGCATGACCGGCATCGATCCGGAAGGGTTCGATCTCGTTCGCGAGGGGGAGGCGCTGCGGATTCTGTTCGCGGAGCGCACGGCGACCCCGGAAGTCGCCCGGAAAGAGCTGGTGCGGCTTGCCGCCGAGGCCCGCGCCGCCCGTGGCTGAGGGGTCTTCCCCGCCGTGTGCCTCGCCTTGAAAGCCCCGCGCGAACAGTGCTAGGGGAGAGCGAACTGCCGCCCCATTCACCGCTTCGCCAAGGGATTCCGCCGCATGAGCGTTCAGTCGAAGATTGCCTCACAGGAAGCAAAGACCACCAATCCGAAGGTGCTCGCTTTCGTCGAGGAAGCGAAGAAGCTGTTCAAGCCGGACCAGGTCGTGTGGTGCGACGGCTCCAAGGAAGAATATCAGCGCATGCTGAAAGCGCTGGTCGATGGCGGCACGGCGCTGTGGCTCAATCCGGAGAAGCGGCCGAACTCGATCCTCGTGCGTTCCGACCCGCTCGACGTCGCCCGCGTCGAGGACCAGACCTATATCTGCTCGAAGAGCAAGGACGACGCCGGTCCGACCAACAACTGGTTCGACCCCGCCGAGATGAAGGCGACGCTCACCAAGCTCTATGACGGCGCCATGGCCGGCCGCACCATGTATGTGGTGCCGTATTCGATGGGACCGGTCGGCTCGCCGATCGCCGGCATCGGCGTCATGGTGACGGACAGCGCTTATGCCGTCGCCAACATGCACATCATGACCCGCGTCGGCGACAAGGTGTGGAAGGCGCTCGGTGAGAGCGAGGATTTCGTCCGCGGCATGCACACCGTGGGCTATCCGCTGTCGACGCCCACGACCGCCGACGTGCCCTGGCCGTGCAACAAGACCAAGTACATCTCGCATTTCCCCGAGACCCGCGAGATCTGGTCCTACGGCTCGGGTTACGGCGGCAACGCGCTGCTCGGCAAGAAATGCCACGCGCTCCGCATCGCGAGCGTGAAAGCCCGCGATGAGGGCTGGATGGCCGAGCACATGCTCATCCTCAAGCTCACCAACCCCGAGGGCAAGGTGAAGTACATCGCCGCGGCCTTTCCTTCCGCTTGCGGCAAGACCAACCTCGCCATGGTCAATCCGACCATTCCCGGCTGGAAGGCCGAGACCATCGGCGACGACATTTGCTGGATGAAGTTCGGCGAGGATGGGCGGCTCCACGCCATCAATCCCGAGACCGGCTTCTTCGGCGTGGCGCCCGGCACCTCGAACGAGTCGAACGCCAACGCCATGAAGACGCTTCACGCCAATTGCATCTACTCCAACGTCGCGCTCACCGACGACGGCGATGTGTGGTGGGAGCAGATGGGCACGAACCCGCAGCACACCGTCGATTGGATGCGCCGCTCGTGGACGCCGCAATCGGGGCGCACCGCCGCTCATCCCAACGCCCGCTTCACCGCGCCCGCCGCGCAATGCCCGGTGATCGCCAAGGAGTGGGAGGATCCCAAAGGCGTGCCGATCGACGCCATTCTGTTCGGCGGCCGCCGCGCGAGCGTGGTGCCGCTCGTCACCGAAGCGGAGAACTGGCAACAGGGCACCTTCCTCGGCTCGATCATGGCCTCGGAGAAGACGGCCGCCGCCTCGGGCGTGAAGGGCGATATCCGCCGCGACCCGATGGCGATGCTGCCCTTCTGCGGTTACCACATGGGCGACTATTTCGCCCATTGGCTCAAGATGGGCGAGAAGGGCGGCGCCAAGATGCCGAAGATCTTCTACGTCAACTGGTTCCGCAAGAACGGCGACGGCAAGTTCATGTGGCCGGGCTATTCCGAGAACGCCAGAGTGCTGAAATGGATCTTCGAGCGCTGCGACGGAACCGCGAAAGCGGTCGACACCCCGATCGGCAAGCTGCCGGCGGAAGGCTCGCTCGATGTGAGCGGCCTGAAAGTCGCGGCCGAGGACGTCAAGGAGCTGACCAAGGTGGACAAGGAAGGCTGGAAGGCCGAGCTCCCGCTCATCAAGGAGCACTTCGCCATCTTCGGCGCCAAGCTGCCCAAGGCGCTCAAGGATGAGCTCGCCGCGCTGGAGAAGCGCCTCGGCTAGTCCTTCCCGCGCGGGGAGGGAGAATGAGTAAGGCCAAAGGCGTGGTCGCGGCGGGGCATGAGCTCACCGTCGCGGCCGCAGCGGAAATCCTCGAAGACGGCGGCAATGCCTTCGATGCCGCGCTCGCCGGCGCCTTTATGACCTTTGTCGCCGAAGCCGTCTTCGCCGCGCCCGGCGGCGGCGGCTTCCTCATGGCGCGGCGCGCGGGAAGCGACAAGGCCGCGCTGTTCGACTTCTTCGTCGAGACGCCGCTCAAGCGGCGCGAGAACGCCGCCTTCTTTCCCATCGACGCCGATTTCGGGCCGGCCAAGCAGGAATTCCATATCGGCCAGGGCTCGAGCGCGACGCCGGGCGCAATCCCCGGCCTGTTCGCGATCCACGAAGCGCTGTGCCGCTTGCCGATGAAGCGCTTGGCCGAGCCCGCTTCACGGGCCGCGCGTAACGGTTTTCCCCTGACGGCGTTCCAGGCCTACCTCTTCACCGTCATCGCGCCGATCTTGACCGCAAGCCCGGGCGTGAAACGCATCTTCGCGCCGGGCGGCAAGCCGATGGCATCGGGCGCAATCTTCCGCAACGAGAAGCTCGGCGAATGCCTCGAATGGGTCGCCGAGGATGGACCGCGTCTCTTTGTCGATGGCGATGTCGGCACGGCCATCGTCGCCGAGCAGGTCGCGGGCGGGGGTCATCTCACGCGCGATGATCTCGCGCGCTATCGCGTGGCCTTGCGCGATCCGCTCTATTGGACCCACCGGGGCGCGACCGTCGCGCTCAACCCGCCGCCTGCGGCAAGCGGAGCGCTGATCGCCTTTGGCCTCGCCTATCTCAATGCGGTCGTGCGCGAAGGCGGCGCCGTCGATGCGCTCACGCTCCGCCGCGCGATGGAGGCCATCAACAAAGCGCGCGAGGCGCATGGCGAGGACCTCTCGGCGCGGCTAGCCGGCGGTCTGCTCGCGGATGAATTGCGCGAGGCGGGACGCCACGCGTCTTCCTACCGCGGCACGACCCATGTCAGCGTCATCGATGCGGACGGAAACGCCGCCGCGATCAGCCTGTCGAACGGCGAGGGCAACGGCTTCATCGTCGGCGATTTCGGCTTCATGCTGAACAACATGCTGGGCGAGAAAGATTTGATGCATGGCGGCCTCGATGCTTGGCGCCCGGGCACGCGGCTCTCTTCGATGATGGCCCCGACCATCATTCTCGAGCCCGACGGCGCGATCACCGCGCTCGGCACCGGCGGCTCGAACCGCATCCGGTCGGCGATCCTTCAGGTCGCCGCCAATCTCCTCGATCATGGCATGGGTCTCGATGAAGCGGTCGAGGCGCCGCGGCTCCATGTCGAGCGGGACGGCAAGACAAGCTTCGAGCCTGGCCTGCCTGAGGCTGCGCAGGCGGAGCTGCTTGCGTTTGGCGAGAAGGCCCATGCCTGGCCCGCGCCGAACCTGTTCTTCGGCGGCGTGCACGCCGCGCGCCGTCACAGGGATGGCGGGGTCGAGGGGGCGGG
>Ga0081455_10005613_pt1 | contig 13712 bp, 11 predicted proteins | sample TabmetS3T2R1_FD_70207 | JGI IMG/M metagenome (GOLD analysis project Ga0081455, IMG submission 70207) | Tabebuia heterophylla rhizosphere microbial communities from the University of Puerto Rico - S3T2R1 | ecosystem: Host-associated > Plants > Roots > Rhizosphere ... | reverse complement strand
AGCGCCCACCGAACCGACTGCGACGCCCGATGCTGGGGCTCCGGCGAACTGAGCAGAGAGTTAACCCTCTTCACACATCACGCAGCGACGAGCTTCGACACGATCGGCCACGCGTAAGATAGGCCGAGACCAAACGACATCGCGCCCGCGATCGCGCCGAGCGCCGATTGCAGCGCGCGACGCTGGCTGAGCCAGCGTAGAGGTGTGCCGGCGGCACCGGTCAGTAGGGCCATGCCGACGATCGATCCGGCGCCGAAGCAGAGCATGTACACGAGGCCTGCGACGACCGAGGGCATGTTCGCGAGCACGAGCGCGGTGAGCGCGCCGCTGCCGGCGAGCCCGTGCACGAGCCCGATGGCCAGCGGTCGGCGTGCGAGCTGCAGCGGCGAGCGGTGTTCGTGCGTGTGGGTTGTGCTCGCGCTGTGAACGTGCGCGGGCTTGCGCCCGGTGTCGTAAGCGCGCTTGAGCGAGCGGGCGCCGAGTCCGAGCAGCATGATCGCAACACCGAGTTCGAAGCCCTCGGCGACGTGCTCCGAGACGTGCAGGCGGAACATCAACAACAGGCTGCCCACGGCGAACAGCGAGATGCTGTGACCGAGGCCCCACACGGCGCCTTGGAAGGCGGCGCGCATGGCATTGGTTTCGTCGGTGACGAGCGTCGAGACGGCGACAACGTGGTCAGGTTCGGACGCGTGCCGGATGCCTAGGACGAGTGCGAGTGCCCAGCCTGTGAAGATAGAGAGCACGATGCGGGCTGGATTAGCACGAAATGCTGCGCCTGGCGTGGGTGCTGGCCTCTGCCCTCAAGCCTCCGCCGCGCCGCTATGCCAGTGCAAACTCTCGTACGCTCCCTGAATCTTGCTCGCCCCATAGCGCCGCTCCAAGCGCCGCACCGTGAAATGCGCCTTCGCGAGTTCCTGGAAATGATGCATGAACAGCGTGTTGATCGCAGCGCCGGTCGCAGCCCCGACCACCGGGATCGCCTTCGCCATCAGTTCTTCCGACACCTGTACCGAAAAACGCCCGGCCACGCGCCGCAGCAGTTCGGTCACGGGTGGCGCGAGCTTCTTCGCAACGCCGTGTTTCGCGATGTGTTCCACCGCCTGCGACACGGACTGCGCGAGCCCGATGCGCGTGGCGTAGTAACCCGTCTCGGTGCCGCGCTCAGCGGCACTCGGCCGTGGCCCTGTGCCGCTCAAACCGAGCACGGTGAGGCACGCCAGGCGCGCTTCCATGCGCTGCAAGTCTTCGCCTTCGCTGCGCGCCACTTCGGCGATCGAACGCAACATGATCATGGTCGAAAGCGGCAGTTCTGCGGGCAGTGCCATCAAACCGAAGAAGCCGCCAGCGGCACCGGTGAGGCCGGCCGCCACCCGATGCATGCGCAGCGACGCTTCCCTGCGAGGTCGATCGGAAAGGGTCGACACTGCCGCATGCAGGGCGAGACGTAGCGCAGCGTGCGTGGCGCTGCCGATCGCGCGCTGCACTTGGGGCGGCAGACTGTCGAGCCCGGCTTCGATCGGCCGGCCGATGGCATCGGCGATCCTGGCGGCCAGGCCGGGATGCTCGAGCACGAGCTTGGCCTGCAACAGTGCCTCGCGATCGGCTGGTGACCATTCCAACGCGGCCCTCCGGGTTGGGTTGATCGTAGCCCCGAGCGCCCCGTTCGTCGACCGCCCGCAGAGGGTGTGCACGCGGCGTAGCGAGTCGGCTCAAGCGTACCCGATGGGGCTGCGTACACGCGGACCAGCGCCATGCCCCGCGTGGCGCCGGCGCAGCAAACGATCGAGATTGTCGCGTTCCCAGCTCAACGCCATGGCGTAGTGCTCGAACTCGCGTTCGCGCGCTTTGAACGCTGGCCCGTGGAGATCACGCCGGCCGCGCTGACGCTTCGGCGGCAGCACCTGGTGCAGCATCTCGTGATAGACGATGTACTCTACGAAGAAACGCGGCACGAACGCAGCGTCCAGCGCGGGGTGTACGCGAATCAAGCGTTCGCGTGCGGTGTAGCTGCCGAGTTTGATCGAACGGCGCGTGCGAGTCGGTTGCGGGTCGCGGCTCCAGGTGATGCGAGCGTCGACGCTGTCGTCGAAGTAGCGCCGGTTGATGGTACGGTAGACCTCGGCCAAGTCGTGATGCATCCCACGTTCGCGCACGCGCCGCGGTCGTTGCACGGCTTCACGACGAATACGTTCGCGATGGCGGTCGATGAAGCGACCGATCTGCTGTGCGGCGCTGGCATCGGACTGAAACAGATAGCGGCTCAGCGCGTCGTGGGTGAGCGCATCCGCCTCGAGGAACATGTGATGCAGGCGTACCTCGATGAACTGCCGGCCGCGGCGCAGCGAGATCATCGTGCGTCGGTTGTCCGTGATGGTGAGCCGCATCGACAGCGGTGAACCTGCGCGCAGGCGTGCTTCGAGTACCGCGCGCGGATCGGCAGCCGCCGGTTGGGCTCTCACCCACGGAGCGCTGCTTGGACCAGCGCTGGCGGGCTTGGGAGTCGAATTATCCGACCGCGAGCTCCGCTCGCTGGCCGGGTATGTCAAACCCGAGTTCGGTGCGACGCCGCGCGAGAAATCGAACGCGATCTGAACGCCTAGCATGGACAGTCTCGGGTCGGGCGCACCCGGCCTACGCTGGACGCTAGAAGTGCGTGCAGGCTATTGTCAAGAAATTGGAGCGCGCAGATGTACGAGGTGGAAGTGCAGTATTTCGCGGCAGCCCGCGATCTCGCGGGTTGTTCACACGAGCACATCGCGCTCCGTACGAGCGAAGTGAGCCTCGCTGAGTTCACGCAGCTCCTTGCGAATCGGCACCCTAGGTTAGCACCGTTTCTGCCGCGCATGCGTCTAGCGCTGAACGATGAACTGCACGCAGTGGTCGCGACCATTCGCGCGCACGATCGTGTGGCGGTTCTGCCGCCCGTCGCGGGAGGCAGCGACACGTTGTGCGAGCTGCGCGACAGCCCTTTGTCGGTGGACGAAGCCATCGCGGCGGTGACGCACCCCGGCGCGGGCGGCATCGCGCTGTTTATCGGCGTCGTGCGCGACCATGCGGAAACGGGCCAGGTCGCGCGGCTCGACTACGAGGCCCACGAGCGCCTCGCGGTCCAGGAAATGCAGCGCATCCTGCGCGAGCTTGTTCAAGAATTCCCGGGCGTTCGGCTGTGCGCGCTGCATCGCGTCGGGAGCCTGGGGATCGGCGAGATCGCGGTGATCGTTGCCGCGATCCAGATGGCGGTGTCGCACCGCGGTGAGCCGCTGCGCGAGATCCTGCGGTCGCTGCTCACCATGGTCGTCGTGTCGGCCGCCGGGGCTACCTTCGCGGCCGCGCTGATCGGTGCCGCGGACGAGTTCTCGTCCTGGATCATCGGTCAGGCGCTCGGCGCCAACGACCACGCGTTCGCGACCGAGCTGACCAAGCGGATGGTCGATCCACTGAAGGATCCCAATGACACGGTCGGGTTCGCGCTGATCATCTTCGTCGGAATCCTGATGGTGATCACCGCTGTCATCCAGCTCGCCCTGATGATCGTCCGGTACGGGATGCTCGTGCTGCTGGTCGGCGTGCTGCCGCTGACCGCCTCGGCGACCAACACCGAGATGGGCATGATGTGGTTCAAGCGCGCGGTGGCCTGGCTCGCGGGATTCATCATCTACAAACCGGTCGCGGCGCTGATCTACGCCACCGCCATCTATCTGATGTCCGCGCCGCAGGCGCCGGGCGGCAAGGCCCCGGACGGAACACCGCAGACACTCAAGATCGTCATGGGAGTGACCATGATGATCATCGCAGTGGTCGCGCTGCCGGCCATTCTCCGCTTCGTGTCACCGAGGACGTCCTGACATGATTCCGCTCTCCTGGTGGGACGAGAAGCTGAAACAGTTCGTTTCAGAAGTCCTCGCACCGGTCATCAAGAAAATCATCGACATGATCTTTCAGCCGATTCTCGACGCGATCGCGAAGGCCGTCGAGCTTGTCATGGGCACCATCGGCACGTTCTGGGTCTACGTGAAGACGCCGGCCGTCGGCGACTATCTCGGTCGCCCGGCCAACGACTCGGTGGGCTGGATCTGGAGCCACACCAGCTACATCGCGATCTTCGTGGCCGTGATCGGAGTGCTGGTCGGTGCCATCCAGATGGCCTGGAGTCAGCGCGGCGAGGCGGCCCGGGACATCCTCCGCTCGCTCATCACGCTGGGGGTCGCGTCGGCGCTGTGTGTCGGCGTGGCGCAGGCGCTGGTCGAGTTCGGCGACTTGTTCTCCGACTGCCTTATCACCACCGCGTTGAGCGACTCCGGTGAGGGCTGGGTCTGCGGCATGGGCAACGGAGGTGGCAAGAGCTTCGGCGAAACGATGACCGCGCTGATGGGCTTCTCGGCGACCGTCGGTCCGATCGGCATCGGGCTGATGATCACCATCGGCATCCTGTGTGTCATCGCCGGCGTGATCCAGATCGTCTTGATGGTGGTTCGCAGCGCGATGCTGATCCTGCTGCTCGGCGTACTGCCGATCGCGGCCGCCGCGACGAACACCGAGATGGGCAGGACCTGGTTCAAGAAGATCCTGGCTTGGCTGCTCGCGTTCATCCTCTACAAACCGGTGGCCGCGATCGTCTACGCGACCGCGATCCGGCTGACCTCGAACAACGGCCACGGCCTCAACTTCCAGATCTCCGGCGAGGACGCTGCGACGCAGGTGCTGAACATGGTCACCGGTGTCACCATGCTCGTACTCGCGCTCTTCGCCTTGCCGGCCCTGATGCGGTTCATCGTGCCGATGGTCGCGGCCACCGCGGGCTCGGCCGGCGCCGGCATCGTCGCATCGGGCTTGGCGGATTGTTCGGCGGGGGTCGCAGCGCCTGTGTTCGGATCAGCGGCATCCTCCGCGGTCGCGGTTTCTTGCGCGAAACCCCGCGTTCCGATCGCCGCACCAAATAGGAGAATTGGGGAAGCCGCGGCAACGGCGGCTACCCAGAACCGTCCACGCATCTCCCAACCCCTCGTACCCAGGCAATAGGTTAATCCCAGACCGGCACATGGGCCAACAGGATTCCGCCCTCGCCTCGGGACCCAGCACCGAGCGCTACGGCAACCGTCTCCGCGTTTTTGAAGGCCGTTCAAGACCATGGAAGCGGCGCCTCAGGCCTTTGAAACTGCCGCTCGATCACCTATACTCTTTGTGAGGATAGCTCCGGAGGCCGGCCTTGCGCCGGATGTTTTAACAACCCATATATGCTCATTATGAGCATTAACGGCAACGGAGAGCGTTCAATGACGAGGCTTCAGGCAAGCGCACCCCTTCGCGCACGCAAGAAGCAGGTGGTCCTCACTCCGAGCCTCCTGCCCGATCTTGCCTATACGCCGGAGGTCGCGCGCGAGACCGCGCATCTCTACGAGCGGGTCTCTCGCGTCATTCCGCCGATCGAATGGCCGGGCTTTGCTCCCTACGTCAAAGCCATCAACGAGCTCAAGCGCGCGCGAAACGCCGTCGTGCTAGCGCATAACTACATGACGCCGGAAATCTTCCATTGCGTCGCCGATGTCGTCGGCGACTCGCTTCAGCTTGCGCGCGAGGCGTCCAAGACAAGCGCCAACGTCATCGTTCAGGGCGGCGTGCACTTCATGGCCGAGACCTCGAAGCTGCTCAATCCCGACAAGATGGTGCTGATCCCCGATCTCAAGGCCGGCTGTTCGCTCGCCGCCTCCATCACTGGCGCCGACGTGCGGGCCTTGCGCGAGGCCTATCCCGGCGTGCCGGTCGTGACTTATGTCAACACCTCGGCCGAGGTGAAGGCCGAGTCCGATATTTGCTGCACCTCGTCGAACGCCGTGCGCGTGGTCGAGTCGCTCGGCGCCAAGCGCGTGATCCTCATTCCCGACGAATATCTCGCCAAGTGGGTCGCGACCCAGACTTCGGTTGAGATCATCACCTGGAAGGGCCATTGCGAGGTGCATGAGCTCTTCACCGGCGAGGAGCTCCGCGCCTATCGCGAGACCGATCCCGGCGTGAAGATCATCGCGCACCCCGAATGCGCGCCCGACGTGCTGGCGGAAGCCGATTTCACCGGCTCGACTTCGGGCATGATCAAATGGGTCAAGGACAACCAGCCGTCGAAAGTGTTGCTCGTGACCGAATGCTCGATGAGCGACAACGTCGCCGTCGAGGCGCCGAACGTCGCCTTCGTGCGGCCGTGCAACCTGTGCCCGCATATGAAGCGGATCACGCTGCCGAAGATCCTCGAAAGCCTCGTCTTCCTCAAGGAAGAGGTCACGATCGATCCCGCGATCGCCGAACGCGCGCGCGCCTCGGTCGAGCGCATGATCAACCTCAACCATTGACGCCGGGCGCTATCCTATGAGGCCACGTGTCGCGTTTCCCGCTAAAGCCCCCGGAGGGGTGGTGATCGTCGGCGCCGGGCTTGCCGGGCTCTTCACCGCGCTCAAGCTCGCGCCGCTTCCCGTCACCGTCGTCTCGGCGGCGCGGTTCGGCGAGGGCGCATCGAGCCTGTGGGCGCAAGGCGGGATCGCGGCCGCGGTCGCCGAGGGCGACACCGCCGAGGCCCATGCCGCCGATACGGTCGCGGCGGGCGCCGGCATCGTCGATGAGAAGATCGCGCTTCTGATGGCGCGGGAAGCGCGCGAGCGCATCGAGGACCTCTTGTTCTACGGCGTGCCGTTCGACAAGGACCTCGAGGGGCGGCTTGCGCTCGGCCGCGAGGCCGCGCATGGACGGAGCCGCATTCTCCACGTCAAAGGCGATACGGCCGGGCGTGCCATCATGCATGCGCTCACCGAAGCGGTGAGAGAGACGCCGTCGATCACCGTGCTCGAAGGCCTCGCCGCGCGCGACCTCGTCCTAGGCGATGGTCGCGTCTGCGGCATCGAGCTCGCGCTGGCCGGCGATCCTCACGGGCACGGCTTCGTTCTTCCTGCGAGCGCCGTTCTGCTTGCGACCGGAGGCGCGGGCCAGCTCTATGCCGTCACGACCAACCCGCGCGAGGCCCGCGGCGAAGGCATCGCCATTGCCGCCCGCGCCGGCGCCGTCATCGCCGACGCCGAGTTCGTGCAGTTTCATCCGACCGCGATCAATATCGGCCGCGACCCCGCCCCGCTCGCGACCGAGGCGCTGCGCGGCGAAGGCGCGGTCCTCATCAATGCGCGCGGCGAGCGCTTCATGCGCGCGGTCCATGACGACGCCGAGCTTGCCCCGCGCGACATCGTCGCCCGCGCCGTCTACCGCGAAGTTGCGAGCGGGCGCGGCGCCTTCCTCGATTGCCGCAAGCTGGGCGCGAAGCTCGCCGAGCATTTCCCGACCGTTGTCGCCGCTTCCCGCGCCGCCGGCATCGATCCCGCGCGCGAGCCGATCCCGGTCGCACCAGCCGCCCACTACCACATGGGCGGCATCCTGACCGACGCATCGGGCCGGAGCACGGTCGAGGGACTGTGGGCTTGCGGCGAAGTGGCCTCGACCGGCGCCCATGGCGCGAACCGGCTCGCCTCGAACTCGCTGCTCGAGGCGGTCGTGTTCGGCGCACGCGTCGCCAAGGACATCGCTTCAACCTCGCTCTTGTCTAGCCTCGAGGCGGCAGACGACGCGCCACGCGTTTCGGGAGTGCCCGAGCGCGACGACGCTGCCGTGCGGGCGCTCCGCCACGCCATGACGCAAGGGGTGGGCGTCATTCGCGATGAGGCCTCGCTCAAGACCGCGCTTGGCGCGATCGCCACGCTCGAGAAAGGCGGCGCAGGCAATCGGCGCCTCTCCAACATGCTCACTTCCGCGAAGCTGATCGCGGCGGCGGCGCTGGCGCGGAGAGAGAGCCGCGGCGCGCATTTCCGCAGCGACTTTCCTTTGCCCGACGCTCACCTCGCCAAGCGTAGCTTCCTCACGCTCGAACAGGCGGAGGTCATCGCCAAAGATGCGGTCGAGGCCGTTCCGGCTTCGCGCTGGCGGAAAGCCGCGCCGCTGCCCGCATGAGCGCCAAATCGCCGTTTCCGCTTGCGTTGCCGCGACTTCTCGTCGAACGCGCCGTTGCGGCAGCGCTCGATGAGGATCTAAGCGCAGCCGGCGATATCACCACCGACGCGATCATCCCCGCCGACGCCACCGCCACGGCCGCGATCGTCGCGCGCCAAGCGGGCGTGGTGGCGGGGCTCGACCTCGCCGAAGCGGCCTTCAAGGCGCTCGACCCCGATATCCGCTTCACGCGGATCGTCGCCGATGGCGGCAGCGTCGCCGCGGGCGGGAAAATTGCGACCGTGTCGGGCAAGACCCGCGCGATCCTCTCCGCCGAACGAACCGCGCTCAACTTCCTCGGACGCTTGAGCGGTATCGCCACGCTGACCGCTGCCTACGTCAAGGCGGTCGAAGGCACGGGCGCGCGCATCGCCTGCACGCGCAAGACGACGCCGGGACTTCGCGCCTTGGAGAAATATGCGGTGAGGGCCGGCGGCGGCATGAACCACCGTTTCGGCCTCTATGACGCCGTGCTGGTGAAGGACAATCACATCGCCGCCGCTGGAGGCATTGCCGGCGCGCTCGCGCGGCTAAGATCGCGCGCGGGCCATTCCGTCAGGATCGAAGTCGAGGTCGATACGCTCGATCAGCTCGCCGAGGCGCTCAAATTTCCCATCGATGCGGTGCTGCTCGACAATATGGACGCCGCAACCTTGCGTGAGGCGGTGAAACGCGTCGCGGCCCGGGTCGTGACCGAAGCTTCCGGCGGCGTGACGCTAGAGAATGTGCGGGAAATCGCTTCGACCGGCGTCGATGTGATCTCGGCCGGGGCGCTCACTCACTCGCCGCGAAACCTAGACTCATCGCTGGAGTGGGAGCGTTAGAGCCCTCGCCTGTCGCCGCGACCAGCGAAACGGCCGGCGCCAAAGTGAACAGGGAAGGTGCCGGATCAAGCGCCGCCTGTTGCGGCGCCGGCTCGAGCGCCGCCGGTTGCGGCGCGGGCTCAAGCGCTGCCTGTTGCGGCGCTTGCGGTTCCGGCGCCGTCGAGGCCTCGACCAGATAAGGCTCTTCGTTCCGCTTCTTGTAGAAGATATGGCGTCCGATCGTGTCGATCCGGTTCATGCTGCCCGCCCAGTTCGGCCGCACGTAATCGGCATGGTAGTAGGTCGAGTAACCGACCTCGGGCAGCCACAGCTCGCCCTTGGTGATGCGTCTCGCGATATCCTGGGCTTGCGCCCATTGTGCGTCGTTGCGCGGAACGTCGGTCCTGCCGTCGCAGGTGAACGAGAACTGGCAGCCCGGCGACATCTGGCCTTGATAGACCACGCCGCAAATTGTCTCGGGGAAGAGCGGGCTCCGCACCCGATTGAGGATCACCTGCCCGACCGCGACTTGGCCGCGCTGCGGCTCGCCGCGCGCCTCGAAATAGATGGCAATGGCGAGGCAGCGCTTTTCGCGCGTCTCGAACTCGGCCTGGCTCTCGCCGTGATAGCGGAAGTTGAGCGCCTCGGGCGTCGGGTGATAGGCGATGTCCTCGGGCGAGGGCCGCAAGGAATCGGAATCGAAGTTCGAAGCAGCGGCCAGCATCATGAGCGAGTTGTCGGTGCCGCCCGGCGAACTGCTCAGAGCGACCGCGGAGGTCGTCGGCTTCAGCCGGTCCGCCTTGGCCGCGCCATTCACCTCGCCGCGCGGCGAGACGGCGCCGGTTACGCCCGGATCGCCGACGAGGCTCGCGGCGATCAGCTGCTTGCCGGCGGTGGTGACCGTGTTGCGTACGTCGGCCCGCGGTTCCTTGCCCTTGGCGCGGAACAGAGGGGCGGTCGCTAGCGGCAGGCGCTCGGGCGAAACTTTGGCCCGCTGCGTCAGCGGCTGATCGGAACCTTTGCCCGAAAGGTAAAGCTCGACCTCGAAGGCGACCGGGTTGCCGGGCGCCGCAGCGACATAGCCGAGAGCAATGAGGGGGAGCGGCACCAGCGCAGCCACGGTGTGCCACATCCGACGAGGTAGGCGTCGGCCCATATTCCCTCCAGTTCCCCGTACTCCAGCGGGATTGCGGGCGACGCGTCCGCCCTCGTCCCGCCCCGACTCAAAGGCAGCTAGGCAAGCGCCTGCGCCTCAAGGCGTCCCCAATCGTCACCAGGCAAAAATGGTGGGAATTCAATGATTTAGTTGTAGTCCCCCACCGGATTTAGCCCGGCAATCCCGTTCGTTATCGTTACCCTGACTGGTAAATTAGAGCAAAATAAGGTCGCGGGCAACGGCCCCTCTAGTTGTCAAGGGGAAGACCTAAAGATCGGTTACCGCGGCCCAAGGGCTGCCTGGGCGGCGGCAAGACGGGCGATCGGCACCCGGTAGGGCGAGCAGGAGACGTAGTCCAGAACAAGCTTCTCGCAGAAGCGGATCGTCTCAGGGTCGCCGCCATGCTCGCCGCAAATCCCGACCTTCAGGCCGGGGCGCGCTTCACGCCCGCGTTCGGCCGCGATCTGCATCAATTCGCCGACCGCCTTGTCGAGGGTGATGAAGGGATCGTGTTGGATGATGCCCTTGTCGACATACTCGCCGAGGAATCGCCCGGCATCGTCGCGGCTGAGCCCGAACGTGGTCTGGGTCAGGTCGTTGGTGCCGAAGGAGAAGAAATCGGCGCTCGCGCCGATCTCCCCCGCCATCAGGCAGGAACGGGGAAGCTCGACCATGGTGCCGACCGAATAGGCGAGACTGGTCCCGCGTTCCTTTTCGACCGCGCGGGCGACATCGGCGATGCGCGCCTTGACGAGATCGAGCTCGCCCTTGGAAACGACCAGAGGTACCATGATCTCGGGGATCACGCGGTCATGCAGGGCCTGGCCCGCCTCGATCGCGGCCTCGAAGATGGCGCGGGCCTGCATCTCGACGATTTCGGGATGGCTGACGAGGAGCCGCGAGCCGCGCTGCCCGAGCATGGGGTTGAATTCGCCGAGTGCCGCGACCCGGCGGCGCAGGCGCGCGACGCTCACGCCCATCTCGGCGGCGACCTCGGCGATGATGTCGTCGCCGTGAGGCAGAAATTCATGCAAAGGCGGGTCGAGCAGTCGGATGGTCACCGGCAGTCCCGCCATGATCTCGAACAGCTCGATGAAGTCGTCGCGCTGCGCCGGCAGAAGCTTGGCGAGCGCGCGGCGGCGGCCGTCCGAATCTTCGGCGAGGATCATCTCGCGCATGGCGAGGATGCGCGCCTCTTCGAAGAACATATGCTCGGTGCGGCAGAGCCCGATGCCTTCGGCGCCGAAGGCCCGCGCCTGGCGCGCATCGGCCGGTGTATCGGCATTGGCGCGCACCTTGAGCCGGCGAAACTCGTCGGCCCATCCCATCAGGACGTTGAAATCGTCCGATAGGACCGGCTCACGCATCGGCACGCGGCCCTTGATGATCTCTCCGGTTGAGCCGTCGATCGTCACGACGTCGCCCTTGTGCAACAGGACGCCTCCGGCGGAAAGCGTCTCGCGGTCGAGGTCGATCGTGACCGCGGACGCGCCGACGATGCAAGGGCGCCCCATGCCGCGCGCCACCACGGCGGCATGGCTCGTCATGCCGCCGCGCGTCGTCAGAATGCCGAGCGCCGAATGCATGCCCTGCACGTCCTCGGGCGAAGTCTCGACGCGGGCGAGGATGACGTTGTGACCTTGCGCCTTGAGATGGACCGCCTCGTCGGCATCGAAGACGAGCTCGCCCGAAGCACCGCCAGGCGAAGCCGGTAGACCCTTGGCGAGGACAGTCTTCTCGGCATCGGGATCGAGCATGGGATGGAGGAGTTGATCGAGCTGGGCCGCATCGATGCTTCGGACCGCTTCTTCGCGGGAGATCAGGCCCTCTTCGGCCATGTCCACGGCAATCTTGAGGGCTGCTTGCGCCGAGCGCTTGCCCGAGCGGGTCTGCAAGACGAAGAGCTTGCCCTCTTGCACGGTGAACTCGATGTCCTGGATGTCGCGGAAATGAGCCTCGAGCTTGGCGCTAACCGATTTCAACTCGGCGAACACGTCGGGCAGGAGCGCTTCGAGCGAGGGCCGTTTCACTTTGATGGCTTGGCGCGCGGACTCGGTCAGAAGCTGCGGCGTGCGGATGCCCGCCACGACGTCCTCGCCTTGCGCGTTGAGCAGGAACTCGCCGTAAAGCTCGCGCGCTCCGGTCGAGGGGTTGCGCGTGAATACGACGCCGGTCGCGCTCCGCTCGCCCATATTGCCGAACACCATGGCCTGGATGGTGACGGCGGTGCCCCAATCGTCGGGAATGTCGTGCAGCCGCCGGTAGGCGATGGCGCGCGCGTTCTGCCATGAGCCGAACACGGCGGCAATCGCGCCCCAGAGCTGGGCGTGGATGTCTTGCGGGAAGGGCGTGCCGAGCTCGGTTTCGACGAGCTTCTTGAAGCGGGCGATGAGCTCCGCCCAATTTTCTGCGGAAAGCTCGGTATCGAGCTCGAAGCCTTTCAGGTTCTTCTCGTTCTCGAGAATTTCCTCGAACAGCTCGTGGTCGAGGCCGAGAACCACGTCGGCATACATTTGAATGAAGCGGCGGTAGGTGTCGTAGGCGAAGCGCCGGTCGCCGGAGCGAGCCGCCAGACCCTCCACTGTCCGGTCGTTGAGGCCGAGATTGAGCACGGTGTCCATCATGCCCGGCATCGAGGCGCGCGAGCCCGAACGCACCGAAACGAGCAGCGGATTGTCCTCATCGCCGAAGCGCGCGCCGACGGTTTCGCCGACCGCATCGAGCGCTGCCTTCACCATCGGCTTCAGCTCGTCGGGGAGCTTGCGCCCGAGCTCGTAATAGACGGCGCAAAGCTCGGCGGAGATGGTGAAGCCGGGCGGGACCGGGAGGCCGAGCCGCGACATCTCGGCGAGGTAGGCGCCCTTGCCGCCGAGCCTCTCGCGATAGTCCGCAGAGCCGTCGGCGCGGCCGCCGCCGAAGCTGTAGACCCACTTCGCCGGGGCCGCGGGGGCTTTCTCCGCCTTGGTCATCGTATGGTCCATGATCGGTCCGCTGTTGTAGCGGTCCCCCGAACTTCACACAAACGTCGCAGCGCGGAAATGGTTTAACGGCGTGCCGCCGATGGCGCGCGCAAAGCGCGATCGGCGATGAAGTCGCCGGTGCCGATCAGCCGGGCGCGGGGCATTTCTTTCAGCGCATAGGCGAACGCCTCGACGCTGCCGCCCTTGTCGAGCGCGATCCTGACGATGATGCGGTGAAATAGGCCGACGGCCTCGGGCCATTCGCGCTTCTCGTCTTCAGCCGGGGCCACACCCTCGTACCTGTCGAGGTCGAGGAGAAGCCTCGGTCCCGCTCGAAGTGCGAAGACATTGCCGATCACGCGGTATTTCGCTCCCGCCGCGAAGAAAGCGCCGGGCCAAGAGCCGAAATCGAAGAGACTGCCCGGGGTCGAGCCTCTGCCGATATGCTTGGCGCCCACCCTTAAGCGGTGCGCCATCGGATGGGCGCTCTCTTCTCTCAGCGTGCCGTAAACGAAAAGATGATCCGTCATGTCCTTCCGATCATTCCGGCAGCACGACGCAGCCGTCGCTATCCAGTTGCCAATGCGGGTTGTGAGCGATCTCCCAGAGATGTCCGTCAGGGTCGGCGAAATAGCCGTTATAACCACCCCAAAAGGTCTTGGTTCCCGGCTTCAAGATGCGCGCTCCGGCAGCTTTCGCTTTCGCAAGTACCGCATCGGCCTCGGCCGCGCTTGCAACATTTTGCGCAACGACGATCCCGCCATTGCCGTCCCA
>Ga0081455_10005612_pt1 | contig 13712 bp, 12 predicted proteins | sample TabmetS3T2R1_FD_70207 | JGI IMG/M metagenome (GOLD analysis project Ga0081455, IMG submission 70207) | Tabebuia heterophylla rhizosphere microbial communities from the University of Puerto Rico - S3T2R1 | ecosystem: Host-associated > Plants > Roots > Rhizosphere ... | reverse complement strand
GGCCTTCGTAGCGCCCAGGGCCGCGCTCGTGAGGTTCTCTCTCAGTCGTCATTCCGGGATGGTGCGCAAGCACCAGACCCGGAATCTCGAGATTCTCAGGAGCGCAAGTGCGCTCCATAGCTCGATGCTTCGCATCGCCCCGGAATGACGAAGGACAATGACCATGCACCGCCGTCTCCTCCCGCTCCTTCTCGCCCTCGCCGGGCTGATCCTGTTCGGCCAGGGCGCCTGGATCCATGCCAAGGCGCTGCTGGCGCAGGTGCTGCTGGAGCGCGCCTTTGCGGAGACCATTGCGACCGGCCGCGACACCAAACCGTGGTCGTGGGCCGATACCTGGCCGGTGGCGCGGATCGAGGTGAAGCGCCTCAGTGCCAGCGCCATTGTGCTGGCGGGCTCCAGCGGCCAGGCGCTGGCCTTCGGTCCCGGCCATGTCGAGTTCACGGCCAATGCCGGCGAGCGCGGCGTTACCGTTTATTCCGCGCATCGCGATACGCACTTCCGCTTTCTCAAGGACATCAAGATCGGCGACGAGATCGAGGTCACGCGCCGCGACGGCAAGACCTTTCGTTATCGCGCCGACTCGCATTCCGTAATGCGCTTCGACCAATTTGGCATCGACCCGCTCGCCAATGGCTATGATCTCGTGCTTTCCACCTGCTGGCCGTTCGACGCGGTCACTCCCGGGCCTGACCGCTATCTGCTGCACTCCACCCTGATCGAGCCGGCTCAGCCGTAGGTGAAGGCGGAATCGTCGAGGTCGATCGCCGGGATTTCGTCCTTCTCCACCCAGTAGTCCTGGGTGTGCTGCCATTCCGGCTTGTCGCCGCGCTTGGGCAACAGATGCATGTGCCGCATCATGTAGCCGGGATTGAAATTCTCCGCGTCGATCCACGGCAGTTTCGGCATGTTGTCGTCCTGCACCCGCAAGGTCGGCACCACGCGCCGGACGCCCTTCTCCTTCATATGCGCCAGCATGCGGCAGACAAAATCGGCGACGAGATCGGTGCGCAGCGTCCAGCTGGCGCGGAAATAGCCGAACACCCAGGCCATGTTGGGCACGCCGGTGAACATCATGCCGCGATAGGTGACGGTGTCCGAAAAATCCAGCGGCTTGCCGTCGACCTCGAAGGCGATGTCGCCGAGGATGCAGAGATTAAAGCCGGTGGCGGTGACGATGATGTCGGCCGCGAGCTCTTGCCCCGACTTGAGCAGGATGCCCTTTTCGGTGAAGCGGTCGATATGGTCGGTGACGACGGAAGCCTTGCCGTCCGCGATCGCCCTGAACAGGTCGGCGTCGGGCACAAACGCAATGCGTTGCCGCCACGGCCGATAGCTGGGCGTGAAGTGCTTGTCGACGTCATAACCCTCGGGCAGCACCGCCCGCACCGCGCCGAGCAGTTCGTTCTTCACGGCCTCCGGTTCGGTAAAGGAGCGGCGGGTGAACCAGTCCTGCTCGAACAGGATCTTTCGTCGTACGATCTCGTGGATCCACTCCTCCTTGATCTGCAGCCGGCGCAGCTCTTCAGCGATCTCGATTGCATTGCGGCCGGTGCGGAAATAGGTCGGCGAGCGCTGCAGCATGGTGACATGCGCGCAGTTGAGGTTCGGGATCAGCGTTGCGGCGGTAGCGCCGGAGCCGATCACGACGATCTTCTTGCCCTCGGTGACGAGGTCTTTTGGCCAGGTCTGCGGATGGACGATCTGGCCCTTGAACTTGTCCATGTCCTGCCATTCCGGCGTGTAACCTTCCGAATGGCGATAGTAGCCCTGGCACATCCAGAGGAAGTTCGCCGTGAAGCGCAACGCTTCGGAGGTCGCCTTGTTGACGGCATCGACGGTCCAGAGATTGGTTTCGCTCGACCAGCTCGCATGCGTGATGTGATGGTTGTAGCGGATATGCTTGGCGAGATCGTTGTCCTCGATCACCTCGCCCATGTACGCAAGGATTTCTTCCGCGGTCGCGATCGGCGGGCCCACCCAGGGCTTGAAGCTGTAACCAAACGTGTGCAGGTCGCTGTCGGAGCGGATGCCCGGATATTTGTGCGTCCACCAGGTACCGCCAAACGTTTCCTGCTCTTCCAGCACGACGAAGCTGGTAGCTGGCATCTGCCTGGTCAGGTGATAGGCGCTGCCGACGCCGGAGATACCGGCGCCGACGATCAGCACGTCGAAATGCTCGACTTTTTGCGCGGCGGAGATCGTGCGGGAGGGCGCGGTGACGTTCATCTGTTTTAATCTTTGTTTGAACCAGGGAGCATTTCCAGAAAATTTTCTAGCGGCCAATCATTGCACACACAAGGCGGCAAGTTTCGCTGAGCCGCATCAAACTCACAGGGCTGCTCCCCATTGCCGCATGATCTTCAGAATATGGCATCACCGGACTGGCTTTCATCGGTTTGCAAAGGCTTGCTCCCGTCCGTCACGGGCAAGTTGGCGCAGGTTTTCACCGAGCGCGCCGCGTAGCTGCTGCTTGACCGCGCGCCAGGCAGGCTGACTGCTCATCTCCCGGGCTGCGGAAACTGCCGCAGGCAGAACTTCGGCCGACGGCACCACCGCATCGAATATGCCCTGCGTCACGAGCTCCGTGGAGGAGACGATCACCCCGGACAAGGTCAGGCGGCGCAGATAAGGCGCTTGGATTTCGTTACATATGATCGCCAGGGGCCCTGTCGGGAACGGCACGCCTGCCTTGGCCTCTCCAAGGGCAAACCTCGCATTGGAATCGTTCACCGCCACGCGATAATCGGCGCACAGCGCAAGTACGAAGCCGCCGCCGATGGCGTGTCCGGGAATCGCGGCGACGACCGGCGCCTTGATGGCGAGGATATGGGCCGTCATGCGCGTGATCTTTTGCGCAAGCTCCACGCGTTGGCCTGCGTCATACTGAACGAATGCCTTGGTATCGACACCGGCCGAGAACACCTCGCCCTCACCGGCGAGGACAACGGGCTTTTCCGGATCGTGCCGTTCGAACGCAAGAGAGAGCTGCTCGATCATTTCCATATCGAGCAGATTCCATTTCGGGCGATTGATGACGACGAGGCTGACGCCGCCGGCCTCTCTCAGCTCGACCGGCATCTCACGCGCCTCCCGCCTCTTGCGATGCACCTGATAAGGCCGGCATCGCCACCACTCGAAGCGTGACAAAGGCGACGGCGCAGAGCGTATCGGTATCGTCGCCCGTCACGGAGAAAACGCGCACGTCGGCCGAGCCGATGGAGCCGGAGACCTTGATCGCCTCCGCTCGCGCCTCGAGACGCACGCCATCGGCAGGCGCCAGGAAATTCACCTGCAGGTTCACGGTCAGGCAGAATTTTCCCGGCGGCAACGCGCTCGCCACAGCGGCGCCCGCGGCATGATCGGCCAGGCCCGATATGACGCCGCCGTGAAAATAGCCGCTTGACTGCAGCAGTTCCGGCCGGCGGTCGAGCAGCATCGCGACCTTTCCGACGGACACCTCGCCGACCCGGGTCCCCACATAGCGCGAGTAGCCCGGCCGGCTGGTGACCGTCTCGATCAGCTCGCGCAAAGTCTCGTTCGATCGCATCGGCGGTCCTCCGCACGCCCATCTTGCTAGGCCGCGATGCCGCGATCGAAAAGGCCGATTGTTTGAATAGCGAGCTATAGATAGTATCGATAGATGGATTTCCGGCAGATCAGATACCTCGTCGCGGTGGCGGATGCCGGCAGCTTCACGGCCGGCGCCCGGCGCGCCTTCGTCAGCCAGCCGACGCTGTCGGCGGCAATCGCCGCGCTGGAAAAGGAACTGGGGACGCGGCTGTTCGAGCGCCAGGCCCGTGGCGTCACCCTGACGGCGGAAGGACAGCGCGCGCTCGCCCACGCACGCGACGTCTTGCACGCGATCACCGAGATGCGCCGCGACAAGCCAGCGGCCGGCGCGAGGCGGTTGCGGCTTGGCTTGCTGCCGACCTTGCCGCCGGCACTGCCGGCAGAAGTCGTCAGCCGGCTGACATACCTCAATCCGCACATCACATGCTCCTGCGAGGATGCGCCGCTTGCCGCGCTCGACCGCCGGCTGGAGGCCGGAAAGTACGATGCCATCGTCAGCCTGCTCGGCCCCGGTGACACGCGCGGACGACGATTCCTCGAGCTCGCCGCCGACCGGCTCGCGCTGGCCTATGCGGCGGCAAGCGCGCCGAAAGGACAGGTCACGCCGCAAATCCTGCACGAGCAGCCGCTCGTCGTGCGGACGCATTGCGAATGGCTGCAGGCGGCGTCGCGCATCCTCGACCGCCACCGCGTCAGGCCAAAAGTCGTGGCACGGACCGAGAGCGACGCCAGGGCGCTTGACTATGTCGCAGCCGGGATAGGCGCCTGCCTGATGCCGACCAGTTTCCAGCGGCCCGACATCGTTTTTGCAACCGCCCGCGGCGTGCAGCTCGAGCGCCGCATTGCGCTGATCTGGAAACGCGGATCGGAAATCGAGTCGCTCCGGCTGCCGCCGGTCTAGAGGGCGGCGCCCCAGTGCCGCGCGGTCTGCAGCACCCAGTCGCGGTAGAGCGTGAGCGGGGTGACGCCGGTCATGCCGCCGCATCCATCGCCGCCGTTCGGCCCTGTGGTCCAGCTGATGACGCCGACGATCGCGGGGCCGTCCGGCTTGTCCTCGAATGCCGGCCCACCGGAATCGCCGGTGCATGCGCCAAGCCCGGCGCGGGTGCCCTGGCCAACGGGATCGACCAGGCGGATCTGCAGCGTGCCGGGCTTGCCGGTGGCGACGAGGCTCGCTGTGCGGATGGTGCCGCCGCTCCTGCCGTCGCCACGGACGGCAACGCCGATGCCGGCAATGGTGAAGCGGCCGCCGACGCCAATCGGAGTGTTCGGCGTGCTGAGCGTGGCCGGCGCCTTGCCCTTGGCAGGCTGTTCGAGCTGCAGCAGCGCGATATCGGCCGTGGCGCGATGCGCCTGCATCGCATCCGTCTTGAACGCCGGATGGATGGCGATGCTCCTGATATTCTGCAGCACTGGCGACCCCGAGCTGTAGTCGACAATGCGGTACTCCGCGCCACCCTGCACGCAATGCGCTGCGGTGAGTACGATTTTCGGCGCGATGAGACTGCCGGTGCAGGAATTGCCGCGTGAGCCGACGATGGTGATGATCGAACGGGCGACACCATCGGTCGATGGCGCGCCGCCGCCGACGATGGCGTGCGCGGGCACGGCTGACAGCAGCGTCACGGCTGCGGCGAACGGCAATGCGTATTTCATCCGGCAGAAATAGCGGCTCGCGCTCGAGCCGCCAAGCGGGGAAGAGGACTGGCCTGCGCCCGCATTCCGTGTTAGCCGCACCCGAACAATTTTTGCAGACTGGCAGGACAGGATGATCGAAGCGGTGATCTGGGATTTCGGCGGGGTGCTGACCACCTCGCCGTTCGAGGCGTTCGCGCGGTTCGAGACCGAGCGTGGCCTGCCCGCCGACATCATCCGCCGCACCAATGCCGCCAATCACCTCGAAAACGCCTGGGCGAAGTTCGAGCGCGCCGAGGTCGATATCGAGGCGTTCGATGCGTTGTTCGCCGCTGAGTCGCTGGCGTTCGGCGCGGAAGTGCGCGGCAAGGACGTGCTGCCGCTGCTCTCCGGCGACCTGCGGCCGGAAATGGTCGAGGCGCTGAAGCGCATCAAGGCGAAGTTTCGGACCGGCTGCATCACCAACAATCTGCCGGCCAATGCGATCGGCTCCGCCAGCGGCCGCACGCTCTATGTCGCCGAGGTGATGGCGCTGTTCGATCACGTGATCGAATCCGCCAAGATCGGCCTGCGCAAGCCGGACCCGCGCATCTACCGGATGATGGCGGAGACGCTGAAGGTCGATCCGAAGAAGTGCGTCTATCTCGACGACCTCGGCGTCAATTTGAAGCCCGCGCGCGCGATGGGCATGACGACGATCAAGGTGGTCAATGCAGCGCAAGCGATCGGCGAGCTCGAGGCGGCGACGGGATTGGTGTTGCGATAGTCGGGCAATATAGCGCCGCACTCGCCGCTGTCGTCCCGGCGAACGCCGGGACCCATAACCACAGGGCGTTATTGTTGAACACGCTGTGGCCCCAGCTCGCCGCAGCAACTCAATCCTGTGGTTATGGGTCCCGGGTCGCGCTCGCTTTGCTCGCTTGCCCGGGACGACAGTGAGTTTGTTGCACGCAAGTATTTTCATTCCCGCGGCGTGTTTTCGCCCGAGTTGTGCAATCTCGTTGCTCCCTCTTGAACAGAGGGCGCAGGGAAAGCCGGGCGCCGGCGGCACCCGCAGCACCGTGTGCAATGGGTAGTAAAGAACGCACACGGGTTTGACAGGTACAGCCGAGACATCCCGGCTTTCCCCGCGCAATGGTTTTACGGCTTATACGTACTCTCCCCGGTGAGCGGCCTTTTTTGTCACCGTTGCCGCACCTGCCACAGGGCTGGGCGGATAGACGCCAGGGTCGCGGCGCCAGGACCACACGACTTCGCCGTCCGCTGCGAACGTTTTCGTCTGGCGAGCAAAGCCCGCCTGACGCCGCAGCGTCCATCGCCACCCGCGCCAACGTGTCGTGACGATCATGATACGCCCCTCAGGCGGCACGGGATGGGCGGAGGATAATTCCGATTTACGTAATTGTCAAGCGCTATTTCTGAAATTCTTTATGGACATAATGAAAATCGGAAACTTTGCAGAGTTACCCGATACTTGTCCAGCATCTCGCGAGTGCAGGATTGCCGCTAGCGCGAATTCGTTGGAGCTTCGGGCTTGGAGCTACTCGAAGCAAAAGCATTTCTAGCAGCGGACGCTAGCTTCACCCAAGTACACGACAGCGAGCCCTTGATCATGCAGGACTTCGACTTCGATAGCTTTGTAGTTGGACGGCGCGAGTCGGCGGGCATCGACCATGCGACGATTCGAGGCCCTTCGCCGACCAGTTGCTGAACCTCGGCCAAAGCAGCTTCCCGCCGCTGCAAATCGAGGAAGCGCTTATATTCCGAATAGATCCGTGTGCGCTCGTTCGCCGTCGGATTCGGACCAGCTATATCAAAGCTGCGGTTCTGCAATAAATCATAGTATGCATAACCTCCGCCGATCTTCCGGCGCCCGGCAAAACGGGCGCCGCAATCCATAATCCGCGCAACGCGCTCGGCGCCCAAAAACATCTTTTGGGTCCACTCCGCGCACTCCTCAAAGTCCCGCGCCGTTGGGGACGAAGGGACGCTTAGCCAAATTGTGGCAATCACAATCGCTGTCACCGCAACAAGAGTTGCAGGAAGCCTTTCTGGCTCAGGCCTTGCCGCAAACATGCCAAAACATTTTCCCCGCCGAGCCACAGTTGCGGCATTTTAGGGAATTTTCGCCGCAGTCCTATGGCGCGCCGGTCACAGCAGGGCTTTATTGTTCCATGGTGTTGCTCTTCATCATCACCGGGAACTTTCCAGTTGTGCAACACTCCGTCGTTCGAGCAGGACGGGTTGGCACCGATAGCGGACACCCGACAGGGAACCGTTGCTCGGTACAATTTTGTACTTTCGCTGCGGAACGGAATCTTGCCACGTTGCTTATGCTGCATAAGCAAAAGAAGAGTAAGGCGTGAGTACCCGTGTCTGAGAACCACTTCCACGCACGTGAAGCGGCGGCAGCGCTGCTCAAAATGGCAAGAACAACTTCCGATCCCGACTTCGCGGCCGGACTTGTGCGGGCGGCCGCCGATCTGAAGGACCAAGTTGGCGAACTGGCCCTCCCCGTAAGCGCCAAGTCCCCTGATGTGCAGCCCGAAGGATAGCAAATCAGCCCGCTCAAGAAGCCCCGCCCCAGATGCTTGTCGCGGCCGCCTCTCCAGCCCCCAAAACCTGACGTCACGGTGACCCGCCGCGTCCGCTAGGGGCCATCCACAACCGGACATTCCCGATGTTATTCGATCACCTCGTCGGCGCGTGCAAGCAGCGGCTCGGAAACTGTTAGCCCGATTTCCCTTGCAGCTGTGCGATTGATGACGAACTCGAACTTGGTGGGCTGATAAAAGGGAATGTCGGCGGGTTTCGCGCCCTTGAGGACTTGGTCAACGACGCGGGCGGCTTGGCGAAAAATCTCCACAAGGTCGATGCCATACGATACCAGCCCACCGGCTTCAACAAACAAGCGAAATGGATAAATGGTCGGTATCCGGTACTTCGCAGCTAACTCGCCGATCAGTTGTCGCTTTGGGATGTGTACCGGAGTTCCATCGACAAAGAGGGCGTCGACACCCGCCTGCGACACAGTGGCGAAGATCTTTCGATATTCTTCGTCACTGCCATCATCGACAAAAGACGGACCCACAACGGTGATACCCGCTTTCTCGGCCGCCCCTTGTATTGGGGTACCCTCGGGGTTTGTCCGCAGAGCCACAATTCCGAGTTTCGATATTTTTGGAACTAGTTCCCGGAGAAGCTGAAGGCGTTTCGCCCAAAGCTCCGGACCAGTGTCGATGGAAACACCGGTGATGTTTCCAGCCGGCCGCGCAATGCTCGCCGCAATGCCCTGGCGGACCGGATCGCTGGTTAGGACAACAATCGGGATTATTGACGTTACCTGTTTGAGGGCGTGGACCAAAGAAACGCCGCTCACAAAAACAAGGTCCGGGTTGCTGGCCGCGGCATCGCGAGCAAGGTTAGGATAGTTGTCGACTCGTCCTTCGGCCGAGAACCGCTCGATCACCAGATTTTGTCCCTCGACAAGTCCGAGCTGACGAAGCGTCTGGAAAAACTCGCGATAGTAACCAAAGCTGCTGCGTTCTGTAAGCTCGGCGACCGGGTGTGACGGGTGCATCATTGCGATCCGGTACATCTTCGCCGATTGTTGCGACCATGCAGCGCGTGGCGCGATGGACACCGCACCAATTGAGGCAATGAACTCGCGCCGTTTCATGCAGCCCTCCCTCCAGGACCACCCTCAAGGACCGCTACTGCCCCTTGGCCCGCTGGTCGAATGCGCTCAGCACTGCGAGCGTCATCGCGGTGACGCCGGTCTGGATGGTCGGCTTCGGCACCGGCGCGAACAGCGGGGAATGGTTGAGAGGAAGCGGCGGGCCGCCATTGCGCGCGGCGGCGACGCGCTCGGGATCGTAGACGCCGATATTGAAGAACATCGAGGGCACGCCGGAATCGACGTACTCGGAAAAATCCTCGCTCGCGGTGACCGGCGGCACGACCCCGAGCTTGTCGCCGAAGGCCGCCTTCAGCACCTTCTCGGCGCTCGCGACAACAGCGGCATCGTTGACCACCGCCTTTACGCCTTCGGTGATGTTGATATCCGGTTCAGGCGCATTCGCCATGGCTGCGACCGCCTTGGCGGTACGTCTGATTCCATCATGCATCTTGGCGCGCACATCCGGTTTGAAGGTTCTGATGGTGCCGAGCAGCACCGCCTCGTCGGGAATGACATTGCCCGTAGTACCGGCATGGAGCGAGCCAAAGGAGACCACGCCGAATTCGAGCGGGTCCTTTTCACGGCTGATGACGCTCTGCACATCGACCACAAAACGCGACGCCATCATCACGGGATCGATGGTCGCCTGTGGCGACGCGCCATGGCCGCCGCGGCCCTTGAACCTGATGAATAGGCCGTCGGCATGGGAAGAGCGGACCCCGACGGTGTAGCCGACGTGGCCAAAGGGAAAGACCCCGCCGCCGCTATGCAGGGCAAAGCCGACATCGGGCTTGGGGAAGCGCGTGAACAGGCCGTCGCTCAGCATGGCCATCGCGCCCGCACCCACTTCTTCGGCGGGCTGGGCGATGAACATCAGCGTGCCCTTCCAGCGGTCCTTCAGGGTGACCAGCGCCTTCGCCGTTCCGACCCAGCTCGCCATGTGGATGTCGTGGCCGCAGCTATGGCTGACAAAGGTTTCGCGCCCCTGCCAGGTGGTCTTGTCGCGGCTTGCGTAGGGCAGGCCGGTCTTCTCCTCCATCGGCAGCGCGTCTAGCTCAGTGCGCACCATGATGGTCGGGCCGTCGCCATTTTTGTAGAGCGCAACCAGCCCGGTCCTGCCGACCTTCTCCGTGACCTCGAAGCCGATCGCGCGCATCTCGGCGGCGAGTTTTGCGGCGGTCTTCTCCTCCTGGAAGGCGATCTCGGGATGGGCGTGGATGTCCTTGTAGAGCGCATCGAGCTTTGGATATTCGCTTTCGAACGAGGTCTCGATCAATTGCTTCAGGCTTGCCGCGTCGAGATCCGCATGCGCCGGCAGCGCAGCCATGCTGCCCAAAGCAAATGTGGCGGCAAATGCGGCGAGCAGGGGCTTTGCAAACTGCATGGTCAGACCTCCCTTGGCCTCACCCAGAATATCGCAAGGCGCAGCGGATGTCGCCTTCGGGTCAGCAGCAGCGGTGGATGCCAGTATGAAGTCGGAAACGCCCGGGGTCTTCCCGCGTCCGCCCAAAGCGGACATGCCTCGTTATTGAACAATAGGAGGCCTCGCTCCACGGCTTACTCGACCACCTCGTCGGCGGTGACCAGCAACGACTGCGGGATATTTATCCCGAGCGCCTTGGCTATTCTTGAATTGATCACGAGTTTGAAGTGCGTGGGCTGTTCGACAGGCAGATCGGCGGGGTTTGCACCTCTTAGTATTTTGTCAACGTAGCCGACCGATCGTCGGAAGAAATCCGGAAAATCCTGCCCGTAGGACAAGAGGAGGCCATGCGGGACCATTTCACCGATGAGAGACAGCGTCGGTACCTTGTGCTTGAGGGCGGACGCACCGAGCCCCACCCGTTCATTGAACAACAGAGGTCCAGCGAGGGCTACGCCATCAAAACCGTCTCGAGAAATTGCAGCAAAAGCCTGCTCGATTTCGTCGAGCGTGGTCACACCGAAGTTTTGCGTCGAGACCGCCATAGGTTTCGCCGCCCTCTCGTAACCAGCGCGAATGCGCGGGGCAACCGGGTCCCTCGGATCAACCATGATCGCCATCCGCGACAGGCTTGGAATTAGTTCTTTAAAAAGCGCAAGACGCTTGCCGGATACGTCAATCGACATCAGGGAAAGCCCGGTGACGTTCCCACCGGGGCGGGCCAGACTTTCGACGAGGCCACTAGCGACAGGATCGGCATCGAGAGCAACTACAATTGGAATAGTGTTGGTGGCCCGCTTGGCCTCCTGAGCACCGAGCGTGGTGACTGCAAGAATAACGTCAACCTTGCTTTCGGCGAACTCCCTGGCAAATGCGCGAAACCTGTCCGGCTGTTCGGCCGGAAAGCGATGCTCAAGTTGAATGTTCTTGCTGTCGACGTAGCCCAGATCAGCGAACGCCTTGGTCACGACGCGCAGGTAGACGTCTTCCTGCTCGGCATTTGCAGCATGCCAAAGGACACCGACGCGAGGTACCTTCCTGGTCTGCTGTGCCCGGACTGCTGGCGGCCACGCGGTCACTGCACCGCAGAAAAGCACAATGAAGTCGCGCCGCCTCATATTCGCTCCCGGGTTGAGCAAAATGATTTTGCGAGCTTAACACAGCGGCGGTGGCCCGGGGATCGCTTTACGGCCAACCATATGTCCGTTTTGGGTCTCACACAGCCAGGGTGATTTGCAGACGTTCCCGGCCGGTCAGGCCTATGTCTGCCCTACCCCTGGAAGCGGACATGCCAAACTTATGAGTACACGCCCTGGTCGGTTCTCACGGATATTTGCGTTCCGCAGTGGAACGGCTGGTCCCAGTGTATCACCAGTTGTATGATGTCATGCTTTTGGCGCGACCAGGATCACCTTGCGGCTGATTGTCTCTTAACCGCTGACCAGGGGCGTTCCGATGAAACTGACAGTCGACGGCAAGCCATATGACGTAGATGTCGAGCCCGAGATGCCGCTGCTCTGGGTTCTCCGCGACGAGCTTGGCATCACCGGTCCAAAATACGGTTGCGGCATTGCCCAATGCGGTGCGTGCACGGTGCATATCGACGGCGTGCCGGCTCGCGCCTGCTCGATTCCGGCAGGACAAGTGACGGGCAAGATCACGACCATTGAGGGACTGGGCCGGCCGGGCGCGTTGCATGCGGTGCAGTCGGCCTGGATCGAGCACCAGGTCGCGCAATGCGGCTATTGCCAATCCGGCCAGATCATGTCGGCCGCGGCGCTACTGGCAATCAATCCGAATCCGACCGACGCCGACATCGACGCTGTCATGAGCGCCAATCTCTGCCGCTGCGGCACCTATCCGCGGATACGGGCCGCGATCAAGACTGCGGCGAGCCGGCTGAGGGGAGCGTGACATGGGCCGCATCGGAACAATCGCGCGACGCACATTCCTGATCGGGTCGGCCGCAATCGCAGGCGGCGTGGCCTTTGGCGCTTACGCCTACAAGAAGGCCCTCCCGAACCCGCTGCTCGACGAGCTTGCCGCCGGCGAAGCGGCGATCACGCCCTATGTCAAGATCGACGCCAAGGGCGTAACCCTGATCGCCCCGCGCGCCGATGTCGGCCAGGGCACACGTTCTGTGCAGGCGTATCTGCTCGCCGAGGAGCTTGATGTCGACCCGCATCAGGTACGGCTCGATCCGGGCCGGCCAAGCAAGGCCTATTACAATGCCAAGGTTCTCGAGGACAGTTTCCCGATCCCGGCGACCAACGACGGCGACGTCGCACGCACCGTGCGCGGCACAAGCGACTTTCCCGCGCGCCTCATCGGTCTGCAGATCACGGGCGGCTCGTCTACCGTGCCCGACAGCTTCGAGAAGCTGCGCATGGCCGGCGCTGTCGCACGCGAGACGTTGAAGGAAGCTGCATCGAGAAAGAGCGGGATCGAGCGGCGCCACCTGCAGACTCGCGACGGCGCCGTGGTCCTCCCGGATGGAACGGCCATTCCGTACGCGGCGCTCGCTTCGATCGCGGCGGCCATTCCGCCCGTGACCGATGTCACGCTGCGGCCACCAAGCGAATGGCGCTACATCGGCAAGAAGCTGCAGCGCACCGATATTGTGGCGAAATCAACGGGGACGCAGAACTACGGCATCGACATCCGGATGGAGCAGATGCTCTATGCCACGGTTCGCGCCAACCCGGGCCTCGGCGGCAAGGTCAAGCGGTACGACGCCAGCGCCGCCGAGAAGATGCGCGGTGTCAAGCGAATCGTACCCATCACGAACGGCGTCGGCGTCATCGCGGACAACACCTGGCGCGCGTTCCAGGCCGCGGCCGCGATCGACATCGAATGGGATATCCCCGATTATCCGGCGAACTCAGCAGAGATGTGGAAGCAGCTGGAAAATTCCTTCACCAGCGCGCACCGCGAATACCGCTTCAAGGACAAGGGCGATGTCGAGGCCGCATTCGCGGCAACCAATTCGGTGATCGAAGCGGAATATCGCGTTCCCTATCTTGCACATGCGCCAATGGAGCCGCTGAACGCGGTCGTGCTCTACGGCGGCGATCGTCTCGACATCTGGACGGGAACGCAGATTCCCCGCTTTGTCCAGGCACACGCGGCGAAGCTTGCAAAACTTCCGGAAAATGATGTCCATGTCCACGCGCAGATGATCGGCGGAAGTTTTGGCCTCCGCCTCGAAGATACCTACGCCTTGCAGGCGGTTGAGCTCGGGATGGCGATGAAAGGCGTGCCGGTCAAAATGACCTGGAGCCGCGAGGAGGATATGACGCATGATTATCCGCGACCGATGCAGATCAGTCGCGCGAAGGGAACGGTCAAGGATGGCAAAGTCGAGAGCTATGACCTCAGCATTGTCAGCCAATCGGTGACGACCTC
>Ga0081455_10005611_pt1 | contig 13713 bp, 12 predicted proteins | sample TabmetS3T2R1_FD_70207 | JGI IMG/M metagenome (GOLD analysis project Ga0081455, IMG submission 70207) | Tabebuia heterophylla rhizosphere microbial communities from the University of Puerto Rico - S3T2R1 | ecosystem: Host-associated > Plants > Roots > Rhizosphere ... | reverse complement strand
GGGCGAGCCGGTCGGGCCAGGCGAGGCTCGTGCGCAAGGCGCCGTCCACCGAGCCGTGCCCGGCGAAGCGCAGCTTGGGGCACAGATGCGGGCTGCCGCCGAGGCAGACGTTGCAGCGGCCGCACGGCACGGCGGGGTCGAGCGCCACACGCTCGCCGGCGCGCTCGCCGAACTCGATCGTCCCCACGAACTCGTGCCCGAGGACGAGTGGCCGGTCGAGGACGGCGTCGCCGATCCCGCCCTCGAGGAACCAGTGCCGGTCGGAACCGCACAGGCCGACCGTGGTCACGCGCACGAGCACCTCCCCGTCGCGCGGCTCGGGGGCCGGCTCGTCGTGGAGCCTGAGATCGCCTGCGCCGTGGAGGCGGAGGGCCTTCACGGGCGTTGGCCGTAGTACGCGCCGGGCCCGTGCTTGCGCAGGAAGTGCCGGTCGATCAGCTCGGGCTGGATCGGCGCCGCGCCGGGCTGCAGCGCCTCGGTCCGGAACGCGCTCTCGGCCACGACCTCGAGCGCGATCGCGTTCTCTACCGCCGTCTCGGCGTCCGGTCCCCACGCGAACGGCCCGTGCGAGGAGACGAGCATCGCCGGCCGCTCGAGGGCGCCGAGGCCCAGGCCGGTCACCGTCTCGACGATCACGTCGCCGGTGCAGCGCTCGTAGTCGCCGTCGATCTCCTCCCGGGTCAGCTCACGGGTGACCGGCACCGCCCCGTGGAAGTGGTCGGCGTGGGTCGTGCCGAAGCACGGGATCTCCCGCCGGGCCTGCGCCCACGCCGTCGCGAACGGGGAGTGCGTGTGGACGATCCCGCCGAGCTCCTCGAAGGCCCGGTAGAGCACCAGGTGGGTCGGTGTGTCCGACGACGGCCGCGCGGTTCCCTCGCTCACCTCGCCGCTCTCGAGGTCGACGACGACCATCGACTCCGGCCCGAGCTCGTCGTACGGAACGCCGCTCGGCTTGATCGCCATCACCCCGGCCGCGCGGTCGACGGCGCTCGCGTTGCCGAAGGTGAGGACGACGAGGCCGGCCTCCACGATCCGCTTGTTCGCCTCGAAGACCCGTTCGCGCAGCTCGTCGAGCGCCATCAGCCGCCCCGGACGCTCTCGAAGTACGCCTGGTTCCAGCGCACTTCCTTCGCGAAGTCGGCCATGCGCGTCTCGGCGTCGATCACGAGCAGCTCGACGCCCGCGATCTCGGCGAAATCTGCGAGTGCCTCGAGTCCGATCGCGCGGCAGAACGCCGTGTGGTGCGGGCCGCCCGCGACGAGCCAGGCCTCCGCGGCGGTCGCGAGGTCGGGCCGCGGCTCCCAGAGCGCCCGCGCCACCGGCAGCCGCGGGAGATCCTCGTCCGGCTCGACCACGTCCACCTCGTTCAGGACGAGGCGGAACCGGTCGCCGAGGTCGAGCAGGCCGACGACGACCGCCGGCCCGGGCCCGGCGGTGAAGACCAGGCGCACCGGATCCTCCTTCCCGCCGATCGACAGCGGGTGGATCTCGCACCGCGGCTTCCCGCCGGTGATCGAGGGACAGACCTCGAGCATGTGGGCGCCGAGCACCTTCGGCCCCTCGGGCGCCAGGTGGTACGTGTAGTCCTCCATGAACGAGGTGCCGCCCTCGAGGCCGGTGCTCATCACCTTGGCGACGCGGACGAGAGCAGCCGTCTTCCAGTCGCCCTCGGCGCCGAAGCCGTAGCCGTCCGCCAGCAGGCGCTGCACCGCGATCCCCGGCAGCTGGTGAAGCCCGCCGAGGTCCTCGAACGTGTCCGTGAAGGCCATGAAGCCGCCGGCCTCGAGGAACGAGCGCAGGCCCGCCTCGATCCGGGCGGCCTCGCGCAGCGACTCGTGCCGCTCGCCGTCCGCCCGAAGCTCCGGCACGACATCGTACTCCTCGGCGTACGCAGCCACGAGCTCCTGCACGGCCGCGTCGGGAACGGCCTGCACGGCGTCGACGAGCTCACCGACCCCGTAGCCGTTCACCGAGACGCCGAGCCGGAGCTGGGCCTCGACCTTGTCGCCCTCGGTGACCGCGACCCGGCGCATGTTGTCGCCGAAGCGCGCCACCTCGAGCCGCTGGGCCTCGTCCCAGCCGCAGGCGGCGCGCGTCCAGGTGCCGATCCGCGTCACCACCGCGGGGTCGCTCCAGTGACCGACGACCGTCTTGCGTCTCAGGCCCATCCGCGTCGCCATGAACCCGAACTCGCGGTCGCCGTGCGCGGACTGGTTCAGGTTCATGAAGTCCATGTCGATCTCGGACCAGGGGAGGTCGCGGTTGAACTGCGTGTGCAGGTGGAGGAGCGGCTTCTGCAGCGAGCTCAGCCCGCCGATCCACATCTTCGCGGGCGAGAACGTGTGCATCCACGCGACGACGCCCACGCAGCTCCCGGCCGCGTTCGCCTCGAGGCAGACCCGCCGGATCGATTCCGGGCTCTTCACGACGGGCTTGTGCACGACCCGGACCGGAATCGCCGCCTCGGCGTCGAGCGAGCCGGCGACCTCCCGCGCGTGGTCGTCCACCTGGCGGAGCGCCTCGTCCCCGTAGAGATCCTGGCTCCCGGTCAGGAACCAGACCTCGTGCGCGCCCAGCGCTTTCCCGGTCGCCATCGAGCGTGATCCTGACAGAGCCCGCGCGCGGCTGATTGGATGCGGTCATGCGATCGCGCCGCCTCGGGAAGACCGGCTGGGACGTCTCCGAGATCGGCTTCGGCGCGTGGGCGATCGGCGGCGAGTGGGGCGAGACCGACGACGAGGAGTCCCTGGCGGCGATGCACGCGGCGGTCGACGCCGGCGTGACCTTCTTCGACACCGCGGACGTGTACGGCGACGGGCGCTCGGAGCGCCTGATCGCGCGGCTGCTGCAGGAGCGCGACGAGCGGCTCGTGGTCGCGACCAAGTTCGGGCGGCGCGTGGAACAGGATCCGGCCCTGTTCACCTACGAGAACCTGCGCGGCTGGCTCGAGCGCTCACGTGAGAACCTCGGCGTGGACACCGTCGACCTGGTGCAGCTCCACTGCCCGCCTCCGGAGACGTTCTACCTGCCCGAGGTGCACGAGGCGTGCAGCCGGCTCGTGGAGGAGGGCCTCGTCCGCGCGTACGGGGTCAGCGTCGAGAAGGTCGAGGAAGGGCTGAAGGCGATCGAGTACGGCGGCGTCGCCACGATCCAGCTGATCTTCAACCTGCTCAGGCAGCGGCCCGCGGAGCTCTTCTTCGAGCAGGCGCAGCGCCGCGACGTCGGCGTGATCGTCCGCGTCCCGCTCGCCTCGGGGCTGCTGACGGGCAAGTTCGACCGCAACAGCACCTTCGCGGCCCGCGACCACCGTGCGTACAACCGGCAGGGCGAGGAGTTCGACCGGGGCGAGACCTTCTCGGGCGTCGACTACGAGGTCGGCCTCGAGGTGGTGGAGGAGCTCAGGCCGCTCGTGCCTCCCGGTGCGACGCTGGCCCAGCTGGCGCTGCGCTGGATCCTGACCTTCGACGCGGTCTCGACCGTTATCCCGGGCGCCAAGACTCCGGAGCAGGCCCGGGCGAACGCGGCTGCGGCCGACCTGCCCGCGCCCTCGCCCGCGACGATGGAGCGGATCGCGGAGATCTACCGCGGGCGCGTGGCTCCGCTGGTGCACCAGCGCTGGTAGAGCTAGAGCTCATGCGCGCCGTCGACTGACGCGCAGATGTACGGCGTCGCTTCACCCTCGTAACCGCGCGTGACGGCGCCCGCGACGCGCTCTGCGTCGCTCTCGCGGGCCAGGGCCAGCACCGAGCCGCCGAAGCCGCCGCCGATCATCCGCGCCGCGATCGCACCGTGGTCGTAGGCGAGGTCGACGAGCTGGTCGAGCTCCGGGATCGAGACCTCGAGGTCGTCCCTGAGGCTCTCGTGCCCCTCGCGGAAGAGCCTGCCCAGAGCGGAGAGGTCGGCTCCGCCCGGCCGTTCCAGCGCGGCCACCACCTGGCGCACGCGTTGGTTCTCGGTGACCACGTGGCGAAGCCTGCGCCGCGCGACCTCGTCGACTCCGGCGGCGGCAGCCTTCGCCTCGGCCTCGGCGGCGCTCAGCGACGACGGGCGGTCGGTGCCGATCGCCGACAGCGCCCGCTCGAGCTCGTGCCGCCGGTCTCCGTAGCCGCTGGCCTCGAGCGCGTGGCGGACGCCCGAGTCGAAGACGACGAGCGCGATCCCAGGCGGCAGAGGGACGAGCCGGTGCTCCTCGGTCCAGCAGTCCAGGAGCAGCGCGTGGCCCATGCGGCCGAGCAGCGAGCTCGCGGGGTCCATCAGGCCCACCGGGACGCCGACTGCGAGCCGCTCCGCCGCCTGGGCGAGCCGGGCCAGCTCGATGCGCGGCACCTCGTAGGCGGCGGCGCTGGTGAGCGCCAGGCCGACCGAGACGGTCAGTGCCGCGGACGACGACATCCCGGCTCCGATCGGCACGGTGGAGACGATCTCCCCGTCCAGGCCCGTCAACGGCGCGCCGTGCTCGCGGAGCAGCCGAGCGACCGCGGCGACGTAGCGGCCCCAGCCCTCACGCGGAATCGGAGGGGGCGCGTCCGTCGGAAACGCGACCGAGTCGCCGAAGGCCGCCGAGCGCAGCCGGATCGTGGCGTCCGTGGCCCGGGCCCACGTCACCGTGGTCCCGAGATCCACGGCGACCGGCAGCACGAGCCCGCCCGAGTAGTCGGTGTGCTCGCCGATGAGATTGACGCGCGCGGGCGCGACGACCGCGCTGGAAGGGTTCGGGCTCATGGTGTTATGGTCGCCGCTCAAGCTCGACGGGGGTCGTCCCAAGGAGGTGCCGGGTGGACCAGAAGAAGTATGTGGAGACGCAGCTAGACGAGTTCGCGTCGCTTGTCGAGGATCTCCCCGAGTCGGAAGTCCCGGCCGGGATGAACCGCAGAAAGCTGCTCAGCATCATCGGTGCGGGCGGCGCAGCGCTCTCGCTCCCCGCACTGCTCGCCGCGTGCGGCGGCGGCGGTGGCGACGAGTCGGCCAGCGGCGTGGGCGACTTTCCGGAGACGCCCAAGTGGAAGTGGGTCTTCGTCAACCACGTGACGACGAACCCGTTCTTCGTCCCGACGCAGTACGGGATCGAGGACATGGGCGCGATCTTCAACACCGAGCACCAGTGGACCGGCTCGGAGACCAGCGATGTCGGGCAGATGGTTTCCGCGATGAACACCGCGATCTCGTCGGGCGCCGACGGAATATGCGTCTGCCTGATCGACGCCAAGGCGTTCGACGCGCCGACCAAGAAGGCGCTCGACGCCGGGATCCCGGTCATCGCCTACAACGCGGACGTGCCGCCTGGCAGCGCGAACGAGCGACTCGCGTACATCGGCCAGGATCTGTTCGTGTCGGGCCAGAAGATGGGCGAGCGGATCGTCGAGCTGATCCCGAGCGGAGACGTCGCAGGCTTCATCGCGACGCCGGGCTCGCTGAACATCCAGCCGCGCATCGACGGCGCGAAGCAGGCGATCAAGGACTCGGGCAAGCCCATCAACTTCACGCAGGTCGCGACCGGCGCCGACACGGCCGGCGAGCTCGCGAAGATCGACGCCTACTACCAGGGCCACAAGGACCTGAAGGGCATGTTCGCGGTCGACGCGGGAAGCACCCAGGGCGTTGCGCAGGTGATGCAGAAGTACAACCTGCCGTCGAAGGGCATCCACGGCGGCGGGTACGACCTCCTGCCCACCACCCTGAACCTGATCGACAAGGGCTTCCTGGACTTCACGATCGACCAGCAGCCCTATCTCCAGGGGTTCTACCCCGCGGTCCAGCTGTTCCTGTACAAGATCTCGGGCGGGCTGATGGCTCCGTCGGACACGAACACCGGTCTGCTGTTCGTGACGAAGGACAACGTCAAGCCGTACCTGACCACGAAGACCCGCTACGAGGGAAGCTCCAGCTCCCAGCAGTACGTCAAGACAACCTAGAGCCTGAGTTCGTAGGCAGTGGCGGTAGCCGAGTCAGAGGTCGGACGCCGCGAGCGAATGCGTGGCCTGGGCTGGCGCGCACTCGAGGCGTTCGCGAACCGGCGCGAGGCGAGCATCCTCGTCGTCGCGATCGGGCTGATCATCTACTTCTCGCTGCGGTCGTCCGCGTTCTACTCGAGCGAGACGATCAAGAACATCGCCGAGTACGTCGCGCCGATCGCGCTGATCGCCTGCGGCGAGGTGATGCTCCTGATCTGCGGCGAGATCGACCTGTCCGTGGGGCGGGTCTTCGCGCTCACGCCGATCATCATGTACCTCACGACGGCGCCCGAGCCGGACGGGCTCGGGCTGCCGATCTGGCTGGGGGTGATCTTCGGCCTACTGGCGGCCGCCGCCGTCGGACTCGCGAACGGGCTGATCACGACCTACCTCGGCGTGCCCTCGTTCATCACCACGCTCGGGATGCTGTTCTTCCTGAACGGGATCAACCTGCGAGCCCTGCACGGCTTCCAAGTGCTGACTCCCGGGGGACACACGTTCACGTCGATCTTCGGCGGCAACGTATGGGGCCACCAGTTCTTCAACTCGGAGTTCTGGTGGGCGCTGTTCGCGGTGGTGGTGCTGCAGATCGTGCTCGTCTGGACGCGCTGGGGCGTCCACACGGTCGCGACGGGCGGCAACCCGATCGGCGCGAGAGAGAGCGGCGTCAACGTCCGCTGGATCAAGATCGGCAACTTCATGCTCTGCAGCGTGCTCGGCGGCTTCGCGGGAATCCTGGACTCGGCCCGGATCACGTCGATCCTGCCGCTCCAGGGAGGGACGGACATCATGTTCGCCGCGGTGGCAGCAGCGGTGATCGGCGGGACGTCGTTGATGGGCGGGTCGGGCACGATCATCGGCGGCTTCCTCGGCGTCATCGTGCTCGCCGTCCTGAACATCGGCTTCTCGATCCTCGGCGTCAGCGCGTTCAACTTCGACCTGATCGTCGGCCTCGCGATCCTCGGTGCGATGATCCTGAACGTCCAGATCCAGCGCCTGAAGAACCTCGGCCAGATCGGGAGGGGAGGCAGATGAGCGACTCGGGCAACGGCCGAGAGGCCGACGATGTGATCCGCGTCGAGCACATCTCGAAGCGGTTCGGGGCCGTGCGCGCGCTCGAAGACGTCACCCTGCACCTCAGGCGTGGCGAGGTGCTCGGGCTGATCGGCGACAACGGGGCCGGCAAGTCGACGCTGGTGAAGATCATCTGCGGCTTCCAGAAACCCGACTCGGGCACGATCTTCATCAACGGCGAGGAGGTGGTGCTCCGCTCGGTCGCGCACGCCCGCTCGCTCGGGATCGACACCGTCTACCAGGATCTGGCGCTCGTGCCGGGCATGTCCGTCTACCACAACATGTTCCTCAAGCGGGAGCTGCTCGGGAAGGTCGGGGGAGTCGAAACGCCGCTGCTGAACAACGGCGAGATGCGCAAGCGGGCCCGCAAGTACCTCGACGAGATGGGCGTGCGGATCCCGGATGTCGACGCGGAGGTCGCCCAGCTCTCCGGCGGCCAGCGCCAGTCCATCGCCGTCGCGCGGTCGGTCTACTCGGACGCGAAGATCATCCTGCTCGACGAGCCGCTCGCGGCGATGGGCGTGAAGGAAGGCGCGCTGATCCTCGACCTGATCCGAAAGCTCCGCGACCAGGGCCAGATCTCGATGATCCTGATCCTGCACAACTACGCGCACGTGTTCGAGGTCTGCGACCGCGTCAACCTGCTCCAGCACGGTGAGATCACGCTCGACAAGCCGACCAGCGAGACCTCGGTGGAGGAGCTGACCGAGCTCGTCGTGCGCGAGTACCGGCAGGCCGGGCAGGCCGCCACCGGCTGACCCGCCCGCGGGGGGTGAGGGCATCCGCGTTCTCGTCACGGGCGCGAAGGGCAAGGTCGGCTCGGCCGCCGTCTCGGCGCTGCTCGCCGCCGGCCACGACGTGCGCGCCTCCGACCTCGCCCGCGGCGAGTTCGAGCGGACGCTCCCCGGCGAGCCCGACGAGTACGTCCAGGCCGACCTGACCGACGCGGGCGCCGCGTTCGCGATCGTCCGTGGCGTCGACGCCGTCGTCCACGCGGGCGCGATCCCGGACCCGACGAAGAACCCGCCGCACGTCGTCTTCGGGAACAACCTGATGGCGACGTTCAACGTCCTCGAGGCGGCCGTCCGCTTCGAGGTGGGGCGCTTCGTCTACATCTCGAGCGAGACGATCCCGGGGTTCTTCTTCCCTGAGCGCGAGTTCCTGCCCGACTACGTGCCCGTCGACGAGGAGCACCCGGTCAGGCCGCAGGACCCGTACGCGCTCTCGAAGTGGTTCGGCGAGCTGCTGATGGACGCGGCGGTGGCGCGCTCGGACGTCCGCTGCATCTCCCTGCGCCCGAGCTGGGTGCAGAACGAGGACAACTACGAGCGCAACCTCGGCCCGCAGGTGCGCGATCCCGCGGAGCTGAGCCCGAACCTCTGGAGCTATTCGGACGCGTACGACCTCGCGGACGCGGTCGTGCTCGCGACCGAGTCCGACCTCCCCGGGCACGAGGTCTTCTACATCGCGTCTCCCGACAACGTCGGCGGCCGCCCGTTCGCCGAGCTCGTCCGCCGCTACTACGGCGACCGGATCGAGATCCGGCCCCTCGCGCGCGAGGACGCGTCCGGGATCTCGTGCGCCAGGGCCGAGCGGATGCTCGGCTACTCGCCGAGCCGCTCGTGGCGCGACTACCTCGACGAGGACGGGCGAGCACGCCCGCGGGAAATCTGATCGAGTTGGCCCGGCGATGAGCGAGCGTCTCAAGACGAGCCTCGGGATCTGGGCGTTCGGGCCGATGGTCACGCGCTTCGTCCCGAGCGGCTACAAGCCCGAGCTCGCGGGCCAGACGACGGTGGAGCGCGTCCGCGAGGCGGTGGCAGGGCTGGACGACCTGATCGACGGCTACGAGTTCCACTACCCGCAGGAGCTCTCGGCGGACAACCTCGACGAGGTGCGCGACGCCCTCGACGGCCATGACATCTACTGCCTGGCGACGGGGCTCCACCTGGACGCGCGCTTCGGCAAGGGCGGGCTCGTCTCGCCCGACGAGGCGACGCGCAACGAGGCCGTGAAGCGGACGCTCGACGCGATCGACTTCGCCGGCGAGCTCCAGGCGCACTTCATCATCTGGCCGGGGATCGAGGGCTACAACTACCCGTTCCAGGCGCCGTACACGGAGACCTGGGCCTGGTTCCTGGACGGGATCGGCCAGGCGGCGCAGCGCTGCCGCGACCGCGGGATCACGCTCTTCCTCGAGCACAAGAACTCGGAGCCCGCGATGAAGATCCTGATGCGCAACATCGGGATGACGCTGCACGTGATCCACACGCTCCGGCGCCAGGGCCTCGACAACGTCCAGGTCAACATGGACTGGCAGCACCTGATCATGAACGGCGAGAACCTGGCCGAGTACGCGGCGCTGCTCGCCGCCGAGGGCCTGCTCGGCCACCAGCACGCCAACTCGGGCTGGGGCACGTTCGACGACGACAACATGGTCGGCGCGACCGCCTTCATGGAGACGCTCGAGCTCGCGCTCGAGTTCCGGCGGGTGGGCTACGGCGCCGACGGCCGGCGGCTCGGCTTCGACCTGTACCCGTACACCGAGGACGCGGTCGAGGCGGTGCGGCGGTCGGTGCTGCACTGGCGGTTCATCGACGGCATCGCGGCGAAGATCGACGACGCCGCGCTGCGCGAGGCCCAGTCGCGCAAGGACGCAGTCCGCGCGTACGAGCTGGTCTACGCCGCGCTCGGCGCTTGAAGCTCGTCGGGCTCGACGTCGGCACGACCGGCGCCAAGGCGGTCGCGATCTCGGAGACCGGCGAGGTGCTGGCCCGCGCCGAGTTCGAGTACCCCTTGTCGATCCCGCAACCGGGCTGGGCCGAGCAGGACCCCGAGGACTGGTGGAATGCGAGCGAGCAGGCACTGGCCGCCGTCGGCGGGTCGGATGCGGCGTCGGTGGGATTGACCGGACAGATGCACGGGCTCGTGCTCCTGGATGCGGCCGACCGGGTCCTCCGCCCTGCGATCCTCTGGAACGACCAGCGCACCGGCGACGAGTGCGCGGAGATCGAGGAACGGGTCGGGTTCGAGCGGCTCGTCGCTCTCACCGGGAACCGGGCGCTCCCGGGGTTCACGGCACCGAAGCTCGTCTGGGTACGGAAGCACGAGCCGGAGATCTGGTCGCAGGCGGCACACGTCCTGCTGCCGAAGGACTACGTCCGCCTGCGGCTGACCGGCGAGCGGGGGATCGACGCCGCCGAGGCCTCCGGGACGCTGCTCTTCGACGTCGCAGGCCGTCGGTGGAGCGAAGAGGTCTGCGAGGCGCTCGAGGTTCCGTTGGACTGGCTGCCGCCCGCGCAGGAGTCGACCGCGATCGGCGGCGCCGGCGACCAGCAGGCGGGTGCATTGGGCGTCGGGGTCGTCGGCCCAGGGCCGTTGTCAGTCGTCCTCGGCACGTCGGGCGTCGTCTTCGCCGCCCTCCCTGGCTACCGCGCCGACCCGGAGGCTCGCGTCCACGTCTTCTGTCACGCCGTTCCGGACACATGGGAGGCGATGGGCGTGATGCTCTCCGCCGCGGGCTCCCTTCGGTGGCTGCGTGACGTCGTCGGCGGCACGTACGACGAGCTGGTCGCCGAGGCGGCCGAGTGGCCGGCCGGGACCGAGCGGCTGACGTTCCTGCCGTACCTCCAGGGCGAGCGGACGCCGCACGCCGATCCGGACGCTCGAGCGATGTTCGAGGGGCTGTCCCTGAGACACGACCGCGGGGCACTGGTCCGCTCGGTCCTCGAGGGCGTCGCGTTCGGCCTGCGCGACTCGCTGGAATTGCTGAAAGAGCTCGGCGTCGAGCCCAGAGTCGGCCGGGCCTCGGGCGGCGGTGCGCGGAGCGAGCTCTGGCTGAAGATCGTTGCGTCGGTTCTGGGGATTCCGATCGAGCGGACGGCTGTCGAAGAGGGCGCCGCGTACGGCGCCGCGCTGCTCGGCGCCGTCGCCTCGGGCCTGTTCGCCTCCGCCCAGGAGGCCGTCGACGCCTGCGTGCGCGTCCGCGACACGGTCGAGCCCGATCCAGAGTGGCAGCGCGTCTACGACGAGGGCTACCGGCGGTTCCGTTCCCTGTATCCCGCGATCAAAGGAGTCTCATGAGTTTCGAAGGAAGGGTTGCGTTCATCACCGGGGCGAGCGGCGGCATCGGCGCCGCGGTGGCGCGCATGCTCCACGACGCCGGTGCGTCTGTCGGGCTGGCATCGCGCCGCGGGACGGATCTGGGTCTCGAACAGGGGCTCGGCGTCATGTGCGACGTCCGCGACCCGGAAGCGGTGGACGCCGCCGTAGCCGCGACGGTGGACCGTTTCGGCCGGCTGGACATCGTGGTCGCAAACGCGGGCGTCGGCGCCTACGGCCCCTTCCTCGACCTCTCGCGCGAACACCTCGAGGAGATGATCGACACCAACCTGAAGGGCACGCTGTATGCCGTGCGGGCCGCGCTCCCCCACCTGCTGGAGAGCGACGCGGCCGACGTGATCACGCTCGCCTCAGAGGCGGGCCGGCGCGGGCTGCCGCACGAGGCGGTCTACTGCGCGTCGAAGTTCGGTCAGGTCGGCTTTACGCGAGCGCTCGACCACGAGCTGCGCGAGAAGGGCGTGCGGTGCACCAACGTCTGCCCGGGCGGCGTCGCAACCGACTTCGCCCTCGACGACGACCGCGGCCGGACCCCCGACGTGCTGCCCGGGATGATGACCGCCGAGGACGTGGCCGAGATCGTCATGTTCGTCCTGACGCGTCCGCGCACGCACCGGATCCTGGAGACGGCGATCCGGCCGATGACCGAAGCGAGTTGGGGCTAACGGCGCGTCCCTGTGACCAGGAGCCACTCGCGGACGTACTCGATCGACCCGTCCGAGCGGTAGTTGGTCTCGAAGAAGTCGACCCAGGTGCGGTGGAGCTCTTCGCGTCGGTCGTCGTCGAGCATCCCCGCGAGCGTCTTCACCGGACCGAAGTTGTCGACGTAGAACTGCCACATCGATTCGCCGCTCTCACTCGTGTCCGTCGAAGTCCGGGGCTCGAACGACAGGTCGAACGCATCGCCGAGGAGTGCAGTGACGTGCTCTGGCCTGCCCCAGTCGAGCGGTGCGCCGGCGCCCTCGGGTAGCGGCGGCTGGAACGGAAGGAGCATCTGGAACATGGCGCCCACCCCGCCGTCGGGGATCCACGTGGAGAGCGCGAGCGTCCCGCCGGAGCGCGTGACGCGTGCGAGCTCGGCTGCCGCACGCCCCTGGTCGGGTGCGAACATGACGCCGAAGGTCGAGGTGACGACGTCGAAGTCCGCGTCCCCGACGTCCAGGTTCTCGGCGTCTCCGACCCGGTAGTCGATCTCGAGCCCCTTGTCGGCCGCTCGATGCTTGGCGGTCTCGATCAGCGCCGGCGCCAGGTCGATCCCGGTCACCTCCGCTCCGCCGGCCGCGGCGAGCTCCGTCACACCGCCCGTGCCGCACGCGACGTCCAGCCACCGCTTTCCACCGGCGTCACCGACCGCCTCGACGACGGCCCGGTGGACGTCGCTGATGGTCTCGGCACAGACCTCGAAGGGCGCCGCGCCCCAGACGACCCCTTGCCGCTGCTTCAGCTCCTCGAACGCCATCTCTCGAACCTCCTTCTCCGAACGACCGGGGGAGTATCACCTTTGATGGAATAGCGACATGGAGAGCCGCGGAACGTTACGCGTCGGAGACGAGAACTACGAGATCTTCCGGCTGGACGCGCTGCAGGACCGCTGGGACGTCGCCCGCCTGCCGTACTCACTCCGCGTTCTGCTCGAGAACGTCCTCCGCGCCGAGAGCGAAGCGGACGCGGAGGCGATCGCCGGCTGGGTCGCAACCGACGAGCCGAGCCGCGAGATCTCCTTCCGGCCGAGCCGCGTGATCCACCAGGACTTCACCGGCGTACCGGCGATCGTCGACTTCGCTGCGATGCGCAACGCGATGCAGGATCTGGGCGGGAACCCGGGCGAGATCAGCCCGGTGATCCCGGCGGAGCTCGTGATCGACCACTCGGTGCAGGTCGACGAGTTCGCCACGCGGCTCGCATTCGGCCGCAACGTCGAGCTCGAGTTCGAGCGGAACCGCGAGCGCTACGCCTTCCTGAAGTGGGGGCAGCAGTCGCTCGCGGACCTGAAGGTCGTGCCGCCCGGCACCGGGATCGTCCACCAGGTGAACCTCGAGTACCTCGCGCGTGTGATCGAGTCGCGCGACGGCCGCGCGTTCCCCGACACGCTCGTCGGAACCGACTCGCACACGACGATGGTCAACGGCGTGGGCGTGCTCGGCTGGGGCGTCGGCGGGATCGAGGCGGAGGCGGCGATGCTCGGCGAGCCGGTGTCGATGCTGGTCCCGCAGGTGGTCGGGTTCCGGCTGTCGGGCGCGTTGCCCGAGGGGGCGACGGCGACCGACCTCGTCCTCACGGTCACGGAGATCCTCCGGAAGACCGGCGTGGTCGGCAAGTTCGTCGAGTACTTCGGGCCGGGCCTTGCAGAGCTCTCGGTGGCCGACCGGGCGACGATCGGGAACATGTCCCCCGAGTACGGCGCGACCTGCGGGTTCTTCCCCGTGGACGACGCCACGCTCCAGTACCTCCGCCTCACCGGCAGGCCGGAGGAACGGGTCGCGTTGGTCGAGGCGTACTGCAAGGAGAACATGCTCTGGCACGAGGCCGAAGACCATCCGACCTACTCCCAGGTGGTCGAGCTCGACCT
>Ga0081455_10005610_pt1 | contig 13714 bp, 12 predicted proteins | sample TabmetS3T2R1_FD_70207 | JGI IMG/M metagenome (GOLD analysis project Ga0081455, IMG submission 70207) | Tabebuia heterophylla rhizosphere microbial communities from the University of Puerto Rico - S3T2R1 | ecosystem: Host-associated > Plants > Roots > Rhizosphere ... | reverse complement strand
TCGGGCAAGTCGCGTCAGGAGAATCGCGTGCAGGAAGTGTCGGAGATCACCCGTGGTCTCAAGACGCTGGCCAAAGAGCTCGACGTGCCGGTGCTGGCCCTCAGTCAGTTGAGCCGCGCCGTCGAGCAGCGCGAGGACAAGCGGCCGCAGCTCGCGGATCTGCGCGAATCGGGATCGATCGAGCAGGACGCCGATGTCGTGATGTTCATCTATCGCGACGAATACTATCTGATGCGGGATGAGCCCCAGCGCCGCGCCGAGGAAAGCGATCAGCGCTTCAACGAGCGCCACGATGCCTGGCGGCAGCGCTGCGAACAGCAATACGGGAAGGCCGAGGTGATTGTCGCCAAGCAGCGCCACGGCCCGACCGGCATCGTGAGACTGGCGTTCGAAGGCCAATTCACCAAGTTTGGTAACCTGCCGGCCGACGATGATCGGCCGGGCGCGCCGGTCTTCTAGGGTTCTCGGTGTCTGCTCCTTTTGACTCCGACGCCACGCGCCGGGCGGGCGCGATCCTGACCGTCGACCTCGCGGCAATTGCCGCCAACTGGCGTGGCCTGCGCGATGCCGGCCGCGCCGCCGGCCATCCCGTCGAATGCGCCGCCGTGCTCAAGGCCGATGCCTACGGCACGGGCGCGACGATCGTGGGGCCACGGCTCGCCCGCGATGGTTGCCGCCACTTCTTCGTCGCACATATCGACGAGGGCATCGCGCTGCGCGCCGTGCTGCCCGACCTGCCGATCTACGTGCTGAACGGCCTCCTCGCCGGGACCGAGCCCGACTTCGTTGAGCACGGGCTCACGCCTGTGTTGAACCATCTCGGCCAGCTCAATGCCTGGCGTGCCGCCGCCCAGCGCTTCAATCGCGCGCTCGATGCAGTGATCCATATCGACACCGGCATGCATCGACTGGGCTTTGGCCCCGAGGAATCGCAGGTGCTGATCAACGAACGCGGCCGCCTGCGCGGATTGCGGCTCGCGCTGCTGATGAGCCATCTTGTCATCTCGGAAGAACCCGGCAATCCCATCAACGGCGAGCAGCTGTCACGCTTCCGCACCTTCGTGCGGGCGATGCCGGGCGCGCCCGCCTCGCTTGCCAACTCGTCGGGCATCTTCCTCGGGCCTGACTACCACTTCGATCTGCTGCGCCCGGGTGCCGCGCTCTATGGCATCAATCCGCGGCCGGGCGAACCCAATCCCATGCTCACGACAGTGCGGCTGGATGCGCGCATCCTGCAGACCCGTGTGATTGACGCTCTGCAGACCGTTGGATACGGTGCGGCGTGGCGATCGGCGCGGCCCAGTCGCGTGGCCACGATCGCGCTTGGATATGCCGACGGCTATTTCCGCAATCTCATCAATCGCGCACACGTCCATCTCGCCGGCCATCGTGTGCCGGTGATCGGTCGCATCTCCATGGATCTTGTGACGATCGATGTGACCGACATACCTGAGGCGGAGTGCCAGCCCGGCGCCGTCGTCGAGGTGCTGGGGGACCACACGACGGCCGACGACCTCGCCGACCACGCGCGCACGAATGCCTACGAGATCATGACGGCGCTGGGTCGCCGCTATGCCAGGTTCTATAGCGACGACCGACCGGAGGGCGGCCCATGAATGTCCCTCTGGTCACCCTTCTTGGTCGCGTAACGCTCGATTTCCTGGCCGGTATCGGCGCGATCACGACCTTCTCCGCCGAAGCGATCCGCCAGGCCGCACGACCGCCCTACTATTTCCGGCAGATCGGGCGGCAGATGATGGAGATCGGCTACTACTCCCTGCCGGTCGTCGGGCTGACGGCGCTCTTCACCGGCATGGTGCTGGCGCTGCAAGGCTACACTGGCTTCGCCCGCTTCTCGGCCGAGAGCGCCATCCCCAACGTCGTGGTCGTGTCCCTGACACGCGAATTGGGGCCAGTCCTCGCCAGCCTCATGGTGGCAGGCCGCGTCGGCGCGGCAATGGCGGCAGAAATCGGCACCATGCGGGTCACTGAACAGATCGACGCGCTGAACACGCTGTCGACCGATCCGCTGAAGTACCTGGTCGCGCCGCGCCTCATCGCCGGTATCATCACGCTGCCGCTCCTGGTGCTGGTCGCCGATGTCATCGGCGTGCTGGGCGGCTTTCTGGTCAGCGTCTACAAGCTCGACTTCAACGCCATCACCTATCTCCGCAACACCATCGATTTCCTGCAGTTCCAGGATGTGTTCTCGGGCCTCGTGAAGGCCGCGGTGTTCGGCTTCCTCGTCACCCTGATGGGGTGCTATCACGGCTACACCTCGAAGGGTGGCGCGCAGGGCGTGGGCATCGCGACCACCAATGCCGTGGTCTTCGCCTCGGTCCTGATCCTCACCTTCGACTACTTCATCACCGAAGCCTTCTTCGCGCGCTAAAGGACGATGGCTCCTCCCAAGATCTCGCTGCGTGGTGTCACCAAGGCCTTCGGGTCCAAGAAGGTGCTGCGCGGCATCGATCTCGACGTGACGCAAGGCGAGTCGATGGTCGTGATCGGCGGATCGGGCACCGGCAAGTCGGTACTGTTGAAATGCATCCTCGGCCTCATGCGGCCCGACGCAGGTTCGATCAAGATCGACGGCGAGGAGACGGTCGGCCTCAACGGCACCGGCCACGAAGCGGTGATGCGCAAGTTCGGCATGCTGTTCCAGGGCGGCGCGTTGTTCGATTCGTTGCGTGTCTGGGAGAATGTCGCGTTCGGACCGATCCAGAGCGATGGGATGGCGCCCGGCAAGGCGCGCGAGGTGGCCATCGCCAAGCTGGGTGCGGTCGGCCTGGGACCGGAGATCGGCGAGCTTTTCCCGTCGGAACTGTCCGGCGGCATGCAGAAACGCGTGGCGCTGGCCCGCGCTATCGCTCGCGAACCGCAGATCATCTTCTTTGACGAGCCCACGACCGGCCTCGATCCGATCATGGCCGACGTGATCAACGAACTGATCGTGAAATGCGTCAGCGAGCTTGGCGCCACGGCGGTTTCGATCACCCACGACATGGCAAGCGCGCGCAAGATCGGCCATCGCATCGCCATGCTCTACGACGGCAAGCTGATCTGGCAGGGTCCGGTCGGCGAGATCGACCACTGCGGCAATACCTACGTCGACCAGTTCATCCACGGTCGCGCGGACGGGCCGATCCAGATGCAGGTACGCAAGCTGTGAGCGCCACTAAAGCGCGCTCCCCTGAGGCAACATGGCCCGGCCGCTAAAGCGCTTCGTCTGCCAATCCTGTGGCGCCGTCACCAGTAAATGGAGCGGCCGCTGCGAGAGCTGCGGCGAATGGAACACCATCACCGAGGAAGCGGCCGCGGCGCCAGGTCCGGCCGGCGGCGGTTTGGCGCGCGGCGGCAAGGGCCGCTTGCTCGATTTCGCGGGCCTCACCGGCAAGACACCGCAGCCGCCGCGCTACCAGAGCGGCATCGCCGAGTTCGACCGCGTGTGTGGCGGTGGGCTGGTCGTCGGTTCGGCGCTGCTGATTGGCGGCGATCCCGGGATCGGCAAGTCGACATTGCTTCTTCAGGTCGCCGCTGCCCTCGCCCGGCAAAACACCGCTTGCGCCTATATTTCGGGTGAAGAGGCGCTCGACCAGGTGCGGCTGCGGGCCGAGAGGCTGGGGCTGCACGGTGCGCCGGTCCAGCTCACCACCGCCACGTCCGTTCGCGATATCGTGTCTACGCTCGAACGGCCCGATGCGCCCAAGGTCGCGGTGATCGATTCGATCCAGACCATGTGGCTCGACACGGTCGAGAGCACGCCAGGGACTGTGACCCAGGTGCGCGCTTCGGCGCAGGCGCTGGTCGAGCTCGCCAAGCGGCGCGGCATCGCCGTGCTCCTCGTGGGCCATGTCACCAAGGACGGTGCCATCGCCGGCCCCCGCGTGCTCGAGCACATGGTCGACACGGTGCTCTATTTCGAAGGCGAGCGCGGCCATCAGTTCCGCATCCTGCGCACGGTGAAGAACCGCTTCGGCCCGACCGACGAGATCGGCGTGTTTGAGATGTCCGACCGCGGGCTGGCCGACGTCGCCAATCCCTCGGCGTTGTTCCTGGCCGAGCGCCGCGGGCAGGTTTCCGGTGCCTGTGTCTTCGCCGGCATCGAGGGTACACGGCCCGTTTTGGTGGAGATCCAGGCGCTGGTCGCCCCCTCCTCCTTCGCCACGCCGCGTCACGCGGTTGTCGGCTGGGATTCCAACCGGCTGGCGATGGTGCTCGCCGTGCTGGAAGCGCGCTGTGGGGTCAGCATCGGCGCCAACGATGTCTATCTGAACGTTGCGGGCGGCCTCAGGATCGGCGAGCCCGCTGCCGATCTTGCCGTCGCCGCTGCGGTCGTCTCGTCGCTGGCCGACGAATCGGTACCGCCTGATATGGTCGTGTTCGGCGAGATCGGCCTTGGCGGCGAAGTGCGGCCGGTGGGTCAGCGCGAGGCGCGGCTGCGCGAAGCGGCGAAGCTGGGGTTTCGCACCGCGCTCGTGCCGCAAAGTCGCGCCGGCGCCATTCCATCACCACGATCGGAGGGCATCGCTGTTGACGAAATCGGGCATCTGGCGGACCTTGTGCAACGTTTCCAGCCGGCCGATCGGCCCCTCAGGCGACCGCGGCGTGACGATGCCCCGGAACGCAGGCGCGACTAGGTCACGGAAGAGCAAGAGAACAAGGGGATAGAGGGGCGATGGAACAACTTGGCATCACAGTGTTCGACGTTGCCGTCATTGCCGTTGCGGTTTTTGGCGCGGCCATCGGCATGTCGTCGGGCTTTGCGCATGCGGTCCTGTTCATCGCCTCCTGGGTCGCCGCCGGCTGGGTCGCCGTCCATTTCTCCAATCTGGTGCAGCCGAAGGTACAGGAGCTCGTCGGCAATCCGGAACTCGCCTATTTCGTCTCGATGCTCGTGGTCTTCGTGGGCGCCCTGATCGTGCTGGTCATGCTCACCAATGCCTTCTCGCGCTCGATCCGGTCCGGCCCGCTGGCCAAGCCCGACCGCCTTCTGGGCGCCGCATTTGGTGCGTTCTGCGCCTGGGTGGCGATGGGCACCGCTTTCCTGTTCTACACCTACCTCGGGCCCAAGGCGCTCCCGCCGCCGGTCGAGGGAGGGGCCACCTTCCCGATGATCAAGGACATGGCGAATTTCGTGGAGCCCTACCTGCCGCCGGGCTTCCGCACCCGCTTGCAGCAAAAACCGGCCGATTCCATGCCGAATCCGAGCCTGCTGCCCCAGACGGCGCCGCAGATCCCGCCGCCCGCCAGCCCGGCGCCAACGGAAAACAAGTCGCAGTAGGTTATCCTTGATGACGCGGCGGCCGGCTCCCAGATATAACCCCGCCGTGATTTCCGCCCGCCCGCACCACGACCTCGATAAGTTCCACGAGGAATGTGCGCTGTTCGGCATCTTCGGGACAGCGGACGCCGCCGCGCACACCGCGCTCGGCCTCCATGCGCTCCAGCATCGCGGCCAGGAAGCCTCCGGCATCGTCACCTTCGACGGCCGTCATTTCCACAATCACCGCGCCGCAGGTCTGGTAGGCGACATCTTCGGCGATCAGTCGATCATCGCCAAGCTCAACGGCTATTCGGCGATCGGCCATAACCGCTACGCCACGACCGGCGGCTCGTCGGACCGCAACATCCAGCCGATCTTCGCCGATTTCGACTTTGGCGGCCTGGCGCTGGCGCACAACGGCAACCTCACCAACGCCTACATCCTGCGCAAGGAACTGGTGCGGATGGGCTGTCTGTTCCAGTCCACCACCGATACCGAGGTGATCAACCACCTGATCGCCCGCTCGACCTATTCGACGGTGGTCGACCGCATCATCGATGCCCTGGGCAGGGTGAAGGGCGCCTACTCGCTCCTGATGCTGACCGGGGAAGCGCTCTACGGCGTGCGTGATCCGTACGGCGTCCGTCCTCTCTGCATCGGCCGCCTCGAGGACGCCTGGATCCTGACCTCGGAGAGCTGCGCTCTCGATATCCTGGGCGCCCGTTTCGTGCGCGATGTCGAGCCCGGCGAGGTCGTGATCGTGGACGGCCAGGGCTTGCGTTCGATCAAGCCGTTCGCCAAGCAGCAGCGCCGCTTCTGCGTCTTCGAGCACATCTATTTTGCCCGCCCCGACAGCAAGATCGAGGGCGTGGGCGTCTACGGAGCGCGCAAGCGCATCGGCATGGAACTCGCCCGCGAAAGCCCGATACCGGCCGACGTGATCGTCCCGGTGCCCGACTCGGGCGTGCCGGCGGCGATTGGCTATGCCCATCAGTCCGGCATCCCGTTCGAGCTTGGCATCATCCGCAACCACTATGTCGGCCGCACCTTCATCGAGCCGGCCGACAACATCCGCCATCTCGGCGTGCGCCTGAAGCACAACGCCAACCGGGCCTATATCGAGGGCAAGCGCGTCGTGCTGGTCGATGACTCGATCGTGCGCGGCACCACCTCGATGAAGATCGTCGAAATGGTGCGCAACGCCGGCGCGCGTGAAGTGCATATGCGGGTTGCCGCGCCGCCCACCACCGATCCCTGCTTTTACGGCATCGACACACCCGAGCGCGAGAAGCTGCTCGCCTCGCGCTACGATGTCGCCGGCATGGCGAAGTTCATCGGCGTCGATTCGCTCGCCTTCATCTCGATCGACGGCCTTTATCGCGCGATGGGCATGCCGGGCGGCCGAGACAAGGCCAACCCGTCGTTCTGCGACGCCTGCTTCACCGGCGACTATCCGATCCCGCTCGACGATCTCGCCGAGGTCGAAGATCGCCAGCTCTCTTTCCTCGCCGAACCGGCCTGATCCAATGAGACTGCAAGGTCGGATCGCGCTGGTGACGGGCGCGTCGCGCGGCTTGGGCGCGGCTGCGGCGCTGGCCTATGCGAAGGAAGGAGCACACTGCGTGCTCGTCGCCCGCACGGTCGGCGGGTTGGAGGCGGTCGACGACCAGATCAAGGCGGTCGACGGCAGCGCCACCCTGGTGCCGCTCGACGTCACCGACGGTCCCGGCATCGATCGGCTGGGCGCCGCGCTCTACGAGCGTTTTGGCAAGCTCGACATCCTGCTGGGTAACGCCGGCCTGCTGGGTCAGCTCTCGCCGATCGGCCATATTGAGCCTGACGTCTTCGAGCGCGTGATGGCGGTGAACGTGACCGCCAACTGGCGGCTGATCCGCTCCCTCGACCCGTTGCTGCGCCGGTCCGATTCAGGCCGAGCGATCTTCGTGACGTCCGGCATCTCCCGCAGCATCGTGCCCTACTGGAGCGCCTATGCCGCGAGCAAGGCTGCGCTCGACATGATGGTCGGCGTCTATGCCGCCGAGTGCGCCCACACGCCTGTGAAGGTCAACCTCTACAATCCCGGCCCGACACGCACCAAGATGCGCAAGGAAGCTTTTCCGGGAGAAGATCCCGAAACCGTGCCGTTGCCGGAAGCCCATGCCGAGGCGCTGATCCAGCTTGCGCTGCCCTCCTGCACGCTGAACGGCGAATGGGTTGCCGGCGATCAGGCGCTCGCCGACTAAAATCCGGCCGCGCTAGCGGAACTGGATCGTCGAGACCATGCCTTCGCGGCCGATGCTGAGGCTAGAGACGCCGGCGGCGATCCGGCTCTTGAGCTCTGCGACGCTGTGGACGTCCTTGCCGTTCAGGGCAATCACCATGTCACCGGGCTTGATGAAGCGGGACGCGTAGGAGCCGGGCTCGACCTCGACCACAGCCACGCCTGGCCGCCACTCGATCAGCCCCATTTCCTCGGCGACGGCCGGCGAGAGATTGACGACGGTCGCTCCGCTGAGCGGCTGACGCCCGTTGAGCGCCGAACGGTCGCGCGGCGGATCCTCCGGTGGCGCCATCAGGGGCACCTCCAGCGTCAATTCCTTGCCGCCACGAACGATGCGCAATGGCACGGTGTCGCCAACGCTCAGGGTGGCCAGGCGGAACCGAAGGCCTGCTTCGTCGTCGATCGTCTGGTCGCGCAGGCCGATGATCACGTCATTGCGCTTGAGGCCTGCGCGAGCGCCCGGCCCATTGGCGAAGACATCCTTGACGATCAGCCCCGTTGGCCGAGGCAGGTTAAGGCCGGCCGCGAGATCCGGTGTCACGCGCTGCATGGAAATGCCGAGCCACGGCCGCACGATCCGGCCGCCCTTCTCTCCCGTCGCGATCACCCTCGCCACGATGTTGGAGGGCGTGGCAAATCCGATACCGACCGAGCCGCCGGTCTGCGAATAGATCGCCGTGTTGATGCCGATCAGCCGGCCGTCGAGGCTCACCAGCGCACCGCCGGAATTGCCGGGATTGATGGCCGCGTCGGTCTGGATGAAGAAGCTCGAATCGTTGACGCCACCCGCCGAGCGGGCCAGGGCCGAGATGATGCCGCCGGTCACGGTCTGGGTCAGGCCGAATGGATTGCCGATCGCCAGCACGATGTCGCCGACCTCGATCGAATCGGAATCGCGCAGTTCGAGAAACGGGAATTTCTCCCCCTCGCTGTTGATGCGCAGCAGGGCAAGATCATAGCGATCGTCCTGGGTCACCAGCTTGGCCTCGAACTCGCGCCGGTCGGCGAGCACCACCCGGATCTGGTCGGCACCGCGCACGACATGGGCGTTGGTGACGATCAGGCCATCGGGTTTGACCAGTACGCCGGACCCCAGCGAATTCTGCACCCGCGAATTGTCCTGGGGCATGCCGGGAAACGGAAACGGCAGGCGGCGTTGCACGCGCGTCGTCGTGGCGGTGTAGATGTTTACCACCGCGGGCGAGACGCGCTTCACGAGCGGCGCATAGGAGAATTCGAGATCGCTTCGGCTGCTGGGCAGCGGCTGCGCATCGACAGGACCCGCCATCAGGCCTGCAACCACCACCGCCAGGGCCGCCATGATCTTGCGCCGGAACATCCGCCTCACCTTTTTCCTTGCCGGGGTATCCGCCCGAACGTTAGCCGCAGCGCGAATAACCGCAATTGAGGCAGATGTCACAGCCTTCCTGATGGGTCAGGGCCGCCGCTCCACAGTTGGGGCACTGCCCGAGCCTGGGAGACGCGCCGGCCGTGCCGTCTCCCGGCTCATGTCCGCCGGCGGCTAGCGCCAGCCGCTGCTCGGCCGCGACGGCAAGACGCGGCGAATCGGCGGCACTCAGGAAGCCGATATCGATCAGATGGCGCTCGATCACCCCACCGATCGCCGCCAGCAGGGACGGCACATAGCGGCCTTCCATCCACTGGCCGCCGCGCGGGTCGAACACGGCCTTCAGCTCCTCGACCACGAACGAGACATCGCCGCCCCGGCGGAACACGGCCGAGATCATGCGCGTCAGCGCCACCGTCCAGGCGTAGTGCTCCATGTTCTTGGAGTTGATGAAGATCTCGAACGGCCGGCGGCGGCCGTCCTGCATCACGTCGTTGATGGTGATGTAGATCGCGTGGTCGCTGCCCGGCCATTTGATCTTGTAGGTCTTGCCCGGCAGGTCCTCCGGCCGGGCAAGCGGCTGGGCGATGTAGACCACCTCGCCGTCGCGCGGGCCGACAACTGCCGGCACGGCCACGGTGCGAACCGCATCGGCGGTAGGCTTCACCTCGAGCACGGCACCTGTGACGTCGTTGGGCCGATAGGTCGTGCAGCCCTTGCAGCCTTGCGCATAGGCTTCCTCGTAGACGTGCTTGAACGCCTCGAAGGAGATGTCGCGCGGCAGATTGATGGTCTTGGAGATCGAGCTGTCGACGAAGTCCTGAGCCACCGCCTGCATCGCCAAATGATCGTCGGGCGTCAGCGTCTGCGCGTCGACGAAGATGTCGGCCGGCGGCTCGGCAGCGCCTTTTAGCGCATGCCAACGGTGCCAGGCATGATCCTCGACGCTTTCCTCGCGCCGCGACCCGTCCGGCTGCAGCACGTGGCGGACATGGCGGAACGCGAACACCGGCTCGATACCGGAAGAGACGTTGTCCGCGAGCAGCGAGATCGTGCCAGTGGGTGCGATCGAGTTGAGAAGCGCGTTGCGGATACCGTAGCGCCCGATCGCCGAGCGGACGTCCTCCGGCAAGGCCTTGATCGTTTCGCCGGCGAGATAGCGCGCGCGGTCGAACAGCGGGAAGCTACCCTTCTCCGCCGCGAGATCGGCCGAAGCGAGATAGGAGAGCCGCTGCACGGCCGCCAGCCATTCGCGGCTGAGCTCAATCGCCCGCTTCGAGCCGTAGCGTACGCCGCAGAAGATCAGGGCGTCGGCAAGTCCGGTGACACCGAGCCCGATGCGTCGCTTGGCCTTGGCCTCCTTTTCCTGCTGCGGCAGCGGAAAGCGCGAAACATCGATCACGTTGTCCAGCATGCGCACGGCAACCGGCACCAGCCGCTCCAGCGCCTCTTGGTCGAGCCGCGCATCAGGCGTAAATGGATCCTTCACCAGCGCGGCGAGGTTGATCGAGCCCAGCAGGCAGGCGCCGTAGGGCGGCAGGGGTTGCTCGCCGCAAGGATTGGTCGCCTGGATGGTCTCGCAGTAGTGCAGGTTGTTCCGGCGATTGACGCGATCAATGAAGATCACGCCGGGCTCGGCGTAGTCGTAGGTTGCGCGCATGATGCGCTCCCAGAGCGCACGGGCCTTCACGGTCTTGTAGACTTTGCCGCCGAAGACGAGATCCCAGTCGGCATCGTCCTTGACGGCCTGCATGAAGGGGTCGGTAACCAGCACCGAGACATTGAACATGCGCAGCCGCGCGGGATCGCGCTTGGCATCGACGAAGGCCTCGATGTCGGGGTGGTCGCAGCGCAGCGTCGCCATCATGGCGCCGCGACGCGAGCCCGCGCTCATGATGGTGCGGCACATCGCGTCCCACACATCCATGAAGGAGAGCGGACCCGAGGCGTCCGCGCCGACGCCTTTCACCGGCGCGCCCAGCGGCCGGAGCGTCGAGAAGTCATGGCCGATGCCGCCGCCCTGCTGCATGGTGAGCGCGGCCTCACGGACGTTCTCGAAGATGCCGGACATGTCGTCGGGGATCGTGCCCATGACGAAGCAGTTGAAGAGCGTCACCGTGCGGCCGGTCCCGGCTCCCGCGATCACCCGCCCCGCCGGCAGGAACTTGAAGCCCGACAGCGCTTCCTCGAAACGGCCGGCCCAGAGATCGGGCGTGCGTTCGGCTATGGCCAACGCCTGTGCCACGCGCCGCCAGGTCGCCTCCAGATCGGCGTCAGCCGCTCCAGACGGATCGCGGAATCGATATTTCATATCCCAGATACGCTGGGAAACAGGCGCCCAATCCATCAACGAAACGTAAGCGCCGGGCTGGGCGATATCAAATGTTCTTTTTTCGTTCCCAGATTACCTAGCGTTATCCACCAGTCGCGCCGTCGCGGTCTCAATGCGCTCCCGCAACGTTGTCATGAAAACCTCTCTGCCAAGGCCAGGCGCTATCGATGGGAGTACCTCCAAAGTGATCGTCCCCGGCCATTTGATGAACTGGCGTCGCCCCCAAAACACACCGGAATTGAGCGCCATCGGCACCACCGGCAGGTCAAGCTGGCGGTAAAGCGCGGCGATGCCGACCTGGTAAGGCTTCTGGTCACCGGGGGCCACGCGCGTGCCCTCGGGAAAAATCACGATCGAACGGCCTTCGGCGGCCGCTGCTTTGGCCTGACGGACCAGGCCGCGCAGTGCATTCGCGCCATCTCCCCGTGAAACAGCGATATTGCCGGCCCGCGCCATGGCCCAGCCGACGATCGGAATGAACAGCAACTCCCTCTTCAGTATGATTGCAATATCGTCAAACAACAGGGTGAAGGCCATCGTCTCCCAGGACGACTGATGCTTGCAGGCAATAATCGCTGGGCCCTTCGGCAGGTTCTCGATCCCAATGATCTGATGGTTCAAACGGCAGGTGACGCGCAGCCACCACAGGATGAAGGCGATCCACACTCTTGCCCAGGCAACGACGGCACGTCGCGGGAGGAGCAGGATCGGCGCGCCCACGAGCGCGATCACCACGCTGCCCGCGTACCAGCCGAGGTTGAAACAGAGCGAGCGAAACCAGGGAACGAGGCCGGACATGCTTGTAAGGGCACTTTTAGTGGCATAGTGTCGGCCCGCAAGCACATCTTCTGGTGCGGGAAGCCGCTCTCGTTTCATGATCGTCACTTGTTCCAACTGTAGAGCGCGGTACGCCGTCGACCCCCTGGCGATCGGAGCGACCGGCCGGACCGTCCAGTGTGCTCGATGCAGTCATCGATGGTTTCAACGTGTCGAGGGTCCCTTGCCGACGCCCGACATGGTGATCCGTCCGCAGCCGACCGCCAGCGCCAATGCACTGCCCGTTCCCGTTCCGACACCGCCGGAACCCGGTTGGGGCCGCCGTCTCGCGATCGCAGCATTCATACTCCTTTTGGTCGCTGCCGCCGGCGCCGCGGCATACCTCCATCGAGATACCCTGTTGGGCTATGCCGATCGGATCGCAGCATATCTCCCCAGCGAGTTGCGTTCGCTGGGATCGAACGCGATGCCGCGCCTGCCCTCTCCATCAACCCGGGCTCCGACATCAGGATCCACGGAAACGGCAACAGCGTCGTCTACGGCTCCGAATGAATCGGCCACGGCGTCCAACAGGCCCACACCCCGACCCGCGCAGCTCGAAGTCGACCTTGCGTTGAGCAAGATCGAATTGATCGACGGCCGCTATGTCGTACGCGGAGAGATCGTCAACACTGGCGGCAGCGCAGGGACGGCGCGAAGACTCGTCGTGACGTTCAAGAAGGGTGACGATGTCCTGGCGACTCGCGCCTATCCCCTGGCACTGGGGTCGATCGCGGCCGGCGAGCGTCTGAGCTTCAGCCAGACACTCGAAAATTCGCCGGCGGGTGCGACCGATATCGTGCCGTCGGTCGAATAGTGCTGGCCGCCGAGGAGCTCGGCATGGCCGATCGTCCAACCGTCAACATCCGCTTCTCCGCCGCCGAGATCGCCGCCCGTGTCGAGACCATGGCGGTCGAGCTCGCCGGCAAGCTGCCGGCCGACACGCTTGTGGTCTCGGTGCTGAAAGGCAGCTTCGTGTTCGCCGCCGATCTGATCCGTGCGCTCAGTCACGCCGGCGCCGATTGGGCAATGGATTTTCTCACCCTGTCGAGCTACGGCACCGGCACCGAGACGAGCGGCCGCGTGCGGGTCGTGCGCGACATCGTCGACGACGTGCGCGGACGAGATGTGCTGCTGGTCGACGACATCCTCGAGTCCGGCCTGACGCTGAGCTTCGCAAAGAACCTGCTGAAGGAACGCGGCGCCCACCGTGTTTGGGTCTGCACCCTGCTCGACAAGCCCGCCAAGCGTCGCGCAGACCTCACAGCCGACTTCGTCGGCTTCGTGGCCGGCGACGAGTTCCTGGTCGGCTACGGACTCGACTGGGCGCACCGCTTCCGCGGCCTGCCCTATATCGGCGTGGTCGAGAAGACTTCGTAGCGGCTTATTGCTTGGCGCCGCCTGCCCCAGTGGTCGAGCCACCGGGTCCAATCTGCACCTGCTCGTTCGGCTTCGTATTGTTCAGAGGCGGGAGCGTGGATGGCGGGCTGGTGGCACCTCCCGGCATCGAAGGGACCTGTGTGGTGCTGGGCGTGCCGATGGCGCCGACGCCAGTGCCTGCCGCGCCGGAGCCTCCCGTGCCTGCCCCTGCAGTACCGCCTGCGCCGCTACCACCAGTGCCGCCCGTGCCGGCGCCGCCAAAGCCGCTACTTCCCGCCGCACCACCTGCAG
>Ga0081455_10005609_pt1 | contig 13715 bp, 8 predicted proteins | sample TabmetS3T2R1_FD_70207 | JGI IMG/M metagenome (GOLD analysis project Ga0081455, IMG submission 70207) | Tabebuia heterophylla rhizosphere microbial communities from the University of Puerto Rico - S3T2R1 | ecosystem: Host-associated > Plants > Roots > Rhizosphere ... | reverse complement strand
ATGGGGAACGTCGCCGCCTCCGGCGGTTACTATGTGGCGTGTGGAGCCCAGCATATCGTGGCTGGTGCCACCACATTGACGGGCTCGATCGGCGTCATCGCCGGCAAGATCGACTGGCATGGCCTCCTCGAAAAGGCCGGTATCCACCGCGAGATCATCCGCATCGGGGCCACCGCATCGATGCCTTCGACCTTCGCCTCCTATTCCGACCATGAGTGGGAGCTCTTACGACGCTGGATGGATGAAATTTATCAGCGCTTCAAGGCACGGGTCGCGGTCGGCAGAGGACGATCGCTCGAGGCCATCGAGGAGATCGCCCGCGGGCGCGTCTGGACTGGTCGCCAGGCCTTGAGCCTTGGTCTCGTCGACGAGATCGGAGATGTTGCAGTGGCAGTGCGCAAAGCCAAAGAACTGGCGCAGATTCCACTGCATGCCGATGTCCCCGTCATGATCATGCGTCCGACCAAAGCTGCGCCGTGGCCGTCTGTGGCGCCGGCCGCGTGGGAGCCAGCGCTGAGGAGTCTGCGGCAACTGTGGACAGAGCATGCCCTGGCGTTGATGCCACCAGAGATGCGTGTCTACTGATGTCTCACTCCAGAGCGATCAGTTCCTCCGTCTGCAGACGGCTTTTGACGGCCCCTAAGGCCCCCGTCTCAACCGGTACCCCGGAGCGGTATACGATGACCTGTTGTGTGAAGGGTGACAGGCGTGAACCGGGTGTGAGGATGCCAATCAGGTTCAGCGGATCCGCTGCGGCGATGATGACGGTGTCGGATGTCTTCGACTGCCGCCGCACGGCGCGCAACCCATCGACCGCCTCAGGAAGGGCGAATTGCTCACCGATGAACCCAGCGACGAAGCGTCCGCCGCGAATTTCCCCACGTGCTTCCAGGCGACGGTAGATGGGCAGAAGCGTGCGCCACGGAGGCGTTCGCGTTTCGCGCGCCAGCAGTTCGCGGAATACCACACCGTAACGACGCAGCAATTGTCTGGCCATGCCTTCATCACGATGCTGCGGAGCCCCGGTCGTCGACTCCTGCATCCACACCGGTCGTAACAGCGACCAGCGCCCCACAGGCATCAACCGCGCCGCCGGTCGACCACGGAGCCACCGCCCTGCTAGCCGTCGCGTCGGACGTCGTTTCATCTCGGGCATCAATAAGGTGCGCAGGCCAGCAATGCCATCCCCCGTGACCAACCCGCAGGCGACCAGCTCCCACAGCCCATCTTCGACCTGGATGGGCAAACGGCCGGTGTGCTGGGCGAGGTCACTGAGAAACGATGCCCCGTGCTGCTTGAGCGCCTCGGCGACTTCACGAGCAGGGTCTGACAACCCAGCCATGACTTCGTCGAAAGACCGTGGGGCGGGCTGCAGCAGCCAGGAAAGGTGTTCACGCAGCATAAATGCCAGAGGTGCCGCGCGTGTGGGCGCGAGCATACGTCCGGCGGATCTCCGCCTATCGTGTGCCTGTGGTTGAAGCTCCTCCACCGTGTCCGCCTGGGCCCGAAGCCCGAGCCGCCCCCAACTGACCTCGCCGGCCAGACAGAGCTCTTCCAGGGTGGAGGGGTCGTAGCGCCCGATGCGGGCGGGGAAAATGTGGGTTTCCCAGGCGGGGGCCGGCAATTCGAGACCCTGAAGCTGGCCAATAATTTGTACAAGCCCGGCTCGTCCATGCAGTTGCGTGCCAGGATGGATATGTTGCCAGCGCAATAGGAAGCGGATGAAGTCGGCCGCCGAGACGGGCTCGATTTCGCGCCGCAAGCGACCGATCGTCAAGCGGTGGATGCGAGCCAGCAATCCACGCTCACACCATTCCTCGGTCGCGTTGCCCTGTCGTGGCGTGAAACGCCCGCGCAGGACCGTGCCGTTGGTTTCAAGGGCCAGCATCGCGGCCTCGACACGCCGCTCCGAGAGGCCCAATCGCAACGCCAGAGCCGACACCGTCATCGGGCCCAGGCACTCCATCCATCCATGCACAATCATCCGCAGAGCGTCTTCCTCGCTGAGTTCCTCGTTGGTTCGGCGCCGCTGGGCCGGAGGCTCAATGGCTGGCTGGCACACCACATCGGGGATGGCGAGACGTACGAGCGGCAGACGCTCGGCGGCGACATAAGCGCCATAGGTCTGCGGCGATCCGTTGAGATGCCAACGAGCCAGGGTGGCACGGCCATCCTGTACCAGCTCCTGGGCGTATGATTGCCAGGCATTCGCCTCGTTGAGTGGCAGAATCCCGACGCTGAGCAGGACGTCGTGGAATTCCTCCGCATCGCGGACATCCGGCCAGGCCTGGGCGCAGACCTCATCGATGGCCGCCTGATCGAGGGCGCCGATGCCTTCAGCCAAGTCTGGATCGGTGCGCCGCAACGACACCGCCCGGGTGCGGCGCTCCTCCAGCGGTGCATCATCGAGGAAGGCATAAGGATTGGCGTTGAGGATTTCGTGGGTCATCGGCGAGGGCAGAGGGGTATCGATCGCTAGGGTGCGAATCCTCCCGTGCTCGATGGTCAGCAACAGCGCCCGCAGTCCATCGAGGTCCATGGCCTCGTGCAGGCAATTGGCGATCGTTTCGTTGACCAGTGGGTGATCGGGGGGGGCGACGGGGCCGGTATGATTATCCCCGCAGGCCAATTGCGCTGGGAAGACGGCGGCGAGCAGGTCTTGCGCCCGCATGCGCTGGATAGCAACCGGTACCCTCTTCCCCCCTTGATGGCGCAAAATGGCCAGGGCGCGAGTGCTATTCCAGCGCCAACGATTTTCGAACATGGGGGCCGCCAATGCGGCCTGAATGAGATCACGCTCCAGGGCTGTCTCGCGCACCATGGCGAAGACGTTTTCCAGCGGAAAGCTATGCTGAGTGCCTAACGATAAGACAATCCCGTCGTCGGTGGCAGCGGCCTGGAGCTCGAAATCGAACGTCAAGCAGAAGCGTTTGCGCAGGGCCATTCCCCAGGCACGGTTGATGCGGCCGCCAAAGGGTGCATGCAGCACCACCTGCATACCTCCGGCTTCATCGAAAAAGCGCTCGGCGACGACCACGCGCTGGCTTGGGACGACGCCCAGCACTGCCTTCGTCTGCGCCATATAGGCGACAATTTGCTGGGCTCCGGCCGCGTCGACGCCAGTTTCGGCCTGCAGCCATGGCACGGCAGCCCCCGGCTCAGGCAAGCGCGCTGCGACCTCTTCACGCAACTCCGCCACCGCCTGGGACAGCTCGGCTGTACGCGCGGGCGCCTCGCCAAGCCAGAACGGAATGGTGGGGGGCGCCCCTTGTGCATCCTCCACACGCACGCGTCCGGACTCCACGCGGCGAATGCGCCAGGAACGGTTGCCGAGCAGGAAGATATCCCCGGCAAGGCTCTCAACGGCGAAATCTTCATTGACGGTACCGACGAAGGTTTCAGCGGGCTCCTCAATGACATCGTAATCGGCGGTATCAGGGATGGCCCCGCCACTGGTGATGGCCGCCAGTCGCGCCCCACGCCGGGCATGGATACGGGCGTGCACGCGATCCCAGTGGATCAGGGCAGTGCTGCGCCCACGTCGAGTGCTGACCCCTTCGGCCAGGATTTCTAAAACGGCCTCGAAATCTTCCCGGCGTAAGTGGCGATAGGGATAGGCCCCGTGCACCAAGTCCCACAACGCCGCCTCGGTAATCTCCGCACTGGCGGCGGTGGCGACGATTTGTTGCGCCAGGATGTCGAGAGGGGCACTCGGCAGGAGCACACGATCCAACGCGCCGCGCCGCACGGCCCACACGGCGGCGGCACACTGCACCAGCTCATCGCGCGTCATGGAGAAAAGTATGCCTTTGGGGATACCGCCAACGCCGTGACCGGAGCGGCCGACCCGTTGCAATAGGGTTGCTAGGGCGCGAGGAGCGCCGAGGTGGCAGACCAAGTCAACGTGTCCGATGTCGATGCCAAGCTCCAAGGAGGCGGTTGCCACCACCACAGGAATGGCGCCGCTTTTCAGCCCTTCTTCGGCCTCCAGACGCATCTGACGTGAGAGGCTGCCGTGGTGGGCGGCCACACGTCCTTCTCCCAGGCGTGTAGTCAGTTGGTGCGCCACACGCTCCACGAGTCGCCGTGTATTCACGAAGACCAGCGTGCTACGGTGCTGTTGCGCCAGCGCCGCGATACGGTCGTAGACCTCGCCCCACATTTCATGGCTGGCGATCGGCCCCAGCTCCTGATCGGGCACTTCGATCCGCAGCTCCATGGTGCGACGGTGTCCCATATCCACGATAGCGCACTGGGGAGAACCGTCAGGGGCGACTTGATCGGCGCCCACGAGGAGGCTGGCGATCTCCTCGATCGGCTTCTGGGTGGCGCTCAGGCCAATGCGCTGCAGTCGTCGCCCGGCGAGCACGTCAAGCCGCTGCAGGGATAACGCCAAATGCGCCCCGCGCTTATCCCCGGCGATGGCATGGATCTCATCCACAATCACCGTCTCGGCGCTGGCGAGCGCCTGGCGACTTCGTTCGGCGGTGAGCAAAATATACAGAGACTCAGGCGTGGTGATCAGGATATGCGGAGGCCGGCGCACCATGGCTTGCCGTTCGCGCGCGGGGGTATCACCAGAGCGCACCGCCGTGCGAATTTCGGGCAGCTGCAGTCCCTCATCTGCCGCACGCCGCAAAATCTCGTGCAGCGGTTGTTGCAGATTTTTCTGGATATCATTGCCGAGGGCTTTGAGGGGAGAAACATAGACGACATAGATGCGGTCGGCGAGGGAGCCCGAGAGGCCATGCGTTACCAGGCGATCGATCGACCACAGAAAGGCGGCGAGGGTTTTGCCAGAGCCGGTGGGTGCCGCGATTAGGGTATCAACGCCTGTGGAAATGTGTTGCCATCCAGAAGCTTGTGGGGGTGTGGGGTGCCCAAAACGCTCGTTGAACCAGTGTACGACCAACGGCTGGAAGGGAACGGTGTGCATAACAGGCGATGCCTCTCCAACTTCCTGCTTGGTTCAGCGTGGATGAAAGGCCTTCAGCCTTCAAGTCATCTGATCAGTCTAAAGGACATCGCCACTGTAGCATTGGTCACGAAGATTCGCATGTAAAATCTTGGCCATGATCCGAACTAACGCTCGCCAGCTATCGTCCTGCTCACGGAGAAGATCAGGGTCATAGTCGTACTACCATCGGCGCTACGGCGGACCGTGATCTGCCCTTCAAGATTGCGGACGATCGTCTGGACAAACTCTAAAGCCAGCTGGCTCTCAGGTGTGTGAGCTTGTCTCAACGGTATCCCGATCCCGTCTTCGTGCTCTGCAGTAGACGGCTGGCCAAGGTCATCGGCAAGGCTAACAATAACAACCTGTCCTTCAGCTTGGCCAACGGACGACGTGCGCACCATCAGCCCGCTGCCGGGATGAAGCGTGTCCATGGCGTGTCGAAGCAGGCAGAGGAGGGCGATGCGCAGGTCCGAAGCTCTGCCAGGGAATGCAGGCACCGGCTTAAGATCCGCCCCCAGGTCGACGGGAACACGCCGCTGACGGAATTCCTGAAACCACGTCGACCGGGCGATCTGCAAGCTATCCCTGACGAGTTGGTTGATATCGACCATTACCACGCCGCCCTCCTGGTCACCACTCATGAAGCCGCGAATGTGACGAATCATCTGACTCGCATCGATAATGGCGTGATGGGCCGCCACAAGGTGTTGCAGTATGGCCTGGTCATGGAGTCTGTGCAAGAGCAACTCCACCCGACCACTGATCGCTGTCATCGCATTATTGAGATCGTGAGTAATCCCAGAGACGAAGATATTCAGGAGGTGCGTCCGCTCGTGCTGGACTTCCAGGTGGCCGTGAGTTGTCATGGGCCGTCGAGCCTGTTCATCCTCATGCATAGGAGGGAATTGCCACCGTTCGAGAGTGCTCACGGCATATCGAATCAATAGGTGAAAAATCGCGGCCTCGATGCGGCTCGAGCGTCGGGAGCGTTGTGAACCGGCCGCCACCATACCCACCATCTTTCCTTGTACCCGAAGAGGAGCGGCCAGAACGGCGCGATAACCCAGTTTGTGGAGGCGTCTTGCGATCGTGCGTGTTGCGCTCGCAGAGATCTTCAAACGTTGAAGACGAGCAGCCACCGATGCTGGGACACCCTCTGTAAGGTGTAGACGTGACTGCTCTCTATCTACAGTCAGCCAAACGAACGCGGCCTCCATGTGGAACAGAGCTCGTGTGTGGTCGAAGAGCGTGCCGAGCAGCATGTCAACATCGACGCAAACAGTAAAGGCTTCCATAGCGGCATCGAGATGTTTGAGGTCCTGGAGTCGCATCAAATTCTCCTACTGTGACGCAAGCGAGCATATTGCTTATATACAACTGTTCACCAAGGATACATCTAAACGCCCCGACATGGGCATGTTTCACTTCATTTCGTACCCTGACCGGCAGCCTAGATAAGGCAGATCAGGGGTTCTCTGGGTGCGATGATCGCTGGCAGATTATGGACAAGCGAATGCAACTGAAGTTCCCGGTCAGCGGCGGTGAGTTGATGGGGTGGAGGGCGGGCGTCGCTCAATTGACTTTCCTCGGCACCCCGGCTACCATAACTTGGTCATGAGCGGACAGAGGAGGTGTTTTCGTGCCGACACAGACGCAAATTCGCCCTGAAGAGGACATCGGAACGGACCTTGGTCAGCCATGGCTGGTGATCCTCTTCAATGATGATTATCACGCCTTCGACGAGGTTATCGCCCAGGTACAAAAGGCGATAGCATGCAGCCCAGGCGAGGCCTTTCAAATTACCTACGCAGCGCATAGCAATGGGCAGGCGGTGGCCTATGTCGGCGATCGGCCACAGTGTGAACAGGTCGCCAAGGTCCTGCGTGAGATCGACTTGCGCGTCGAGCTTGAAGAAGCCTAGACGCCGGATGACGAGATTCACATGGGCCTTTCTCCCCCATAAATTCGAGGCCTTCGATGTAAGTGGCGAGAGAGAGTGCGCCCAAGCGCGACGGAGTGTGAAGCTGTTCGGATGTGGGGTGCTCCCGGCCATCGCTCATCTCTGCGGATGCACGCCATCCGTGCCTTTCCCCGTTACGCATTGTATGCTAGATTGGATCTGCATGATCGGTATTGTGTCCATGTTATGATTGGCTGCGCAAGACGCGAGTTTGCCAAAAAACCGCGATGGTGACTACGCCGTTGTGCGCAGGGCGCCGATCCGTGCGGCCAGCGTCATATGCCAGTCGTGCCACTCCGTGAAGAGGAGATGTTCATGGCGTTTCCAGGGTACGCGACCTCTGAAGGCACAGCCCGCTATGCGGCGCGTCTGCAGGGAACTGTCGCACAAGAGCATTTCCGCGAATTTCAGGGACTGAAGATCTCCTCCATTGGCCTTGGAACCTATCTTGGTGAGCATGATGTGAGCACGGATGCTCAGTATCGCGACGCCATCATACGAGCTGTCGAGCTGGGCTGCAATCTTATCGATACCGCGGTCAACTATCGCTTTCAACAAAGCGAGCGCACGATTGGGCAGGCGTTAGCCACGCTCTTCGAGCAAGGACGGGTACAACGCGATGAACTGGTCCTGGCCACCAAGGGGGGCTTCATCCCGTTTGACGGGGGTCCGCCGCGGTCGCAGCAAGAATTTTTCGGCTACGTCGAGAAGACGTTTATTCAACCGGGAATCATCAAGCCAGCCGACATCGTCGCTGGGTGTCATTGTATGACGCCAGCGTATCTCCAACATCAACTGGACACGAGCCTCCACAATCTTGGCCTGGAGTGCGTTGATATCTATTACGTGCATAACCCCGAAACCCAGCTAGAAGAAGTCCCGCGCCCGGAGTTCCTGCAGCGCATGCGTACCGCCTTTCAGGCGTTGGAGGCGAACATCGCTGCCGGTAAGCTGCGTTGGTCTGGCACGGCGACCTGGGAGGGGTATCGTCGACCACCGGACGCCACCGATTATCTGGCATTGAGAGAACTCGTCGCGGCCGCCCAGGACGTTGGGGGTGAGGGACACCATTTTCGGGCAATTCAGCTGCCTCACAATCTGGCGATGCCTGAGGCTTTGACCCAACAAAACCAACAGGTCGATGGACAGACGCTGTCGCCGCTCGAAGCCGCGCTGATGTTTGGGATCTATGCGATGTGCAGCGCTTCGATCCTGCAAAGCCGTCTGACCCGTGGGCTACCTGATGTCCTGGCGCAAGTTTTCCAACTTGACACCGATGCCCAGCGCGCCATCCAATTCGTCCGCTCCTCTCCTGGGGTCGGCTCGGCCCTGATCGGCATGAAGCAAGTCAGGCACGTGGAGGAAAATCTCGCTGTCGCCAGAGTGCCGCCAGCCTCGCTGGAGCAGTTCATGCAGTTGTTCGAACGGTCACCATAGCTGAGGAGGACTCGAGATGGCTCAAGTCAGCACCGTGGATCTGGTCAAGGAGGATCAGGAACATCTCTTCCATCCGTTGCATCACCCCGCCGATCACCAGTCCCCCAAGGTCTGGGTGAAAGGGGAGGGGATCTACCTATGGGATGCCGAGGGGCGGCAATATATCGATGGCCTGGCCTGCTTGTGGAACGTCAATGTTGGCCACGGTCGTAGAGAGTTGGCTGAAGTGGCTGCGACGCAGATGGCCGAGCTGGCGTATTGCTCGTCCTATGCTGGTGCGACCAATATCCCAGCCACGAAGCTGGCTTCGAAACTAGCGTCGTTGGCTTACCCCAGCCTCAACACCGTCTATTTCACCAGCGGTGGAGCGGAATCCAATGAGAGTGCCTTCAAGACCGCGCGCTTTTATTGGAAGGCCAATGGCAAACCGGATAAGGTCAAGGTCATCGCGCGCCAGCATGGCTACCATGGGGTGACGCTGGCGGCCATGAGCGCCACGGGGATGGCTCCATACTGGAAGATGTTCGAGCCACGGGTGCCGAATTTCGTACATGTGCAGGCGCCGTACCCCTATCGCTTTGAAGGTGTCAAGCCGGGTGAGACCATCGGTCAGGCGGCAGCCCGTCAATTAGAGGAAAAAATCCTCGAGGAAGGCCAGGACACCGTGGCCGCCTTCATCGCTGAGCCGGTGCAGGGCGCCGGCGGTGTACTCGTGCCCCCTGATGACTATTTCCCCAACATCCGCCGCGTCTGCGACAAATATCAGGTCTTATTCATCGCCGACGAGGTGATCACCGGCTTTGGCCGCACCGGAAGCTGGTTCGCCCTCAACCGTTGGGGCGTTGAGCCGGATATTATGTCGTTCGCTAAAGGGGTCACGAGCGGTTACCTGCCGTTGGGCGGCATCATGATCTCGGACACCATTCGACAGGCCGTGCTGTCGGCCAAGTACGAGGATCGCTGGATGCATGCCTATACCTATTCCGGCCATCCAACCTGCTGTGCCGTCGGTTTGAAGAACATCGAGATCATAGAGAAGGAGGGTCTGGTCAAACACGCTGGGGAGATGGGAGCGCGTCTCTTACGGGGGCTCAAGACGCTCGAAGAGTTTGCCGCCGTGGGCGATGTGCGTGGGCTGGGCCTGATGGCGGCAGTCGAGCTCGTCGGCGACCGCTCCACCAAAACGCCGACGGACCCGGCCCTGAAGATCGGCCCGCGCGTGCAGGACGAGTGCATCAAACGCGGCCTCTACACCCGCATTCGTGGCGACATTATCATGCTGTGTCCGGCGCTGGTGATTCGAGACGAAGAAGTAGATCGGATCGTCGATACCCTGCGAGAAGCCTTGCAGGCTGTCGTACCAGAGCGGGCGTAACCCGAGGGGGGTGAGATCGTAGAGGCGGGCTGCGGCGTGGTCTGCTAAGGCAGATTGAGCTGGCGCAGCCCGTCTGTTCCTGTCGTCGGGCACTCTCGTGCTGCACCTGCTCATCACCAACCCGCCGCTTCTCCTCTCTCCTGCCCGTAGTTATCTTGACGTGACGGTGCGCTGATGTAGCATGGCGTACCATATATGCAACTGATCATGAAGACGGCGCGAGGGGAACGTCCTCGGCACAGACGCCACACACACCGTAGAACTCCAGGGTATGCGAGGTGATGCGCGAGTGCGTACGGCGGATAATAGCCTGTTCGGTAGTGGCGAGGGGACAGGCATCGATATCTTCCACTCGGCCGCAAAGATTGCAGACGAAGTGATGATGATGGCTGCCAAAGGAATCCGCTAGCTCGTAGCGGGCAAATCCCTCATGAAATTGCAGGCGACGAACGATGCCTAAGTCGCAGAAAAGCTGGACGGTGCGGTAGACCGACACGCGGTTGATCGAACGGTCGCCGAGGCGACTGTGGATCTCTTCAATGCTGAGTGGTGTCTGCCCAGCTAACAGCACCTGCGCCACCGCCCGTCGCGGCTTGGTCAAGCGATAGCCAGCCTCTTTGAGCAGGGTGTATATGCGCTCCGCCGGAACGGTTACAGTCATAGCTTCCCCCTCACGTTGCAGGTGCGAAGTGTGCTCAGTATGGCAAAATTATGCTGTCGATGCAAGTCTCTTCCGATGCTTGCAGGACTTGGTGGGAGCGATTTGCGAGGTGAACTTCGGGAGGATATATACAACCGCTAAGGCCGCCGTTTAGACAGTGTCCCTAGATGGACTGATAGAGGAACTAGAGGCTTGGGCTCCTACGACCCAATATTCTCATGCGAACTATCACCGAATCACCCACCGGGAGGATCTTAAGGATGGCGCAAGAAAGATTGAAGCATTCCTGACCCCTCTGGCCATGGCAGGGACCGTGTCGCCATCGAACCAGAATCAGGCCATGAACGCCATGGTGTTCCTGCCCAAGCAGGTGCTCACCATGCCTCTGGACCAAGCAATTAACGCAGTGCGGGCGCGGCGGAAGGAACATGTGCCCGTGGTGCGGCAGCGGGAAGCAGTGGTTCACGGCATTTATCATCCGGGGTCTTTGCCGGCAGTATGATAGCATGATGCTGGTAGACAACCCAGCCAGGAGGCATCCTCGCCACCTGGCGCCCGATGTCCACGCCCTGCTCATCGGCGTTGACGACTGCCTCAGAGCAGCACGTCAGGCGAGAGAGTCTCCCGACGTGCCTTGTCATGCGTATCCTCGACATCAGGTCACAGGCGCCCCCACCCCATGAGCTGGTCATTCCGGCATGCATCAATGGATCTCGCTCGAAGAGAGAGTCGACGTCAAGACCCTTCTAGCCCGTGACGTGGAACCACCCGGACGGCTTCCCCCGCGCCATTCGGCCGAGCCGAGCACCAAGTCGGATGGGGAGGGCTTGGGGGGAGAAATGCCGTGAAGCCACGGGATTAAGCCTTCGCCTGTTGGTCAAGACTCACCCATACATTTCACGATTCGCCATCGCCTCGGCTTTATGGTTGAGTGGTCCGATGCGCGTGTAGCCTGACGACGCTGGCGTCGGTGCTGAGGGGTATCGTTGCCCAGACCATCTCGCGCCGGTATCGATGGTACAGCGTTTGCTCTGAGAGATAGGCGTGATGTGGTAGCACCGTGAGATGGCTTGAACCTGCGTGGCGGGGCCCTGGGCCTTCACGCCCCACGTGCCCCGCCGGCATGCACTCAGGGGGCGGGGTCTCATATCGGGAGGGTTTCTCTCAAGTGATCTCAATCTGAGACCGCCTCGCCGGTGCTGGAAGACATGGGGCACCAATGGACCATGAGCCGAGCGGGGCCCGAGGGCACGCTCAACCCAGAGGAGGACGGCCATGACGACGACCATTATCGGGCTGTTTAATGGGTTTTCTGAGGCGCAGCGCCTCATCCACACGTTGGTGGGGCAGGGCATCCGGAGCGAGGACATCACCATTATCGCGAATCGCGAGGAGACCTCGGTCAGCGATGTCCTCGTCGCGGCCGCATGGGGCGTGAACGTCGACGTGGGCCCGGCGAGTCGGGGTGAGCCCGCTGCGCTGACCGCACTTGGGGTCCCGGCGGACGAGGCCCAGCCGTGTGCCATGGTCCTCGACGGCGGGGGGGCCCTCGTGAGCGTCGTGGCGGCCGAGCACCAGGTGGACCAGGCGTTGGCGCTCATGGGGCAGTATACGACCGATTGCTGTTGAGTGGGAAACACTTGAAGCCGGGATTGAGGCGTGGACTTAGGACCCTGACTTTGTGGCCTGGGCGCCGCCGCAGGTCGCCGCCGAGACGTTTTTGCAAGGCTTCGGTGAGGCCGAGGCCCACTGGCGCGTGACCTGTGGGCTAGTGCTGAGCTCTGTCGTCCCCGGCTGGCGCGACGCGCCCGCGGCGTCATGAAGGCGGCGCCGCGGTCAATCCCCGCAAAAATTCTTCGGTCTTCGTCACGTGTGGGGAGATGGGCCAGTGATGGATGTGGTATGATTGGCGATAATGGGATGTGGACGCCACCCGCTGATCACGGCCCTGCGGCCACCCCCGGCGCCGACGCGGACAGCCGAGTCTCCCGAGGCCGAAGCGGAGGTGAGCCATGCGGATCAAGACCCTCTGGCGCGTGACCCGACGCGCCGCACAGGACTGGTGGGACGATAACTGCCTGCGGCTCGCGGCCTCCCTGGCGTTCTATACCGCGCTGTCGCTGGCACCGCTGGTGCTACTCCTCGTCGGCCTGGCGGGGATGGTGCTCGAGCGGCAACAGGTGGCCACGCAGCTGGCCACCGAGGTCGAAAGCCTCATGGGCCCGGCCGGCCGCGAACTCGTCACCAGCATTCTCACCACCTCGACCCCTGTCGGGGGCACGTGGGCGACCATCGTTGGCCTCATCACTCTGCTCATCGGTGCCACGGCGGTCTTCGGCGAGCTCCAGGCGACGATGAACCTCATCTGGGAGGTCCGGCAGGCCCCCACCGGCGGGGCCTGGACTGGGCTCTGGGCCCTGCTCAAGGAGCGGCTCTTCTCGCTCGCCCTCGTCTTCGCGCTGGCGTTCCTGCTCCTCGTCTCGCTCGTTATCAGCGCGGCCCTCGCGGCAGCCGCCGCGCTGTTCCAGAGCCTGGAGCAGACGCTCCTGAGTCGCCTGCTGGAGCTTGCCGTCTCGCTACTGGTCCTCACCCTTGTGTTCGCCCTGCTCTTCACGTACGTGCCGGATGCCAAGGTCCGCTGGCGCGACGTGTGGCTGGGCGGATTGGTCACGGCGGGGCTCTTCACCGTCGGCAAGACCGCGATCGGCTATTACCTCTCGGGGCATCCGTACAACGCCTACGCCGCGGAGCTCTCCTCGATCACGCGCACCACGCTCGGCAATCTCGCGCCGCGCCAGGAGCGCGTGCTCGTCGCCGGCATCGTCACATCGCTGCGCATCCAACAGAGCCGTCGCGGAAAGATGGCCTTCGTCACGCTCGACGACGGCAAGGGACGCGCGGAAATCCTCGTCTACAACGAAACGTTTGACGGCGCGCGCAACATGCTGCGCGAAGATCAGCTCGTCGCCGCGGAGGTGCGCGTCATGCAGCGAATGACCGACGACGGCGAGCTGTCGGGCATGCGCGTCGTCGGCGAAGCGATCTTCGATCTCGCGACGCTGCGCAAAAAGTTTGCAAAGGGACTCAAGCTCGCGTGCAACGGCAATGCATCCGCGCAGCGGCTGGCGGAAATCCTTGGACCGTTCCGACCCGGCGAAAAGCGCGTCACCATCGAATATCGCAATGATCGCGTCGGCGGCGATGTCGCCCACGCTGTGATGGTGAGCGTCTTCGACCAGTATTTTGGCGAACCGATGTATCAACCCTCGGCTCAACTGGCCGTGCGGGTCGCCGGAGGCTTGTTGGGCCGCAAGACCGGGCGTGG
>Ga0081455_10005608_pt1 | contig 13716 bp, 18 predicted proteins | sample TabmetS3T2R1_FD_70207 | JGI IMG/M metagenome (GOLD analysis project Ga0081455, IMG submission 70207) | Tabebuia heterophylla rhizosphere microbial communities from the University of Puerto Rico - S3T2R1 | ecosystem: Host-associated > Plants > Roots > Rhizosphere ... | reverse complement strand
AGTCTAATTATAGCAAATCCTACTATGAATCCCAGAACGGCGCCAAACGTAGGAAGCCATTTTCCTTCTTTATGAGCTTTTGGTATCATATCGTAATAGAGCATATAGAAGATGCCACCGGCTGAAATGGCTAATATATATGCGATAACTTCGCTCATTCCTTGCAAGTAAAAAAGTCCTGCTAATCCCAAGATAACAGGAATTCCTGAAATTACAGCCGCAGCAGCAAGCGCCTTCTTTGGATTATTACTAAAAGCAGTTTTGCCCGTCATCATTTCTCGATACGAAGCAATGCCTTCAGAAATATTTTGTATACCTATTAGTAAAGACAGAGCAAGATATGGACCAGAAGCGACGGCGGCACCAATAGCCAATGATTCAGGGATTGAATCAAGTCCAATTCCTAATAGAATGCCTGCGCCGCCTCCTTTTTTTCAGCTATCATATCTGCAATCGTAAAAATTATGGCTTCCCCTAAAAAGGCGATTAAGGTCGCTGCAATACCAATACTTTCCTCTGCCTCTATTACCATAGAAAAGACTGCTGCTGATATAAGAATACCAGTCATGGCCAGTTACTCCGCAGCACTTCTAGTCCTATCCTTGACGGGAACTTTGTTAAATGTGGTTTAAATAGAGCTACTTCGGTGTTACGTGTACGGCTATAGCAGGCATCCAGAAACAAAACAACAAGAAAGTGCTAATAACAACCTCCAGTTCTGTTTGCCACAATAATAATCATACAGACCTAATTACAGACTCTGAATCAGGTGAAGTATTTTGTAGTAAATGTGGTATGGTGATTAATGAAAGATCTGAAGATATTTCTAATCCCGAATTGCGTGCATTTACGCTTGAAGAAAAAGGTAGCAAATCAAGAACTGGAAAACCCACTTCTCTGGCTAAACATGATAGAGGCCTTGCTACAATAATCTCACAAACGGGTAGAGATGCAAGTGGACGGAAGTTTGACGCCGATATGTACGGTAATTTTAAGAGGATAAGATCATGGGATACTAGAACTCAATATTATAGTACCAGAGACAGAAATTTTGCTATAGCTTTTTCTCAACTTGACATACTAAAGGATAAACTTGGTCTGTCAGAAGTACTCATTGAAAGGGTAGCCTATATGTATAGAAAATCTCAAGAAAGAGGATTAACTCGTGGCAGATCTATTTCTGCAATAATAAGTGCGGCAGTCTATGTCTCATGTAGAGAAATAGGCATACCAAGAACACTCAGAGATGTAGCAGCGGCAGGTAATCTGAAGCGCAAAGATTTAGCAAGACAATGTAGGTTGATAATCTGCGAACTTGACCTTAGGGTGCCAGTGGCTGACCCCATGAAATGTATTGTCAAGATTGCAAATAAGGCTAATCTGTCGGAATCAATAACACGCCGAGCAATGAATATGATGACACAGATTACTCGAAGAGAAATATCTGCTGGTAAAAATCCAATGAGTCTTGCAGCAACAGTACTTTACATTTCATGCATCAACGCTGGTGAAAACATAACGCAATTTGATATAGCAAACGCTGCAGGAATAACAGAGGTAACTATTCGAAATAGAGTACAAGAACTCAAAAAAAATTGGAACCTAATAGGCTGTTAGTAGAGACCTATTCCCTGAGGCGTACCAGTATTCCAAAGACGTAGTAAAATGAACTATATTACATCCGAATAAGTAGAATTACTGCGTTATCTTCGAAACCTTGGCCTGGATGCTGAATGATGACTGAAAAAATACTTTTTCTTTTCATGACAACATTCGGTGACAGCGACGGATCCAATCATGACACTAGCTAGCTGATCAAGGATTCACCTTACGCCTTCAGTGCCAGTGTCAGTAGGTAGTCTTGCCTTATCAAATTCTCATACATGTAAGGAGTAACGGCTTGTATAAAGTCATGTTCTAGTGCCTCGACCTTGCTAGAACCCTGTCCTCCAAGTGCTTGGATAGCACGCATCAGGGGTCCATATTTAGTACTAAACAATTGCCAAAAATGGTTTGGGCTCAATACAGGAAAGTATACAGCACCTCGCTCGAAGTGAAGGTCCTTGACGTTGCTGCCGAGACGCTCCTGCACTATCTGTGGAATTCCCCATTGCATAGGCGAAGGAGGGCCCCCGGCAGGAGGCGGAACATGCTTTACGATAGCTGCGAAGAATCTTCCTACGTTATGTTCAGGAGGCCAAGTTGTAAATGCGATACGACCCCCTTCCTTTGCGACTCTGATGAGCTCTTTTGCAGCAACCTCCGGACGAGGAGTAAACATGTGTCCTAGACTTGAGAACACTATGTCAAATGAATTATCAGGAAAAGGAAGATCTTCAGCATCACCATGTTTCCATTCGATCCCTTCCGTTATGCCAGCAAGGGCTGCTTCTTCCTTCGCACGTTCCAAAAGTTCAGGTGTAAGGTCTATCCCAGTTACTTTCGCCCCTGCTCTGCACGCAGTGATGGCGGTAATGCCAGTACCACATGCTACGTCGAGCGCATGCTCGCCACCACTAACACCAGCGGCGCGTACTAAGTGAGCGGACATTGGAGAAAGGAAAGTTGCTATGTCATTATAAGACCCCAAGGCCCAGGTTGCCTTTGCTTTCTCCTTGAGATCTGCAATAGAGTCGCTCAAATCAAATCTTCAAAGAACTATTCTACTGGTTGTAATAAGGGTTTATGTTCCACGGACTGCCTCGCCGAGAATTGTCTCTCTAAATTTTGAACCACATCTCATAACTGTCCTAAAACGCCTAGCGCTGACCTGGCGAATCATTGGCCGGAGGGCTTGTTTGGTTTTGACTTACACCCAGTACTCCCGTTGGACAAATCTCAGCTGTAGCTTTATCGAATATAATGAGAATCCTAATATAATAATCGGAACCTAATGAGCATCCATGAGGTTCTTAGTCGAGTCGCCCCATACGGCCCATGAATGTAAACTGGTTGTGAAACTAGTCCAATCCATGGGTTATCTCAATAATTTTGATTGGGGCTGCAGAGAGGGGGTTCACACAGGATGGGTCGTGATAGAAGCGGAAAACGCGGCTCAGGCACTAGGGGTTGTACCGGCTCTGATCCGCAACAAAGCAAGGGCTGTAAAACTGTCGAAATTTGAGTCTGAGACGGTTGACAAATGGGAAATAGATGAATAAGCATTCTTTCTGGCCTCGCATATCCCGGTGCAGGGCATATTCCGCTGAGTCCCCAGAAGATTAAATTTCCTATGGCGTGTTAACCGGAAATATGATATTTAGAAGTAATAAATCGATACAACATTTTCAACTCTACCTGAATCAATGGTTGTCTTAATTCTCCGGCACCATGAGAACATGAGCAAAGATTTTAGGCTAGAAGTAGGTATTCTAGTAGTAGGCAATGAGGTATTCTATACCGTGAGCCAAAGGATAGTTCTCGAATTACTCAAAGAGCTAGGCGGAAAGGCTAAGACAAGAGAGGTTTCTAGTCTTGCAAAGATCAGGTATCCTGAATCATGCCTCCATGAGTTTGTTGGACATAAACTGGAGCGCCTAGCATCCTGGGGATATGTATATCATGACAGAACAAACAGTATGTGGTTCATTATAGATCAAGGCCAGAATAGAATTATACAGTAATCTGGGATAATCATATAATTCGCCATACCGTTACTATGGTATGGTAGCTAACATGTTTTTTTATATAACACCATACTTCTGGTGGGATATAATTCTCTCAATACTTTTATTTGCTTCTCCTGAAATTATGAAACAAATCTTTATGTTGGTATGCATCAATGCAGACGAATGACAATCGGCATTATCATTATAGGAAAATATCAGTAAGAGCGACGTTCTTGTTTGCGTTTCCGCAGTTGCCTTAGTCCAATTACCATAATCCCACACTTATCACATTTCAATTTTCTGGATGTGTAGCTAGTTGTTCGAAATCGTATTTATCGGATCGTGATAGAATCAACAAATAAGGCTATTCTAAAGATGCTTTACAGCAACTGCTTAATCCAGTTCCTTACGGTGCTTATATCTAAATCCAACTGATCGGCAATGGCATCCTCCTCCATACCCGACTCATAAAGATTTTTGAGTATCTTTTTCTTATCTTCGTCTAAGATGTTAGTAGGTGGATGTAATGTCAACTGTGATCCAACTGATTTTATATGATCCGATATTTTCTTCATTATATCTACTTCATTGATGGAGCTTTCTGCAGAAAGCGCGAGTATATACTCCATCAAAGGTATGCTAAAGAGCTTGACCTTGTCATGTGCATAGATAACATATTCTAGATTGCCTAGTTCGGGAGAAAAAATATTCCTCATAGTTACAATGAATGCAGATTGGGACAAACTTATCTCAGCATCTCTTCCCTTCAAGTGCTCCTCGAGGCCTTCTCTTTCTCCCCCTGCAAATAAATGTCCAGACTTTTCTACTAAGCCAGCAAATCTGATTTTGGGGTCAAGCGATAATATACTTTTTGAAAACTCTTCTGCTTTCATATGTTTATTCCCTCTTTCGATAACAGCTCATCTCATTTATGTCTACCACATAACATAACATAACATAACAAGTCGTTCGAATAATAATTTTGATTGCCGTGTACTTGGCTGGGGCTTGCTAGTTTTAAAGACAGAGGTAACCAGGTTAACCCTGAAGAAAATAGATCCCATGAATGATCATAGATATCTCCTGACCATCGCTTATCCAGAACGATAAAGGTTTCAAGCTTGTCATAGTCACTGATACCTATTATTAGTGCTTTCCTTCTTATTTCTTGGATAGTTGCCATTTTGCATTAGATTTTATGATTGTGTAGACGTGAATATTAGATTTAAGAGCTGGCCACTTGAGGTGAGTCACATTCAAAGCGCACTATTTCTATTTCATCAGAGCCGCAACTTCCTTTATTTCTAGCAGGGGTAGGAACGAAAGCAAAATATTCTGTTATCATTCTTGCTATTGGATCTATTAACAGATAAGAAGGACCTGATTTGTATGCAGAAAAAATAAGAGAGCGATATGCAGGAATAATGGGAAGGGGAGGCTTCGATGCTATTTTAGTCCTTTTTTGACCTAAATTACCCGATATTTTCTTACGACGTAAGGGTAAAACAAAGGAAGAGTACTACTATCCATGTTATATATGATATTTGATAATGTCTACGCAATGTAGCTATCATGAAAATAAGATCAAAGCTTTTTGTACTTCTTGTGTCTCTCATATTGACATCTTTACTTGCTGCAAGCTTTGTTTCTATAAATGTACTTTCCGCTAATATGATAAGAGAAACTAAAGCTCACTTAGAAGATGATTTAACTAATTCAATCGATAGGATCTCCGCAGATACCTATAACAGAATTTCTGATATTAGATTTCTCGGAAATTCTTTGGATGTATTTCCAAGCCAACATGGAACCGATCTGGTACAGAAATTAGAAATTCTGAAAAAATTCGCAGCTGCCCATAATAATTATTCTTCCATTTCGATTTGCAATAAAACAGGAATAAAAGTTGCAGATAACAAAGGTATTGGTATAGGTGAAAGCATGTCAAACGAACCCTTTTTCAAAGAAGCAATTCATGGAGAAATTTATAGAGGCAGTAGTTCGTCAAATTATTTGAAATCCTCAAATGAAAAGGAAAAAGAAATTATTTTGTCTGGACCATTGCATGATCAATTAGGTAATATAAATGGGATTCTGCTTTTAAGCTATCCACTAAATACCAAAATAATTGAACAAGTTAGTACTGACTCACAAAGCAATCCGAGGATTAACCTGCTATCAGATGATGGCAAAATTATATATTCTGAGTATGATAACTATGACAACAGCAGATCTCTAGCAAATGCTAGCGCCGCAGGTACCTTTGAATACTTGCCAATATATCGTCTAATAAAAAATTCTAATAATACAGTTGAAAGTGCAATATTCGAAGATACCCGATCCCCTTCTGGAAACGCATTATTTGTGGCGGCAAAGGAAAACAGTAGTGATAGCCAGTTACCTAATTCTATTCAAAATAAATGGCTCTTGGTAACTTCTTTGGATACACAAGAGGCGTTTAAGGAAGTATTGAGTCTAAGAAATATGTTTATTTTTATAACTGTAATAGTTTTAGCGATTTCAATAATTGCCCTTTTTATTGTAGTGGATAGAACCATTTCTATACCTATAACAAAGCTCAAGGATGCGACAATAGTAATAGGCAAGGGTAACTTAGACATTGTAATTACGCCCCCCTCTACTATCGATGAAATTGGAGAATTATCTTCTCAATTTGGAAAAATGAGAGCAAGTATAAAGGCGCGAACAGAAGAACTCATGAGAAAAGACGAGGAGCTTGAAACATCGAATGAACAACTGAAAGAAAAAGAGAGCATTTTGAAAAAAGCCAATGAACAGCTAAAGAATCAGGAAAAGATGCAAAAAGAGTTTATTGATATAGCTGCCCATGAGTTGAGGACGCCAGTACAACCTATCCTTGGATTAAGTGAAGTACTTCAATCTAAGGAGAAGGATGAGGAAAAACGCAGCTTGATAGAGATTATATTAAGAAATGCGAAAAGACTACAGCGACTTACACAAGATATATTAGATATTTCAAGGATTGAAAGCCAGTCACTAAAATTAAACAAAGAGAAATTTAACCTAAATGATTTGATATCAAATGTTGTGCAAGATTATAAAAATTCGATTGAAAAAGATCATAATATCACCTTGTTATATGAACCTAAGATTGACGTTAATTTTTTTGTAGAAGCAGACTGGTATAGAATAACACAAGTTATTTCTAATCTACTAAACAATGCTATTAAATTCACTAAAGAAGGAACTATATCTGTTACTCTAGAAAAGAAGAAAGAAGACAATCAACAAGAAGTTCTTGTTAGTGTAAGAGATAGTGGTACTGGCATACATAGCGATATTTCAACAAGGCTGTTTTCAAAATTTGCATCGGATGCTGAAAAAGGAACGGGGTTGGGCTTGTTTATCTCCAAAAGCATTGTAGAGGCTCATGGTGGGAGAATATGGGGAGAAAACAATATTGATGGAAAGGGAGCTAGATTCAGTTTCAACCTTCCATTACTTGACTAGCATAAATAAACAAAATAAAATAAAATAGCTGAAAAGTTGCCACAATCTTTTAATTTAATCTAACTAGTTAAGGCCGTCCACATGCAGCCAAGATAATAATAACTATAGTAGTAAACATATTTTTTATAAGATAAGATATTCTTAAGTATATCTAAAAGTACAATACACCAATACACCATTTGCTCGCTTTACCATTGAATCAAGCCTCGGCACGTAGATATCTACTCTTTTCATTGATAGGATTGTTTATAATTTCAAACATTATTTTTATTTATTTTTTAAGCCCAGAACAGAGATCGTTATTTACAAACCTACCCGAGAATATTGCGGCCGGTTTTACATTAGGCCTATGTTTGCTAATAATCTATAGACGCGAAATTGAAGGATTACATGACAGAACGCATATGTTTCTTACTTTAGGTGTTGGGTTATGGTTTGTTGCTGAAACAATTTATACCTACTATCAGTTAGGATTGAAGATTACGACTCCCTTTCCTTCTTTGGCTGATCCTTTTTATTTGGTCGGTTACGTATTCTTTGCATATTACTTCTATAGTATACTAAAATTGCTAAGGAAAACAATACAACGAGATGTCATAATTCTAGTATCTATTGCTGCCGCAGTATCAGTAACATATATACTGAATCTATCCTTTGGCATAGGATTCCTGCTAGCAGATGAGGAGGATATGTTAGGAACAATACTAAGCATTACTTATCCTATTTTGGATAGCGTATTATTTGTTCCTGCAATTCTAGTTCTTTGGAGCATAAGAAAAGGAGATTTAGCACATACCCATTGGATTCTAATATCGTTGTTTATAATATTTAATGGTATAGGAGATATTGGATTTGGATATGGTGCAGTTTTAGGAACAATAGGAAAAGAAGAATGGATATGGAATATGTTCTTTTATGCCGGATACCTTACTCTAGCATCCGCCTTATTTTGGCAAAGTAGATATCTTCATTCTACTTCCATTACTGTCCGCGATAATAATGATAATGTCAAAGAGAACATTTCTAATTATTGACTACAATTATCTCTATATTCTATTCTGCTGGAAAGAGTAGTAACTCATATAGTACCACTACTAAATCAAATAGCAACCATGGTAACAGAAGTCCAAAGATAAGCTTTCATTCTTCTAGGAGGTAGCCATCCATTGCTTCCGCTATAAAATCCTTCTGGTACAAGTAACTAAATGATACTAAAACCCCAATATTGATTGCCTGACAATATTTCGCACCTTGTATCATATTACTTATTAATTATTGGTTTGTAAGTCCGGATACAATGATTCATAGAAAATCGATTCTGAGATTCATTGTGGTACCAACAATATTGATGATCGTCGCATCTGCAACAACGCTTTCAATTGGTACTACAACTATAAAGGCCCAGGCTCAAAACGCAGCAACAACAGAGCAGATAAAGGATTATCTGACGCAGGCTATCCAAGCACTTGAGAGCGGTGACAACGCAAAGGCAATACAACAGTTAAAGCTAGCCACTGATCAAATTGACGGATCGACAGGAGTTTCAACAGTGTCAAGCAATGGTGAGAGTGATGATAAAGGAGAAGGAGCGGAAGAAGGACCAGGAGAAGATGCGGATGAGCCAGGGGATGTGGATCAGAACGATGAAGAAGACTAGAGCTTAGTGTCTACACTATATGAAGGGTAGCACTATTTCACTTCTCTATTTTTTGATCCCTTAGAGGAATCAACTGCAATCACGGCCTCACTGCTGTATGCTTTTGCTTGCCTTAGGAAACTTATCACATACTTCTATCCTCTATTATATCATAATATGCCAGTAATTTTTTGTAAGAAATGTGGAGAAACTATTTATCTCAATCCAAAGTCCCATCGGACTGTTAAATGAAACCCTGTCAAGTGTGAGAAGTGTTACACACGTCAGGCTGAACAGATACTCTATTTTCTGATGATGTGATGGCAGCTGTAGCTGCTCTAGCAAGGCGTTGTGACTTGAGATATTCTACTTCCTTTTGAGAAAAAAGTATGTTGGAAATAACTGCATAGTAATACTATTTGATTAGAGATAAAGATAGCAATGATAGCAATGTCAGTTGGTTGAGTTAACAACAAAGCAATGTATCAGGAGAAACAGAAGAGAACTTTTGAAAAGAGCATTATTTTCTGAAAACAAAAACAAAAATCTTAAAGCTGGATGCGCGCTATCTATAAGTACAAACAGTTACGAAATAAGAGATCTTTACTATAGACACGACAGACTTGCATATTGGATTAAAAGAGTAAATTCGGACTTGGAAGAACCTGACATATCAGATGTTCTAAGACTAATAGAAAATATGCAGGATAGAGAAAGAGCTATTCTTTGGATAGTTAGGTGCATTACCGCTATCCTGATAATAGGAAAACAACTAGGAAAGCCTTTCAGAAATGCTATAAAAGATGACATTGGTCACTACACAAATCACAAGATGAGAATGCAGATAACTCGGGGATACTAATCAAGCATATGAATGGAAGTACGTTACCATACGCTGGAGCTAATCTTTTAAATTGCAGTTCAAACCCACGAAAAGTATTTCAACAACATATTAAACAAATACAAAATGTACAACATGACAGTAAACAGCAAAATGCAGATCAACAAAGATCTCGACAACAAAAAAATGATAATCACCAGGAGCTTTGACGGTCCCGTATCCGATGTCTGGAGAGCCTGGACGGAAAGCGAACTGCTCGATCAGTGGTGGGCTCCGAAACCATGGAAAGCCGAAACCAAATCAATGGATTTCAGGTTAGGTGGCTACTGGCTATATGCCATGGTTGGCCCGGATAACACGAAGCATTGGGCCAGGGCAGATTATACTGCCATCAACGCTAAGAAAAGTTTTCATGCTATCGATTCCTTTTGTGATGAGAATGGAAACAAAACCACTGAGGCACCGAGCATGAAATGGAAAAATTCATTCAATGAGAAAGGTGAGGGAACTGAAGTTACTGTAGAGATCAATTTCGATAGTACGAAAGATCTGCAAACGATCATGGATATGGGCTTTGAACAAGGATTTACCGACGGATTGAACAATCTTGATGAGTTGCTGCAACGCGGAATATAATCCGATCAAAAAAGAAGAGCAATAGAATGATCTGCAGTCTACCACTGTAATGCTTGAGCCATTTTTATAGCCCTAGGTTCTTCCTCTTCTCCCTTAATCTGTTGTACAAGTTTCGCTGATAGACTAATGTCAGCAACACTTTGGTATTGCCTTTCTTCTATCTTATCTAATAGGGGCTTTGTTTTGAGTATAATATCATTTCTTAAAGATGTTGGATGGATGAATGAAGCACAGGATGGGAGTTATATGATAACTTATAGAAGAACTTCCGGGAACTAGGGCTACGGAAAGATTCTTACTGTCCCCCTTTTATACCATAAAATCCACTGGGATTTAGCTATGGCTAAAGCCGAGTACCTCGAGGACTTAGAATACCCAAAAATGCCTTCAGGTTTTCAATGTTTTGTATATGGTAAGCAATTCTCTGAAATAAAGAAAGGATACAACATTTAGAAGAAGAATCACATGATAGTATGTAGGAGACCGCTACACCTCAGGAAACAGAGGATACTAGACGACTTAAGTAAGGGAATAATAATAACCTAAAGCAAAAATATACTCAATCGAATTCTCCATTCTTACATGCCTTTATTCCTTCTTCATTTAGAGTAAAATTATAATTTTCATCAATATCGACAAGCCCTGATCCTGTCCAATTTTCCGAAATATTTAAATCAACATTTCCACTGTCCAGTCCCTTGAGCTGCGCTTTAACTTTGTCAAAAGTAAAGGTTGGGTCTTTTGTCCTACGATACTGATTACAAATTCTGTTCAATATGTAATTTCTAGCCCTAATATCTAATTCGTCGTCTGATTCTGGATTTCGTGCTCCGAATTCCAAGATAAGTAGATTTAATGAGGAGACCATTTAAAGGTAAAGTATCCGTCAGCATTCTGAGCCCGTAAAATTTCAGTAGCCCTATTATTGCAACCCGCTACATCACAGAATTTACAGAATTTATCGTCCATATATGATGTTATGTGTGAGTCCACTTAGACTTTGACTGACATGAAGCCAATCTCTCCATAATGGTATTTCATTATACTTTTGTTCCTCCATCAGGATTTACTAATATATCTCCGTTCGTCTCGTCTACTTTCACGGTATAAGAGTTGAGGTTTGTTGCCCATACTGTTGCATCTGAAACCTTTCCATTTCTAACATCGAATACTGCATAATGCCATGGACATTTAAGGTCATATCCGTTAAGCTCACCTTCGTCTAGAGGCCCACCTTCATGCGTACAGATTTCATCAATTGCATAAACTTTCCCTTCAACCATAGATAGGACAATTTGTTTTCCGTTGGCTTCGACTTTAAGCATGTCTCCTTCTTTCAATTCATCTTTATTCGCTACCTTTTGAAACTTTTCTTCAGACATACCGGTATTAATAGCCTATTGGATTTATATTATTTGAGCTGTGGACAGGCAGAAGAAGAATTTGGACATTAGATAATTTGAAATCTTTACTAAATTGTTTTATCATTTTCATAGTGCGGTTTAATTATTAACTTTTAAGTATTAGTTCCCTTAGTTCCTCGTTCCTCTCAAAAGGAATTTTACTCACTTCTATCATTTCTTCTTGGTTAGGTTCTCTCTCATTATGATTTTTAAATTCAGAAATAATCCCAGTTAAAATCATTCCATGAGTTAGACCAAATATATAATCTGATTCATTTTGAATATGAAAATCCGCTTTGTCTGTCCCATTGAGAAGGCATGAGAATGCGAAAGGAAATCGGTTAATATGCTGGTTTAATATTTCTTTCATACCATCATCTAACATAAGCCCCTTAGCCACTGGTAAATATTGTATTTAGATATAATATTATCAAGCCGCAGTAGACTCAGCGAATGACTACGGTGGTTCTTAGAACTATTAACAGAGAGCCTCGTTTGGTTGCTATTATTAATAAGAAGAAGTGACGTCTTCCTATATTCGTTTAGTATTCAGGGTTGTAATATGTGGAGGTGCAACAACAAAGCCCTCTATGAGTGCTTGGCTGTAGGGTACTGTGGGGTACTGATCTCTATCCATTACCTTGTGAAGCAAAATATATAGATATCAAAAAACTTTGATTACTATAATGCGGATTTCAACCGAAATGGCGAAAGCAATCAATGATCAAATTTCCTATGAGGCATCATCTGCAAATGCATATATTGCAATCGGATCGTGGTGTGAGAGAATCGGATACGATGGAAGCTCCGCCTTCTTCTTTGAACAAGCTGCAGAGGAAAATGGACATATGCTAAAGCTTATCCATTATCTGAATGGTGTTGGAGCAGAGGCGATAATTCCAGCAATTGAAAAACCACCAAGTAGTTTCGAATCTCTGGAATCTACTTTCCAATTTGGCCTAAAGAGCGAGCAAACTGTAACTAAGGCTATTTCTGATCTAATTGATATGGCTGAAAAAGAAAAAGATCGCTCTACATACTCATTCTTGCAGTGGTTTATAGCTGAACAAATAGAAGAGGAAACATTATTTCATACGATTCTCCAAAAGTTTGATTTACTTGGGAAAGACAAGCTGGCGATATATCAAATTGACCAATCTCTGGCTTCAGTGAGATCTCAGGTTATGAGCAAACAGACAGGTCTAAAATAACCTTTTACTAAACAGTAAGAATTCTTATACTTTATATTTTTGCAGGCCGCCGAGAAATTTGATAAACTGATTGCTCTTAAAAACTGCACTGCAGTGGATAATGATGGGAAGTTAGATAGATATTCGATTTAACCAACTAAATCATCCTTAATGTTTTTTCTTCTTGTTATGTTTATTTCATGAAACAAGGTGCACTAGTTACCATTTTGATTACCATATTTATCATAATAAATTAATTTATGTAGAGAAATTCTCTCAAGTGTTTCTGGCTCTTCAGCGGGATATCCTATACAAATAATTCCTATGGGTTTTACATGCTTAGGCAGTTTGAGTATTGTAGACACCATTTTATCCTGAAATGCGCCTACAAAACAAGCGCCAATACCTTCATTTACTGCGGTAAGTAAGATAAGCATTGAAGCAAAAGCACCATCTATTATACTATAAAATTCCTTACCACGACTACCATAACGGCCAATTGAACGTGAGGTGTTAGAACACACCACGACTAACACCGGAGCCTTTTCTACATATTTTTGATCTACAGCTACCTTTCTCAATTTTTTCTTGATTGCAGGATCCGTTACTATTATAAACTCCTGAACCTGTGTATGCCCAGCACTAGGAGCCCTGTGTGCATTTCTTATTAGTTTCCTTATTATTTCATTTGAAACTTGCTTGGAATCATATTCTCTTATCATTTTTCTTTTTCTGGTAACATCATTAAAATCCATAGAATTTTTGCATCACCGTACTACATGGAAAACAAGCAAGATAAAGTGGCATTAATTTATTGATTTATTGAGCGAGTGTCTGTCCAATCAACCATGAGCTTGCGCTCAGCAAAAAGCCACTTTCCCTCAACTTTTGCGAAAACATCATAATAACG
>Ga0081455_10005607_pt1 | contig 13718 bp, 16 predicted proteins | sample TabmetS3T2R1_FD_70207 | JGI IMG/M metagenome (GOLD analysis project Ga0081455, IMG submission 70207) | Tabebuia heterophylla rhizosphere microbial communities from the University of Puerto Rico - S3T2R1 | ecosystem: Host-associated > Plants > Roots > Rhizosphere ... | reverse complement strand
ACCAACATCGCAACCGAGGCCGTCATACGCGCTGCCCCGGACGGCTACACCCTGCTCATGGCCTCGGCGGCGAATGCCATCAACGCGACGCTCTACGACAACCTGAGTTTCAATTTCATCCGCGATACGGTGCCGATCGCGAGCATCATCGGCACGCCGCTTGTGATGGTGGTCAATCCATCATTCCCGGCCAAGACCGTGCAGGATTTCATCGCTTACGCCAAGGCGAATGCCGGCAGGATCAATATGGCGACCTCGGGCAGTGGAAGCCCGCCCCATGTCGGCGGCGAGCTGTTCCAGATGATGACCGGCCTCAAGATGGTGCAAGTCGCGTATCGCGGCGATGCCCCGGCGATCGCCGACTTGATCGGCGAACAGGTGCACGTCTATTTCGGCACGCTGCCTGCGTCGATTGAATTCGTCCGGGCTGGACGGTTGCGTGCGCTGGCGGTGACAGGCGCAGCGCGCTCGCCAGTGCTGCCCGACGTTCCGGCCATGGCCGAATTTCTGCCCGGCTACGAGGCAACCATTTGGAATGGGCTCAGCGGTCCCAAGGGCACGCCGGCCGATGTTGTTCAGAAGCTCAACGGCGCGATCAATGCTGCGCTCGCCGACCCCAAGATGATTGCGCGATTTGCCGAATTGGGTGCAAAGGTGACCCCCGGCTCGCCGCAGGACTATGCCAAGCTGGTCGCCGCCGAGACCGAAAAGTGGGGCAAGATCGTCCAACTGTCAGGCGCAAGACCGGACTGACGGCCTGGCGCACATTGAGGGGAAATAGCCATGCTTCCATCCGATCGCCTTGCGTATTCCGCGATCACGCAGCGCGCGCCGCTCAAGCTGCCTGGTGGTGCGCGCATGGTCGTATGGACCATCACCAACGTCGAAGCATGGGACGCGACGAAACCGATGCCCCGCACGGTGATCACGCCGCCGGCCGGAGGCTCGCCTATTCCGGACATTCCCAACTGGTGCTGGCATGAATACGGCAACCGGGTTGGCTTCTGGCGCTTGCTCAAGATCTACGACGAGTTCGAGATCCCGGGCGTGATGAACATCAATGGCAGCGCGCTCGCCGCCTACCCGGACATTGTGCAGGCCGCAGTCGAGCGCAAATGGGAGTTCGTCGGCCACGGCTTTACCCAACGCAACATGCAGGCCGTGCCCGACGAGCGTGACGACATCCGCAAGACCGCGGAAGCGATCGCAGCTGCAACCGGCAAACGTCCGCGTGGCTGGCTTGGCCCAGGCCTTACGGAGACCTGGGAGACGCCCGACCTGCTCGCCGAAGAGGGCTACGACTATGTCGCCGACTGGGTGCTCGACGATCAGCCGGTCTGGCTCAAGACGCGCGGCAAGCCGATCGTCAGCCTGCCCTACACGCAGGAATGCAACGACGTTGCCATGATGCTGATCCAGCACCACAAGGCATCGGAGTTCTACGACCGCGCCATTGACCAGTTTGAGCAAATTTACGCCGATGCCGAGGACTCTGCTCGCGTCATGGCGATCTCGGTCCATCCCTACATCATGGGCGCACCCCACCGGACCAGGTATTTCCGCCAGATCTTCGAAACCATGCGGAACAAGAGCGACGTGCTGTTCTGGACTGGGGAACAAATCCTTTCCTGGTACCTCAAGACCGGTCCGAAGGCGCCATAGCAAGACGCTTTTGGGCCGATTGGCAGGTTCCCGCCTGACCCGACCGTCAAAAAAGTTTTCCCGCCCTGTCGGAACGCCCATCTCCCGTTCGTCCTTGGGTCAGCTAGATTACCGCGGTCGCCCAACCGAACGGACCTTGATGGCCAAAGTCGTCTTTACGCCCAATGTCCAGCGCCATGTCGGATGCCCGACGGCGGAAGCCGCCGGTGCGACCGTGCGCGAGGTGCTTGAAGGGGTGTTCGCAGACAACCCGCAGGCGCGCGGCTATGTGCTCGACGACCAGTCGGCGTTGCGCCGTCACATGACGATCTTCGTCGACGGCCAGATGATCCGCGACCGCGCGCGCCTTGCCGACCCGGTCAAGGATTCAAGCACCATCCATGTGTTCCAGGCCCTGTCAGGAGGTTGAGGATGAGCGACAGACTTCTGGTTTCGACGCGCAAAGGCTTGTTCACGGTGATGCGTAACAGCGGACACTGGGACATCTCAGGCGTCGACTTCCTTGGCGACAACGTGACGCTGACGCTAACCGACCCGCGCGACGGCAAGAGCTATGCGGCGCTCGATCACGGCCATTTCGGTGTCAAGCTGCACCGCTCGACTGCGAATGGCTGGGAGGAGATTCCGACCCCGGCCTATCCGCCCAAGCCTGAAGGCTACGAAGAAAAGGACATGTGGGGCCGCGAGATCAATTGGACGACGTCGAAGGTCTGGGCGCTGGCACCCGGCGGTCCCGACCAGGCCGGCACCATCTGGTGCGGCACGCTGCCGGGCGGACTGTTCCGCTCCAATGATCATGGCCAGAGCTGGGAGATGATCCGCACGCTGTGGGATCATCCCCTGCGCAAGAAATGGATGGGGGGCGGCGCGGATCTGCCAGGTATCCACTCGATCTGCGTCGACCCACGCAACGCGAAGCAGGTGTCGATCGGGGTCTCGACCGGCGGCATCTGGCACACCGCCGATGGCGGCGCGAGCTGGACGCTACGCGGCGAAGGCATGCGCGCCGAGTACATGCCGCCCGAACAGGCCCACGATCCGATCTCGCAGGACGTTCACTGCCTGGCGCAGTGCCGCGCGGCGCCGCAGCGCATGTGGGTGCAGCACCACAACGGCATCTTCGTCTCCTCCGACGAGGGCAAGACCTTCACCGAGATCAAGGACGTCCAGCCATCGGTGTTCGGCTTCCCCGTGGTCGTTCATCCCAAGGAGCCCGACACGGCGTGGTTCGTGCCCGAGATCAAGGACGAGAAGCGCATCCCGCGCGAAGGCAAGCTCGCGGTCACTCGCACGCGCGACGGCGGCAAGAGCTTCGAGGTCCTGACCAAGGGGCTGCCGCAGACGCATGCCTATGATGTCGTCTACCGCCACGCGCTCGCACTCGACGAGCCAGGCGACCGGATCGCGTTCGGCTCGACCACGGGTGGGCTATGGGTGAGCGAGGACCAGGGCGACAGCTGGGCCTGTGTCACTCACACGCTGCCGCCGATCTATGCGGTGCGGTTTGCGTGAGCCGATTGCGTGCGCTCGCGCATGTTGCCATGACAGTCGAATGACGCGCGAGCACGCGCTGTGGCTTCATCCCGGCAATTTTCCGGGGCTACTTGCGGCGTTCTTCGATAGTGTGCATGGTCCGCGGCCGACCCGTTATGAACGCTGAGGACAGTCCCAGAGGATAGTTCTATGTCATTCTCGATGTCACAGGCCTCGATCCCGGCGATCGAGCTCAGCCTTAATGCGCTGTCAGGGGTTCTCGACAAGGGCGCAGCTTTTGCCGCCGCCAAGAAGATCGACTCTTCGGTGCTGCTCAATTCGCGGCTTGCTCCCGATATGTTTGCGCTGACCCGGCAGGTGCAGATCGCGACCGATCTGGCGAAGAACGGAGTAGCACGCCTTGCTGGGCTCGAGCCGCCCCGCTTCGAGGACAACGAGACGACGATCGACCAGCTCAAGGCGCGCATCACAAGGGCGGTCGCCTTCATCAAGACAGTCGACCCCAAGCAGATCGACGCGGCGGGCGATCGTGAGATCACGTTCCCGCTCGGCCCGACCAACAAAGGCCAGATGAAGGGCGCCGACTTCCTCAACCACTTTGTGCTCCCCAACTTCTATTTCCATTGCACGGCGGCCTACGCCATTCTGCGCCACCGCGGCGTGGAGTTGGGCAAGAGCGACTACTTGGGTGCTATCCCCATGAAGATGACCTAGGGCGCCAGGGCGGCAGCAATCCCCGCCCTGCGGCTGTTAATTCGCTCAACTGAACGCCCTTGATCTTCCTGAAGGAGTCAATGAGTCATGGGGACCAGGAGCGCCCCATGGCCACGGCAACCCTTGAAGACCGCGTCACCAGCCTTGAATGGCGGATGAGCCACCTTCAGGGACAGGTTCTCATTTCGACCGTTCGGCAGATTCATCTCGACCTCCTCGACTTCAAGAGTGGGGTCGAGGCAAGGTTTAACGCGTTGGAAAGTAGGTTTGATTGCCTCGAGTGCAAATTCGATCGCCTCGAAGGCAAGATCGATAGCCTCGGCGCCAGGGTTGACGGCTTGGCTAACGACGTCGACAGGATTTGCGCCCAGTTCGATCGTCTTAATGCCAAGGTCGATGCGATGCCGCGCGTCATAGCCGAAATCGTTTCGGGACTTCTCAAGAAATAGCGGGGATTTCAGCGCCCACTATTTTCCGCGCGCCTTGCGGGCGGACTTTTGGGCAGCCTTTCCGGCCACCTGTTTTTCTGCCTTTTCGGTCGCGCGGGCGCCCTTGCCCTTGGCAGCGCTGCGCTCCTTGGCGCCGGACACGGCGCTGCGCTCCTTGGCGCCGGACACACGGTCCGCCTGCTGCTGCACAACGGTCGGCTCGACCGGTTTCTGTCGCGCGCGAAGCTTGTCCAAGGCGGCCTGCCTGGCCTTAGCTGCCGCCTCCTGTCGCTCCTTGAATCCTGGTTCTCGAAAAGCGCTCATCACGATGCTCCGTTGCGCTATGGGCTGCCCTTCTTCTTGGAGCCGGCCTTCTTCTTGATCTCGGGCTTCTCCGCCGCCGCTTTTGCCTCGGCTGCCTCTTTGGCCAAACGAAGCGCGCGCAATTTTGCAGTCTTTTCGTCGACCGCCCGGGCGGCAGCTTCGTATTGAGATACGGCCTGCTTGGCCTCGTGCGCTTTCTTTAGGGTTTGGTGAAACTGGGCTTCGGCCTTGGCTTGGTATTCCTTTGAACTGGCCATTACCTCTCCTGTGCAAGGAACCCACATAGAAGCAATGCGGCCAGGACGCAAGCCGTTACACCCTTCGGACGCCCTGCGGCGCCGCTAATCGGTGCAAAGGTGCTCAATTCGGCGCAATGCCGGCGGCCTTGATCAGCTTGGCGTTGGTCTCGATCTCGGCGCGGATGAAGGTCTCGAACTCGGCCGGCTTGAGCGGCATCGGGTTGGCGCCGAGCTTCTTGAGGTTGGCTTTCATCGCGGGATCAGCGAGCGCCTTGGCGATCTCGTCATGGAGCCGGTCGAGGATCTCCTTCGGCGTGCCCGTGGGCGCGAACACACCGATCCAGAAGATGTAATCCGAGTTCGGGTACCCAGCTTCGAGCGTAGTCGGAATCGCCGGCACGGTCTCGTCACGCGCGAGGCTCGAGACCGCAAGCCCATCGAGCTCCTTGCCTTCGATCAGTTGCACGACCGACGCCAGCGGCGAGAAGTAGAAATCGATGCGGCCGCCCAGCACCTCGCGCACCGCATCAGGTGCGCCCCTGAACGGCACATGCACCGCCTCGAAACCCGCCGCGAGCCGGAAGCGCTCGGCATTGAGATGCGTTGCCGCCCCGATGCCGCCCGAGCCATAGGTGAGCGAGCCGGGCTTCTCTTTCCCCTTCGCGACCATGTCCTGCACGCTCGCGAAGCGGCCGCGCGGCGTGACCAGCACATTGGGGAATTGCCCAAGCGGCGCGATCGCCACGAACTCGTGCAGCGTATCGAAGGGAAGCTTCGCAAACGTCGTCGGCACGATGGTGTGAATCGAGGAGTTGACCAGCAGCGTGTAGCCATCGGCGGGAGCCTTCGCGGCCGCCGCCATGCCGAGCGTGCCGCCGGCGCCAGGCCGGCTGTCGAACACGAAGCTTTGGCCGATCTGCTTGCCGACCTGCTCGAACACCGGCCGCGCGATGGTGTCGAGCGAGCTCCCCGGCGGGAACGGCACCACGAGCTTGATCGGCGCCCGCGTCGGCCAGGCTTGTGCGCGAGCATCTTGGGCGTGGCTCGCGATCAGCACGACGACGGCGAAACAAGCGAGGATGCGCATGGGGCTGGTCCTGGCTGTGACAAAGAGGCATCCATAGGAAACCAGCCAGCGAGGCGCGTCAACGGCTCAAATGCCTCAGCCGCCAGCCGCTCGCGACAGCGGAGAACCCAGCTCATGCCAACCGATGCGCGGTCCTTCCCCTCGCCGCTCTGTCTGTGACCGTCATCACAGCGCCAGCCGCCGCGCCCTCCTAAACATTCCTCACGGCCCGATCCCAACCACTCGCAAGCAGGGGGATCCGGGGGCAACAGAAGGAGATACGGCGATGGGTTGGCTGGTTCTGGCGGCAAGCGCTCCGGCAATCGTGTGCGTCTTATGCGCTGCATTTCTGGTCCACCAGCAGCGCCCAGGGTGGGGATGGTTCATCGGTCTAGCGACCGGCGCCGAGTTTGTCGCACTGGTGATCATCTTTCGCGCATGGGCGTGACCGGGCGCCCATTCTTCAGACGAATAGGCGATTGAACCGACCGGGCATTCTGCCCGCCGGTCGATGGTTACCTTGCTTTGTGCTCCACTCTCAGCGGAACATTGGGCTTCCGCGGCCGCTCAACGCGCATCATGATCACTTGCGTCGAATCATTCCTCCGGCGCCCGTAAGAGATCAAAGATGCCAAACGAGGACGAACGCGAGCAGGCCTTGCACCACGCGGCAAGGCTGAGAGGCCTTTCGCTGGTTCGCACTGGCGATGCGTTCGCTCTCGCCGTGTATACCGCCGCAACGCTCGACGAGATCGCGGCCTTCCTTGCCACTGACTCGCCTCCCGCCGCCGGACATCGCCGCGTCGAGGAGCAGAGACGTGCCGACCTGCTGGCGATGCTCAAATCCGAGCGAGCGCTGATCGCCGAGCTCGAGGCGGAGAAGCAGCACGCCGACGCACCAGGCTCCGATCATGCAACGACGGAGGCTGCATTGGCAGAAATTCGTCGCAGGATCGCTGAGATCCAGCAGGCCGAGCAGCAAGAGGCTCCCGGCGTGGCCGCAACAAGACCGCATCGCTGAAGACGCAATCACTACTGACCACGGAGCATCAATGAAGGCTCGCAGAGCTTCGGCGCCGCCGCGCCGAAAAGCATGACCTGCCCACTCACGCGCCCTTGGCGCCGAGCGCATCGTGCAACGCGGCCGCGGCCTCGGCCAGCGAGGCCCGATGTGACTCATCCTCGAGCGGCAACGCCTTGGTGGTGCGGGCAAGCTCGTGCAGGATCTCGGCGAACAGCCCGTAGTGGAGATGCAGATGCACCGACTTCTTCGTGCTGAGGTCTCCTCTGCGCTCAAGCGTGAGCGAAATCCCGTTCTGGTCGAGGTGCGCCTCGAAGCGTGAGGAGCGCTCGAACGTCCCCATGTAGAGCTTGTCGGGGTACTCGATGGCAACTTCGGCCTTGTCCGGGATGGGCTTTTTCATGCGGGTCCTGTGCGGGCTGTAGCACGCCATCAATGGCCGACATTCGCCCCTCCCGTGTTGAGATAGGTCAATCACCGGGTGCCAACAAAAGATTTGAGGCCGGCGCGGCGCACGGCCGCGCCGGAGCCCCTATCGCTTCACCGCACCGCGATCGGCGCCACGGTCGAGCCGGTAGCGCCCTGCAGCTTCAAGGGCTGCATCATGAAGGCGAATTCGCTCACGCCTTTCGCGGAGAGCTCGTCGAGCTTCATGTGCTCAAGGAGATGCACGCCATGCACCACCAGCGCCATCTGATGGATCGGCCCTGAGAGCTTCGGATCGGCCGGCGGCGCGACCTCAACCGGCGTATTGTCGGAGCCAAGCAACATCGGGTCTTTGGCAATCAGCCATTCGCCCGCCTTCACCCCGATGCCGGGGTTCGATTTCATGTAGCGGGCATTGTCCTTGCCGAACAGCTTGCCCCAGCCGGTATTGATGACCACAGCGTCGCCCGCCTGCAGTGCCACGTTCTGCTTTTTGAGCGCGCCTTCGAGGTCCGCCACGGTGATCTCGTAGCTATCGCCGAGCATTTCCACGCCCTTGTAGCCGGCGACGTCGATCAGCACACCGCGCGTGATCAGCGCGCCGACCTGGTGGATGCCGAGCTTGGTGAAGCCGGTGCGGGTCATGACCTCGTCAAGCTTGAAGCAGTTGTAGAGGCTGTTGCCGTGGGTCTGGTGCGCGAAGCCGTCGAACTGTGTCCCGACCTGGCCGATCTCCGCGACCACGAGCTCCTCGTTGCTGCGGCGGTTGTTGGAGCCGAGCGCGGGGCCGGTCGGTTTGGTGAACATTTCGAAGCGTCGCGTGCGCTGGATCGGAATCGACTCGTTGAGCACATGGCCAAGCTCGATCACCTCGCCGGTCTTGATCAGCTTGACGGCGTTGAGCACGCTCTGCGGCTTCATGTGATTGGCCGAACCGCGCTCGTCGCCGGCGCCCCATTTTGACGGGCAGCGGGCGTTGTCGGGTGACGGCGACCAGCTTGGGGCCTGGGCGAAGGCAGTGGTGCTGGCGATCAGCATCGCCGCGACCATGAGACCGGTGCTCCTGAGTGTCATCGTTTCCTCCCTCACGTATCGTGTTATCTCGTGCGTCTTTCGGCGCTCGCCGAAACGCTAGCGAGGATGCACGCACAAGGTTTGGCACTCAAGTAGCAAACAACCGACGGTAATCCGTGCGGCCAAGCAGTATCGCAGCGGAATGACTTATGTCGTTTCATTGCTATGATGGGCGCAAAGGCGACAATCCGCAGTGGGAGGAAAGGGTCATGATCCGATCAATCGTAATGGGCGCGCTCGCCCTGCTTTCCATTCCGATGAGCGCATCGGCGCAGAGCTGCACGGGCAACCCCGTGGCCGTTCAGGTCCTGGGCTCAGGCGGTCCCATCGTCAATCCGGAGCGCGCGTCGGCGAGCTATCTGCTCTGGGTCGGAGACCAGGCGAAGATGCTCATCGACATGGGCGGCGGCGCGTACCTTCGGTTCGGCCAGTCGCGCGCCAAGCTCAGCGACCTTGCGCTCGCCGCGGTCAGCCATCTGCACCCCGATCACGTCTCCGACCTGCCGGCGCTGCTATGGCTCAGTCATCAGGCGCGCCGCGAGCCGCTGCCGATCGTCGGCCCTTCAGGCAATGCCACTGTGCCGGACTTCCAGACCTTCCTAGCCCGGCTGTTCGACCAGAAGGACGGCGCATTCCGGATGCTCGGCCCCGTGCTTGGCGCCCCGCAGGGACCGACCGGTGGCGGCGTTCCACTCGAGGTCAGCGTGGTCGACGTGACCAAGGCGGAAGCCTCGACAGTTTATGATCGGCAGGGATTCACCGTGACTGCGTTCGGCATCCCGCACACCACGCTTCCCACGCTGGCCTATCGTATCGAGACGCAGGGTCAGTCGGTCGTGTTCAGCTCCGATCAGAACGGCAGCAACCCGAAATTCATCGACTTCGCGCGCGGTGCCAATGTGCTGGTCATGCACATGGCCATCCCGCCCGGGCCCAGCACTCCCACGCACGCCTCGCCGGCGGACGTCGGTCGCATCGCGCAGGCAGCCGGCATTGGACGCCTGATCGTCAGCCATATCGGCCGCTTCGATCTGGACGCCGCCATCGCGGAGCTGAAGAAGTCCTATACCGGCCCCCTCACCGTGGGCGCCGACCTGCAATGCACGCCGGCACGGTAGAGGCCGGAGCTTCGAGGCGCGCGCCATCACGACTCCGCCACCCGACCCCACACCTGCGCCACCGTGTACATGGTGAACGCGACGTCCGGCTTGCGCAGATGCGCGCGGCAATCCGCGAGCGCAGCTGCAAGGTCTTGTTCCGAGAGGAGCCCCCGCCCAACGATCGTGCCCGCAAGCGATTCCACAGTCGACGGCAGGTAATCGACCATCGGGTCCCCCGCACGCACGCCGATCAGGAACGGCCGGTACTGCAGATCGCGCAGACCGGCACGATGCACCAGCATGTAGAGGCCGCGGCCGAGGTTGATATCGGCGTTGACGCTCGCAAACGCGCCGATCAGCGCCGTGCGCAGCCGATCCCAGGCCGGATGCGGCGGATGGCACACGAGCGTCGTCATGTCGGGCTCCTGCATCGCGACGACACCATTTGGCCGTGCGAGCCGCATCGCTTCCGCAAGCAGCGCCTCGGGCCGTCCGGCAGTCGAGGCGAGGAAGCGGGTATGGACCAGATCGAAGGACCGATCCGGCAGCCCGGTGCGATAGGCGTCGCCGGCCGTGAACATGACGTTGGCAGCAGCGGTCCGCCGGGCGTGCTCCAGAAACGCCTCGTCGGCATCGAGCCCGACCACACGGCCGGTGGGACCGACGCGCTCGCTCAACAGCGCCGTGATGCCGCCGGGACCGCAGCCAATGTCGAGGCAACGCCAGCCAGCGTTAACGCCGATGCGGTCGAGCATCACAGCGCAGTCAGGCGCCATGGCGGCGGCCTGGACATGCAGGCGCTCGATTTCGCCGGCGCGCCGTTCAATCGGATAGGTCATGGATGCACTGCCGAAATAGGGGTTCCCCTGGGCGCGGCCGGCTTTACGGGCCAGCCGGCGCTCCCTACAATTGCACAATAATCAGGCCGCGCCGCAATCGCGCTGCAGGAGATAGGTGACCATGCGAATTATCGATTCCCACTTCCATTGGTGGCCGCGTTCGGTGCAGGAGCGGTTGTTGAGGCGCACGACCTATCCGCGCGCCGAGGTCAACACCAAGGGTGGCTACACCTTTCTGCGGCAGGAGCATGCCGACTACATGCTCTCGAGCTGGACGGAATGGTACGACCTCGACAAGCAGCTCGAGCACATGGGCGGGCTCGGCCACCAGGTCGACGTGGTGTGCTCGATCGGGCCGTTCTCGGTGTTCTTCTCCGAGCTCCCGCCCGCGGAAGGGCGCGAGCTCGCGATCCACTGGAACGAGGAGATGGCGGGCGCGCAGAAGAAGTATCCCGGCCGGGTCTGGGCCAGCGCCGCGGTGCCGCTGATCGATACCAGGATCGCCATCGAGGTGCTCGACGACGCGGTCAACCGGCTCGGCCTGATGGGCGTCAACCTGCCGGGCAGCATCGGCAGCGACTCGCGCATCGACGCGGAGCGGCTGGAGCCGTTCTACGCCCGGGTCGAGGAGCTCGGCCTGCCTATGTTCCTGCATCCGACCGACGCAGTCTTCGTCGACATGCTCGAAGGCTATGACGGCGCGCTGCATCTGAGCCTTGGCCGGGTGGTCGAGGTGAGCGTCGCCGCGATGCGGCTCGTGCTCTCCGGCCTGATGGAGCGCCATCCCAAGCTCAAGATCGTGATGTCGCACACCGGCGGCGCGCTGCCCTACCAGTCCGGCCGCATGGACAAGAACACGCCGCGGGCGAAGCTGCCGAAGCCGACCAGCACCTATTTGAAGCGCATGTACACCGATACGGTGTCGCCGCACGCGGCCGGCATGAAGTTCGCGATCGAGTATTACGGCATCGATCATGTCATGTACGGCACCGACTATCCGTGCTGGGATCCGGCGACCGCGCTCAAGCTGATCGACGAGCTCAAGCTCTCGCAAGAGGACCAGCAGAAGCTGTTCTATTCGAACGCGCGGCGCATCCTGGGCCTGCGCGACCCGGCGCCGGCGCGACAGGACAAGCGCGAACCCGTACCGGCCTGACGCGGTCGGCTCTTACCGCGCATTGACGGCCACCTTTGCCGCGAGCCTAAACGCTTGCGGGTGCCCTGACGCGCCGTAGTCGCACTCCCCTTGCCGCTGCGGATTGAAAGGGGCAACCTAGAACCAATTCAATTCGGCAAGACCGCAGGGAGAAACGCCATGACGGACAAGGGATTCGGCCGGCGCGACTTTTTGAAAGGCGCCGTGGTCGGCGGCGCTGCCGCCGCGACCGCCGCGCCAGCAGCCATCGTGCCACAAGAGGCACAGGCACAGCAGCCCGCTCCCGCTGCGCCGCCGCCCGCCACCTATGCGTTCCTCAATCTCGAGGAAGCCGCCTTCGTCGAGGCGCTGGTCGACCACATGGTGCCGGCCGACGAATTGAGCCCCAAGGGCACCGACATCGGCATCAACATCTACATCGACCGCGCGCTCGCGGGCGCCTGGGGCAACGGCGACCGCCTTTACATGCAGGGCCCGTGGAAGCGGGGCGTACCGAGCCAGGGCTACCAGCTGCCGCTGACGCCCGCGCAGTTCTATCGCGCCGGCATCGGGGCCACGAATGCGCATTGCCGCAAGACCTACAGCAACAAGCGCTTCGACCAGCTCACCGAAGCCCAGCGCCAGGAGGTGCTGGTCGCGCTCTCCGGCGGCCGGATCAACTTCGACGGCGGGCTGCCGTCACGGGCATTCTGGGGCATGGTCTATCAGACCGTGATGGAGGGCATGTTCTCCGACCCGATCCACGGCGGCAATCGCAACAAGGCCGGCTGGAGGCTGATCGGTTTCCCGGGCGCGATCGCGGTGCATCGCGAGAACATCGAAAAATTCAAGAACAAGCCGTTCCCCAATGAACCTGTCAGCATTGCGGACATGAGCTGAGGGAGGACGACATGGCAACGAAGCTCAACGACGTCGATGTCGTGATCGTGGGTCTCGGCTGGACCGGTGGCATCCTGGCGAAGGAACTGGTGGAAGCCGGATTGAAAGTGGTGGCGCTCGAGCGCGGCGACATGCGCACGACCGAGAAGGACTACGCGGTCCCCAGCATCCGCGATGAGCTGCGCTACGTCATTCGTCACGACCTGATGCAGAACACCGCGCGCGACACGCTCACGATCCGCAACAACCCGTCGCAGGAGGCGCTGCCGATGCGCCGCCTTGGCTCGTTCCTGCCCGGCGAGGTGGTCGGCGGCTCGGGCGTGCATTGGAGCGGGCACACCTGGCGCTGGACCGACATGGAGTTCAAGGTCCGCTCCATGTACGAGCAGCGCTACGGCAGGAACTTCATCCCCGCTGACATGACGATCCAGGACTGGGGCATCACCTACGACGAGCTCGAGCCCTACTACGACAAGTTCGAATATACGGCTGCGATCTCCGGCAAGGCCGGCAACCTCAAGGGCCAGATCCAGGCTGGCGGCAATCCGTTCGAAGCGCCGCGCGCGCGCGAATATCCGCTGCCGCCGCTCACACCGATCCTGTGCAGCGAGCTGTTCGACAAGGCCGCGCGCGACCTCGGCTATCACCCGTTCCCGCGCCCGACTTCCAATGCCTCACGCGCCTATACCAATCCGGACGGGTCGAAATTCGGCGCCTGTCAGTATTGCGGCCACTGCCAGCGCTTCGGCTGCGAGGCCAACGCCAAAGGCTCCGCGCACATCACCGTGATCCCGATCGCGATGCGCAACCCGAACTTCACGCTGCGCACGCATTCGTGGGCGACCAAGGTGCTCAAGGACTCCGACGGCAAGAAGGTGACCGGGGTCGCCTACACCAACGTCCTCACCGGCGAGGAATTCGAGCAGCCCGCCGGAATCGTTCTGCTCTGCGCCTATGCCATCAACAATGTGCATCTGATGCTGCTCTCCGGCATCGGCGAGCCCTACGATCCGGTCGCGCAAAAGGGCGTTGTCGGCAAGAACTACTGCTACCAGACCGGCGTCAATGCGCGGCTGTTCTTCGAGGACAAATACTTCCATCCGTTCATGGCTGCGGGCGGCTCGAACGTCACCATCGACGATTTCAACATCAACTGGGGCTTCGACCGCGGCCCGCATGGCTTCGTCGGCGCCTACAACGTCGGCTCGGGCTTCAATACCGCGCTGCCGATCGGCTACCGCCCGGTGCCGAGCGGTACCCCGCAATGGGGCAAGGCCTGGAAAGCGGCGACCGCCA
>Ga0081455_10005606_pt1 | contig 13719 bp, 7 predicted proteins | sample TabmetS3T2R1_FD_70207 | JGI IMG/M metagenome (GOLD analysis project Ga0081455, IMG submission 70207) | Tabebuia heterophylla rhizosphere microbial communities from the University of Puerto Rico - S3T2R1 | ecosystem: Host-associated > Plants > Roots > Rhizosphere ... | reverse complement strand
GCCGCCTCCGGCGGCGGGTGCAAACTTATCCTAATACCGCCCAGAGGCGGCCGTTTCAATTGATTTTCAATTGGCGGCGTGGCGCGATCCGATCTTAAGCTAAATTACTCGCGCCGCAGCGCGACGATTGGATCGATTCGCGTGGCCTTACGGGCCGGAATGTAGCAGGCCGCAAGCGTAGTGAGAACCAGCCCTGCGCCGACAGCCAGGAGGGTTGTCGGGTCGTTCGCGCTCACGGTGAAGAGCAGCCCGGAGATCAGTCGCAATACCCCCAGACTGCCGGCCAGGCCGAAAAACAACCCGGCGGAGGAAAGGATCAGCCCTTGCCGGAGAACAAGGCGGCGAAGCTGCCTGGGCTGCGCGCCCAGCGCCATGCGGATGCCGATTTCCTGGGTTCGTTGCGTGACTGCGTAATTCATCACGCCGTACACGCCCACCAGGGTGAGCGCCATCGCAATCGCGGCGAACAGGCCTAGCAGGAACACATTGAACCGGAACGGGGCGACCGAATCGTAAATAATGTCCTCCATAGTTTTCACGTTAGACACTGGGAGCGTAGGGTTGAGTCCGGCGAAGACCTTTCGCGCCGAATCGGTAAGCGCTGTCGGGGCAGCGTTGGTCCGCAACAGAAAATTCATTGTGCGGCCGAGCCCTCCCGTGACGAAGGGCGATTGAGCGGAGGTCTGATACATCTGCATCCCAGTCTCGCCGGCGAGAGTCGTGTGTTTAACGTTGCCCACAACGCCGGCGACCGTCACCCAATCGGGTTGTTCGTTAGACAGCGGAACCCCCACGGTAATCCGTTTTCCGATCGGATCTTCTCCAGGCCACATCTTTTCCGCCAGATTCTGATTAATGACTACAGCCTGCAACGCCCGCTGATCGTCGGCCTCAGTTAAGGCCCTGCCCTTGATGAGCGGGATGCCCATCGTTTGAAAATAGCCGGGCATGATGATTCGATAGCTAGCCAGCGGGGCGTCCGCCGGACTGGGAAGCGGCCGGCCTTCGACCGAGAAGATGAATTGCGGTCCCCCGGAGGCGAGCGGCGTTTGGGAGACGCCGCCGACAGAAATTACCCCCGGCGCCGCCGACAACCGCCGGACGGCTTCCATGTAAAAGCCGATGACGCTTGCGCCGTCCTTGTATTGGGCAGGCGGCAGAGAGATTTGCATAGACAGCAGGCGTTCGCGGTTGAAACCTACGTTAACGTCCTGGAGCCGAGAGAAACTTTTGATGAGTAGTCCGGCGCCGGCAAGCAGCGTGAAGGCCAGCGCCACCTGAACGATCACCAGCAAGCCTCGAAGGCGGTTCCCGCGGCCATGCCCCCCGGCGGATTTGCCGCCCTCCTTCAAGGTTTCGTTGAGATTCGGATTCGACGCCTGCCAGGCGGGAATGAGACCGAAGAGGGCGCCTGAGAGGACAGACGCCAGGAGCGCGAAGCCGAGCACACGGCCGTCGACGCCGATCTCGGCTGCGCGCGGGATGCCCTGCGAGTTCAACCCAATCAGCGCCTGCGTAAGCCAGACCGCGACCGCCAGGCCGATCGCGCCCCCAATCAGGGAGATCAGCATGCTCTCCGTCAACATCTGGCGGATCAGCCGGCCGCGGCTGGCGCCGAGCGCAAGCCGGACGGCGATCTCTGACGAGCGAGCCGCCGAGCGCGCCAGCAACAGATTGGCCACGTTCGCGCAGGCGATCAAGAGCACAACGCCGACTGCGGCCAGCAATATCGTCAAGGCCTGTCGGATGTTCAAAATAACCAGGTCCTGATATCGAACGAGCGTCACTCCCCAGCCGGCGTTGAATTCCGGGTATTGCGAAGCTAGACGGACGGCGATGTTGGACATCTCCGCCTGCGCCTGAGTTTGCGTGACGCCCGCGGCGAGGCGGGCCACGACCTGTATGTTATGCAAGCCGCGATCGGCGTTCTGATAGGAGATGGCGAGCGGCGCCCAGAATTCGATGTTTGGGCGAGTGTCATTCGGCATAACCCCTATCACAGTTACGCTCTGGCCGTTGATCGGAATCGCCTGCCCGATGATCTGCAGGTCTCCCCCAAATCGCCGCCGCCAGAGCCCATCAGATAAGAGGATTACCGGCTGCGCGCCGGGGCGGTCTTCCTCCGCAATGAAATTCCGTCCGTGGATGGGAGCCACGCCAAGGGTGGGAAAGTAATCCCACGTCACTTTTTCCCCCTGAATCTTCTCAGGCCGCTCACTGCTCGTGAGACTCCCCGTGAAGGACTGTCGCGCGCTCATCGCCTCGAAGGACTTGCTCTGCTCTTTCCAGTCACGGTAGTTCAACGTCGAGGCCGAAATGCCTGGAGGCGGGAATTTAGTGTTCGTCTCCAAGGCGAAGACCAATCGGTCGGGATCTTTGAACGGCAGGGACTTGAGCATAACCCCGTTGACTACGCTGAACAGCGCGGTGTTCGCGCCAAGCCCCAACGCCATCGTGATAATCGCGGCTGCCGTGACCCCAGGGTTCTTGAGCAGCATCCGCAAGCCGAACCGCACATCCCGTAAGACCGTTTCCATTAGCGCCTCCGATTAGCCTCTATTGTCATTGATTGAATTGAAATTGAAACAGCGACTTCTATTTATCATCCGCCTTTCACAGCTGGCAATCGAAAGCGACCGTTGTTCAAGGACAAAACGCGCATCGACCAGACGCCTTTTTTTTCTTTCCAAAACTTTGCAAATTTTTGGCGCTACTTTGGTAAGACCTTTGACTCATGTTTCCGGAGATCAGAGAACAAATCGAGAAACTCAGAACAAGAAATTGGACGGTCCGGTTGACCGGCGCTCTGACACAGATTCCCCTTGCTTACCGAGTGGGGCAGGGTTACACTCATCTCGGTAACCAAGAGAGGACGTATGAGCAAACCGACAGACCTTGTCCAGGGCACACTGGATCTGCTTATTCTGAAGATTCTCGCGTTAGAACCGCTCAACGGCTGGGCGATCGGGCAACGCCTGAAACAAGTCTCCGGCGAAGTCCTGCAGGTAAGCGACGGATCGCTCTACCCTGCCCTGCACAAGCTGGAGCAGGAGGGTTGGATCAAGGCCGAGTGGAAGTTGAGCGAGAATAACCGCCGCGCCAAGTTCTACAGCTTGACGCGGCTCGGACGCAAGGAACTGGAAAAAGAGGCCGCCAACTGGAATCGCCTCTCCGCCGCCATCTCGCGCGTGGTCAAACTTAAGGAGGCTTGAGAGATGCGGATCAGACACTGGTTCTACACCGTGCCGCTGCGACTGCGGTCGCTTTTTCGCCGCGCCCGGGTCGAGCAGGAACTGGACGAGGAGCTCCGCTATCACCTCGACCGGCAAATTGAAGAACTCATCGCCAAAGGTCTGACGCCGACAGAGGCGCGTTACGCCGCGCTGCGCGCTCTCGGAGGCATTGAACAACGCAAGGAGGAATGCCGCGACATGCGACGCGTAAACCTGATCGAGAACACGCTACAGGATCTTCGCTACGCCGGCCGAACGCTTCGACGTAGTCCGGGCTTCACGGCGGTCTCGATCCTTTCCCTTGCGCTCGGGATTGGCGCAAACGCCGCAATCTTTCAGTTACTCAATGCAATCCGTCTGCGGAGCTTGCCGGTGGCCAACCCACAGGAGTTAGCCGAAGTGCGAGTCGCCGGAGGCAACGGAGGGTATGGCGTCCAAACCGGCGTTAACTCCGAGCTCACTTACGCGTTGTGGGAAAGAATCCGCGAGCGTCAGGAAGCGTTCTCCGGAATCTTCGCCTGGGGGAACGCAAACTTCAGTGTCGGCCAGGGCGCTGAGGCGCAAAGAGTCAGGGGCCTCTGGGTCAGCGGCGATCTCTTCCCCGCGCTTGGCGTCAAGCCAGCGCATGGCCGCTTGTTCACAGCGGCCGATGACCGTCGCGGGAGCGGGTCCGCAGCGGGAGCGGTGATCAGCTATGAGTTTTGGCAGAGCTACTTTGGAGGCGAGGATTCGGCTATAGGCAAGACATTGATTGTCCTGGGCCAACCGCTCATTGTGATCGGAGTGACGTCGCCGGAGTTTTTCGGCCTCGAAGTCGGAAAAAGCTTTGACGTCGCTCTGCCCGTCTGCACGCGCGCTGGCGCGCTGGACAGGCTCGACTTCTTTTGGCTCGTTGTCATGGGCCGTTTAAAGCCGGGGTGGACTCTGGCTCAGGCGTCCGCCCACTTGAACGCCATTAGCCCCGGCATCTTCGAGGAAACTGCGCCGCCCGGATACAACTCATCCATTACTGATATTTATCGAAACTTTCGATTGACTGCATTGCCTGCGGGACAAGGCGTGAGCCGGTTACGAACGACCTATGGGACCTCGCTTTGGTTGCTGCTGGGGATTACCGGATTGGTATTGCTGATCGCTTGCGCGAACCTCGCTAACCTCATGCTCGCTCGTGCGAATTCGCGGGAAAGGGAGATCGCCGTGCGAGTGGCGCTAGGCGCGTCGCGCGGGAGATTGATCCGGCAGACGCTTTCCGAAAGCCTGCTGCTCTCAGGCTCCGGCGCCGCGCTCGGCGCCGGTTTGGCGCAATTGATGAGCCGAGTCCTCATCTCATTTCTGAACACCGAAGGCGCCATCCTGCGACTCGATCTGAGTTCGGACTGGCGAGTCCTGGCTTTTACGGCGTCAATCGCGGTCCTTACCTGCATTGTATTCGGGATTGCGCCGGCGCTCCGCGCCTCGCAGATCGAACCCGTCTCGGCGATGAGGTCGGGTGGGCGTGGGTTGACGAACCGCGAACGATATTCATTCCAGCGCTTCTTCGTGATAGGGCAGATTGCGATCTCGCTGGCGTTGCTGGTCGGCGCCCTGCTCTTCGTGAGGAGCTTTCGAAACTTGATTACATTGGATGCGGGCTTTCGCCAGAACGGAATTCTCTTCGTTGACACCGATTTCGAGCGGCTTCGCCTCCCTCGCGAAAGGATAGTTCAATTCCAGACGGACTTGTTGGAACAGATACGGTCGCTTCCACAGGTGGAATCCGCCGCCACTTCCACATGCAAACCTTTAGCTGGCCCTTGTTGGTCGCAAGGAGTCCGTGTGCCCGGCGCACAGGGAGAACAGGAAGGCGGTTCGAGGTTCACCTATGTCAGCCCGGGATATTTCAAGACGATGGAGATTCCTGTCCTTGCCGGCCGAGACTTCAACGACTTCGATACGGCAACCTCACGCCAGGTTGTACTCGTGAACCAGACGTTTGCGCGACAGTTCTTCGCGAACAGGAACCCGATCGGAGCCCCGGTGCGGAGCGTGGCGGAACCGAACTTTCCGGAGACGCTTTATGAAGTGATCGGAGTCGTTAAGGATACGAAATATGCAAATCTGCGCGAGGATATTCCTCCGATCACTTATGTGCCCGCAGCGCAGTACCCCAGCCCTGGACCGTGGGCGAACGTCGTGATTCGTTCTTCAGCTCCGCTTAGCGAGGTGATTAACGAGGTCAGGCGCAAAGTCGGCGCCTTGAGCCCGGCCATAACGGTTCAGTTCAAGGTTTTCGAGACGCAGATTCGAGAGGGGCTCATCCGGGAACGTCTGATGGCCTGGCTGGCGGGTTTCTTTGGAATCCTCGCAGCCGTCCTGGCAATGATCGGACTGTACGGCGTCATTTCCTATATGAACCTCAGGCGCAGGAACGAGATCGGAATTCGGCTGGCCCTCGGCGCAACCCGCGCCGATATTGTGTTATTGATCCTTCGGGAAATGTCTGCGCTGCTCCTGGTTGGATTGGGGATCGGAACGGTTGTTTCGCTCGCGGCGGCTCAAGGCGCCAGCGCCCTGCTCTTCGGACTTGCGCCACACGATGTTTCTACCCTGCTTGTTTCCTCCTGCCTGTTGGCCGCAGTCGCCGGTCTCGCGAGTTTCCTGCCCGCCTTGCGCGCCTCGAGAGTCGATCCAATGGTCGCTCTGCGCCACGACTGAGAAGGATAAGAATGACCATGAACAAAGCTGTGGATCAAGTGGCAGTTTACGCTGCGAGTCCCCTTCACGATGCCGCCGTTCAGCGCCGTCGTTCCGACACCCGATACGACGGGGCGCTTCGACCTGATGGGGTTTCCGGCAGTAGAAGACAGCGTTCGAAAGATCAAGGACGTAAGGCCCGCCGCGGAGATAATCGCGGAGATGATGACGGAAGCCCGCGAGGTCCTCAGAGAAGAATTGACGGCGATGTCAGGACGCGCTTGGCCACCGTCCAGCCTTGCGAACGTGAAAGGTTAAATGGGTCTAGGTTGGGCTTGTCTGGGCTTGCTCTGACTCGTCGAAAAAGCTAAGTGAACAGGCAAAAGAAATCTGTATTTACAGGATGAGAATTTTGGAGAATCCCAAGCTCCAGACGCCATCGCTCAGAGTATCCCCAAACGACTGCCGACAGCCTTGAACGCTTCGATGGCGCGATCCAGGTCTTCACGCATGTGCGCGGCGGATATTTGAGCGCGGAGTCGGGCCTCGCCTTGCGGCACGACCGGATACCATAGTCCTTTGATATAGACGCCCTCATCGAGCAGCGCTCGACTCATCTCCTGCGCCAATGCCGCCTCGCCTAGCATGACCGGCACAATCGGGTGGCTACCTTCGAGGATCGTGAAGCCCGCGCGCACGATCTCGCGGCGGAAGTAATTAGTGTTTTCACGCAACCGAACGACTATTGAAGGGTCGTTTTCGATCAGGTCAATCGCAGCGATGGAGGCCGTGACGACCGGTGGCGGCACGGTGTTCGAGAAGGTGTAGGGGCGCGACTTTTGCCGCAAGAATTCGATCAGCTCGCGCCGGCCCGCGATGAATCCGCCCGAGGCGCCGCCCAGCGCCTTGCCGAACGTGCCGGTGATGACGTCAATCTGCCCATGGACGCCCATCTCTTCCGGCGTGCCGCGCCCCGTCTTACCTATCGCGCCCGAAGCGTGCGATTCGTCCACGAAGAGCAGCGCGCCATGCTCGCGCGCCAGTTCGAGCAGTTCCGGCAGCGGCGCCAGATGGCCTTCCATCGAAAAGACGCCGTCGGTGGCGATGACCTTGAGGCGATAGTTTTTGTCGCGGTCTTCTTCGAGCATCCGCCGCAGGTCCCGGGCGTCGCGGTTGCGGTAGAGCCGCGAGACCGTCTGTTTGGCGACGGCGCGACAGAGCCGCACGCCGTCAATGATGCTCGCGTGGTTGAACTGGTCGCTGTAAATAACATCCTGATAGTTCGCCTGCCCGAAGTCGCTCGAGTAAAGCGCGGTGAAGAACGCCTCGTTGGCGGCGAAGCAGGACGAATGCAGGATCGCCGCCTCGCAACCGACGAACCGTGCGATCCGCCGCTCCAGCTCCAGATGAATCGGCTCCGTGCCGCAGATGAAGCGGACGGAGGCCATTCCGAAGCCCCATTCATCGATGCCGCGGCGCGCGGCATCCTTCACTCGCGGGTGATTGGCCAAGCCAAGGTAATTGTTCGAGGCCAGCATCACTACGTCGCGCCCGTCGTCCCTTTTCACTCTGACGCGCCCGCCCTGCTCGCTTTCGAGCGGGACTTCGTACTTGAAAGTTTTGGATTCGACTATCTGTTCAAGCTCGTCTCGCAACGTCGAGTAAAGTTGCTCAGGATTCATCTAATTCCTCGATGGATACTCCATCCATAGCCGATAGGCTTGGATGGCGCAGGATTTCGACACCGGATGTGAGTTGAAGGGCTTGTCCCTTCGACGAACATACGGTTGATGTAACCGCGCCATCCGGCCTGACGTATAAAACTTTGCGCCTAAAGGCACTGCCTTTGGCAGAGAACAGTTTCTAGGCGCTTTAACTAGCGAATCGGGCATGAGAGCCGTAAGGCTCTGCGGAGAACAATCAGGCGTGTGGAAGATGCCCACGTGGATTCTTCCAGTCTCCGCTCCCGTTTCTGCTGGGCCGCGATCAATAGTGATCTTGAGATTCGCCATCTGATCGTCAACCGGCCCTAAGCAGTCCGTTCCCGGAAGTCTCTTCCGGGCGTGAATACGATACTTGGAACTGCAAGCTCCATCTATAACGCGCTAGCGTTTAGATGGAGTAGTTGACTTAGACCTCCAGTCTGTTTGTGGCGTCGGGCGTGAGCAGGACTTTGACGGCCTCCTGCGAGCGGACCATCTCGAAACCGCGCTCGAAGTCGTCGAGCGCCACCGGCGTGCGGGCGACGACTTTGTCCAGCTTCGCCTTCAGTCCCGACTTATCCGCCGCCAGCAGGTCGAGCATTGTATACCATGTGTCGAACATCCGACGCCCGAAGATGCCGCGCATCGTCACGCCTTTCCAGACGATGTATTTGCCCACGTCGAACGACGAGAGCGGGCGCGAGGGGATGCCGAGCAGGACGATCTGACCGCCGTTTTTGACGATTGTGCCCGCGTCGTCGTAAGCGGCCTCCGACCCGCTCATTTCCAAGACCACGTCCACGCCGCCGCCGTGCTCGTCGTTAATGCGCTCGAACATCTCACGCCTCTGGCCCGGCGCGTTCCGTTCGTTGGTGTCGAAGCAGAAGTCCGCGCCCATCTCGTGCGCGGTGGCGAATCTTTTCGTCAGGCGGCCGGCGTCAACCCCGCCGTTCGCGTTGGAAAAATCGGTGACGTAGATGCGCGTCGCGCCGAGCGCCCGCGCCACAGCCGTCGCCATCAAACCCTGCGTGCCGCAGCCCAGGATCGCCACCGTCTTGCCCGAAACCTCGCCCTCCATCACCGTATGCACGGCGTTGCCGAGGGCGTCGAGGAACGCGCCGAAGCGCGGCGGGATCATCTTCTTCCCGCCGAAGTGTTCAAGATTGATGACGTTCTCGGCGGGCACGATGACATAATCGGCGAACGTGCCGTCGAGATGAACACCTTTGACGCTGACGTGCTGGCAGACATGCTTGCGCCCGGTCATGCACTGGTGGCAGTAGCCGCAGGCGAGGTGCATCTCGCCGGTGACGTAATCGCCGATGCGCACGAAGTCTTTCGGGACGCCCGCGCCGACACCGACCACCTCGCCGCAGAACTCGTGGCCGATGGCGATGGGTTGATAGCGGGACGGTTCGCCGCCGTGATGGCGCAGCATCTCGCCCTGTATGCCGGGGCGTGACGATGAATGGTAAATGGCAAAGTCGGTCCCGCAGATGCCCGCCGCCAGCACGCGAATCTTGACCTCCGCCGGCGCCGCCTCGGGCTCAGGATGATTCTCGATGAATTGCAGGCCGTCTTCTTCCAGCCGGACTTTTTTTAACGCCTTCAATATGACCTCACATGTGATACTTAGATCGGTTTTCAGATGTATTGAAGACGGTTAGCCACAGAGGTCACAGAGAACACAGAGAAATCAATTAAATCCACTCTGTGCCCTCTGTGCGCTCTGTGGCTAACCGTCTATGTATAAACTGCTGTAGATCGGTTTTCAAACGCGCGTGCGGATCAGCGCCGCCTCACTCCTGCATGCGCACGTATTCAAATTCAAAAGGCCGGTGATTGACGCCGGTCTTGGGCGGCGCGATCCAGTTGGCGATCTTGCCCGGCTCGGTTACCGGCTTCATCAGGCTGCGGACGTATTCTCGATCCTCTAAGGCCGGCAGCCAGTCGGATGAACGGCGCTCGAATTCGGATTGTGAAATCAGCGCGCCGTGAATGTCGAAATAGTGGCCGGCGTACTCGCCGACAAAGCGATGGCGTTAGGCCCGCGAACAGCGCGTCGCGCAATGTCAGGGATCAAGATGTGTTCGTGCGCGGCATGAGCGCCGTCGCCGTCTACCCCAAGTCCGTCGAGGACCGGAACATCCGGAATCCGCGGCTTACTGTGCGGGATAATAGAACTTGAGCGGGGGCGCAATGAAGACGAGGTTTTCGATATTCTACCGCGCCGGGTTAAGTAAATAAGTTTTATGGACTGATTAGCCTAATATATTTTTCCCTGTCCATGCCGAAAACTCCATCCGACCTTTAGATGCTTGCACTTACGAGACCTATGCATCAATACTAAATACTCAGTGACTTTTCAAATCCTGATTTCTTGATCTTGCTCCTTGTTTTAGGATTTGGTTCAAGAGAAGCGATTGTTTGCGAGGCGCGTCGTGGCTGTCAACTCACTCGGGCAGGGTCAACTCATTCGAAAAATTGTCTTCAATCGACGTCCCGTCCGACCGGCAATTATCACACAGCATCTGTCGCTGCAAGCGCCACACATGCTTGAAAAAAACCAGTTCCTTACCTGGTCGAAGGATTGAAGTGAGTGGTAGACTCTTAACAATTACGTGAAACTGCCGTAACAGCCGGTAAAGACCTGAAAAAGAGTATCGAGTGAGATCGCATTCGCAAGCAAAGGAGACGCCCAATGATGTTTTCTCGTCGCGCAGGAATCACCCTCATTCTGACTGCCGTGTTGCTGTCGCTGCCGTCCGGCATTCACCGACGAACGCAGGCGACCAGCATTCAACTCCAAACGCCTGAACAGTTCCTCGGCTTCCGCGTCGGCGAGGACCGCAAGCTCGCCCGCTGGGACAAGATAGTCGAGTACATGAAACTCGTGGACGCCGCCTCCGACCGCGTCAATTTGCGCGAGCTTGGTAAAACTACGCTCAACAATCCTTTCATCGCGCTCGAAATCAGTTCATCGGACACGATCAAGAATCTGGATCGCTACAAGGAGCTTGAACGCATGCTCTACTTTCAAGGCGGGGCGCCGTCGGCGGCCGAGCGCGACGAGATTATCCGTTCAGGCAAGGCCGTGGTGTTGGTGACGTGCAACATCCATTCGACGGAGATCGGCGCGTCGCAAATGGTTTTGGAGTTGGTTCACCGGCTGGCGACCGAAGATTCGCCCACGGTCAAAAAGATTCTCGACAACGTAATCTTCCTGCTCGTACCGTCGCTCAATCCCGACGGCCAGATTATGGTCACCGACTGGTACAACAAGAACGTCGGTACCGAATACGAAGTCAGCCCGTTGCCGTGGCTCTATCACCATTACATCGGTCACGACAACAACCGCGATATGTACATGTTCACGCAGAAAGAGAGCCAGTTGACGGCGCGGCTGTTGTGGCGCGACTGGTTCCCGTCAGTCTGGCTGGACGAACACCAGATGGGCGGCGCCGGCGCGCGCATTTTTGTGATGCCGGCGACCGATCCGATCAATCCGAACGTGCATCCGCTGGTCTATCGCTGGAATGGCATCTTCGGCCAGGCGCAGGCCGCCGCGCTGGAAGCCGAAGGCAAGGATGGCATCATCTACAACTCGACCTACACCAACTTCTGGCAGGGCGCGATGGCGTGGAGCGGCTGGTGGCACAACCAGGTGGGCTTGCTGACTGAAGTCGCGAGCGCGCGCGTCGCTTCGCCAATCGAACAGCGCCGCGCGCAACCCGGCCAATCGCCGCCGGCCGCGAGTGAAGATTTTCAACAGCAGGCTCGCCGCCAGATGGAAAATCCGAATGAGCCGTTGCCGCCGCCGCGCGACACGACGCCGCGCACCGAATACCCGCGCCCGTGGCTGGGCGGACGATGGACGCTGCGCGACATCGTGGATTACGAATTGATCGCGACGATGGCTTTGCTCGAAACCGCCGCTGACCGGCGCGAACAGTTGTTGAAGCAGATTTACGAGATGAACCGCGCGACGGTAGAAAAGGGGGCGCAGGGCGATGTGGCGGCGATCCTCCTCAACGCTCAAACGCAGCACAATCCTCGCGCGGCGGATCATTTGATTGAAAAGCTGCAGTTGGCCGGCGTCGAAGTGTCGCGCGCCGAGAGCGAATTTGAAGCCGACGGCAAGAAGTATCCGCCAGGGACCTACGTCATCCCGATGAATCAGGTCTTCGCGCGATATGCGAAAGACCTGCTCGAAAAGCAGACCTACCCCGAAGTGCGCCGCTCGCCCGGTTCCCCGCCCGAACCGCCATATGACGTGACGGCATGGTCGTTGGGGATGCTGATGGGCGTTGAAACCGTCTTCGTGAAGAACCCGTTGCCGAACGGCCTGCGACTCAACAAGGCCGCCGGGAGTTCATCGGCGGTCATGAGCGCGGATGGGAAAGCTTCCTCGACTTACAACGGCGCGGATGACGCGGTGACGATCAACCGCTGGCTCAAGAGCGGAACGGCTGTCACGATTGCCGCAACGCAACGCGACGGCGCGATTTCGTCTTCAATGGCCGCGGCGGACGCCAATCTACTTGGCAAAACAAAACCCAGAGCATATTTCACCGTGCAGCGCGCGCCGCGCATCGGCCTCTATCAGCCGTGGACTTCAAACATGGACGAAGGCTGGACTCGCTGGGTGCTGGAACAATACGAATTCCCATACGCCACGATTCACAACGCCGAGATCAAAGCGGGACGTTTGCGCGAAAAGTTCGACGTGTTAATGCTCGCCGACCAACAGCCGCGCGACATCCTGGAAGGCTACGGCTTCAAATCCATCCGCCCGGAATATCGCGGCGGTATCGGTGAAGATGGTTTAGAAGCGCTGCGGATGTTCGTGCGCGAAGGGGGAACCTTGATTACGCTCGGCGCGAGTTGCGATCTGGCGATTGAGAAATTCCCCATCCCGGTGCGCAACCTCAAACGCGCCCTGACGCGCGAACAGCACTTCGCGCCAGGGACCATTGTCAACATTCAGGTGGATCAAACGCACCCGGTCGGGTTCGGCATGCCTGCGGAGACGTACGGCTTTTACAACAACAGCCCGTTCTTCGCGCTCGTCGAAGGATTTGCGTCACAGCGGGCCACTGTCGTAGCGCGTTACCCGAACACGGGCGTGCTAGCCTCGGGCTGGCTGCGCGGCGAAGAGTGGATGGCGGGGCGTGCGGCGGTCGTGTCCATCGAAATGAATCCGGGCCGCATCGTCCTGTTCGGCTTGCGTCCGCAGCACCGCGCGCAGACGCAGGCGACGTTCCCGCTGCTCTTCAATGCGCTTTACTGGGCGGCGGCTCAAAACGGTGATAAATACTGATGAAGCGTTGAGTCCAGATCGCGGTTGGCGCCGGATCTCTTGCGCCAAAAGCTCGGGAGAACCCATTTCAGAATGCCAAAATCAGCTTGAGACTTTATGAAACCTAATAGGCGTCCCAACATCAACCACCTGGCGCAGCGGATAGCGCGGCTGCGCTCAAGTCAATCACGGCAATTAACTTTTCTCTTCGCGCTTACGCTTGGCATCATAACGATTACAGGCGTGGCGCAGCAGAAGAAATCCTCGTTTGCGGATTTGACGAAACTCTTTGCCGAATGGCGATCGTTTCAGCGGCCTGATCTCAGCGACGGCGTTCCGGATTATACCGCTCGCGCGATGTCCGCTAAGCATCGAGAACTTCCTGCATTCCAACGCCGTCTCGCCGACATCGCTACCAGCGATTGGCCCATCAGGGAGCAAGTCGACTGGCACATCGTCCGGGCAGAGATGAACGGACTCGATTTCGACCACCGCACGCTCAGACCGTGGGCAAACAACCCCGGCTTCTATGTGACCGTATTCTTCGACCAGAGCGACCAACCGGCGCGGGAGGGGCCACACGCATACGGCGCAGTCGAGATCTGGAGGCATACATTCCCTTTAAGCGCCGAACGCGCCGCGGAGATGGACGCGGCTATTCGCATTATCCCAAAACTCCTTGAACAAGCGCGCAAGAATCTCGTCGGTAAGAGCAGGGACCTCTGGATTTACGGAACGAAGGATGTAAGAGAACAAAGCTCCTCATTGACTCGTTTGGCAACGATGATCGCCGACGCGCCGGTGGGACTCA
>Ga0081455_10005605_pt1 | contig 13723 bp, 13 predicted proteins | sample TabmetS3T2R1_FD_70207 | JGI IMG/M metagenome (GOLD analysis project Ga0081455, IMG submission 70207) | Tabebuia heterophylla rhizosphere microbial communities from the University of Puerto Rico - S3T2R1 | ecosystem: Host-associated > Plants > Roots > Rhizosphere ... | reverse complement strand
GGCTAGCACCGTGTCGGTCATGTGAGCGACTCGCGTTCTCTTGGGCGCGCATGACCGCTTTGGTCGGGCGAGAAGTCGAGCGAACTTTCTCCGGGGTCGCCAGATATTTGACTGGACTTGCGAGCACGGAGACGCATAAGGCCGGCCGCCAGGATGTCAGCTATCTCGTCGAGCCGTTCGGCGGCGGAGAGGTGGCGGGGATCGATGGCATTGTGCATCGGCGGGAGCTGCCAGTAGTGGCTCCCTCCTTTAGTAGCGATCGGCGAGCTAATTTTTCCCAGGAGGTCTCCGCGGGAATTTCGCAGAGATGGAAGGGCTTATATTCACAAATTCTGGGATGTTCGCGGAACTGCCAATGCTTCAATGCCGGGCGCCCGGCGAATCTACTGCAACGTCGAAGGCCAGCAGTCGATCGAACATGGCCGCCTTGCGGTAAAAATGATGCTCGCCGAACCGATCGCCTGGCATCTTTTCGCTGCGATGGTCGAGGAGTCCGAACCAGAGCAGGGGCCGAAGGATTCTGGCCTCCATCGCGTAGGGCGTCCTGTCCCACGTTCCCGAAAACATGGCAGGTTCCGGGATGGTGCAAAGCCGCGTCAATTTCTCGCTGGATTGCCAGTCATCAGCGCAAATCGACAGGGACCAAAGCACGACACCGGCGTCGCTTTGCGGCCATGAGCCGAACAATCCGCGACCGAAATACCCGAGGTCCATGTGCCAGAATGCAAGATGAAACAGGATCGCCGGCAAGCAGCCGCCTTGCCGCGCATCGCTCAGCATGGACTTACCCAAGGGAGTCGCCACCAACTTCCCGCGATGTATTCGCACGAGGTTGGCCGCCTCTGCCAGCATTCGAACGATATGCAGCGGTAGGAAGTCGGGCTCGTTAATGACCTTGTGGAGCCGAAACGCAACGGCTTGGTCATAGCACGGCCATTCGATGAGCTTGCACATCTCGGCTACAACCGCGCGTGACAGGTTGCCGGTTGCGGTCAGCGGCAGGCCACCGCGTTCGATCGCCTGCCGCAGTAGGATGAACGTGTTGCGGGCGACCGCTGAGCGCGCGATCTCGTCGGCGTTGAGATCATTGGCGATCCGGATTGCGGTTTGCACGGCCGACGGCTCCTGCCTTAGCGCTCTCAAACTGTCGAAGGTGAGCAGTGTCCAGGCTGGCTCCACCCCATCGAGCCACTTCCGAATCTGCGGGTCCCGCACAAAGTCCTCTGCCACCATGGTTCAGCCCATCATGCCGAACTGTCGTAAGGCAGGCGATTTTGGAGACAGCCACTCGGCCAGCTTCGACCACCGGCGCCGGCCCGAGACGTTGCGGACCGCGATGGCGATGGCCTTCTTCTGTCCGACCAGCACCACCAGCCGCTTGCCCCGAGTGACGCCCGTATAAAGGAGGTTCCGCTGCAGCATGGCGTAATGCTGCGTCATGATCGGAATAACCACCGCCGGATACTCCGAGCCCTGGCTCTTATGAATGGTCGCCGCGTACGCGGGCACCAGCATGTCGAGCTCGCCAAACCCGTAGGTGACGGCTCGGCCATCAAAGTTGACGACGAGCTCGCCCTCGGAGGGATCGACATCATCGATGTGGCCAACGTCACCATTATAGACGTCCTTGTCATAATCATTCTCGATCTGCATGACCTTATCGCCGGGTGCGAAGGTCCACCCGAAGCGGTCGACCTTGCGATCCCCCGCGGGATTGAGCGCGGCCTGCAGTTCGATGTTCAAGGAGCGTGCACCAACCCCGCCTCGGTTCATCGGACACAGCACCTGGACGTCCCGGATGGGGTCGAGGCCGAAGCGCTTGGGAATCCGGGTCTTAACCAACTCGATGATGCGAGGCACGGCGGTTTCGGGATCGTCCGCCTGCACGAAATAGAAGTCGCTGTCCGCGTCGGGCGGCCTAAGGTCGGGGATCGAGCCCTGGTTGATGCGATGGGCGCTGATGATGATGCGGCTCTGTGCTGCCTGTCGGAACACCTCGGTAAGGCGCACCACTGGCACCGCGCCGGATGCGATGAGATCCGCCAGCACCTGGCCCGGGCCAACCGAAGGCAGCTGGTCGATGTCGCCTACGATCAAGAGGGCGGCCTTGTCGGGCACCGCTTTCAAGAGTGCCTGCATCAGCATGACGTCGACCATGGAGGCCTCGTCAACCACCAGCAGGTCACAATCGAGCGGATTGTCGTCGCCGCGCTTGAAGCCGCCACCCCTAGGGTCAACCTCCAGGAGCCGGTGGATGGTCTTGGCATCGAACCCGGTCGCCTCGCTCATGCGCTTGGCGGCGCGGCCGGTGGGGGCACAGAGTAAAAGCCTCACCCCCTTGGCTGCCAGAATGCGCAGGATCGCCTTGACGATGGTGGTCTTGCCAACACCGGGACCGCCGGTCATGACCAGAACCTTGGACATGAGCGCGAGCCGGATCGCCGCTACCTGGCTTTCCGCAAGGATAATCCCGATGCGCTTCTCAACCCACGGCAACGCCTTGTCGGGGTCGATCCACGGCCAGGGGAGCGTGCCATTCACGAGCCGGATCAGCCGCTCGGCGATGGCTCGTTCCGCGCGATGCAGGCTCGCCAGAAACACGCAAGGTACTTCGCCCATCCGATCGGCAATGACGGTGCCTTCCGTCAATTCGAGGTCGAGTGCGGTGCGGACCAGTTCACCCGAGACCTCGAGCAGCTTCTCGGCCAGCGGCACCAGCTCATCGGTCGGCAGTCCGCAGTGACCTTCGTCCATCGCCTCGGTCAGTGCATAGGAGATGCCCGCGCGAACCCGGACCATCGCGGTCTTTTCAATGCCAAGCCTCATGGCGATCGCATCTGCGGTTTTGAATCCGATGCCGCGAATGTCGCGGGCCAGCCGATAAGGATTTTCGGTCATGACCTGGATGGCGTCGGCACCATAGGTCTTGAATATCCGCACCGCCCGGGCGGTACCGACCCCATGACTGTGCAGGAAGATCATGATTTCCCGCACCGCCTTCTGCTCTGCCCAAGCGGTAAGAATGCTGGCGGCGCGCACTGGCCCGATGCCGTCGACCTCGCGCAGCCGGTCCGGCGCGGTCTCGATGATGTCGAATACCTTCTCGCCGAACGCCCGGACGAGCTTTTTGGCGTACACCGGTCCCACGCCCCGGATCATGCCGGACGAGAGGTACTTTTCGATGCCGTCGGCCGAGGTCGGGGGCGATGTGCGCAAGAAGCGCGCTTTGAACTGCTGACCATGGGTACGGTCGTTGACCCAATCGCCCGTTGCCGTAACCCACTCTCCGGCCGCGATCGTTGCGGCGTGCCCAACCACGGTCACGACCTCGCGATGACCGCGCACCTTGGCGCGCAGAACGCAAAAGCCGTTCTCGGCATTGTGGTAGGTGACGCGCTCGACCAGGCCCGCCAGAACTTCCTGGGTTGATGTGTCCGGCTGCGGCTTCATGTTGGTCAGGTCATCGATCGCGGTTCCGCGCGCGCCAATCCTACCCGCATGTCACCGCGCGCGCTCGTATGCTTGGTCGATCAATCGCACGACCCGCGCGCAGTCGTGGACGCTGATCGGTGGCGCCGCGCCCCGCCGCCAGTGATCGAGCGCATCACGCACTGCGGTGAAATACGGCGCGGTGACGGTGGCACCCGGGAGGGTCTCGTCGCCCTCGGCGGTGGCGAGCTTCATGATCCCGTCCTTCATTGTGAGAATGGCGTCGCGGCCGGCGATCTTCCACTCACCATCAGTGCCGTCACGAGGAAAGCCATTGCCGACCTCGATGGTACCAAGAATGCCGCTCGCGGAGCGGAGCATCACCGAAGCGTAGTCCTCGACCGGACGTTCATGCGCGCGCCGGCTCAGTTGGGCGCCAGTTACCTGCGCCTCCTCCCCGGTCAGATAGATGAACATGTCTAGCCCGTGCGGACCCAGATTCCGGAGGCAGCCGCCGCCGGCCTCAGCGGGATCGAGCATCCAGGCGCAATCCCAGGCTTGGTAGCGTGCCGGACCCGGTCGGTTAATCCGAACGTAGATGTGCGATAGCGGGCCAAAGCGCCCCGCGGCGAGCAGCTCACGCGCGCGCTTGGCGAACGGTGTGTAGCGCTGGGCCAGCGGGACGGCGGCGAACGCATCCAGCCGGGCCGCTTTGGCGGCCAACGCATCCACCTCGGCCGCGCTAATCCCCATTGGTTTCTCCATGAGGAAGGGAAAGCCCTCGTCGAGCAGGTCGTTCGCGATGCCCGCCATCTGCCGGTGTCGCCCGAGTGCCATGACGAAATCGGGGCGGCTCGTGGCTAGCATCTTTCGGTAGTCGGTGAACGTGGGCGGGCTCCCCACCTCGGCCGCACGTCTCGCGACAAGAGCGGCGTCAGAGTCTTGGATGGCGACCAAGTCCACGTCCGGCATGGCGACAAGGTGGCGGAGGTAGGCGGCGTCGTAGAGCGAATGCCAGTGGCTCACCTCGATGGCGGCGACGCGAATGGTCATGGGCGTCCTCTTCGTGGTTGCGCGTTCTGTCCGGCAGTGCGCATCATCTTGACCTCGATGTCCGCGCGTCGTGACGGCCCGCCGGTAGCTTCACTGAATGGTGACGTGGGACATTGAGAATCGCAAACACCGACGCTCTTCCGCGAGTTCGTTCACAGTCGCTTCGCGGCCCAGATGACACGGCCGACGATATTCACTTCCTCCGCATCGCGCTCATAGGTCTGATACTCGGGATTGAGAGACTTGATAATCACCTTGGGCGGTTCCGAGTGCGGCAGGTGCTCGACCCTCTTGGCGACAACACCCATGCCGTCCCAGATCACGAAAATCCCGGGCGGCACCGGCACGCGCTGGCTGGTGTCGACCACGATGCGATCGCCACTCGACAACAGCGGCTCCATCGAATCGCCGTCGATTGTGACGATGTGCAAATCCTCCGCACGCGCGCGGAATTCGTGACGGACAACGGCATCCGGAAAGAGCCAGGTTTCCTTCGCCTCTTCGAGCCCTTCGTTGAACGCTCCAGGTCCCGCCGAAGCGCGGACGTTGATTTCGGTGACCGGCGAGAAGCCAGCGGCCGACCGCCGCTGGCGCTTGCGAGGATCCACCTGTTCATCACGAACTTGGGCGTCAGAGGCGGCCGGCTTACGTGTCGGCGCCCCGGGATGGCGCAGATCGCGATCATTAACCCCGAGATGTTTGGCGAGTGATTCGCGCACATCCTCAGGCAGGACCTTTGGCGTGCCACGATAAATGAATTGATGCACGTAGGCGGCATTCTTGCCTGCGGCGAGTGAGGCCTTCTTGAGGTCGGTGCCGGTGCGCTCGATCAGTTCGAGGACCCGCTGGCGGATCGGATCGAGGTCCATGGGTGTAACTCCTTGATCTAGTGATATTGGAAATTTCCAATTTCTTTTCCATTGACGATGTAGCTGCATATCGCTCTTATGCCTCCTATGGCAAGAACATTTAGCGAACATTTTATCGCTCGGGTCGAAGAATTCCTCCGCGACTCCGCCTTCAAGCCCACCGAATTCGGCCGACAAGCAGTTGGGGATGCAGCGTTTATTCTGAATCTGCGCCGTGGCCGTTCGCCCACACTGGCGACCGCGGACAAATTCTGGCGTTCATCGAGCAATTGGAAGCCCAGGGCGGCCGGGCGGCTTCAAATAGGAAGAAAAAGTGACTGATTCCAATCGGATGTCCTCTTCTGGAGGAGGGGCCTATGACCGCCTCGGACGCCCGCGCTTGCACGCAATTGGAACGGCCGATCAATCAGCGTGCATTGCGCGCCATGATGGGGACGGCCGCCTACCATGCGCGCCGGGTCGCGCACACCATGGGGCTCGGCGAGTTTGACCGCGAGGACGTCGAGCAGGACATCCTGCTCGCGCTCTTGGAGCGCCGTCGGTTTTTCGATCCCTCCCGCGGCACATGGTCATCCTTCGCCAACCGGATTGCACGACAAACGGCCAAGGCCGCGGCCGACGAGATTGGCGCTGAACGCCGCGTCCGCGGCGACTCGCTTGATGAGCCAATCGCTGATGGGCGAGAGGCGACCACGGTTCGGGCTGTTGTGGAGAAACAACTCTCTTTAGGCACCGATCCGGAACAGCAGTTACGACTCCCTCTCGCGCTTACTCGGTTCTTAGCGGATTTGCCCAGCGAATTGGCCATGGTTGCCACTCTGGCCTTGCGGCACGACGATCTTGCTGGAGCGCAACGGCAATCCGGACTTTCAACCAGCGAGTTCTACCGGCGCCTGCGCGAGATCCGGTACCGGCTGCTCACGGCCGGACTGGTCGAGCGCAGGCGCCTGCTCGACCCATGACCTCCTGGGAAAATCCAACGGCTCGAACGCTACATAATATGCAGACGAGGCGGCAGGCATTGAGGACCTCCTGGGAAAATCGGTGCGCTTGATCGCTACCTGATGAATAGGAACTGATCGGTCCAGGGGCCGTCAGCAAATCAGAAGTTCCATCCCGGTCGAAGGCGTGCCTTCGACCGCACGAGAAAGGTTTGTCCATGTCGCAGTCTGCACGAGCCGTCGCGATCGCGATCGAAAAGCACGCCATCCCATTCGACGAGAACGGCTTCGTGGATTGGCTGATCGATGCCAGCCCCGGAGACAAGGTCGTCTATTACCGAGGGCACCTCGGGCATGACCGAATGCCGAGTGCGAAGGTGCTCGAACGGAAGCCACGCGCAGACCTTCATGCGGTCGCAACCCGTGTGATGGTCACCGCCGCGCAGGGTCTCGTTCTTCCCGTCCAGAAGCGAGTCGGCTCCGAGGAGTGGCTTTACATCGCGGTGAAAGCCCAACCGGGGCGACTTTGCACTGCACGCCGGACGAACCTTCCGATGGCGATTCCCCTCGATCCTAATCCAGCCGACGCAGCAACCATCCCGCTCGCGGCTTGAGGAGTCCAGTATGTCAAAGCTTGCGATCCTGACCGAGCATATCCGCGATCTCGAGGTCGAGGCGGTTGCGGCGCTTACGGCCCCGGAACTCGCCTGCATCATGGATGACCTCGCCGAGCAGAAGGCGAGCCTGGCTCTGATCGACGACAAGGTGCGAACCGCCCTCGATCGCAAATACGGAGCGCGTGCCCGTCAGCGCCGCGCCGAGGAGAGCAAAGATACCGGCGTGGTCCGGTTCGAGGACAACGGCTTCATCGTTGTTGCCGATGTGCCCAAACGCGTGAAGTGGGACCAAGCCAAGCTCAAGCACGCGATCGAGATCATCCGCACCGGCTGGGGCGACGATCCGGCCGAATACGTCAAGGTCAAACTCGAAGTATCGGAAAGTGCGTTTGCGAATTGGCCGCGACCAGTGCGCGAGCTGTTCATCCCGGCACGCACGGTAGAGACCGGCCGCCCCGTCTATCGCATCGAGACGCCGATGGAGAACCGATAATGGCCATTTCGCTTGCCTCTATCAAACCGGCGACCTCGTTCTCGCCGCCCCGGATTCTGACCTACGGTGTGGCCGGGGTCGGGAAGACAACGTTCGCGACCAGTGCGCCGGCCGTCGTCGTTGTGCCGACCGAAGATGGCCTCGGCAACATGAAGGTGCCGCACTTCCCGCTGGCCAAGAGTTTCGATGCAGTGATGGAGGCGCTCGCCGCGCTCTATACCGAGACACACGACTACAAGACCGTGGTGGTCGATAGCATCGATTGGCTCGAGCCCTTGGTGTGGCAGCGCGCCTGCAAGGACAACGGCTGGGGTTCGATCGAGGAGCCGGGCTACGGCAAGGGCTATGTGGCGGCGCTCGATCTGTGGCGGCAGTATCTCGAGGGGCTCAACGCGTTGCGCGACCAGCGCGGCATGACGGTGATCCAGCTCGCCCACACTGATATCAAGCGCTTCGACAGCCCCGAGCACGAACCCTACGACCGCTACGTCATCAAGCTGCACAGCCGCGCCGCGGCGCTGCTGCAGGAGCACTCCGACGTCGTGCTGTTTGCCAACTACCGCATCAGCACAGTGAAGTCCGACATCGGGTTCAACAAAAAGATAACCCGCGCGCTCGGAAGCGGCGAGCGGGTGCTCTACACCGCCGAGCGTCCCGCCTTCCTCGCCAAGAACCGCTACGGCCTGCCCGACATGCTGCCCCTCGACTGGCAGGCCTTCGCCGCGGCCATGCCGCAACCGTAATCACAACAGAACAGGAGCCCTCGCCATGGCCAATCTCGGAACCACCTTCGACGCCACCGGCATCGAACCAGCCAAGCCCCTCGATGTACTGCCGCCTGGCAAATACCCCGCTCAGATCGTCAACAGCGAGATGCGCGTCACCAAGGACGGCATGGGCCAGTACCTGTGGCTCGAACTCGATGTCCTGGACGGCCCCTGCCGCGGCCGCAAGCTGTTCGACCGGCTCAATCTGGTCAATGCCAATCCGCAGACCGTGGAAATCGCCCAACGCACGCTCTCGGCGATCTGCCACGCTACCGGACGGCTGCAGGTGCAGGACAGCGAGCAGCTGCATCTGATCCCGTTCATCGCCGACGTTCAGGTCCAGCCGCCCAAGAACGGCTACGGCGAAAGCAACAAGATCCGCTACCTGCCAGTCGACCGTGGCGCCAAGGCACCGGCGCCTCCCGTGCGCCCGGGGCCCACGGCACCGGCCCAACCAGCCGCGCCAGCCGCGGGTTTCGGCTCGGCGCCCTGGAAACGTCAGGCATGAGGTCAACCCACAGCGCATCGCCGCCGGCAGATCGCCAAACATGAACGGCGGCGGTGTCCTGCGAAGGTGATCGAGGAGATACCCATTGGACAGCGATATCATCCGGCCTGCCGCAGCGGTCGGCCAGCCGGACCTGCCAGCCACCCGCGGCGCGATCCGTGCTCGCATGACCGAGATCGACGATGCCATTGCGTCGATCCGCACCCAGATCGCGGCCGCCGATCTGCAACGGCAGTCAAGCCGCAAACCGCTCGACCCGCGCTGGTTTCACCGCGCCAAGACCGCGCTACGTCATCTGCAGCGCGAACGGGCCGAGCTCTCCGCTAAACTGTCCGCGCTGCCCAAGCCCAAGGATGGCTTGAAGGACTGCGTGATCGCCGTCCTGCGCGAGCGCCATGACGAGACCAGTTGGGCGCGCATCATGGACGAGGCGCACCGCCGCCTAAACCGGGAGGCGCCATGATGGCCGCTCTCCCGCCCCCACCAACACCGACGCTGTCGGCGATCTATGCCGCATACGAAGCCAGCCGCGACGATGGGTTTCGTGAGCATCTCGGTGCGTCCCTGATCGGCAAATCCTGCGAGCGGGCACTCTGGTACGATTTTCGCTGGATCACGCCGGCGCGGTTTCCTGGCCGCATTCTGCGCCTGTTCGAGAGCGGTCAGTTGGAAGAGGCGCGGCTCGTTCGGAATCTGCGCGCAACCGGGGCGACCGTGCTCGACCTCGATCCGCAGACGGGCCGGCAGTGGCAGGTCGCGGCGCACGGCGGTCATTTTGGCGGCGCGCTCGATGCCGTCGCGATCGGCCTCAAGGAAGCGCCCAAGACCTGGCACGTGGTCGAGTTCAAGACCCATTCGGCCAAGAGCTTCCGTGACCTTGTGGCAAAGGGCGTGGTCGCGGCCAAGCCGCAGCATGCCGCGCAGATGCAGATCTACATGCATCTCACTGGCATCACGCGGGCTCTGTATGTGGCGGTGTGCAAGGACACCGACGAACTGCACATTGAGCGCCTGCGCGCGGACCGCGAGGTAGCCGCACGGCTAATCGAAAAAGCCCGCCGGATTATCGAAGCCAAGCGCCCGCCGGTGCGAATCTCTGACGATCCCTCCTGGTGGGAATGCCGTCTCTGCAACCACCGTCCCGTCTGCCATGAGGATGCCGCAGCTGCCATCACCTGCCGATCCTGCCTGCACGCAACGCCGATTGAGGGTGGCTGGCACTGCGCGCGTTTCGACAGGCCGCTCGACCGCGCCGCTCAGCTTCGCGCCTGCCCAAAACATCTGTTCGTGCCCGATCTCGTCCCGGGTGAGGTGGTCGATGCCGGCGACGACCATGTTGTCTACCGCATGGCCGATGGCACGAGCTGGATCAATGACGGCCGGGAGGCGACGTCATGTTGAGCTTGCGATCCTATCAGCAAGCCGCCATCACAGCGATCTACAACTATTTTGCCGACAAATCCGGGCACCCTATCGTCGTGATCCCGACGGCTGGGGGCAAGTCGATCGTTCTTGCGGCCTTTGTCCAGGGTGTGCTGCGACAATGGCCCGATCAGCGCATCCTGATCGTCACTCATGTGCGCGAGCTGATCGCGCAGAACCACGCCGAGATGATGGCACTCTGGCCCGAAGCGCCGGCCGGCATCTATTCGGCGGGACTGCGCAAGCGTGAGATCGGCGCGCAGGTGCTGTTCGCCGGTATCCAGTCCATCCACCGCCGCGCCTATGATGTGCAGCAATGTGATCTGGTGCTGATCGACGAGGCGCATCTTATTCCGCGCGCCTCCGACACCATGTACCGGCGATTCCTCGACACGCTGGCCCGGATCAACCCGTATCTCAAGGTGATCGGATTTACGGCCACCCCCTACCGGCTCGACAGCGGCATGCTGCATCAGGGCGAGGAACGGCTGTTTACTGACATCGCCTATGAGGTGTCTATCCGCGACCTGATCGAACGGGGCTATCTCTGCCCGCTGATCAGCAAGGCGACCAATATCGAGCTCGACGTCAGCGGTGTCGGCAGCCGTGGCGGCGAGTTCATTGCAGGCCAGCTGCAGGCCGCGGTCGATCGCGATCCAATCACCAGGGCCGCCATCGACGAGGTGGTGGCCTATGGCGAGGACCGGCGCTCCTGGTTGCTGTTCTGCTCCGGCGTCGAGCACGCGATCCATGTCGCGGAGGCGGTTCGCGCGGGCGGCGTCTCCTGCGAGACCATCTTCGGCCACACGCCTACGGCGGAGCGTGACCGTATCATCGGTGCGTTCAAGCGCGGCAACGTGCGGGCGCTTGCCTCCATGGGCGTGCTCACCACTGGGTTCAACGCCCCGGCGGTCGATCTGATCGCCATGCTACGCCCGACCAAGTCCGCCGGTCTCTACGTGCAGATGGCCGGCCGCGGCACCCGCCTCGCCCCCGGCAAGCAGAACTGCCTGGTGCTCGATTTTGCCGGCAATGTCGCCCGGCATGGTCCAATCGATGCGGTCACACCCAAGCGGCCGAGCGAGGCTGAAGGCGCTCCACCAACCAAGACTTGCCCCGAGTGCGACAGCATTCTGCCGGCTGCGGTGCGCCAATGCCCGGACTGCGGGCACCTGTTTCCGCCGCCGGAGACCAAGGTCGCCGCCACCGCCACGACGCTGGCTATCCTCTCGACCATGCGGCCGCAGTGGGTCCCGGTGTCGGGCGTCTCCTTCAGCCGGCACGAGAAGCCTGGCAAGCCGCCATCGTTGCGGGTCGACTACCGCTGTGGGCTGGTCTGTCACAGCGAGTGGGTCTGCTTCGAGCACACGGGCTACGCTCGCCAGAAGGCGGTGGCGTGGTGGCGGGCACGCAGCAATGTGCCGGTCCCCAGCACGATCGCGGCGGCGCTGGCGGCGAGCGACACCTTATCCGCGCCTACCACCATCGCGGTGCGTCCCAGCGGCCGCTTCACCGAAATCATCAATTACAGGTTCGAGCGATGCGACACCCCGGCCTCTGCGCCGTCTGCCATCGCCAAGCACGAGGCTTCGGCTGGTTCAACGCCAACTTGTCCGTCGACAATCCCGGACGCGACACAAGCTACCGCGAGCTCTGCTCACGCATCTGCCAGGACCTCTGTCACCGGAGGCGCGGCATGATCGATCCAACTCCGAACGAACGCGCCGCAATGGTGCACGGCGGCGCCATGGGTGGCGAGTATCTCGACAGCCTCGGCAAAACCGATCTCACGCAGCTGAGCTTCGAAGAGTGGCAAACGCTGATCGAGGTGATTGTCACCGGCTATTGCGACCACCTGCGCGATCTCGCCGGGAGAGATCGCGGGCGCCTTGACGGCATGAGCAGGGGAGTGCCGTCCTGATGAGCACCCCCAGCTTCATGGACCGGTTCGGCGCGCGCCTTGTCGCCAACGGCTATCCGATCATACCGATCCAGCCCGGCAGTAAGAAGCCTGGCCGTTATCGCAGTGGCGACTGGCGCGATTATCCCGATTGGACCCGGCACGCCGCGCGCGCCACCACCGAGCTCGAGCTGGCGCAGTGGCGCGCCTGGCCCGATGCTGGGATCGGCATTGTCGGTGGTGCCGTCGCCGCGGTCGACATCGATATCGCAGACGATGGCGGCCTTGCGCATCTCATCGAACGGCTGGCGCGCGAGCGGCTCGGCGATACCCCGGCATTGCGTATTGGCCGTCCTCCCAAGCGCCTGCTGGTGTACCGCAGCACGGCGCCGTTCAAAGGTATCAAGCGGCATCCGCTGGAGGTGCTTTGCCTCGGCCAGCAGTTCGTCGCCTATGCGATCCATCCCGCAACCGGCCGGCCTTACGACTGGCCGGAAGAGAGCCTTGCCGATCTCGATCTGCAAAGCCTGCCAGCGATTGATGAAGCGCAGGCTCGGGCATTCCTTGATGAGGCGATCGCGCTGCTGCCGGAAGAGCTCAAGCCCGCGACTCTTCCATGCGGTGAAGGCCGTTCAGGTCATGGGGCACAGTCGAAGCAGTGCGCTCGGCGCTCGCATTCATTCCGAACGCCGATCTCGACTACGACAGCTGGGTGCGCATCGGCCTGGCGATCAAGGGTGCCATCGCCGAGGCCGGCGCGGAGCTGTTCGCAGCCTGGTCGGCGCAGTCGGCCAAAAACGATCCCGCCATCACTGCCAAGACCTGGGCAGGCCTCAAACCCAGGAGCATCGGTGCCGGCACGCTTTATCACCACGCCATCGAGCGCGGCTGGAAGCCCGATCCGATGCTGGTGCTCGATGGCTCGGCACCGCGCGATGCCGTGCATCCGGCGGCCGGGTTGTTGTCGAAGCTACGGACGGAGCCCGAAGCACGCGCAACAATCGCCGTGCCGCCGTTCCCAAGCCTCGATCGGCTTGATGGTGTGCTCAAGCTCATGGTCGACTATATCCTGGCGAGCGCCATCCGCCCGCAGCCCTGCCTTGCAGTCGGCGCCGCGTTGGCGATGCTCGGCGCCCTGATGGGCCGGCGCGTGCGAACCGAGAGCAACCTTCGCTCCAACCTCTACGTGCTCGGCATTGCCGAGAGTGGCGGCGGTAAAGACCACTCCCGCAAGGCTATCAAGGAGGCGCTGTTTTCCGCAGGTCTCACTGTGCATCTCGGCGGCGAGCGGCTTGCATCGGGCGCTGGCCTCATCACGGCGCTGGTGCGCCAGCCGGCCACGCTGTTCCAGATCGACGAGTTCGGCCGGTTCATGGCCAATGTCGTCGACAAGCGCCGCGCGCCCAAGCATCTGTCCGAAATCTGGGACCTGCTCACCGAACTCGCGACCAGCGCGGGCACGACTTTCTTCGGCGCCGAATACGCTGACCAGAAGGAGCACCCGCGGCAGGATATCATCGAGCCCTGCGCCTGTGTGCATGGCGTCAGCGCACCGGGACCATTCTGGGCTGCCGTGAAAAGCGCTTTGCTGCAGGATGGCAGCCTGGCGCGCTTCCTGGTATTCCGCAGCTCGGAAGACATTCCTGATCGCAATCGAGCGCCCGCGTCGATTTCGCGAGTCCCGGAGGACCTGATCGTAGCCCTGCAGCAGGTGGCTGCCGTTA
>Ga0081455_10005604_pt1 | contig 13726 bp, 9 predicted proteins | sample TabmetS3T2R1_FD_70207 | JGI IMG/M metagenome (GOLD analysis project Ga0081455, IMG submission 70207) | Tabebuia heterophylla rhizosphere microbial communities from the University of Puerto Rico - S3T2R1 | ecosystem: Host-associated > Plants > Roots > Rhizosphere ... | reverse complement strand
GCCCGAGCTACCAAACGCTGACCCCCACGGGTCGGGTCGAGGCGATGGAGAAGCGGCTCGACGCCACGCTTGGCGCAGTGAAGACCGTGGGACCCGCGCTCGTGAAATTCTACAATTCGTTGAACGATGAACAGAAGGAGCGCTTTAATTCGCTGCGTTCTGCCTCCCGTCCAGCCGGGTGAAGAACCATCGTTCACCGTGTTGTGTACGGGCTGACGCAGGATGCTCGCCCTATTCGAGAGCAGCCCACGCGTTTCGATCTAGTCATCAATCTCAAGACAGCCAGACGGCTCGGCCTCGAAGTGCCGCCGACGCTGCTGGCTCGCGCCGACGAGGTGATCGAGTAGGCACCTTCTACACACTCACGCAATTGGCACATTTGAGCCGCCCATCGATGTCTGTGATACGGCCGCTTTCGGGGGCAAAGCGGGCGGACTTGCGGTCGACGCCAAATCGACACGAATGACCCAATTGCGACACTGCACAGATGCTTCTGATCGTCACACTATGACTGGAAGGCTCCCCATTGAGCCGCCGATCTAATCGGCTACGATCTTCGCTACCAGTGTCGAATATGTGACCAGAGCGACCGGATGGGGTTCTTGATGCACACTCGCGCCATGAGGAGACGGCTCAGCGTCATCGCGCACATGATCTGTTTTTGCGTTGGTGCCGCGCAAGCGCAGCCTTATCCATCGAGGCCCATCACCATTGTGGTGGCGCTGCCGGCCGGCGGCGCGGTCGATGCGCTCGCGCGCATCATTGCCGAACCGATGCGGTCGATGCTCGGCCAACCGATCATCATCGAGAATATGGGCGGCGCGGGCGGCACGCTGGCGGTCGGCCGTGTGGTGCGCTCGGCACCGGATGGCTACACGCTCGGACTCGGCACTGTCGGTCAATATGTGATTTCGGGCGCGGTCTACACGTTGCCTTTCGACATGCTCGCCGATTTGACTCCGGTCGCGCCGCTGCCCAGCGTGCCGTATTGGATGACCGCGCGCAAAACCCTGCCGGCGAACAACCTCAAGGAGCTGGCGGAATGGCTCAAGCACAACAACGCCTCGGCATCGACCGTCGGCACCGCGAGCCTTGCCCGCTTCTGCGGCATGGCATTCCAGAAGGCGAGTGGCACGGACTTCCAGTTCGTACCCTATCGTGGCGGCGCGCCGGCGTTGCAGGACCTGGTCGCCGGCAACATCGACTTGAACTGTGATTTTGCGTCCAATTCACTAGCGCAATATCGCAACGGCAACATCAAGGTCTTTGCCGTGATGGCGGACACACGCTGGGCGCCGGCACCCGAGGTGCCGACCACCGACGAGGCAGGATTCCCTGGCATCTATATCAGCACCTGGCTCGGTCTTTGGGCGCCTAAGAACACGCCGGTTGATATCGTCGCCAAGGTGAACGCTGCTGCACTCGCCGCAATGGCCGACCCGGACGCCCACAAGCGCATCGCCGACCTCGGCATGCAGGTGCCTCCTGCTGAGCGGTCGACGCCGGCCGCTTTCGCTGCCTTCCACAGGGCCGAGGTCGAGAAGTGGTATCCGATCGTCAAGGCGGCCGGCATCAAGGCCGAGTAAGTTGATTCGCCGAGCCTTCTGACTTGACTTCCGAAATTGGCACAACGCGACCAACAGATACGTCCGTTGTGACATCCGCTTTTGAGGCAAGAGCAGACTAGATATGCTCGGTTCGAGTTCTTCGCATTTTGACCCAGACCAGACCCAGACGGGGCTGGCGGGGTTGTGACCGCGAGCAGACGGCCCGAGAACGGCCCCAATTGCAGCCTCTGCTCCCAAAGCATCCATTAGACCGGGTGGGGAGCGGCATTTGCGGGGGGATGCCGTCGCTGAGTTCGCACACGCACGCGGGCGCATCGCCGCGCTCGCCGCAGCCGTTGCGCTGTCGCCTGCGCCAGAGACCGGGGGCTCGGCGCGCGCGCAGACAGGCGACGATACCGGGGGAGGCTCGATCAATATCGGCGCCCGCGCCGGGCTTGCCGGCGACGCTCCGGTCCGAACCGCGCCGCGACAGGACGGTGGGGCCGGCCCCTTCGAGCTCAGCGCCCGCGCCGGATTTGCATCCGACTACATCTACCGCGGCGTCACGCTCTCCGATCGCAGACCGGCGGTCGGCGCCGGCCTCGAAGCAGCGCTCGGCCTGCTCTATGCCGGCGCCACCGTCACCAGCGTCAAGCTGCCGACCCAGCCGGCCGCCGAGATCACCATGAACGCCGGCGTCCGGCCGAGCCTGGGCAACATCGATTTCGATTTCGGCTGGACCTATTTTCTCTATCCCGGCGAGACGGTGCCGCCCGGCGTCCTCGCCGGCATCGAGTACTGGGAAGCCGGCGCCCGCGCCGACACCCGGATCGGCGAGGCGCTGCGCCTCGCCGGCGGTTTCGCTTACTCGCCGAACGTCTCGAATACGGGCGCGTGGAGCAAGTACGCGGCGTTCGGCCTGGGCGTCGACCTGCCGCGCAACGCACTGCCGCAGAACGTCACCGCGTCGCTGACGGGCGGCACCGGCTATTACTGGTTCGGCAATCAGTCGGCCGCACTGGGTGGCTTCCCGCTGCCCGCCTATCTCAACTGGAGCGCGGGCGTGACCTTCACCCGCGCGATGTTCAATCTCGACCTGCGCTACTTCGACACCAACCTGTCGAAAGAGAACTGCTTCGTTTTCACCGGCGATCCCGGCGCCACGCCCGGCGGAATCATCGACCCGGTGAGAAATCCCGAGGGTCTCATGTCACGCTGGTGCAGCGCCACGTTCGTCGCGAAGTTCTGGTTCGCATTGCAGTAGCCGGTTGGTCAAAGTGGCAGCGACGGGTATGTCGGTGGCACTTCTCGGACCTCGCAAGATGTCCGATTTGAGTCCGTAAGTCGGACCAAAGCGCATTTGATCAGGCCGCGCTGATCTAGCGTGTTGGAGTGCACTGCCAACATGCCTGACATGTCGGGCGAGGAGCGCGCGCGTCATCGTCAGCCGCAGACCCTTCAACATCCCATAGCCTGGCAGCTCAATCCGAAAGAGCATAAGGCACGATGGCCAAAATGTTCGCAGCGGGGTGGTGCATGCATCGGGTATTACTCTGTGCCGCCCAGAAGTCATCCACGCTGCTTGTCAGTGAGGCGCCCACGGCATCAGATCGGCCCACAAGATGAGCCCTGCCCGAAACCAATGACCACCACGCCAGGAGGATCGCGACGGTGAGAATTACCCGTTGCTGTCAACCTGCGGCCGGCGCATGTTCTGGGGGTGCCAATATCGGAGCGGAGCAACCAACCGGCTCACTACCGAGAGAGCGAGAAATGGCTGCGATTTCAACGCTCGTGTTCGATTCCGGTCGCTCTCGGTGCCCAAGTGATCTTTCGAAAAGTCCACAGGTTCAGCTTTCGAAAAATGCCGAGATTTCAGACGATTACAAATTCCGTACTAAAACCGCGAAGTGCACAGCTTTAGAGAAAAGGGCCCGGAGAGAGCGAATTTCGGATCTCAGCGCGAGTCTCACGGTGCAGAGGTTTGCCAACTAGTCCATGCAGATGACGTGGATGCTGATTGTCCAGTCGAGATGCCCGCTAAGCTCGTAACCCGGTACCGTGTCGGCAATCGTCGGCACTTCGGCCGGCGAGCACCGGCTCCGCCGGCGACGCTGGCGCAACGGCCAACCTTAAACTAACATTCACCTGGACCACTCAGCGGGGGCTGATCAGGGGGCGGCGTTGCGTCACGCTTGATATCCGCCGAAACGGCGCTTGGTCTAAACGGCGCTTGGTCTAGAGTATGCGAGGAGAAGTTCTGACATCAATTTTTGCCACCGGATTCGCCGTTTTTTGTTTGCTGACGTTTGCCGCCTGGAGGCGGTATCTTTGGGTGGCTGAGAAGGCGCCGCGCGGGCAGACGGATACCTCTCAATACAGCTTGACTGACGTCTTTGATGACCGGCAATTCGTGAACGTGCCGCATCAGAAGGGAATCCGCTGGCTCAGCGAGGTATTCAGCCGCTCCGCTGAGAAGTTTCCGCATCTCACGGCCTTGCAGATTCAGCACACCGGAGAGTCGCTGACCTTCGCTGAGCTCGACGCACGGGCGGAAAACGTGGCCGCGGCCCTTTCTCCCTATCTCACGGGACCCGATCAGGTCGTGGCCGTGGCCATGTCGCAGGACAACTGGCAAATCGTGGCCTCGCATCTCGGAATCCTTAAGGCTGGCGGTACCGTGCTTTTTCTCGATACCACGTTGCCCGAAGCCCTCGTCACCCACATGCTGAATGACGCACAGCCGGTAGTCATTCTCACGCGCGGACAAGACAAATTTCGCGACTTGCCGACGCTAGATGTCATGACGTTGCCGGAGAGGATGCCGCGAAGAAGACCGCCAACCTGGCTGGACGACCCCACGCAGCGCCTTGCGACCATCTTTTACACGAGCGGAACGACTGGGATGCCCAAGGGCGTGGAGTGCCCGCACGCGGGCTATGTCAACCTCGCCCTGAGCTACGCCGATTACTTCGATCTCATGCCCGGCATGGATGCGACCTCGCTCACTTCGTCGCTGGGTTACGACGGCAGCATTTCCGAGATGTACAGCGCGTGGGTGTCTGGCTGCGCCGTGGTCATGCTGACCAAAGATCAAATTCGGTCCGGCCCGGACCTCGTCCGCGTCCTCTGCGAAGCTGAAGTCACGGTACTGTTCTGTCCGCCCGTCCTGCTCACCACCCTCACAGTTGCCCCCGAAGTGGACCTCCCCTATCCGATTTGCCGCTACGTCGTGCCGGCTGGCGAAGCCTTTCCAGGCGCGCTCGTGGAGCCCTGGACCCGGGGCAGACGACAGATCATCAACACCTACGGTCCCACGGAGGCGAGTACCGACACCAGCCGCCAGAGTTTGCGGCCGGGGGAGCCCATCACCATCGGGTCGCCGTTCGCCAACGTCACCTACGTCATCCTCGCGGTTGATGAACTGCGCCCATTACCTCACGGAGAGGTTGGAGAGCTCTGTATCGGAGGGGTGCACGTCGCGCGCGGGTACCGCAACTTGCCGGAGCTCACGGCCGAAAAGTTCATCGCGCATCCTCAGTTCGGCCGCCTCTACCGCACCGGCGATAAATGCAAAATCGACATTCAAACTCAGCGCGTACACTTCCTCGGCCGCCTCGACGCGCAACTCAAAGTGCGGGGGCATCGCGTTGAAGTGCAGGCCGTTGAGGGCATTCTCCAGACGCAGTTCAGCGAGATCGACGCCGCTGTTGTAGACTACCAGAACGAGGCGCTTGTCGCCTTCGTCGCGGCGCCTTCGGTCTGCGAAGGAGAGATCTCGGTGGTCGCTCAAGCGCCCGCGGCGTGGGCTGCCCAGGTGACGGCGGCCCTTGCCAAACAACTTCCAGAGCCGTCGGTCCCGACAAGGATCTTACTTGTAGAAAAATTCGTCATGAACCCGGTCTCGGGCAAGATCGACCGGAAGTCGTTGCCAAACCTATTTCATCTGCCGAGAAGCGCCGAGCCGAAAGCGGAGGACGCCCGGAGGGAGACACTGGTCAGCGCGCGGGACAGAGGGGAAGGAGAAGTCAAGCCGCCTGATGCCGACGCGAGTCTGGACCCTGAGAATGAGGAAGTATTGGCGATCTGCAGGGCCGTGTTCGAGACGCAATTGGGATTGGATGATGGGTTCGTTGAGGCCGGTGGACATTCGATCCTCATCGCCCGCTTGGCGCAGCAGCTACAGGCTTCGGGATGGGAGGTGAGTGTCCGGGCGCTGCTCAGTGACTGCAACACTGCACGAAAAGTCGCGAGCCGCCCGCGCGCGCGCTTTCAGGCGTCCAAGCCCGCGACGGCCCTCGTGAACTCCGCCGAGAGCGGCACCTTGCGTGACGAGACCGCCGCAGAAGTGCTCCCCGTCGGGTACTTCACCGCCCTGCAAGTCCTCTTCGCAATATTTTTGTATTCACCGGGCTTAGTGGTCGTTCTGGCCGCCCTGGACATCGCCGACGTCGGAACCTTTTTCACGACCGCCAGCCTGTGGGAGTTTATCATCGTCGGCCTCTTCCTGTACCTGCTCGGCCTGGTCACGCCCTTCGCCGGCCTGCTCTGGGTCATGACGATAAAGTTCGTCATGGGCGGTGACTTCTACAAGAACAATGTGAGCCCGGGCGTGTATCCCAAGTGGAGCAGAATGCATCTGCGGATCTGGTGTATCGGACGGCTGGAGAACATGGTGCTTCTCACGCTGCGTGTGCTGTACCGCAGCGCTGCGCTCATGGCATTCGTGTTGCGGCAGCTTGGCGCCAGCGTGGGCGACAACCTTCAGTGCGCGCACGATGCTCACCTGTCCGGGCCGCTGGATTTGATCTCCATCGACGACAATGTCGCCATCCAGAGCGGAGCGTACATTCAAGCCACGAATTGGTCGGGACAGTCCTTGCATGTCGGCCCTGTTCACCTCGCAAGCGGCTGCAAGATCGGAATGCGAGCCGGCATCGCCAACAATGTGACTGTTGGCCGGGGGAGTTGGATCACTCCGTTCACCCCCATTCTCGCCAGCGTGGGTTCTCACGAGATGTGGGAAGGAGCTCCCGCGCGCCTTAGCGGTCGCTGCACGGAGCTCAGGCGCACAGCGAGATATTGCCAGTACGCGTCTCCGATTTGGTTGCTGGAAGCGCTCAACATCGCAATGCAGATCTTCATATCCTTTTGGCTCATTGTGGTCCCCACCGCTGCGATCTTGTGGTTCGCAAGCGGCCTGATACCCGCCGCGGACGCTGAGCTTTCCGGTGACTACTTCAGAGTGACGCCACTCTGGGAGATACTCTGGCACGTGAGCCTCTACGCGTTCATCACCACCGGGCTCACCCTCGCCGTGACCGCTCTGCTGGAATGCCTCTTCATCCGTTGCACGGCTGCTTCGCCTGGCCTCTACCCTTCGCGCGGGTTCAGGGCAGCTCTCCTCATGTACAGAAAATATCTAATGGACCGCATCCAGAGACAGTGGACCTGGACTATCACTGGGCAGTACCTGCGAGCGCTCGCCGGCATGCGCTTCCCGCGCGTAGGTGCGTCGGAGTGCGACCTCATGTTCAATCTCGTCCCGGAGCTTGCCAGTGCTGACTCCCAAGTTTTCTGGTCCAATGGCTGTTTCACAAACATGCTCGACTATGGCGCCGAGCATATCAAGCTACGTCAGCTCGACATGCCCCGGAATTTCTTCAGCGGCAACAACTGCGTGGCAGAATACGGTCATTTCCCGTCCAACTTCCTCGTCGGCGTTTCCACTGCAGCCAGTGATATACAATTCCGACGACAGATGCGGTCGCGGCTAGGCGAGCCCATCACGGTGGCGGGAAACCCGGCGGTGAAATTTGCGAGCGCCTCGTTTGAGGCGGCGAATAAAACCCAACAGCGGCCAGATTTTCCCCTCTTCTTCACCCGCATCTTCCTCTTTGATTTCTTCACGATCAGTATTCTACCGATCACCGAAGGGCTGATCTTCGCAATCCTGTACATTTGTTTGTTGCGAGTCGGCGTACACCCGTTGGCCACTGGGGCCATTGCTTTGTTGTTCGCAGAAGTCAGCCTGGTTCTGATCTGCGTCGCGATCAAGAAGTCCCTGGTCGGCAGCAAATGGGGTGCCGATGATTCGGCGCCGTTCTGGTCCTGGCGGCACTTCGCCTACTTCTTCGTACAGGACTGCTTTTTTGTCTGGTGCAGAGGCGCTCTCTGGTTCTGCGCCGGGACTATCCTGTCGAGTTCCATTCTGCGATGGATGGGATGTCAGATTGGGAACCGAACAATCCTGGTGCAACCGATGCAGTGCTCCGACTGGAACGCGGTGACCTTTGGCAACGACTGTGTTGTTGATGGCGTTCTGCAGTTTCACAGCTTCGAGAACATGGTGCTGAAGGTGAAGAGAACGCGAGTCCAGGACGGCTGCACCGTCTGCTTTGGTGCCACGGTGATGGGCGGCGCGGTCATCGAGCGGGACACAACGCTCTTGCCGTTGTCACTGGTCCTCAAGGAGATGCATCTGCCGACGGCCATCTACGAGGGAAGCCCCGTGGAGCCTGCAAGTGTCTCAAGATAGCGCGGGAATGCACGACGCCACCCGTTCGAGAACCCCGCCTCGCCCGGTTGACAACACCGACTGGCTGAAGACCGTCGCAATCATCTGCGTGTCGGCTGGTCATTTCGGCTTTTTCTTCATGGAAGACGAGCGGTGGTGGAGCGCTTTCGGACGCTTTGCAGCTCCGCCGTTTTTCTTCCTTGTGGGCTACGCGCAGAACCGGACTGTCCCGCTTCACTGGATATGGATCGGCGTCATTCTGACTCTGCTCGAAAGCTCGAACGCCGACTGGACCTGGGTGGCACCGAACATTCTTTTGAGTCTCGCACTCATCCGCCTTGCACGTCCCTATGTGCAGATGCTTGTGCAACGTCACGGCTGGGTTGCCTTCGTCCTCCTCGTCTCCACATTTCTTGCGGTGCTGCCGGTAGCGGCGAAGATTGTCGACTACGGCGCGGAGGGGTGGCTGTGGGCGCTGTTCGGCTTATGCCAGCGCCAATATGTCGACGGCATATCCGCCGTCGGCAGCGGCGGCGAAACTCAACGCTCGACAGCATCCGCGTTGGCTGCGACCGAGACCGCCGGCCTGATGCGGCTTCTGGCCTGCATGGTCGCTGCGGTCGTCTTCGTCTGGCAGGAACAAAAGGAGTTCTCGTTTCCAGCAATTCATTTAGCTGTCGTTATTTTTGGCCTCGGCGTTCTGTCCGTCAGCCTGTGTCTATTCAAGCGTGGCGAGAGCCGCATCCAACCTCCAGAGAAAATAGCTAGCACGCTTCGCTTCATCGGTCGGTACACTCTGGAAATATACGCTATCCAGCTTGCCGGCTCCGAGCTCATTGTAAAGTTGGTGCCCGATCTCTCCCCCTGAGCCGAAACCTGAGCAAACGATTACACACTCATCTGGCGGCGGAGCGCAAAGCGTTTCAGTGGGTGAGTGTGATTGCGCCTTGCGCTCGCTTGCGAAGCGAACATAGCACGCCGATATGCCGCATCCGCTCGCCCTGCTGCGCGCGCCACGCAAGCGGCCACGCAGCCGCGTCGCCGACCATGAGATGAAATTTCGCCGCCTCATGTACCCCTTAAGTCGAGGAGCTAAACGTAGAACCCCGTCGGGAGGCCAACACTAATTATATATCACAGGAAAAATTGCTCGTCGAAAGTTCGAAAGGGTCTTGGCTGTTCTCTAATTCCGGCCGTGGGGTCAAGCTCTCCGTCAACATCCTCGCCGGGTGCAGGGTTCTCTCCGCGGTAGGGGCGTGCCCTCCGCATGTGGAGAGTGCCGGATCAGCGTCAGCTGCAAGAACATCCGTCTCAGCTCAGATGAACGGGAGTCGGAAATTCGGGTGGTCCGACGTAACCTACAGGTCTGGCCACGATCTGCAGGTCTCAGCAAGCCTCCAGGACCGTACCCTCAAATCGTGGCGCCGGGAGATAGATCGGCTCGGGATACCGCGCAGCCGCACCAGCAGCTCCCAGGCCAGCACGAACAGCACGATGGTCAGCGCCGGCAGCGCGGCCTCGACGGTCCGTGCGGTCCAGTCTCCCTTCAGGGCCATCCGGGTCACGCCTCCGCCGCCAAGGCTTGCTGCGTCATCGCCTTCAACACCTCTTCGCGGATCAGGTGGAAGACTTGGTCGAACAGCGTTCCGAATTCCTTTGAATTGATCATCTCGAGCGAGCGCGGCCGCGGCAGCGCGACCTCGATCATTTCCTTGATACGGCCCGGGCGCGCCGTCATCACCACCACCTCGTCGCCGAGCAGGATCGCCTCCTCGATCGCATGGGTGACGAACAGCACGGTCTTGTGGGTGGCGTCGAAGATGCGCAGCAACTCCTCCTGCATCACGATCTTGGTCTGGGCGTCGAGCGCGGCGAACGGCTCGTCCATCAGCAGGATCGAGCGTTCCATGATCAGGGCGCGGGCGAGCGCGACGCGCTGGCGCATGCCGCCGGACAGCTGGCCGGGCAAATGATTTTCGAATCCACGCAGTCCGACCGAGGCGATCAGCGCACGGGCGCGTTCGAAGCGTTGCGTGCGCGGCATCCCACGCATCTCGAGGCCGAACGCGATGTTGTCAAGTACGCTGCGCCAGGGAAACAGGTTGAGGCTTTGCCAGACCATCACCGAATCGGCGCCGAGTGGCCGCGAAATCTCCGGCCGTGCCGGATCCTGGATGCGCACAGTGCCGCCGGTCGCCGGCTCGAGGCCGCCGACGATTTGGATCAGCGTGCTCTTGCCGCAGCCGCTGGGCCCGAGGATGCAGGAGAAGCGCCGAGAGCGGAATCGGTGGCTGAAGCGATCGAGCGCGACCACGCCCTGTGGGCCGCCGAAAATCTGCGTCACCTCTTCGGCCACTACTTCCATTCCGCTCCCACCGCTAGGCTTCTCCATGCACGATTTGAGCCAGCTCCGACGCGATCGGCGAAGGCGAGGTAATATATCTGGAATTGCGCCAGAGGCGCGACGGCAGGTGGTCACATCCGCCAGGCCAGGCCGAGGCGGCCGCTGAGCCCCGAGTGATCGAGCACGACCTTGCCGATGCGCTCCGCCTCGGTGATGACGCCGCCGGCATCGGCCAGTCGGGCGAATTTCCCGTCGCGGTAGACGATCTGGCCGTCGACCAGCACGGCGCGCGCATCGCTGCCTTTGCCGGCGCAGATGAAAGTCGAGATCGGCCTGTGCAGCACCCCCACATAGGGCTTGTCGAGATCGAACACCGCGATGTCGGCACGCTTGCCCGCCTCCAGCGAGCCGATCTCGCGCTCGAGCCCCAGCGCCTTGGCGGCGCTGATGGTCGCCATTTCGATCGCGCGCTCGGCCGATATGCGGGTCGGATCGAGGTGGCGCACGTGTTGCAACAACGCGCAGGCCTTCATCTGCTCGACCATATCGACCGAATAGTCGACCATCGGTCCGTCGGTGCCGAGCGCGACCGTCACGCCCGCGCGCTGGGCGTTCGACGCCGGTCCGATCCCGCCGCCGCGGATCGACTCGCTTGTCGGCGTATAGACCAGGCTCGCCCCGACCCGCGCCATGTGCTCAATGTCGAGCTCGGTGCAGTGGATGCAATGGATCAGAATCCAGCGCGGATCGAGGATGCCGAGCTGCATCAGATAGCGCACGTCGGTGCGGCCGGTTTCCCGCAGATACTTCAAGAAGCCCATTTCGAGCGAGAATGTTCCGCCGGCGATATGCGCGCTGATATGCAGGTCGAGCTTCTTGGCGAGCTCGTAGCCGCGGACGATGAGCTCCTCCGTGCTGACGCCGGCGGCGACCCAATGGGCGTTGGATTCGATCACCATGCCGAAGCGGACGAGCCCGTCGGCCGCGCCGTTCCATCGGCGAGTTTCCTCCTCGAACGCCGCCAGCGCCTCGTCGAGACGCATGGGATGGCGCGGATTGCCTGGCGTCCTGCAGCGCAGCTCCTTGGCGTAGACCTGCCGGATGCCGAGATCGCGCTGCGGCTCGACCGAGGCCCGGACCAGGTCCGGCGTCGTGGTCGTCACCGAATGGTTGAGCGAGCAGGTGGTGCCGGTCGCCAGCATTTCCATGCCGGCGAGCGTGCTCGATACACGCATCGCCTCCTCGGTCAGGTTGAGCGAGAGCGGCAGCAGGAATTGCGTGACCCAGTCTTCCAGCAGGTAACTGTCGGCCAGGCCCTTGAACAGCGTGTACCAGTGGTGCTGGTGCATGTTGATGAGGCCGGGCAGCACGATCGAGCCGCGGACGTCGATCACCTCGTCGAACGTGTCGGGCTTGGGCGCTTGAGAGGTCGGGCCGACCACCGAGATGCGGGCGCCGTCGATCGCCACGTAGCCGTCTGGGAAGACATTGCGCCGGGAATCAACGGTGACAACATAGCCGTGGGTGATTAATATGCGTGGCATTTGGTCGACCTTCCGGCGTTGCGTGGTTCTCTGTGCCCGCTCGAAACCGCGAAATCAATTGCAATCTCCGGCGATCGTCGACCGCGAGGAGGTCGTGCGATGTTGTTTGCCCAGCGTGGCAGCCATGCGATCTCGCCGCAGCATTTGGGCCCCGCGGCGCGTGAAGGCGGCGTTCCGTGCGACGCATCGATCGCCGCGTCAATGTATCCCGCCCTGGTACCGCCCTTCCGTGCCATATCCGCCCCCATCGCAACAGGCTTCGATGATTGCGGGATTAGAGCCCGGCGTAGACCTCGCCGCTGCGATAGCCATCACAAAAGTGCGGGATCGATCGCCTAGCCGTCATCTTTTGCGTGATTGGTTAACAGTGTATCCTACTGTTCGCTCTGCGGCAGGAGTCAGTGAGCGGCCCAGAATCACACCGAGAAGGTGCTCTCAGTCTAGCTCTGGGTTAGTGGTTCCCATCCCATTGGGTCATCAAGCTCGATTGCTTCGTCATCGAGTAAGAACCAGCCCTCACGATAGTCCCCATCCCCGAACCAGGCAGGTGCATGGCGGCGCTCCCGGATCCGGCGGACCCAGGGGGCGGCGCAACGGCACGCCGAAGGCACTCGCGACGCGCAGGTGGCTGAGGCGGATCACACGCGAGGTCCGCTGTCCCGCACGGGGGGCTTGGGCCCAGATCGCCAAACAGGGGTTCCGTCCGAAGACGAAAGGGCATGACAGGCACAATTGAGACGGGATGATGGCGAGGATTGAGCGCATTCATGGCATGTCGTCGGACATGCCACGGTTGCGTAACCGGCTGGAACTGCTTTCGCCTGCTACTGTTCACCCGCTTGCCGCTTTCGCATCACCGTTCGTGAGGTTGCGATATATCGGGCGGTTACGTGCGTGAACATGCGAGGTAGCGACAAAGGAGACAGTTATGCGACCTTTGATGCCTCTCGTCGTTTCCAGTTTCGCCGCTGTGTGCCTTCTCCCCGCACCTGCACCGAACGCTCATGCCCAAACGCCCGCGCCGGGGCTCTCTGAAGATTCGCCGACGATTTCAGATCAGAAGCTCGACGCGGCGGCGGCCGCGATCAAACGCGTGGCCAGCCTCAAGGAAAACTATCAACAGCAGATCGCTGTGGCGCCGCCAGCGGACAAGGAGCGTATTGCCGCAGAGGCCATCAATGCCTTCTCGAAGGCAGTCACTGATCAGGGTCTTTCGATCGACGAGTACAATTCGATCCTGGAAGTGGCGCAGACCAAGCCCGAAGTTGGCGATAAAATCCGTCAACGTCTACGTCCTCCAGCCAAGTAGCGCTCACCACCAGCTAGCCGTTTTGTGAGCAGCGCAGCGGGAGCAGCCCGGAGAACAAGGAAGCAATCAATGTCTGGTGTTCCAGGTCTAGATGTTCGTCGTCCCCAATTAGGTTACGAGGTTGGCGAACGTGCTGTTTAAACTCGGCGACCAGGTCTCCGACTGCTACCGCCGCGCCGCCGAGATGCACGAGAACGCCGAGGCGGCCATCAATCCCCAATCCAAACGAGACTATCTGGACCTGAAACGACGCTGGCTCTTCCTCGGACTCAGCTACGAGTTCTCAGAGCAATCTACCGACCAGCGAGGGCCCGGACAGCGAGCTGCTCGCGCAGCGGCGCGCCCCGATGATCGAGGTCATCGAATGAGGAGATAGTGGTTGCCGGCTCCGCGCAGGCTCGTTTTCCTTCTTTGACTCCAAATTCGTGCGCGTAGCGCCCAATGGCCGAGATGGGTAGTGGGTTC
>Ga0081455_10005603_pt1 | contig 13727 bp, 14 predicted proteins | sample TabmetS3T2R1_FD_70207 | JGI IMG/M metagenome (GOLD analysis project Ga0081455, IMG submission 70207) | Tabebuia heterophylla rhizosphere microbial communities from the University of Puerto Rico - S3T2R1 | ecosystem: Host-associated > Plants > Roots > Rhizosphere ... | reverse complement strand
CACGACGGCCACGGCGACTCGCGGCGCGTTCGCCGGCGCGAAGCTGATGAACCAGGACGTGTAGCGGCCCGGGATGCCCGTCTCGGCGGTTCCCGTCTTGCCCGCGACCGGGACTCCCGGGATCTGCGCTGCGGTGCCGGTGCCGCTCTGCACCGCTCCTTCCATCATCTGGGTCAGCTCCTGTGCAGTCTGCCTACTGATCGCGCGGTGCAGCTTGCGCGGCTTCGTGCGGGTGACGACGCCGCCGTTCGGGTTGGTGATCCGGTCGACGACGAACGGCTCCATCACGACGCCCTTGTTGCCGACTCCGGCCGCGACCATCGCCATCTGCAGCGGCGTCGCCAGCATCCGCTCCTGGCCGAACGCGAGCCGGCCGGGGTCGACCTGCGCGCGCGGGTCGCTCGGCCGAAAGAGCTCGCCGTTCTTGTAGAGGCCGCTGGGCGAGCGCTCGTTCGCCGGGGTCTCGAGCGGCGGATCCTCGTAGAACCCGTAGCGCTTCGCGTAGCCGAGGATCTTCCCGGCGCCGATCGCCTTGCCGATGTTGCAGAAGACCGAGTTGATCGAGTGCTCGAGGCCGGTGATCAGGTCGACGGAGCCGAAGGTCTCGGGTGCCTCCGGATTGCCCGCGTTGCGCACCCTCTGGCCGTACTCGATGCAGTAACCCGGGTCGAAGAAGCGCGACTGCGGCGTGAAGCGTCGGCTGTCGAGCGCCGCGCTGGCGGTGACGACCTTGAAGGTCGAGCCGGGGGTGTAGAGGCCGTCGGTCGCGCGGTTCAGCAGCGGCGCCGCGGGCCGGCACGAGGCGCGGATGTTGTTGATCCGGGCGAAGTCCTTTTCGACCAGGTTCGGGTCGTAGGTCGGCCGCGAGGCCATCACGAGCACCTTTCCGGTCCTCGGGTCGAGCGCGACCACCGAGCCGCACTTGCCGGCGAGCTCCCGCATCGCCAGCCGCTGCGGGCCCGGGCGCATCGTCAGCCAGAGGTCGTTGCCCTTGATCGTCGCGCCGCGGATCCTGTCCAGCGTCGTCTTGAGAACGGTGTCGAGGTTCCGGTTCGCCCCGGTCAGGTAGTCGTTCATGGACGACTCCAGCCCGGCCCGCGCGCGGGACTGCGTCGAGTAGCCGACGACGTGCGAGAAGAGGCCGCCCTGCGGGTAGCGGCGCAGGTACAGCTTCTGGCCGCCGACCTTCTTGATCCGGTTCGAGGCGAGGATCGTGCCGTCGGACGCGCGGATCAGCCCGCGCTTGATCGAGAACTGCGCGACGCGCTGGATCTCGTTGTCCTGGCGATCCGCGAGGCCGGCGGTGGCCCAGGTCTGCCAGTACGTGGTGGCGACGATCAGCGCCGCGATCAGCGCGACGCCGACGAGACCGAGCCTGGCGATCTGCCTGTTCACTCGCGCTCCGCGTTCGCCCGGTTGGAGACCAGTAAGAGGCCCGCGAGCAGGACGAAGTTGGCGACCACGCTCGAGCCTCCGTACGAGATGAACGGCAGCGTGATGCCGGTCAGCGGGATCAGCCGCAGGATCCCGCCGACGATGATGAACGTCTGCAGCGCGAAGGCGAAGGTGAGCCCGATCGCGAGCAGCTTCGAGAAGCCGTCGTCGGCGAGCATCGCGATCTTGAAGCCGCGCGCGACGAAGAGCATGTAGACGAGCAGTAGCGCCGCGACGCCGACCAGCCCGAGCTCCTGTGCGAGCGCCGAGTAGATGAAGTCCGTGTTCAGGTACGGGATCAGCTCACCGCCGCCCGTCGTGCGAAAGGTGCCCTTGCCGAGGCCGGTGCCGAACCAGCTCCCGTGCGCGACCGAGTACAGCGACTTCACGAGCTGGTAGCTCGCGCAGTCCTGCCGCGGCAGCATCTTCCCGTTGATCGCGCAGTAGACCGCCTGGTCGGTCCACGGATGCAGCCAGATCGTGATCCGCTCGCGGACGTGCTCGACGTAGTGGTAGACGGCGAACGCGCCGGCGAGGAAGAGGCCGGCCCCGAGACCGACGTAGAGGATTCGGCCGGTCGCGACGTAGAGCATCGCGAGGAAGATCCCGAAGTAGAGGAGGGCCGAGCCGAGGTCGTTGGTCTCGATCAGGACGAGCATCGCGCCGCCCCAGATCAGGAGCAGCGGGCCGAAGTCCTTCAGCCGGCCCTGGGCGAGCACCTCACGCTTCTCGCGCAGGTAGCCGGCCAAGAAGACGATCAGGAAGACCTTCGCGAGCTCGCCGGGCTGGAACTGCAACGAGCCGACGTGCACCCACAGCCGCGCGCCGTTCACGCTCGTGCCGAGGACCGGCAGCGCGGGCAGCACGAGGAGCGCAATTGCGCTCAGCCCGAAGAGGTACTTGTAGCTCTCGAGCCGCCGGTAGTCGTGCTGCAGCAGGAAGAGCGTGAGCGCGAAGGCGCAGAGCGCGACCACGATCCAGAGCCCCTGGCGGAAGGCGTCGGTCGGGTTCAGCCGGTAGATCTCGGTCAGGCCGATCGCGGTCAGCAGCGCGGCCATCGGCAGCAGGTACGGGTCGGCGTACGGGACGGCCAGGCGTGCGACGAGGTGGGCGGCGAGGTAGAGCGCGAAGAAGAACCCCGCGTACGACAGCGACGCGGTCGAGACGATGTCCTGGCGCGCGATGTAGACGCTCGCGAAGCCGAGCGCGGTGAGGATGCCGACGACGACGAGGTTGGCGAGCTCGCGGTTCCGGTAAGTCACTTGGCCCCGATCTGATCCTCGTAGTGCCGCACGGCGGCGCGCGCGGAGTCGTCGCTGCGCAGGGTGTGGTCGAAGAGCTTCTTCCGCTCGGGCTGGCTCAGCTGCGCCGTCAGCAGCGGGCTCACGTAGACGGCGCGGTAGAGCTTGACGTTGCCGACGATGTTCCACGGGACGCCCTGGTAGACGGCGACGTGGCCGTCCGGCTCGGCGCCGACGAAGTGCGAGCGCCAGAGGCCCCAGGCCGCGAAGCCGCAGATGCCCACCAGGAGCACGAGCGCCAGCAGGGCGAAGAGCACGCCGCGGCCCGTGTGCCGCTCCCGCGGCCGGGCGGGCTCCTCGACGCGGATCGCGGGCACGCCGTCGTGCTCGTCGAGGGTCGCTTCCTCGTCGCCCTCGATCGGCGGCAGGGTCACCGTGCGCGCGGTGTCGCCGGTCTCGCCGCCTGCTCCGATCTCGAAGAAGACGACGGTGATGTTGTCGTCGCCGCCGCCCTTGTTCGCCGCCTTCACGAGTGCCTTCGAGGCCACGGTCAGGTCGCCGCGGTTCCGCTCCACCTCGCGCAGGATCGTCTCGTCGTCGACCATCGCCGTGAGGCCGTCCGAGCAGAGCAGGAAGAGGTCTCCCGGCTTCGTCTCGACGGAGAAGGTGTCGACGTCGACGTCGGGATCGGTGCCGAGCGCGCGGGTGATCACCGAGCGCTGCGGATGCCCCTCCGCCTCCTCGGGCGACAGCTTGCCGCTGCGGACGAGCTCGGCGACCAGCGAGTGGTCCTCGGTCAGCTGCTCGAGCCGGCGGTCGCGGATCAGGTACGCCCGTGAGTCGCCGACGTGGCCGATCGCCACGTGGCCGTCCTCGACCAGCGCGACGGTCATCGTCGTTCCCATCCCCGTAGCCGAAGAGTCCTGCGTCTGGCGCTCGTAGACGCGGCGATTGGCCTCCTGGATCAGCTCGTCGACGCGCTCCTCGCCGCCGCCGCGCGAGCCTTCGTCGCGCAGTGCCGCCGCGGCGAGGTTGGAGGCGAGCTCACCCGCCTGCGCGCCGCCCATCCCGTCGGCGACCGCGAACAGCGGCGGCTCGCAGACGTAGGCGTCCTCGTTGTGCCGCCGCCGGCGGCCGGTGTCGGTGAGGCTCGCGACCTGTGCGAGACGGCTACTGCTGCTGCTGCTCACGTCTCGTACCTCAGCTCGGTCTCGCCGATGCGGACCACGTCGCCCGGCGCCAGCCGCTTCGCCTGCGTGAGCCGAATGCCGTTCAGGTAGGTGCCGTTCGTCGAGCCGACGTCCTCGACCCAGACGCCGTCGCGGCGCGGCTCGACGCGCGCGTGCTTGGACGACGCGTACTCGTCACGCGCGAGGTTCACGTCGTTCTCGGAGCCGCGGCCGAGCAGCAGCGCAGAGGAGTTCAGGGTCAGCTCGTCGCCCTCGCTGAGGGCAGGGCTTCTCACGACCACCAACCGTCCGGAGTCACGCAGCGCGGCCAGCTCGGCCGCCTGCGAGGGCGCCAGGATGAAGCTCTCCTGCGGCATGCGGACGTCGCGCGCAGCCGAGCGGACGATCCTCCAGATGAACAGGTAGAGCAGGACGAGGAAGGCGAGCTTCAGCACCAGCAGCGCCTCCTCGACGGCGACGGAATAGAACATCAGGTTTCCGGCTCGGTTTCCCGCCTGAAGACGAGCTCGGTGGAGCCGAGGGTGATCCGATCGCCCTGCCGCAGCTTCGCCCGCTTCTGGCGGCGCCCGTTTACCTCCATACCGTTCGTCGAGCCGAGGTCGACGGCCCAGTACGCGGCCCCCTCCTGCCGCACCTCGGCGTGCTTGCGCGAGACGTTCGGGTCGGCGAGCTGGATGTCGCAGTCCTTCGAGCGGCCGATCAGTGCGCGCCCGCCGTCGAGCTCGTGCCTCGTGTCGTCGACGGTGAGGCTGACGATCTCGCGCGCGAGCCCGAGCTCCTCGGCCGAGACGGCCTCCGTCTCCACCGGCTTGCGGTAGACCATCGTCGCGCCGGGCGGGGCGGCCGGCTCGGGCGCACCCGGCTGCGGGACCGGGCCCTGCACCATGCGCGTCGCGATTCCGAACTCGCCCATCTCGAGGTCGTCGTCGGTCTCGAACTTCACCTCCGGCGGCGAGAGCAGCTCGTAGCGCTCACGGCGCGCGTTCTCTGCGATGTACTCCTGCAGCTCGGAGCGGAGCGACTCCTCGTAGCTCGAGAACTGCTCGCGGTCGGAGGGCCCGAGGTAGACCGTGTACTCGTTCGGCGCGTAGACACGGGAGACGGAGACCACCCGGTGGTCCTCCATCTCCTTGACGAGCTTGCGCGCGAGCTCGACCGGCTGCACATGGGTGCGGAAGGCGCGCCCGAAGACTCCTTCGAACAGGCCCTCGATCTTGTGCTCGATGTTCCGCAGGACGCTCATCTGGGCGGGGTATGCCCCCTGCCGGAATGCTAACGCCGGGCCTGGAGTGCCAGACCGATGCAGGTCCCCCAGGCGGCGATCACCAGCGGAGCCGCCGCGACGGCCGGCAGCGGGAGGAGCGCGCAGGCCATCAGGCCCGCGCCCAGGCCCGCGATCGCCCACGGGCCGCGCTCACGTGCGTAGGGGATGGCCACTGCGGCCGCGGCGAGGACGCCGGCCTCGAGTAGGAGCGCTGGATGCGCCTGCAGGCCGCGGACGAGCGCCTCCACGACCGCGAAGGCGTCTCCGCTGCCCGTGATCCCGAGCCCCCTCGGCGCCGCCGTGCCCGTGAACGGCAGGGACGCGTGCCGCAGGCCGGCGACCACGGCTGCCAGCAACACCGCCGCCGCCACCTGGAGGGCGCGTCGCGCGCGGTTGCCGATTCCCTGCGCGGCCAGCGGGAGAAAGCCGAGGGCGAGCACCGGCGCCAGCAGCGGCCCCAGCGCGAGGAACAGCCCCTGCCGCGGCGCGCGCCAGGAGAGCGCGAGCCAGGCGCAGGCGACGGCGGCGTAGACGAGCGCCAGCCCCGAAGAGACGTTTCCCAGCGGCAGAACGGGCACCGCGAGCGTGAAGGCGAGCCCGAGCCGCGGCCGAACCAGGGTGAGAGCTCCGGCGAGCAGTGCGAGCAGCGGCGCGAAGAGCGTCGGGTAGAACGGCACCTCGGCCACGGTCCACCCGGCGAAGAGCGCCGCGGCCGCCGGAGCCGCGAGCCGCAGCGGCACGTTCAGCGCCGGGATCGTCGGGCGAGTCTTCCGGCGACGCTGCCGCTCGGCGAACGCGTCGCGCAGCTCGTGCGCCAGCAGCGCTGCGGACGGGCGGGCAGCGGGGTCGAGCGCCAGCATGCGGTCGACCAGCGAGCAGAGCGGCTTCGGCAGGTCGGGCCGCGCCTGCGCGAGCGGCGGCGCCCCGCTCTCGATTCGCTTCGCCGTCTCCAGCAGCGAGCCGTTCCAGAACGGGTGCCAGCCCGAGAGCGACTCCCAGAGCATCGCGCCCACGGCCCAGACGTCCGCCGGCGGGCCGCCCGACTCGCCGTGCACGAGCCGCTCCGGCGGGACGTAGGCCAGCGTGCCGGGCACGTCTCCGGTCGCCGTCAGCGGCTCCTCCTCGGCGAGCTGTGCGAGCCCGAAGTCGAGCAGCCGCACCGAGATGCCGCCGCCTTCCGCGAGCAGCACGTTCGAGGGCTTCACGTCGCGGTGGGTGATCCCGCGCTCGTGCGCATGCGCCAGCCCTTCGAGCACCTGCGCGGCGGTCTCGATCGCAGCCTTGTCATCGAGCCGGCCCGCCCGCATCGCCTGCCGCATCGTCTGGCCGGGCACGTACTCGTACGAGATGTAGACGTTGCGCGGGTCGCGGTCGAAGCCGTAGGCGCGCAGACAGCGCTCGTGGCGCAGGCGAGCGGCCGCGAGCGCCTCGCGCTCCGCGCGCGAGGCGGCCTTCCCCTCGCGCGGGACGATCTTGAGGGCGACGTCGAGGCCGTTCTGCTCGTCGCGCGCGAGCCAGACCGAGCCCGAGCCGCCGCTGCCGAGCGGGCGCAGGGGCCGGTAGCGCTCGGCGACGAGCTCGCTCGAGGACAGCGCAACTGCTGGTTCTGCCACGGATTGCTCGTTTTCGGCTCGACGCCGAGACTCCTGCCACGGCCGACGAACTCGGTAGAGTGAGCCGACTTTTTCCTGCAAAGCCGGGCCAGCCAGACCAGCGGGCGCGATGAGCGAACACGACACCGACATCGACTTCGACTTCTTCGAAGACGAGCCGCCGACGCAGGAGGCATCGCGGACCGAGCGGGTCGCCCCGCGGCGCGGCCCTCAGCGGCCCCCGCGCGGCCCGACGAACCTCACTCCGCTCCTGCGCCTGATCGGCCTGATCGCCTTCGCGATCCTGATCGTCGTCCTGCTCGTGCTCTGGGTGCAGAGCTGCCAGGAGGCGAGCAAGGAGAAGACCTACAAGAGCTACATGACGAACGTCTCCGACGTGACCGGCTCGTCGCAGCAGATCGGCCGGCAGCTGAGCCAGGCGATGCTCGCGCAGGGCCTGAAGGAGGCGCAGGTCGAGCAGCGGATCGCCGGCCTCGCGCGCCAGCAGCAGCTCGACGTCCAGCGCGCCCGCGAGATCACGCCGCCGGGCACGCTGCGTGACGAGCACAACGCGCTGATCCAGTCCCTGCAGTACCGCGTCAGCGGCCTGACCGGCCTCGTAGGCGCGCTCGCCGCGACCAAGAGCGTCAGGGACGCGACGCGGGCCGGGACGGTGCTGGCGGGGCAGATGCAGCGCCTGCTGGCCAGCGACGTGATCTACGACGACTCGTTCAAGGACCCGTCGGCCGCGGTGCTGAAGCGCCAGGGCGTGACCGGCACGAACGAGAACGGCGGGCCGCTCGTGCCCGACTCCAACTTCCTCCAGAGCGCCGACCTCGTCACCCCGGACGCGATGGCGACCGTCATCGCGAGGATCCGCGGCGGCTCCGTGTCGCCGAGCCAGGGCGGTCTCCGCGGCACGAACCTCGTCTCGACGAAGGTGTTCCCGCAGGCCCAGGAGCTGAGCACGACGACCACGAACACGGTCACCGTCCGCACGAACATGACGTTCCAGGTCACCGTCGAGAACTCGGGTGACTCCCAGGAGGCCAACATCCCGGTGACGCTCACGATCCAGCAGGCGAACGGGCCTGACATCAAGAAGACGGCGAGGATCGGCTTCATCAGTCCGGACGAGCAGAAGACGGTCAGCTTCTCGGGCTTCCCGGCCGTGAACTTCGGCTCCACCGCGACCGTGAAGGTCGAGGTGCAGCCCGTCCAGGGCGAGACGAAGACCGACAACAACTCGGCGGACTACTCGGTTATCTTCTCCGTCGCCTAAGGCTCCTAGCGTGAGCGTCTCCAGCTCGACCGCCGCCTGGATTGCGATCGCGGCTGCGGCGGTCGCTGTCGTCGCCCTGCTCGCGGCCGTGTGGGTGCTCAGCCGGATGCGGCGGCTGCGGGAGGGCCAGGCGGTGCTCCTGGGCGAGGGCAAGAACGACCTCGTCGACTTCGCCGTCTCGCTGCAGGGGCGGATCGACGACCTCCATCGGGCGGTGGACGAGATCGCCGCGGGGCTCGTGCGCGTCGACCGGCGCGTGGACGGGTCCGTCACGAACACGTCGATCGTCCGCTACGACGCCTACGAGAACACGGGCGGGCACCAGTCGGCCTCGCTGGCGGTGCTCGACTCGGCGCGGACGGGGGTCGTCGTGACCGCGATCCAGGGCCGCGACTACGCCCGGATCTATATGAAGGAGCTCGACCGCGGCCAGGCTTCGATCGCGTTGTCTCCAGAAGAAGCCGAGGCCGTTGAACGTGCCATGTCACGCTAAAACGCCCTGCGGGCTAACCCGCGCAGAGCACTCGGCCTTCGGCCGAGTCCTGCACGCTGGTTGGTAAATTCTTGCGGTGGTGCAGCAAGTTCTTGTTCTGAACGCCAGTTACGAGCCGCTGAACGTCACCACCGTTCGCCGCGCGCACGTGCTCGTGTTCAAGGGCAAGGCCGAGGTGATCGAGGAGCTCGAGCAGCCTCTCAGATCCGCGACGGGAGCCTTCCCGTGGCCGCATGTGATCAGGCTTGTCCAGTACGTCCGCGTGCCGCGCACGCTGCAGCGGAAGATCTCGCGCCGGGCGTTGTTCGCCCGCGACGGCTGGCGCTGCATGTACTGCGGCACCACCACCGGCCGCCTTACGCTCGACCACGTCGTGCCGCGCAGCCGCGGGGGCGGTTCGGTCTGGGAGAACGTCGTCACCTCGTGCGCGCCCTGCAACATGCGCAAGGGCAACCGCCTGCCCGACGAGGTCGAGATGACGCTGCGCAAGCCGCCGCGAGCACCCGCGCCGGTGCTCTTCATCCACCTCGCGACGCCGAAGATCCCGAACCGCTGGCAGCCGTACCTGACCGCGTTCGGCGACTCCGCATCCGCAGCCGCGACCGGGCTGACGTGACGCCGGCGTAGGCCGGCGGCGTACCTCCCGCGCAATCCGAGACGGGAGGACCCGATGAGACTCGTTCAGTTGACGCTGGTTGCGGGCGCGCTCGCGGCGGCGGTCGCCTTCGCCGGGGTCGGCCGCCCCGACACCGCGCGCGGCTCCGCGCCGGACACCCGCAGCGTCACCGTGACCGGAACGGCGAGCGTCCAGGCCGTGCCGAACCGGGCCGGCTTCTCCGCCGGCGTGTCCAGCAACGCGCCCACGGCCCAGGCCGCGCTCGCGGCCAACGCGACCAAGGCGGCCCGCATCGTCCAGGCGCTCGGCTCGGGCGGCGTGGACAAGGCCGACCTCCAGACCCAGGACGTCTCGGTCGGGCCTCGCTGGAACGAGAACGGCGAGCAGGACGGCTTCACCGCGCACTCGTACGTCCAGGTGCACGTGCAGGACGTTCGCGCCGCCGGTCGGCTGATCGACGCCGCCGTCGCGGGAGGTGCGAGCGAGACCTCGGGGCCGAGCTTCGAGCGCGGCGACCGCGACGCGCTCTACCGGAGCGCCTTGAAGGAGGCGTTCGGCGACGCACGGCTGAAGGCTGCCACGCTGGCCGGCGAGGCCGGTGCGAGCCTGGGACGCGTGCTTCGCATCGAGGAGGGACCGTCCATGGCGCAACCCGAGCCGATGCCGCTCGAGATGCGCGCTGCGACGGAGATGACGACGCCCGTCGAGCCGGGCAAGCAGGAGGTGCAGGCGACCGTGAGGGTGACCTTCAGCCTCGCGTGACCGGTAGCCCCAGCCGCTCCCACTCGCTCCACGATCCGGGGTAGAGCCGTGCGTCGCGGCCGGAGAGCCAGAGACGGTGAAGGGTGACGCAGGCCGTCACTCCAGAGCCGCAGTAGGCGACGAGCTCGCCTTCCGGCAGCTCCGGGAGCGGCTCGTCCCAGGGCGCATTGCGCGCGCCCGGGACGCGGCCCGGCACCCGGTCGAACGGGTTCTCCTCGCCGCGGAAGCGCTCGGGCCTGCGCGCGTCGACGACCACGAGCTCCTCGAGCCGCTCCGCCAGCTCGCCCGCGTCGATCGTGTCACCCCCGCGCGGCCGCGGCGTGAAGTCGGCCGGCTCGATCTCCTCCTCGCCCGCCCGCAGCGGGCCGCGCCAGGCATCGAGCTCGAGCACCGCGCAGTCGTCGTGGCCGAAGTGGCGCAGCAGCCACCAGAGCCGCTCCGCGCCGCCCATGTTCCCGTGGGCGACGACGAAGACCCCGGCGCCGATCCCGGCACCGGAAGCCGCGCGCGCGAAGTCGCCGGCGTCGGGAAGCGGATGCCGTCCGCGTGGCCCCGGCGGCGCAGCGAGGTCCTCGTCGACGTCGAGGAACGACGCCCCCGGAATGTGTCCCTCGAGGTACAGGTCGCGCCCGCGACCGGGCGAGCCGAGCTCCCAGCGGCAATCCACGAACTGGTAGCGAGGCACCTAACCGCGTGAGGCCGAGACCACGAGCGAGACGGCCCCGAGCTCGATTCCGTCGGGGCCGCGGAACGGCTCCAGGCGACGGCCGAGCTCTTCCCTGACGCCGGCCCGGGCGTCTTCGTCGAGGCGCGAGAGCACCATCGAGATCGCCCCGGCCATGTCTGTGAGGAAGCGCCAGTACTCCTCGTCGCCGTCGAACGGGTATGTGAACGCCACCGCGTCGATCTCCACGTCCTCGAGCCCCGCCTCGGTGAACAGCTCGCGCAACCGCTCGGGGTCCGCGAGCGAGAGGATCCCCGGCTGCCCGGGAGCGGGCGGCGGGGCGTAGCCGCCCTCGACGAGTATCTGCGTCGGCAGCGCCGCCCAGGGATTCTGCTGCGCGCTTGCGAAGACCGCTGCGGAGAGACGCCCGTTGGGGCGCAGCACCCGCTGCGTCTCGGCGAGTGCCCCGGCGGGATCGCCCATCAGCATGTAGCCCCAGCGGCAGAGGACGCCGTCCACGGACCCGTCCGGCAGCTCCAGCGACTCGGCGTCGAGCACGCGGTAGTCGACATTCTCGAGCCCGAGCTCGGACCCTCGGCGCCGTGCGGCTTCGACCATCGCGGGAGAGAAGTCGCTCAGGATCAGCTGCGTCTCGCCGCCGAGAACCTGCACCGCCGTCAGTCCGACGATTCCGGTTCCGGCTGCCAGCTCGAGGACGGTCGCTCCGGGTTCGACCTGCAGGGCCTCGACCATCCGCTCGGTCACGGGTCGGGCGTGCTCTTCGAACCAGCTGTACTGCCGTTCCCAGCCGGGCGCCATCGCTTCCCAGACGGCGTGGCTCGCACGCCTGAACTCGCCGGACTCCACGCCCGGACCCTATCGCCTGTCAGCTCAGGCGAACGCGCTGCGGAAGCCGGCGGGGCGCAGCGCGAGCGGGCGCTTGCAGCGGCCGCACCAGCTCTGGCTCGCGCCCTTCCGGTCGGAGCGCTCGCGCAGGAGCGGCTTCTCGCAGGTGCACTTCTTGTCGTTCGTCATGCTGCCTCCTCCACCGACTGTGGCGGGACTTGCGGACGGTGCGTGTGGCCGAGCAGATGGCCGTGCGACTCGGTGCCGTAGCCGCCGGGGACCGGGATGTAGAACTCGGGGTAGCCCCACATGCCGTGCTCGCTGACGTCGAGGCCGGCGGTCTCGGTCTCCTCCTCGACGCGGATCCCCCAGAGGCGCTTCATCGTCCAGAGGCACCCGAACGACGCGCTGAACGTGAACGCGCCGACCGCGGCGAGCCCGAGCAGCTGCACCCAGACCTGGTGCAGCGAGCCGGTGTAGACGAAGCCGCCCCGGCCGGTGTTCAGCGTCGCCGCCAGCGCGGGGACGGCGAAGAGGCCGGTCGCGAGCGTTCCCCAGACACCCGAGACGCCGTGGACGGCGACGGCGCCGATGGGGTCGTCGATCCCGATCCGCTCGACGGCGAGCACGCCGACGACGGCGATGACGCCCGAGACGAGGCCGATCACCACCGCGGCCCACGGCGCCACGAACCCGCTTGCGGCGGTGACGGCGACGAGTGCGGCGAGGACGCCGTTCAGCATCATCGAGATGTCCGGCTTGCGCAGGACCAGCCAGGCCGTGACCGCCCCGCTGACGGCGCCCGCCGCGGCCGCGAGGTTCGTGGTGAGCGCGACGTAGGCGAAGAAGCCGACCCGGTCGCCGGTGACGACGCCGAGCGTCGAGCCCGGGTTGAAGCCGAACCAGCCGAACCAGAGGATGATCGTCCCCAGCACGGCGTAGGGGATGTTGTGGCCGGGGATCGGGTTTCCGCGGCCGCCCTCGAACTTGCCGATCCGCGGGCCGAGCAGCAGGGCGCCCGCCAGCGCGGCCAGCGCGCCCTGGTAGTGGACGACCGTCGAGCCGGCGAAGTCCTGCATCCCGAGCCCGAACAGCCAGCCGCCGCCCCAGACCCAGTGCGACGTGACGGAGTAGATCAGCGTGAAGAGCGCGCCGAAGACGAAGTAGACCCAGAGCTTCGCGCGCTCGGCCATCGCGCCCCAGACGATCGCGAGCGAGACGCCGGCGAAGACGACCTCGAACAGGTAGCCGGCCGCTCCGGGAACGGTCGTGAAGAAGGAGTACGGCGCCTTGCCGATCGCGAGCAGGGAGTCCACCGACGGCGCGAAGCCGCTCGTCCCCGTGAAGCGGTTGCCGTCGCCGAAGGCGATCCCGAAGCCGACCGCCCAGTAGACCAGCGAGCAAACGCCGAAGATCAGCACGTTCTTGCCGGCGATGTGCGCGGCGTTCTTCATCCGCGTCAGGCCCGCCTCGAGGAAGGCGAAGCCGGCCTGCATGAACATCACGAGTACGGCCGCGACGACGACCCAGAGGGTGTTGGCGGCGAGCAGCAGATCGGAGCTCTTCATGCCGCTTCCTCCTCCGCGCGGCGCAGCGGGAGGCCGGTGCGGTTGTGGGTGACGTGGTCGACCGGGGTCGTCCAGACGAGTCCGTCGCCGCACTCGTTGCCGCTGCGTCCGGCGTCGGCGACCGTTGCGGCGACGGCGGCCGCGAGCTCGTCTGCCACGACGAAGGTGAGCAGCGCCTTCGGCAGGAAGCGCGACTCGAAGACGCGCCCGCGGTACTCGTGCGTGATCCCGCGCTGCCGGCCGTGGCCCACGGCCTCGACCACGGTGACGCCGACGTGGCCGGTCTGTTCCTCGACCGCGTCGATCACGATCTCGACCCGCTCGCGCAGCACGACGGCCTCCACCTTCCTCAACGCGACCACGTCCCTTCGGGCCACGACCAGGGACTGTCCCCGGGCATGGCCGTTCGGGGCGGGTGTGGACGAGTTGTTGCGATTTCGGGACAGCTCACGTGACCACCTCGCTTCGTCGCTCCAGCAGGACCACGTCTCGCCAGATGCCGTGCAGCCGGCCGATGCGTTCCTGCGTGCCGACCGCCCGGAAGCCGAAGCGCCGCAGCAACGCGAGGCTCGCTTCGTTCTCCGGGAAGACACCGGTCTGCAAGGTCCAGATCCCGGCGCGCTCGGAGCTCTCGATGATGGCCGCGAGCAGCTCCGCCCCGATGCCCTGGCCGCGCGCCTCCACGCCGATGTACACGCTGAGCTCCGCGACCCCGGCGTAGCAGCAGCGCGATGACACCGGAGCGGCTGCGATCCAGCCGCACACCCGGCCCTCG
>Ga0081455_10005602_pt1 | contig 13727 bp, 11 predicted proteins | sample TabmetS3T2R1_FD_70207 | JGI IMG/M metagenome (GOLD analysis project Ga0081455, IMG submission 70207) | Tabebuia heterophylla rhizosphere microbial communities from the University of Puerto Rico - S3T2R1 | ecosystem: Host-associated > Plants > Roots > Rhizosphere ... | reverse complement strand
CCGAGAGCAGCCCCCTCCTGTTCAAGCCGCCCTTTTGGCGAGCCGGTTTCACGCTCTCGGAGACCTGGTGCCTGTCCATTCTGCGCTCCATCCATTGTTCGTTCGACAACAGTCGCGGGAAGCGGGAGCGCACTGGTCGCGTGCGCTCCCTTTCTGCCCGTTCTTACCTATCGGGCCTCGACTTCACTCGCGAGGGAGCCAAGGCCCACAAGGCGGCGCCGGACAGGCCGTCGTGCTTTTTAGTGTTACCTGGCGCCTTAGCGCCAGGTTGCCGGTTCGCACGGAGGATTATTGAACGGGCCTCCGGCAAACTGGCCAGCGTCTGGAGCCCGGATGCAGTGAACGACGCGGGAGGGAGCGATGGCGGCACCGTTGCTGTCGCGCCACGACGCCCTGGTGCGCGTTGCCGGTTCGCAGGGAGGATTATTGTACGGGCCCCCGGCAAACTGGCCAGCGTCCGGAGCCCGGATGCAGTGAACGACGCGGGAAGGATGGACGGCTGCGCCGTTCTTGTCATACCACGCCGCCATGGCCGGACTAGCGAACATGGTCGTGGCGATCAGTCCTACCGAAACGAGCTTACTCATTGCGCGTCTCCATACTTTTGATTGAACGACTGCTATGTCGATGCCATTTCCGCCAGGGGCAAGCTGCCGGCATCGTGCAGCTCCCCCTTCAGGCAAGGCACAGAAGCCGTTTGCTGTGCCTTGCTTGTCTCCATTTCCGTCGTGAGGGATCTACTGACCCGGGCGATTCTTGATTGCCTCTTCGACCTTCTTCTTCACTGATTCGAGATTGAAGGAAGCCGGGTCCTGCATCGGCGGATAGTCGATTGCCGTCAGGGCCAGCTTTCCGACATACTGCTGAACCAGGACGAAACGCCAGAACTCACGGGCGAAGAAGTCGTTGCCGTAGCCGAACGCGCCCGCGTTGGCCGATTCGCCGCGAATGAACGGCGTACGCTCGAACGGGTCCTGGCGGATGTTGACCATCGAAGGCATGTCTGTGGTGGTTTTCTCGCCCGGCCAGCCCCAGGGCTGCACATAGAACTGGAACTTGAAGTTGCCGATGCGGACTGCGCCGAGCTGTGCTCCGCCGAAGTAGAAGATTTCTTCGCGCTTGGATGGGCCTTTTCCGGTGAGCAGATCCATCTGATTGTAGCCATCCAGATGGTTCTTGTAGGTCCGATCGCCGAGCTTCACGCCCTTCAGCAGCTGCTCGGTGATGTTGGGATTGCCCGCCGCCGCCATCAGGGTTGGGAACCAATCCAGCCCGGAGATGATTCCGTTTTCGACGGTCCCCGGCCTGATCCGGCCCGGCCAACGAATGATGCACGGTACGCGGAAGCCACCCTCGCCGACCGTGCCCTTGGTATTCCTGAACGGCGTCATGCCGCCATCCGGCCAGGTGAACACCTCCGCGCCGTTGTCCGTGGTGAAGATCACGATGGTGTTGTTGGCCTCGCCGATGTCATCGAGCTTCTTGAGCAGGGCGCCGATGCTGTCGTCGAGCTGCGCCATTCCGGCTTCCTCGAGACCGTAATTGGTCTCGCTGTTCTGCATGGCGCTGTACTTCTTGGAGAGGAAGGTCCAGACGTGCATGCGGGTGGTGTTGTGCCAGACGAAGAACGGCTTGCCCTCCCGCTTGGCCTTGTCCATGAAGTCGCCGGAAGATTTGACCAGCACCTCGTCGAAGGTCGTCATGTCGTACTTGGCCTTCAGGAACGGCAAGTCGTGCATGTTCGGCACGTTCGACATGTCGGGGAACGGCGGCAGTGGACCTTCATCGATGATCCGCTGCTTGCCGATTTTGCCCCAGCGCGGCATCTCGGTCGGATCATCCGTCTCGGTCGCGAAGCTGTGGATCAGGCTGCGCGGCCCGTTCTTGTTGTAATAGTCCTGATTGACAGGAAACGAGTACCAGTACGGGTCGGACATCGCATCGAGGTGGTACAGATATCCGAAGAACTCGTCGAAGCCGTGCAGGGTCGGGAGGTACTTGTTCAGATCGCCAAGATGGTTCTTGCCGAATTGACCGGTCGCATAGCCCTGCGTCTTCAGAGCGGTGGCGAGCGTGGCCGCCTGTGCCGGCATGCCGACATCCGCCCCGGCCTGGCCGACGGTCGTCAGCCCGGTGCGGATCGGCAACTCGCCGGTTATGAAATTCGCCCGGCCCGCCGTGCAGCTTGCCTCAGCGTAGTAATCCGTAAAAACCATACCTTCCGAAGCCAGCTTGTCGAGGTTCGGCGTCTTTCCCGACATGATGCCGCGATGGTACGCGCCGATGTTGAACCAGCCGACATCGTCGCCCATGATGACAAGTATGTTCGGTGGCCGCTGTTGCTGTTGAGCAGTCGCGGGCAAGGTTGCGAGCGCCAGAGTGGTTGATACTGCGACTGCGCTGGTCCAGAGCAGGTTACGGATACTCATCGTTTTTATCTCCGATTGATTTCGGATCGCCCGTGTGGCGCGCGATTCCAAATCGTTTTCCGTTGAGCCGGATTTAATTCAGGATTGCTTGGCTATCGACTGGGGAGGCCGGACACGCGGATGCGAATTTCGGGACAGAATGCAGCAATGTGTTGCGTGCCGGCATAGAACAGCGTGCACACGGCTTCGTGCGCAGGCTGGCAGTTCACTACCGCTCAAGTTGAGTAGCGTTTGATCAATCGGCTTTTGATCTAGATCAATACATATCCGGCCTAGCGCAAAGCATACGCGGATTGAAATCGTCAGGTACGCAGCTCGGCAGCGTGACGAACTTTCCAGATGCTGCTGCTTCAGTTCACGAGCCCGTGATGTCCGGGTTGGCTGCCGCGTGCAGCGTCGCGAGGTTAAGAATGACTACGCGAAGCGTCTCTAGTGATCTCGCGCGTTTCTGGGATACCGCATCGCCCGGTCAAAGCCGGGCGATGACAGGGCGTGTGGACATTGCAGCCATCCACGCTTCCCTTGCGCTCCCGCAAAGACGTGGATGCCCGGGACATCTAGCGCGAAGACGCGCTTCGCGCTTTAGCCCGGGCATGACGAAATCGTTTCGGGACGGCGATTACTTCGCGGGCTCCAGCACCGAGACGTAGTTCGCCACCGCCGCGCCGCCCATGTTGAAGATGCCGCCAAGCTTGGCGTTGGGAAGCTGCATGCCCTCGGGAGCTTGCCCGGCGAGCTGCATGGCGGTCATCACATGCATGGAGACGCCAGTGGCGCCGATCGGATGGCCCTTGGCCTTCAGGCCGCCGGACGGATTGACCGGCAGCTTGCCGTCCTTGAGCGTCCAGCCTTCCTTGATGGCGCGGGCGCCCTGCCCCTTCGGCGTCAGGCCCATCGCTTCATACTCGATCAGTTCGGCGACGGTGAAGCAGTCATGGGTCTCGACAAAGGAGAGATCGGAAAGCGTGACGCCGGCCTTCTGCAGCGCGCGCTGCCAGGCCACCGTGCAACCCTCGAACTGCAGGATGTCGCGCTTGGACATCGGCAGGAAGTCCTGCGCATGCGCGGTGGCAAGGACGTTGACCGCCTTGCCCATGGTCTTTGCGGTCGCGCTGTCGGTCAGCACCAGCGCAGCGGCGCCGTCTGAGACCAGCGAGCAGTCGGTGCGCTTCAAGGGACCTGCGACATAGGGGTTCTTCTCGCTCTCGGCGCGGCAGAACTCGAAGCCGAAATCCTTGCGCATCTGCGCATAGGGATTGGCGACGCCGTTCTTGTGGTTCTTCGCGGCGATCATGGCGAGCGCGTCGGACTGGTCGCCATATTTCTGGAAATAGCTCTGCGCGATCTTGCCGAACACGCCGGCAAAGCCGCCGACGGTGTCGCCGTCCTCAGGGAGGTACGACGCCTTCAAGAGGTTCTTGCCGATTTCGGCCGAAGGCGTGCGCGTCATCTGCTCGACGCCGACCACCAGCACGATTTTCGCAGCACCGGCCTCGATGGCGCGGACGCCCTGATGCACGGCGGCCGAGCCGGTGGCGCAGGCATTCTCCACGCGCGTGGTCGGCTTGAAGCGCAGCGCCGGATCGGCCTGCAGCACCAGCGAGGCGGTGAAATCCTGCGGCGAGAAGCCGGCGTTGAAATGGCCGAGCACGATCTCGTCGACGTCGGCGGCGGCAATGCCGGCATCGGCCAGCGCCTCGTTGGCGACTTTGACGACGAGGCTCTCGACGGTCTCGGCGTCGAACTTCCCGAAGGGCGTGTGCGCCCACCCTACGATGCTGGCAGTCATGGCTCTCTCCCAATTTGGTTGGGAGGATATGTAGCCTATCGGAGGCGAGACTTCACGCCGGTTTCAGCGATTTCATAGCCCGATCGCACATGGCGGTTATGCCAGCCCAATTGCCGGCGCGGATGTCTGCCGGCGGGCACAGCCAGGAGCCGCCGACGCAGAGCACGTTGGGCTCGGCGAGCCATGTGGCGGCGTTGGCCTCGCCAATGCCGCCGGTCGGGCAGACGCGGATATTCGGGAATGGCCCCGCCAGCGCCCGCAGTGCCTTGATACCGCCGGCCTGCTCGGCCGGGAAGAATTTCACGAGATCGAAGCCAAAGGCCAGCGCCCGCATCAGCTCGGACGCCGTGGCGATGCCGGGCGCGAACGGCAGATCGCTCGCCGCGGCGGCTATCAACAGTTCGGGCGTCAGGCCTGGGCTGATGCCAAACCTGGCGCCGAGCGCTTTGGCACGCGCGAGGTCGTCGGCATTGAGGATGGTGCCGATGCCGACGATCGCGTCGGGCACTTCAGCAATGATCGCCTTGGCTGCGGCGACCGCGGCATCCGTCCGCAACGTCACTTCCAGCGTGCGCACGCCGCCGGCGACCAGCGCTTTCGCCAGCGGCACGGCATGGTCCACCTTTTCGATGGTCAGCACAGGAATGACGACCGCCTGTTTGAAGAGAGACGCCAGCTGTTGCTGTTTTGGTACCATCATGAAGCAGCCTTTGCTGGCGAGGGCATCGCCTCGCGCGGAATGATGGCACCGGGATAGCACACCACGACGCCGGCGAGGTGGTGCCCGGCACGGGCGGCTGCGACCGGATCGGCGCCGGTGAGCCGCGCGGCGACGTAGGCGGCGGCAAAGCTGTCGCCGGCGGCGGTGGTGTCGACGACGGGTTTGGTGACGGGATCGGCCGTCACCTCGTGCACAGCGCCCTCAAATCGGACGATGCTCTTTTGCTCGGCAAGCTTCAGCACGACTTCCTTGGACGGAATGCGCGCCATCAGCCTCTCATTGCTCTCGCCGGGCCAGAGCGGCAGAAGATCCTCTGTCGAGGCCAGCACGATGTCGGCGGCCGCGAACGCGCTTGCGTAGGCCGCGCGCGCGGCATCGAGATCGGGCCAGCCGCGGGCGCGGAAATTGGTGTCGAAGGCAATCCGCGTTCGTTCCTGGTGCGCGCGTTGCAGTGCGCCGAACAGTCTTACGCGCCCTTCCTCGCTGTAGATCGACAGCGTGATCGCCGAGAAATAGACGGCATGGTAGGCAGCAAGCGAATTCAGGATGGCGCTGGTCTGCGGCAAATCCATCAGGCGGCGAGCGGCGGCACTGTCGCGCCAGTGGAAGAAGCGCCGCTCGCCGCTCGCGTCGGTCTCGATCATGTAGAGGCCCGGCAGCTTGCCCGGTACACGTGCCACCCGCGCGGTGTTGACGCCCTCGGCCTGCCAGGCGGAAATCATCTCCTCGCTCAAGGGGTCGTCGCCAAGCGCGGTGATGTAGTCGACCTGCAGCCCGAGACGGGCGAGATAAACCGCGGTGTTCAGCGTGTCGCCACCAAAACCGCGCGAGAAAAGCCCGCCCGGCGCTTGCCGCAGCTCAATCATGCATTCGCCGATGCAGGCGATCTTGGCCATGACAACCGCTTCTCAGGCGGCGAATTTGCCGCCGAGCTCGTCCTCTATGTGGATGCGGATGATGTCGTCAAAGGTCTTTTCCGCCGTGGTGAAGCCGAGCTTGGCCGCGCGCCCAGTCGCGAAATCGCGCGGCCAGCCGCTGACGATGCTGATGATCGCGGGATCGGGCACCCGCTTGATGCGGGAGACGACGTTCTTGCCGGCGACGCGCTCCAGCGCCGCGATCTGCTCGCCCACGGTGACGGAAAGACCTGGCATCGAGAGATTGCGCCGCGCACCGACAGTGCCGAGATCCATGGTGGCGGCGTGGACGAGGAAGCCGACCGCGGATTTCGGCGTGGCGTGCCAATGGCGGACGTCCTCGGACACCGGCAGCACGGCCTCCTGCCCCGCCAAGGGCTCGCGGATGATGTTGGAGAAGAAGCCGGAGGCCGCCTTGTTGGGCTTGCCCGGCCGCACGCAGATGGTGGGCAGCCGAATGCTGATGCCCTCCAGCATGCCCTTGCGGGTGTAGTCGTTGATCAGGAGCTCACAGATCAGTTTTTGCGTGCCGTAGCTGGTCAGCGGCGTATGGAAGAACTCGTCGCCGATCTTTTCCGGGAATGGCGCGCCGAAAACCGCGATCGAGGAGGTGAAGACGAGGCGCGGCTTGTAGCCGCCGCCGGCATGGCGGATCGCCTCGATCAGATAGCGCGTGCCGTCGAGATTGATCCGGTAACCCTTGTCGAACTCGGCTTCCGCCTCGCCCGACACGATGGCGGCGAGATGAAAGATCACTTCCGGCCGGTCAGCAAGCAGGCCGGGCGCGGCACCGGCGTCGGCAAAATCGGAGGCGACCACTTTCACTGGCATCGGCGCCTTCGCCGGCTTCTCCGGCGCAACTACGTCCTGCAGGGTCAGGCCTGAAATTTCGCGGTTGCCCACGCGGCCGTCGCGCAGCAGGCGCTCGGTCAGCTTGCGGCCGACCATGCCTGCCGCACCGAGGATCAGAACGTGCAAGACCCTACTCCTTGTTATTCGTCGTCCCGGCCTTGAGCCGGGACCCATACGCCGCGGCCGATGTCGTTAGAATGGGATGGTTGACGGCTTCGTTTCAGCAAATGCGGCCGGTGGTTATGGGTCCCGGCTTTCGCCGGGACGACAGCGATGGTTGCTTGCTTGGTGCGGACCTTGCGCACTCACTCTTTGACGGCGCCGGTCATCGCCGACACATAGTGCTCGACGAAGAAGGCATAGAGGATGACCAGCGGCAGCGAGCCCGCCAGCGCGCCTGCCATCAGCGAGCCCCAGCGATAGACGTCGCCGTCGACGAATTCGTTGACGATGGCGACCGGCACCGTCTTGTTCTGCACCGACTGCAGGAAGGTGAGCGCGTAGATGAACTCGTTCCAGCACAGCGTGAAGCAGAAGATGAAGGCCGAGATCAGGCCGGGAATGGCCAGCGGCAGCACGATCTTGATCAGAATCTGCCAGCGGCTGGCGCCGTCGATCAGCGCGCACTCTTCCAACTCGAACGGGATGGTCTTGAAATAGCCCATCAGCAGCCAGGTCGAGAACGGGATCAGGATGGTTGGATAGGTCAGGATCAGCGCTAAGGGCGAGTCGAACAGGCCGTACTGGAACACGACGGTGGCGAGCGGAATGAACAGGATCGAGGGCGGCACGAGATAGGCGAGGAAGATGAGACCGCCGACGAGGTTGGCGCCCTTGTAGCGCAGCCGCACGATGGCGTAGGCCGCGAGCACGCTCGCGATGATCGAGAGCACGGTGGCGCAGACCGCCACATACATCGTGTTCCACAGCCACATCGGATAGTGGCTTTCGAACAGCAGCTTGTAGAAGTGCTTGAAGGTCGGATTCCAGGTCCAGAACGGGCTGTAGGTTTCCATGTCCAGCAGCTGCGCGTCAGGCTTTATGGCAGTCAGCGCCATCCAGTAGAACGGAAACAGCAGCACGAACACGATGATCGACAGCGGCAGATACAGCGTCACCAGCCGGCGCGGCAGCGACTGCAAGTAGCTCATGCCCTCGCTGTGATCCTCCCTCGCGGAAGCCGTCAGCACGCCCTTGAGATTGACATGTGTGGTGGGGAGATCAGTCATTGCTTTCTCCCTGATGCCATTTGCGGCAGCGCGCGCGGGGCCTGCCCCGTTCGCGAAAAACGAAAGGCAGCGCCGCGGAGGTCAGTCATTGCTCTCTCCCTGCTGCCACTTGCGGCGCTGCAGGCCGAACCAGGAGATCATGATGGCGGCGAGCAGGAACGGGATCATGGCGCTCGAAATCGCCGCGCCCTCGCCGAGCTGGCCGCCGATGATCGCGCGCTGATAGGACAGCGTCGCCATCAGATGCGTGGCGTTGACCGGGCCGCCGCGGGTCATAGCCCAGATCAGCTGGAAGTCGGTGAAGGTGAACAGCACCGAGAAGGTCATGACGACCGCGATGATCGGGGTCAGCAAGGGATAGGTGATGTGGCGGAACATCTGCCAGCGCGTGGCGCCGTCCAGCGTTGCCGCCTCGTAGAGCGAGGGCGACACCGTCTGCAGGCCGGCCAGGAGCGTGATTGCCACGAACGGCACGCCGCGCCAGATATTGGCGAAGATCACGCAGATCCGCGCCCATGTGGTGTCGCCGAGGAAGTTGATGTTCTGGTTGATGAGGCCGAGATGCTTCAGCGACCACGAGATGATCGAGAATTGCGAGTCGAAGATCCACCAGAACGCCAGCGCGGAGAGCACGGTCGGCACGATGAAGGGGATCAGCACCATCGCGCGCAGCATCGCCTTGAACGGCATGTTCTCATTCAAGAGCAGCGCGAGATAGAGCCCGATGCCGAATTTGATAGCGCTGGCGAGGAACGTGTAGAGCAGCGTGTTGAAAACCGAGAGCCAGAAGACGCCGTCGTCCCACAGCCACTCGTAATTTTCGGCAGCGATAAACTGACCGGCCCTGCCGATCTTGGCGTCGGTGAAGGACAGCCAGATGCCCAACCCCAGCGGATAGGCCAGGAAGAAGATCAGGAACGCCATCGCCGGCACCATGAACCAGAGGCCGAGCCAGTTCTTGTTGTGCTTGAGCTGGTCCCACGAAGTTGCTTCGCGGAGCTGCGGCTTGGCTTTTGCCGGGGCGAGTGCGATGTCTGCCATGAGCCAATTCCTGGGCGATGTCGGTTAGGCTGGATGGGAACGGGCGACGAATAGCCGCCGCCCGCCCCTGTTCTCGTCAGCGATAGATGCGCTTCAGTTGCCGCTCGGCTTCCGCCATCGCGGTCTTGGCATCCTTGGAGCCGGTGCAGTAGTTGGCGAACATGTCGACCACGATAAAGTCGGCAATCGCGGTCGCCGCCTTCTCGCCGACCTTGCCGATGCCGGAGGCCGGCAGCGCGCGCTTGGAGGCCTGGGCGAACACCGCATTCTTCGGATCGGCGGTCCAGATCGGCGAATTCTCATAGGCGTTCAGCGTCTGGGTGAGATAGCCCCGCGAGCCCGTCAGCCACTTGTCGAAGTTTTCCTTCTCCAGCATGAAGGCGACGAAGGCCTTTGCGGCGTCCGGATATTTGGTGAAGTTGAACGCCAGGATCGGAACCGTGAGCTGCAGCTCGGTCGGCTTGCCGATCGGGCCCACCGGCATCAGCGCGTGATAGGTATCCTCGGTCAGCTCCTTCTTGGTCGGGTCGTCCTTGGCCGCGACATAGATCGAAATGCCGTTCGCGGTGACGTACAACTCGCCCGCAAGGTACGCCTTGTTGTTGGAGGAATCGTTCCACGACGGCGTGCCCGGAATGAAGTTGTCGGAAAGCGCCTTGCAATATTCCAGCGCCTTCGCCGTTTCCGGCGAGTTGATGATGACCTTGTCGTCCTTGTCGACGGTCCAGGCGTTATGGCCCCACAGCAGCCAGTGCAGCCAGCCGTTGGCGTCGCCCGAGGCGTGGCCGAGCGCGAAGCCGGCGGGCGTGTTGTTCGCCTTCAGCGCCTTGCACAATTCGAGGAAGCTCGGGAAGTCCTTCGGGAAGTCCTTGAAGCCGGCCTTGTCGGTCGCCGACTTGCGGTAGGTCATGTAGCCCCCGATGGTGGCGACGGGAATGCCGAGCCAGTCATTGCCCTGCTTGCAGGTGAGCGCCGCCGCGTCCGTCCAGCCGCCGTATTTCTTGCCGAGATAGTCGGCAACGTCGTTCATCTTCAGGACCTTGGTCGGGAACAGCTGCGGCAGCGTATGCAGTCCCCAGACCATGTCGAGGCCCGAGCCGGTATTGGCAGAGACCGATGCCTTCGGCTGCACGTCCTCAAAGGCTTCGCTGAACACGTTCATCTGGGTGCCGGTTGCGGACTGGAATGCCGCCACCATGGCGTTGAACGCCTCGTCTTCCGCCGGCACGAAGCGCTTCCAGCGCATCACCGTGAGCTTGGCGCCCTGCTCCGCCTTCCATGGCGAGGACTGCGCCCAGGCTTTGGCGAAATCAAAGAGCGCGGGTCCGGTCAAAGCACCGGCCGCCGCCAGTGCGGTGCCGCCCTGAAGAAGCGAGCGGCGGGTAAACTCGTTCATGTCGTTCCTCCTTGGGTACTATTTTTTATGTTCAGTTCTTACGTTCAACTATTCAGTCGCTTGCCAGTCGTCTCGTCGAACAAATGCACGAGCGACGGATCCGGCTTGAGCCGCACCCTGTCGCCCGGACTGAATTGGTGGCGCTCGCGGAACACGGCGACGACCTGCTCGCCGCCCAGCTTGGCGAACACCTGGGTTTCCGAGCCGGTCGGCTCGACCACGATGATCTCGGCCTCCGCGCCGTCGTCGGCGATGGTGAAGTGCTCGGGGCGCACGCCATAGACCACCGGCTTGCCGTCGGAATTGGAGGGCGCCGTCTTCAACGGCAGTTTGACGCCGTTCGGTCCGTCAAACGAGGCCGCGCCGTTCACTTTCACCTTACCTTTCAGGAAATTCATAGCGGGCGAGCCGATGAAACCGGCGACGAACTGGTTGTCCGGCTTGTCGTAGAGTTCCAGCGGCGTGCCGATCTGCTCGACGATGCCGTCATGCATGACCACGATCTTGTCTGCCATGGTCATGGCCTCGATCTGGTCGTGGGTGACATAGACGGTGGTGGTCTTCAGCCGCTGGTGCAATTCCTTGATCTCCGTGCGCATGGCAACGCGCAGCTTGGCATCAAGATTCGACAGCGGCTCGTCGAACAAAAACACCTGGGGATCGCGGACGATGGCGCGGCCCATGGCGACGCGCTGGCGCTGGCCGCCCGACAATTGCCGGGGATAGCGCTCGAGCAGCGGCGAGAGCGCAAGGATCTCGGCGGCGCGCTTGACGCGGGTATTGATCTCTTCCTGCTTGGCGCCGCGCAGCTTGAGCGAGAAACCCATGTTGTCGGACACCGTCATGTGCGGGTAGAGCGCGTAGTTCTGGAACACCATCGCAATGTCCCGCTCCTTGGGCTGGACATTGTTGACGACGCGATCGCCGATCGAAATCGTGCCGGAGGTGATGTTTTCGAGACCCGCGAGCATGCGCAGCAGGGTCGACTTGCCGCAGCCGGAGGGGCCGACCAGGACGACGAACTCGCCATCGTCGATCGGGATCGTCACGCCGTGCAGCACCTCGAAACTGCCGAACGACTTGCGCACGTCGCGAATTTGGACCGACGACATCCAACGTCCTCCCCTATATGCCCGGCAGTATCCGAGATCGCCGGGCCGCTTCGTTTCTTGTTATGGCTTGGCGGGATCCGCAAAGCCTGGTGCAGACAGGTTATTGTCCGCAGTTTACGCGGTTTTGGCAATCAGTTGCTTAGCCGTGGCTTGGTAGCGCTGTCAATAGTTCTTTGTTCGCGGGGCTGCCTGTGATATGAGCGCGGCATGGCACGGAAACGCACCAAGCCGGGCAAGATACGTCTCACGGAAGTGGCGAAGCTCGCCGGCGTGAGCCCGATCACCGCGTCGCGTTTCTTCCGCACGCCGGAAGCGCTTTCCATCAACAAGCGCGTGCGGGTCGAAAGCGCCGCCAGGGAGCTCGGTTACGTGCCCAATCTGGCGGCACGCGCGCTTGCCTCGCAGCGCACCGAGGTGATCGGCGTCCTGATCCCCTCGCTCACCAACAACGTGTTCTCCGATGTGCTGCGCGGCATCTATGATGCGGTGGATGGCAGCCGCTACAGCATCCAGCTTGCCAATACGCGCTACTCCATCCTGCAGGAAGAGAAGCTGCTACGCGTGTTCCTGGCGCAGAAGCCGGCCGGACTGATCGTCACCGGCATCGATCAGACCCCGGAGTCGCGCTCGCTGATGGAATCGACGGATTGTCCGATCGTTCAGCTGATGGAAATCGGCGAAAATCCGGTCGACATGATGATCGGTTTTTCTCACGCGGATGCCTGCCACGCAGCGATTTCCCATCTCCTGGGACAGGGTTGCCGCCGCATCGGCTTCCTCGGCGCGCGCATGGACCCGCGGGTGCAGCGCCGCTTCCTCGGTTACCAGCAGGCCATGAAGGATGCCGGCCTCACCGATCCCCGCCTCGTCGTAACCACGCCGCTGCCGACCTCGGTCACGCTCGGCGGCACGCTGTTTGCCGACCTGCTGGCGAAGGCACCGGATACCGATGCGGTGTTCTGCGCCAATGACGACCTTGCGCTCGGCGTGCTCTTTGAATGCCGGCGGCGGCATATCTCGGTTCCCGAGCAGATGCTGATCTCCGGTTTCAACGATCTCGAATTCATGGCCTCGGCCGTCCCCACGCTCACCAGCGTTCGCACCAACAGATACGAAATGGGCAGGAATGCTGCCACGATGGTGATCGAGGCGATCGAGGGACGGCGCCCGGAACAGAGCGTTGTCGATCTCGGATTCACCGTGATGGTACGTCAGAGTTCGGTTCGCCCGGGCCATGCCGGCCGCGCGCCGGCCGAGCGGCAAACCGCTGCCGAATAAGACAAATTGATAGCGCAACCATATGGCTTGAACTAAGGTCCAATGCAAAGGTTGCGCGCCGGACACGGCTGGTGGCGACGTTTGTCAGGCGCGCGATTTTGCGCTTGGTAAAGGCAGCGGCTCAAAACAGCGCTTAAGCGCGTTGCAATGCGGGAGAGGAACCAATGAACAAGAACCACGGCAACGGCCACGACAAATCGGCTGGCGGCAAGGGCCGGAAACTCCGCTCCACCGAGTGGTTCAACAACCCCCACAATCCCGGCATGACCGCGCTCTATCTGGAGCGCTATCTCAATTACGGCCTCACCCGTGAGGAACTGCAGTCGGGCAAGCCGATCATCGGCATTGCCCAGACCGGCAACGACCTCTCCCCCTGCAACCGGCATCACCTTGATCTCGCCAAGCGGGTGCGCGAGGGCATCCGCGCTGCCGGCGGCATCGCCATGGAATTCCCGACCCATCCGATCCAGGAAACCGGCAAACGCCCGACCGCGGCGCTCGACCGCAACCTTGCCTATCTCGGCCTGGTCGAGGTTCTCTTTGGCTACCCGCTCGACGGCGTGGTGCTGACCACCGGCTGCGACAAGACCACGCCGGCCTGCCTGATGGCGGCGGCTACGGTAAACCTGCCCGCGATCGTGCTGTCGGGCGGGCCGATGCTGAACGGCTGGTACAACGGCCAGCGCGCCGGGTCCGGCACCGTGGTGTGGAAGGCGCGCGAGCAGCTCGCCGCCGGCGAGATCAACTACGAGGAATTCATCAGCATCGTCGCCTCCTCGGCGCCATCGGTCGGCCACTGCAACACCATGGGCACGGCCTCGACCATGAACTCGCTGGCCGAGGCGCTCGGCATGTCCCTGCCCGGCTGCGCCGCGATCCCCGCGCCCTACCGCGAGCGCGGGCAGATCGCCTATGAGACCGGCAAGCGCATCGTCGAGATGGTCTGGGAGGACCTGAAGCCCT
>Ga0081455_10005601_pt1 | contig 13727 bp, 10 predicted proteins | sample TabmetS3T2R1_FD_70207 | JGI IMG/M metagenome (GOLD analysis project Ga0081455, IMG submission 70207) | Tabebuia heterophylla rhizosphere microbial communities from the University of Puerto Rico - S3T2R1 | ecosystem: Host-associated > Plants > Roots > Rhizosphere ... | reverse complement strand
AACTTATCATTTGCTCGAAAAAATCAGCCACATTGATTCCAAAACTTATGACCGGCTTCTCGATCTGCAGAAAGAGCTGCAAAAACCGGAAGTTGCTCAGTGGTATCAGACCGAGCTTCTCTTTACGCCCGCTGACTTTAACACCATGAAGAACAACGTCGATCAGGCCGTTGCCATTCTAAGTGGTCGCAAGGGGAACGGGCTTTTTCTGGATGCGAATGTGAGCGCCGCTATCGGTGCAGCAGGCAATCAGGCCCAAGGGACGGAAACAACGCCCGCCTCCGGCAACGTCGCCAGCACTGTCCAGGCGGTAATTACCGGCTCCGTTGGCCGCTGGGAAAAAAACGCAAGCAATCTTCCAGCGGATGTGCAAACGGTGCAACGTCTCTTGCAAACAGCAGCACAAAGATTACAAGCTCCTCAACTTGATCCAAAGGGAATTGATGGAAAAATCGCGCGGCCGCCTCGGAATTCGAATACGGTGAATGCGATCGAAGCTTTTCAGAGCAGTTCCAATATTTCCATTAATGGATTGATTGAGCCCGAGAGTCAGACGTGGCAGGCACTCCTGCAAGCTGGCGGCAGTTAACGAGAATGCTACCGCATTTGTTAATGTGAGTTTAGATCTCTCGGCATCAGTCGGGCGTTGGGAACGTCGAGCGCGCAATCGCCCAGCCGATGTCGAAGTCGTGCAACGCCTTTTGGAAACGGCTGCACACGTTTTACAAGCCCCCCAACTCGATCCGAAAGGAGTTGATGGAAAAATCGCACGTCCGCCTGCAACTTCTAACACAGTTGCGGCAATTGAAGCGTTCCAAGGCCGTTATACCAGTTCCGTGGATGGCCTGATTAAGCCGGACAGCCAGACCTGGCATGCGCTTTTGGACGCGATAGGCCATACACCGGAGGTCCACCAACCGCCGAGTCAGCCGGACGTTTCCGGCAATGCCGGAGAATTCTTGTTCCCCTTTCCTTCGCTGCCCGCGTCAGACTGGACTCATTCGCCGCGTGCCTTTGGTTCCAACCGAAACAATGGCCGCCGTGCCCATGCCGGCTGCGACTTGTATTTTGAGAAAGGCACCTGGATTTACGCGATCGGCGACGGCACCGTCACGCGCGGACCGTACCCGTTTTATTGCGAAACCTTTGCTTTGGAGGTCGATCACGGCGCGTTCCTCGCGCGTTACGGAGAGATCCAGAAAACAACAACTGTGAAGGAAGGCGACAGGATCCACGCAGGAGAGCAGATCGCAAAGGTCGGACACCTGATAGGCATTCAAGTCCCTAGCGATATGTTGCATCTGGAGTTGTACGACAAGAGCGCATCGGGACCGCTAACAATCACCGATGCAAACAGATCAAAGAAAAGATCGGATGGGATTCCGTTTATGCGTCGAACCGATCTGATCGATCCTACTTCCCGATTGGATCAGTGGCAGATTCGCTTCCCGAAAGCCTAGTAGCGAGACATTAGTCCCACTGCTTCGGTGGTTTCGTCCACGTTCCGCTTATTACCACTTCTGTGTCATCTACAAGTGAGTTGTCTTGAATAAGTCGGGCCACATCTACCAACTCAATGCGTACGCAGCCGTGGGAGGCTGCGTACTCGGGCACACTTGGGAAATAATGAAACGCAATGCCTCGGCTCTGCATAAACCACGTAACATACGTAGCGCGAGAATCGCTGTTAAGCCTTCGTGCGAACCCTTCCACTGAACGCGTTCCTTTTGGAGTACATTTGGACCCCGATCGCCGACTTGTGGCATCATCATTGCAATTGAGACCTTTTAATCCCGCACCAGGCGACGTCCTAAACGGCCCTGTCTCCTGACTATGAGCCTTCGGCCCCGTCCAGGTAAGAGTGAGCGAATGATGAGGATCGTCCAGGCTCACCGAAATTTGCTGTATGTACGTCTGCGGAAAATCATCATTCCGGAACGGATGGGACGGGTCTGCAGCTGGACTGCCAGCTTGCAGGAGTGCCTGCCACGTCTGGCCGCCGGGTTCAATTATTCCATCAATTGAAATGTTAAAACGGCTTTGAAAAGCTTCGATGGCAGCAACCGTGTTCGAATGCCGTGGCGGTTGCGCAATTTTTCCATCAACGCCTTTCGGGTCGAGCTCAGCATCGTGTAGCTTTTGCGCCGCCGCTTCCAAAAGGCGTTGCACAGTTTTAACATTCTCTGGAAGATTGCGCGCGTTTTTTTCCCACCGACCAACAGAGTCACTAATCACTGCCGGGGGAGTGCCCCGAATCTGTGGCTGAGATTCCAGCACTCTTGCTCGCGAAACCTCGAAAACACGTTTCCCTGCATCTAATGCTTCCAGTTTCCTCGCACGCGCTAAGCGTTGTTTCAAAGTCAGTTTCGGTTTCGCTGGTTTTTTTCGTTTTCTTTTTCCAGAACCGATTGACCGTGCGCTCCGACGTTTTAACTGAGGTTTTTTCTTTGCCATATATGTGTCACATGGTTGCTTCTACACGAATTTGAATCCGCTAATGCAGCGTGCTCAGACGCGGAATTTTAGCTGCTTCGATGCGACTCTTTAGCGCAAGCAAGCCGGCTGCGATCTCGGGACGTACTGGCCCGTGGTTCATAACATACGAGGCGGGACACCTCGTGTTTGTAGAAACAAGTCACTCCGCTGGCAAGGTATTTTTTTCTATGGCGAAGAAGTTCGAAGCAAACAGACGGCTGTAATGTTTAATCTGTTGGCGATGACGGCGGTTTTGTTAGGGGAGTAAACAAAGGATCGGGCGTCATCGCCATTTCTAACCGCCACGACGATCAGACTCCTCTCTCGGTGCCAGCCCTTCCGGGCGAAAGACGACACGCGCGGTATACGCGGCAGCGCCGAAGATCGCGATACCAAGCAGGACAATCGTGCACTTTTGCCAGAATGACATTCTCATCGCGTCGGGCCTGAACCAAACAATCTCTGCTATAAGGAGATCGTGATGCGGTCAATTGATGGATTTATTGCGGCACAGTCTGCCAGGATATGCCCTGAGGTGGGACGACCAGTGCTCGGCCTTCGACCTGGCAATCAAGATTGAGCAATCTCAGCCGGTTTGGTCGACCCGAATTCAAACAAGGGTCTGAAAAATGAGGAAGCTCATGACGGCAGTCTGGAGGAAAAAGAAAACTGCGTAAAACTCATGATAACGTTTATTTCGCGTGATCGAGGCAGTCATTAAGCCCGTGAAATAAAGAGCCCCACTGATGAAATATGCAGGGCCCAGGCCAACAAAGTGTGGAACGCCTTTTAGCAGCGAATCAACAATGTCGACTGGCATAAAGAGTGCGAAAAGAATGAAGAAGGCACGATGATTCGCGTAATAGTGCGCCTTGTAATCGATGGCAGTATCAACATCACTTTCCCGCGGAAACAATAGAAGGGAGGCCAGATACAAAATTGTTGGGGAGATCAGGACGAACAGGAAAAGGTAAAAATTCCACGGCTGCTGGTCGCGCCAGCGGTAGAAAATCCACCAGGCGATCACGAGGTAGACGAATAGGTTAACGATCCAGATGACGTGCACCCAATAGATGCGATGTCTCGACCGCGCCTGCAGCATTTCACCGACGCCTGCAAGAACCCGCGTCATGCCTAACGCGAGAATGATTGAAATGAGAACCGAGAGATACTCAAACGCGCCCACCGGCTAAAAAATGTTTGATGTTTGATTTGCGATGTCTGATGTAAGCATACATTCGCGACGGAATTCAAAATGAAATCGCAGCACGATGTCGTCATTCTGGGCGCCAGCCACCCGTCTTCACCCAGGCTTCGGCGTGGCGAGTAACGGTCCCTCGCTAATACACATTTCCGATGAAATCCAGATATGATGTTGTGATCTTGGGAGCAGGACACAACGGACTTGTGGCGGCGACTTATCTCGCGCGCGCCGGTTTCAGCGTGCTGTTATTGGAAAAAAATGATTACATCGGCGGGGCGACGACTTCGCAGCAAATTTTTCCGGACTACGATGCGCGCTTGTCGCGGTACTCGTATCTCGTCAGCCTGCTTCCGCAGAAGATCATTCATGATCTCGGATTGAAGCTGGAACTGCGCCGGCGCGCGATCGCATCCTGCACGCCATACATGAAACACGGACACGACGGCGCGTTGCTTTTGAGCAACGTCGATGAAGAAGTGGGCCGCCGGTCGATGTGCGAACTGACTGGAAACACCACTGAATATGACGAGTTGAAAAGCTTTTACGCGTTGCCACGAATGTTCGCTGAGCATGTGTGGGACTCGATGCTCGAGCCGCTAATTTCCAAAGAAGAAATGGCGCGCCGGTTCAAGGTGAACGAAATCTCGCGTGAAGCCTGGCGCACTCTGGTTGAGGAACCGCTCGGGAACGCGATCGAGCGTTATCTCCGAGACGATCTGGTGCGCGGCCTCGTGTTTACAGATGCGAAGGTCGGCGTCTTCACGTACCCGCACGACAGCTCGCTGCTGCAAAACCGCTGTTTCCTTTATCATTTAATCGGCAATAAAACGGGCGAATGGAAGGTGCCGGTCGGCGGGATGGGCGCGGTTTCGTCCGAACTGGAAGGCGCTGCACGCAAAGCAGGCGCCGAAATGCTAACGAATGTTGATGTCCACGCGCTTAACGTCACCGGCAAAGCGCGCGCCGTTAAATTTCTGGCGAATGGAAAAGACGAGACCGTTGAGGCGCGGTTTCTGCTGGTTAACTTTGGGCGGAATTTGCTGGCAAAGTTCACAGGTCGATTCTTTCAGCCCGACCGCACTGATGAAGGTTCGGTGTTCAAGATCAATATGCTCCTGAGCCGTTTGCCGAAACTAAAAGCAAAAAAAATTCCGGCGACTGAAGCGTTTTGCGGGACATTCCACAGCGACGAAGGTTACGAACAGATGAATGTCAGCTACGACGAAGCATCAGACGGCAGGTTGCCAAAAAAAATGCCGTGCGAAATCTATTGCCACACGCTAACTGACGACAGCATCCTCGCGCCGGAGCTGCGCGAACAAGGCTTTCACACGATGACGCTCTTCGGACTTGATGCGCCGTGGAGCTTGTTTGTGCGGGATAATGAAAAAATGCGGCGGGAAGCGGAGAAAAGATACCTTGCCAGCATCAACCAATGGTTGGAGGAGCCGATCGAAAGTTGCCTCGCTCTCGCGCGTGATGGCAGCGCTTGCATCGAAAGCAAAAGCCCCGTGGACATCGAGGACGCGCTCGGGATGTATCACGGGAACATTTTTCATAATGCGCCGACGTTTCCATTCGCCGAGCGCAGAGAGCATGTCGGCACGTGGGGTGTTGAGACGGAATACGAAAATGTGTTTTTCTGCGGATCGAGCGCATTGCGAGGTGGCGCTGTTAGCGGGATCCCCGGGCACAACGCGGCAATGAAGGTGCTTGAACTCTGTCGAAAGACTTCCAATGCCTGAAAGCTCAACGTCCCAACCAGCTGATCCGCGCGACGTGGAGTCGATCGACGCAATTATTGCTGCCGCTTACGACGTTATCTCAGGACCGGCTGGACAAAAGCGCGACTGGAATCGCGAGCGGTCGCTGTTTTTTGCTGGAGCGCGACTAATCCCGACCGCGAGAGTACCTGGACGAAATGACGTCGATCTTGAGCCGCAAATCTTGGATGTCGAAAAGTATATCGCGCGGGTGGAACCGCTTTTACAGCAAGGTTTTTACGAAAAGGAAACTGCACGGCGAACCGAACAGTTTGGCCGAATCGCTCACGTTTGGAGCACTTACGAATCGCGTTACGATCCGAACGACCCCGCGCCGTTCATGCGCGGGATCAACAGCTTTCAGCTTTTCAACGACGGCAAACGCTGGTGGATCTTGTCCGTCTACTGGCAGCACGAGAGCGCTGAACACGCGACTCCGGCGAAATATCTTTAATCCTGATCTTACCGGTCAGCGAAAAATGCTTTTTGTGGCCGTTGCGGGAGGAGGTTGTTATGATCCAGTTGATCGCTGATTCTGTGACCACAAATCCAAAACGCATGTCCATTGAGAGGCGACTGCGGCTTATTTTTGCCGGTTCCTCGTCGCTGGTGCCGCAGTCGGCTTACCGAGGATCGTCGCAGCAGAGGCATTGGACGGAAATGATCGGGTAGACGGACAGTGCGATCCCCATCTTACTTCTTTCGGAGTTTTTCGATGGTGTAACGCCGCCTGCGCTGCCTACCGGTTGGTCGCGGATTTATCGACACTACCGTGGTGAATCTCCCTGCATGCGTTCTCCAGCCTATAATGCGCTGGAGGATGGGAAGTGACAGCAGCATCTCTGGTGAAGGATGGCGCATCGACAACGTTGATATCGTTCAATGCTTCACGCCTTTCATCAGGCGAGTGCGCCTGACGCCCCGCCCACGTCCGACGCCGCGGTGATTAAAGATGATCGTGAGTAGTGATTAGCTTGCGGCCCTTATGGATGTTGCAAACTGCATTTATCAGTTTATTTATCGGCCCGTCGCTTATCTCTGTCTCGTTAGGCCGCATAAGCGAAGACCAGTGGTGACGTTCAACATCAGTACCCACGACAACTATCCGCCGCACCGTCGCCTACGACCACAAAGTCTACCTGCACGGCACCGTCAAGTACGTGATGGTGAAAGATAACCAGGATACGGCCTAACCATCAACAGAATGCACAGGTCGCTGTTCGCCCGCTTATCAATGTCGCGTGCGCGCACCAAACGCATTCACTTCTTTTGCAAATCTGTCCAGTATTCTCGGCGCAGGTTTTGGCGCATACCGCAGCAGGATGTAAGTGTGGACAATGTGGCGGATACGATTAGCTTCGTTAGGCAACGATTGAGCAGCACGCCGTGCAAAACTTAATGGACCTTCACAGGGATCTCGCGGCACACCTAGCCGGGCTATCTTTCGGCAAAAATATTCATACAACGCCTTCACCCGGTCGACGCGCGAGCGTGTGCGCAGTTGCATCCATGCGAAATAGATTGCGAGCAGTGCGATCGCGACGAGCAGAATTTCTACGACGAGAAAGAATGAACCGCGGCTGGCGATTCCCATGGACGTTAGCAACACTTCCTGTACGTCGGCGTCGAAAGCAAGAAGCCCAGAGTCCCATTCATAGCTCATTGTTTGCCAAATGAATCGTACGTTGGTGAAAAAAGCGGAGCGGAGCAATCGTGCTATCAAGGCGTTCTGGCGGGCTCTCATCTGCCCGGAAGCGATGCGGGTCTCTAAAAACGAGGTGAAATCGAGGCTCGCCCTTCCCGGCGCAACTGCGGCCGTTGGATCCACTCGAGTCCATCCCTTTTTCGGAAGCCAGACCTCGCACCAGGCGTGCGCGTCCGCTTGCCGAACCAGAAAGAAGTGGCCTAGATCGTTGTACTCACCCCCAAGGTAACCGACAACAACACGTGCAGGGATTCCTGCCAACCGCATCAGAGCAGCGAAACTTGCAGCATAGTGTTCGCAGAATCCTACGCGGCGATGGAAAAGAAATTCCTCAAGATCGTCGTACTCGCCTGGCGTCAATGAATAGCTGAACCCTTGCGTCCGGAAGAACTGAAGCGCCCTGCTTACTACGGCGCCTGAATCACGGTCTTGCACGAGCCACGACTGTGCCAGGTCGCGCACGGCCGGACTGATCGATGCAGGCACCTCAAGCGCTTCCGCTCGTTCCTTTGATGTGATCTCGTTCTCGCCCAATTCTAATGACACGACATCGTAGCGGCGGGATTTTCGAATGGGCTGGACGCTGGAGAGATAATCGCCGCGTGCGAGCATTGCACCAGGAACAGCTTTGATCGGGTGGTCGAGTGCAAACATCCAGCGTGCCCCGTGCGGCGCCAGCGTGATCCGCTGCTGTATTTCTTTGGGGCTAGACGAGTGAACAGGGAGGCTGCGGCTGCGCTCTATGTCGAGCGTGGCCGAGAGAGACTTCGACCGTGGCGTGTAAGGAGCTCGCCATTCCAAGCCGTTGCAATGCCACATGACGACACCGCGCCAGTACATCGGACCAGACGGCGGAGCGCTGCTACCAGGAAATTCCGCGCGAAAAGCGATTTCGGAAGAATTTGCAAGAACTGCGATCCTTCCGGGGGAAAGTCGATCGGAAAAGCCTATGTTTGCCGAACGGAAGGGACGCAGTTCAAACCGGAATCCAGCATTGATCCTAGGAAACAGGACAAAGAAGAGCACGACAAGCGGCAATGCTTGAAGGAGCAGTTTGCACGTCGTGCCAAGCGGAGGCCAGATCGAGCCGGGTGAAGCTCCACGATAGAACTGAATTAGTGCGACCACGAGCAGCGCAAATGCGGTCAGGAGACAAAGCGCAGTTGCAAAGTCTTGCGAAAGGAAAAATCCACACAGACAAAGCATCCACCCGATTAGTATCATGACCCGGAACTCGCGCGCCGTGTGTGCCTCGAGAATCTTCAGAGACATGAGAACCACAAGGAGCGATATGCCTGCCTCGACGCCTCTAAGAGAATCGTAACTGATAAAAGCTGCCGTAAGCGCCGTCGCGACGAGCACCAGTTTCACAACGATAGAGCGAAGCCGGTACCCTTTCGGTTCCATCCAAAATTTCAGTGTAAGCGAAAGAAGAAAAAGCCACGGGACCCAAATGGCGAGGGAGTCAAAGAACGGAGGTAATGTGAAGAGTAATGCTGCCGCCATCCAAAGCAGGGGACGCCGGGGGATGCTCGTGTCGGTCTTAATCGGACTCGTTGTGTTACTCGCGCGCATCCCCGGATGGTCGGAACAGACTTAAAGCGCGCAGGCAGTAGTGAAAATGCATTTGCCCAACGGCTGGAGAAATTTCAATACCGGGAAGACGCAGGCCGTAAGGCTGCCGCGCACGCTCAGCCTCGATTACCCAGAGTGTGAGCTGTGACAGCCTTTCTTCCACATCGGCAAAATGGAGCTCGGAAAAATCGAGATATACCGCGCCCTTGGTTTCGGCCGCGAACTGTTTTGTCATCAGTGGTTGCCCGCGCGCCACAGCTTTCCAATCGATGTGACGTTGGGATTCTCCCCGGACATAGGCGCGAGCCCCCGCAAAATCGTCGCCATGTCCGATGCCTTGTTGCACCCAGCTATCGGCAAAGCGGGCGCGATTTGTCGGTAGCCGAGGATTTCCCGCCGGCCTGGGATAGACGAGGTAGATCTGGTTAGGCACAAATCTTCTCGACGCACGCACAAACCCGAGAGGATAACAACTCGTTAGGTCCAACGCTTCTATTTTATGTTCGCCTCGGTGACGCGCGGGAAAACGAAGGGTCAGACGGGCCGCGCTTTCGCGAGGGACACAATCGAGGCGTTCACGAGTTTTACCTGCGTCGGGCAAGACCAACTCTAGTCCATAGCGTGTCGCACGAGAGTCGTTCATGATCTCAACCGGCAAGCATACGTCGTCGCCCGCAAACGTTGGCTTGGCGGATTCAACCCTCAGTGTGACGCCTGTAAGATTGGTCAGAGTATGCGGAATCGAAACCAGAAAGACCGCAGCGAGCAAAAACAGGAGCAGGTAAATTGCCGCGCTGTTTTGGCTCGACGCCGCGTACCACATTGCGCCAAGCACAAACAACAGCGCTCCAAAACCTGCAGTTGGATAAGCCAGCAGAAATCTTCCTGCTTTCACGGGACCGGCACGCTGTGAAGTAGATTGTCAGCGAGTGTCCGTCCGCTTTGCCCGGACTGTTCGAGGTCGTGCCCGAGCCGATGCGCCATGACCGGCACTCCCACGGCCTGGATGTCTTCGGGAAGGAGCATATCGCGTCCATGCATCAGCGCCCAAGCCTGCGACGCGTGGAGTAACGCGAGCCCGGCGCGCGGGGACAGCCCCGTGCTGTGGCGTTGTCGAGAGGCATCCAGCAAATCCTGCAGATAATCGAGTAACGCCGGTGAGGCGTAGACCTTTCGCACGTTATCTTGAATCTCCATCAACGTTCGCGGATTTATCACCGGCTTTAACTCCTTGAGCATTTCCCGGCGATCCATTCCCAGCAGCATTGCGCGCTCGCTGTTGCGATCCGGCACGCCCAGCTCGATCCGCATGAGAAAACGGTCAAGCTGAGATTCTGGCAGCGGAAAGGTACCGACTGCGTGTTGTGGATTCTGTGTCGCGATCACAAAAAACGGCTCGGGCAAATCGTAGGTCATCCCATCGACGGAGATGCGGTGCTCTTCCATTGCTTCAAGCAGCGCACTTTGCGTTTTCGCTGTCGCGCGATTGACCTCGTCAATCAGGACAACCTGCGAAAACAGCGGACCCCGATGAAACACGAACCGTTGTTCGGCCCGATCGAAGATGGAATTGCCGAGAATATCAGCCGGCAACAAATCACTCGTAAATTGAATTCGCTGGAAAGCGAGCGCGAGCGAGCGCGCCAGAGCTTGCGATAGGGTTGTTTTGCCGACACCGGGAATATCTTCGATTAAGAGGTGGCCGCGTGCGAGCAAACAGGCGACAGCGAGCTTTACTGCGTGGTTCTTGCCTACAATGACTTCACAGATTTGCTTCGTGAAAGCCTCAACGTGATCGGTCACTTCGGAATGATCTGGGGGAACAACGCCTTTCGCAAACACGGTGTGGGGGGAATCCAGTTGCCAGCTTTACTCTTACCGAGGCTCATATTCCGTCGATGAATCCGACAAGTCGAGCTTTTCTGTGAATTTTCGCTCTCGTCTCGTTGGGGTATCGCGGTTTAGTGCCCGCGTTTGGTTAGCCTGAGCCCGAGAGAAAACCGATGCCCGGGCCCTGCCAGAATGAGTTTGGACAGGGGTAAGGGACGGATGCGCGTCGCGATAACATTTCGTGATCAAGCCCAGCACAAACGCTGCGAAAACGAACAGGGCCACTCTTTTTTCGGTCGAAGTGAGGCGGAATTTTTGCCTCACTTCAGCAAATTTGAAACGGTGCGTCTTTCTGATCAAGTCCCGAATCTATCCAGATTTGTGCAGTCAAAAGGTAATCCACTACACAGATGTCCGGTTAGGCGACTGCATAAGCAAGAGCGCCTCATTCGTATCGCAACGCTTCGATTGGGTCGAGGTTGGCTGCGCGATACGCCGGGTATAGGCCGAAGCCGATGCCGATGGCTGAGCAGACAAGAAGTCCAGCAATTGCCCAGCCGTAGGGAAAAATGATGTCTACCTTCAGCCAAGCAGCCAGTAAATCGCCGGCGATGATTCCAAGAACGATTCCGAGGATTCCGCCGGCTTCCGAAATGAAAACTGCTTCGGTGAGGAATTGACGCAGAACATCGCGACTGCGTGCGCCGATGGACTTGCGCACGCCGATTTCTTTTGTCCGCTCGGTTACGCTCACGAGCATGATGTTCATGATACCGATCCCTGCAGCCAAAAGCGCGATGAAGCTCACGACGAACGCGCCGATGCGCACGATGCCCGCAACCGAGGTGAACGCGCTTTTCAGTGAATCGTTCGAATAAATCTCGAAGTCGTTTTCCTGGTCGGCGCGCAGTCCACGCGCCATGCGCATCGCGCTTATGCCTTTGTCCATCGTTTGATTGTAAGTCTCCGTAGAGTACGCCTGTGTGGCGATGTTCACCGTGCGTTTGGCTTCACCGTAATCTTCGAAGAAGCGCGTGATTGGCATGATGCAAAGATCATCCTGGCTTTGGCCGAAGGAGGTTCCTTTCTCCGCGAGCACGCCGACGATTGTGTATGTATGACCACTGACTCTCACCACTTTGCCGATCGGCGTTTCGTGCGGAAACAATCGTTTCTCGATCATTTTGCCGACGACAATCACCCTGCGTGAAAGCTCTACGTCTTCGTCGTTCAAATTCCGGCCGTAACCGAGCGTGTAAGCGTTTGCGGTGAGAAAACTCCGGTTTGTCCCAACGATGAGAAGGCTCGGCGTGGTTTTCACGCCATTGTAAACAGCTTGTCCCTTCACCTCGTAACCAAACGTTTTGAGACAGATTTCGCGCGCATTTCCTTCCATCAACTTCGCGTAATGTAGCGCCTCGCGATACGTGATGTTGCGGCGGTTCTGATATTTTTTCTTGATTTCGCCGCCGACATTCACGTTCGCCGGGTACTTGGCGAACTGAAAAATGTTCGACCCGAGAAAACTAATCCCGCTTTCGATGGAGGACTGCAACGCCCCGATGGCGGTCATCACCGAGATGACCGAGAAAACACCAATCGTGATGCCGATCATTGTCAGCGCAGCGCGCAGTTTATTCGCTCCCAACGACGCCAGCGCCATTTTGATGATCTCGCTGAAAAGCATCTCATTAACACCGGCCTTCAGGCCGGTGAATGTGCATCGACTTCCATCGCAGCCGTTTTAACGGCTTACTTGCAGCCTCGACGCTAAATATGAACGCAGGAGTGCGGAGAAGCCGTTGAAACGGCTTGTATCCTTCGCAGGCAACCGCACCGGCCTTAAAGACCGGTGCTAATGATACAGTTGATGAATCACTCATATCTAAGCGCTGCAACTGGATCGAGCCGTGAGGCTGACCACGCGGGGGCAAAACCGGAGAACAAACCGGTGAGAATTGAGACGGCCATACTCACAGCCACCAGGCTGAGCGAAAATCGGATCGGAAAAGATGGAAACGCCTGCCCGATGCCGGTGCACATTACGTACGCAACGCCCAATCCGATGAATCCGCCGAGCAGACACAGCGAAGTGGATTCGATCAGAAATTGAAGAAGAATTGTGCGTCTTCGAGCGCCCAGAGCTTTGCGCGTTCCGATTTCGCGCGTGCGCTCTTTCACGCTTACAAACGTGATGTTCATTATCCCGATCGCGCCGACGAATAGCGACAGGCCAGTAACAAAAAGTCCCGCGATAGCGATGGAATTCTTGATGGGATCCAGCGTGCTTTTCAGCGCTTGCTGTTCGTTGATGCTGAAATCGTCTTTTTTCTCCGGTGGCAACCCCCGGACACGTCGCATGACTCCAGTCAGCTCGTCTCTTGCCTCGGCGAGCCGCGTTTTGTTCTTCACTTTGACGAGAATGTCGGAATCGCTTTTGGCGCTGAAGTATTTTTGAAACGCCGGCAACGGCATGACAACAATTGAATCCAGACTGAACAATCCCAAAAATGTGCCTTGCCGTGAAATGACCCCGATCACTCTGAAAGGTTGCCCATTGATCAGCACCGATTTCTCGATCGGGCTTTCGGAAGGAAACAGCGCGTCGGCTACATCGTAGCCGATTACGCACACGTTGGCGCCTCCCCGGGATTCGACATCGTTGAAAAATCGTCCCTCCTTAAAGTCGAAGGTCGAAGTAATAAGGTAATCCGAGACGGTTCCTCTGATCAGAACGTTACTGACTTCGCTTTGGCCATGTTTCACACTGCGCAGCAGACTTGAAGTGGGCACCGCGATAACGAGATTCGAATTGGGCGTCGCAGCGATGATGCGATTGATCGGCTCGGCGTACTCGGTCTTGATCTTTTTACGGTCGCGATAATTCCACCAATCATCGACCCGCTTCCAGGGCCATTGCGAGACGTAGAGCACATCGTCGCCGAAAATGGCCATGCTTTTGTCGAATCCAACCTGGATTCCGGCGATCGCGGTGCCCATAAGCGTCACGGCGACAATCCCGATGATGACGCCGAGCGCGGTGAGGGTTGAACGCGTTTTGTTCGAACGCATCTGCGCCAGAGCTATTTTCCAGCTTTCGCTCAGCTCGTACAGAAAGTGCTTCATTAGTAAACCGCAGCATCGGCTGGCAGGGGATCCTCCACGGGCAAGTTAT
>Ga0081455_10005600_pt1 | contig 13731 bp, 14 predicted proteins | sample TabmetS3T2R1_FD_70207 | JGI IMG/M metagenome (GOLD analysis project Ga0081455, IMG submission 70207) | Tabebuia heterophylla rhizosphere microbial communities from the University of Puerto Rico - S3T2R1 | ecosystem: Host-associated > Plants > Roots > Rhizosphere ... | reverse complement strand
TCGAGGTAGGCGGCCGCCCGCTCTCGCTCGGTGACGAGATCGTCGTTCGTTCGTAGCGTGGAGAAGGCGTCGCGAAGATCGGGCTCGGCGTCGTCCTCGGCGACGGAGACGGTCGCGAGCCGGTACGTGCGGTCAGGCGTGCGGTGCTCGAGCGCGAGCTCACCCGGCTCGTCGAAGAGGACGTCGACGACGACGCGCTCGGACGGCGCGATGAGCACCTCGTCGACGAGCGCCTCGTGCTCGTAGTGCCCGGAGTCGGCGCCGACGAGCTTCATCTGCGCGCCCGGGACGGCGACGTTGAAGACGCGCGTGTTCGCCGTGTTCGTGAGGAAGAGGCGCAGGACCTCGCCGCGCTTCGCGTCCAGCTCGAGCTCCGGATCGCCGGCGACGAGCATGACGTTGCCGAAGCGGCCCATGGCGACATGGGTCGGGCCGGACGGGCTGAACCCGGCGATGCTGCCCTCCTCGACGAGGACGTCGTCCAGCGTGAGCGCGAGGTCGCGGTGCGCGGGAGGCCAGTACTCCGGGTCGGCCGGCGTCACGAGGATGTTCCCGTAGAGCCCGAGCTCCTGCCCGTAGTCCTCGCGGATGTGCGGGTGGTACCAGTACGCGCCGGGGTCGGGGGCGTGCACCTGATACGTGAAGCGCTCGCCGACCGGGATCGCCGCCTGCGTGTCGTGCGTGCCGTCGTAGCGGTTCTCGAGCCGGAGCCCGTGCCAGTGCACCGTCGCGTCGAGGTCGCCACGGTTCGCGACGTGGATCGTCACCGTCGCGCCCTCTGGGATCTCCAGGATCGGGCCCGGGATCGACCCGTTGTACGCGAGCATCCGCACGGTCGCGTCCCCGATTCGCTTCCGCACCGGGACGACCTCGAGGTCGAACTCATCGCCGTCGCGCAGCGCCACCCGCTCGGGTGCGCTCGCCTCGGCGAGCCCGTCGACGTCCGTCGGGAAGTGCTCGGGAGTGGAGTGGGCGTGGCCGTGCATCGTCCTATGCCGCCGCGCGCCTGGTCGCCTCGGTCGAGGTGTCCTCGCCGCGCTGTGCCGCCATCTCCCGGGCGAGGAACACCGCGTCGTCCTTCACCCAGCCGAGCAGCGCCGAGCCGCGTGTGTATTGCCACGTGAGGCCGAGAAAGTAGAAACCGGGCACGTCGGTCACGCCGCGACGATGCCGCGGGCGGCCCTCTTCGTCGAAGACGGGGAGGTTGATCCACGAGTACGCCGGCCGGTACCCGGTCGCCCAGATCACCGCATCAACCTCGAGCTCGCTCCCGTCCTCGAAGCGCACGGTCGTCCCGGTCGCGTCGATCGCGCGCGGCCGAAGCGTGATGCCGTATCGCTTCCGCAGCTCGCGCGGGCTCGAGCCGATCAGCGTTTCGCGTTGGCGCATGCGCTTCCCGAGCCTCGACTCGACCGTCTTACGGAGCAGCCCGGTCTTCGTGAGCCACCAGAAGAGGTCGCGGCCGAGGAGCCGCTGTGGCAGCGATAGCTGGCGCGATCCGATCGACAGCTGCACCTTGTTCGTCGCCGAGAGCTCCTTCGCGATCTGGAACCCCGTGTTGCCGCCGCCCACGACGAGCACCGTTCCCTCGGGCGGGTCGCCGGGGCTTCGGTAGCCGGTGCTGTGCATCTGCGCGACCTTCGGGTCGAGGCCACTCGCCAGCCCCGGGACGTACGGGTGCTGGAACGGTCCCGTGGCCACCACGACCTGGTCGGCTGTGATCGATCCGCCGTCGACGTCGAGCACGAACGATCCGTCGTGCGCGACCAGGCTCCGGACCTCGCTCCCGAGCTCGACCGGGAGATCGTGCTCGCCGACGTAGCGCTCGAGGTATGCGATCACCTCGTCGCGGCTCGGGTAGCCGTCAGGGTCGCCCGGAAACGGCAGGCCCGGAAGGCTGTCGTAGCGGCGCGGCGTGAACAGGGTCAGCGAGTCCCAGCGCTCGCGCCAGGCGGCGCCGACCTCGTTTGCGCGGTCGAGGATCACGAATCGCCGCCCCTCCTTCGCGAGGAGCTGTCCCATGGCGAGGCCGGCCTGACCGGCGCCGACGACGACCACGTCGCAATGTCGGCCCTTCGGGGCCATCCTTCCGACCCTTCCCCCTCTTGCCAGCCTCAAACATGCGATCGTTTCTCCGCTCGGGATCGGTGGTACCGGGTGGATAACGAACCGAGGGAGGTCGTCACGCCAACGCCCAGCAACGACCAGGTCAGCGTCCGCTACATGGTCGACGACGTCGACGCCGCGGTCGATTTCTACACCGAACTGTTCGGCTTCGAGCGTGGCCACAACGCCTCGCCGGCGTTCGCGGAGGTGACTCGCGGGAACCTGCGGCTCCTGCTCGCCGGCCCGACGAGCTCCGCCGGGCGACCGATGCCGGATGGCCGGCAGCCGGAACCGGGCGGCTGGAACCGCATCCACTTCGTCGTCGACGACATCGCTGCGGAGGTCGAGCGCCTCCGCGGAAGCGGCGTCAGCTTCCGCAACGAGATCATCAGCGGGCCTGGCGGGCGGCAGATCCTGCTCGAGGATCCGTCCGGCAACCCGATCGAGATCTTCCAGCCGGCGAGCTGAACTACCCCGCGCGGGCGACGAAGACGACGAAGTCGTCCGCGCTCGTCGGCTCCCGTTCGGTGTGCTCTCCGTGGACGACGACGTCCGAGAACCCGGCTCGCTCGAGCATGAGCAGGAGCTCGTTCGGGAAGTAGAGGCCGATGTCGATGACGCGGTCCTCCTCGGCCTCGAGGACGTCGTCGCGCCACCGTTCGGCGTGCATCTCGAGCCTGACGTGCTGTCGGAGAGGATCCAGCTCGAGGATGCGCGAGCTGAGCGCGTACTCGGAGCCGTCCGCCGCGCGTCTCCGCCCGCGCGGCGCCCGCGCGGCCTCGGGCAGCGCCGCGCGTTCCTCGCGGAGCCAGTAGCTCCACTGGCGCGCATCGGCGTACGGGACCTCGACGTCGAGCAGGAGCGTCCCGCCGGGGTCCAGATGCTCACGGAAGCGCACGAGGGCCTCGGCGCACTGCTCGCGCGTGCTCCCGATCCCGAACGAGCCGCAGACGAAGATCGTGCGATAGGTGCGCGGCACGTCGAGCTCGTGCATCGGCTGCACGTAGAGGGTGGGGGAGAGCCCCTCCCGCTCTGCCTTCTCCCGGCAGACGGCGATCATGTCGGCGGAGACGTCGCAGCCGTCGACGTCGAGCCCGGCCCGTAGGTACGGGAGAAGGAGCCGGCCGCTTCCGCACCCGACGTCCAGCGCGGGCTGACCGCCGTCCTCGATGAACCTCTGGAAGTACGGGATCTCGTGCGCGCGGAAGTCGTCGTTGAACTCGGCCCACCACTGCGCGATGAGACCGTAGTGCCAGGTCTGTGGGCTCGAGTCGATTGCACAAGCGTCGCAGACGCCGGTAGCGTCCGTGCGATGTCGGAGCTGGAGCAGGAGCTCGATGCGATCGCCTCGGAGACGGGCTTCTCCGGGGTCGTGCGGGTCGACTCCGGGAAGGAGGTCGTGCTTGCGCAGGCCTACGGGCTCGCGCACCGCGGCTACGGCATCGCGAACGCGCTCGACACACGCTTCGCGCTCGCGAGCGGCACGAAGGGGCTGACCGCGCTCACAGTCGCGAGCCTCGTCGAGGACGGCACGCTCGCGCTGGACACGACCGCGCGCTCGCAGCTCGGCGACGACCTCCCGCTCGTCCGCGACGACGTGACCGTCGAGCATCTGCTCGCCCACCGCTCGGGCATCGGCGACTACTTCGACGAGGAGCTCCCGATGGACCTCGACGACTATCTGCTCACGGTCCCCGCGCAGGAGCTCGCGACGACGGAGCAGTACGTCGCGGTGCTTGACGGCTTCCCGGCGAAGTTCGCGCCGGACGAGCGCTTCGTGTACTGCAACGGCGGCTTCGTCGTGCTGGCGCTCATCGCCGAGCGCGCCAGTGGCACCCCTTTCCACGAGCTCGTCGAGCAACGCGTGAGCGAGCCGGCCGGGATGGCGGACACCGCGTTCCTGCGCTCCGACGAGCCTGCCGAGCGCATGGCGATCGGCTACCTCTCGGTGGAGGGCGCGCGAACGAACGTGTTCCACCTGCCCGTGCGCGGTTCCGGCGACGGCGGCATCTACTCGACCGCGGCGGACATCAGGGCGCTCTGGACGGCATTTCTGGCGGGCAAGATCGTCTCGCCGGACTGGGTGCGCGAGATGGTGCGCCCGCGGAGCGAAGGTCACTCGAGGCGCTATGGCCTCGGCTTCTGGCTCGACGCCTCGTCGGACACGGTGATCCTCGTGGGCTGCGACACGGGTGTGTCGTTCCTCTCGAGGCACGATCCGTCGTCGAGCTCGACCTCCACGGTCATCTCGAACACCACCGACGGCGCCTGGCCGATCGCTGAGCTGCTCGCCGAGCGGGGCCCAGCCTGACGTGCCGCGCCGCAGCCTGTCGCATCCGTCGAAGAATCCGTAGTTCCCCGCGATGCGTGGTTCGAGTGCTGCGCGTACGGTCGCCGCGATGGAAGGCGCGCTCCGCCGCCCACATGCTTCCGGTGCCGCCGATAGGCGGAGCTCGCTCGCGACCGGAAGCGGAGCGGTCCTCGGGCTCGCGGGGCTCGCCTTCCTCAGTGTGGGCCTGTGGGCGCGGCGTACCGTCGCGCAGACGCTTGCCCGTGAACGCATCGTCGATCCCGGGGCGAGGCGCTAGCGCGCCCGCAGCTGGTGCGCTGCGCCGAGCGCGAGCGCGGGGACGTCGTCGTGGCTGCGACCGTCCGCCGTCCACAGCCTCCGGGTCTCGACCGAGGTCGTGAGCAGGATCGCGCCGGCGCCCGGCTTGAGCTCGATCTCGTGGTGACCGTCCGCCCGGCTGTTCCAGTGCGCGACGACGCGTGAGCGACGCGTGCCGGGCGGCTTGGAGCGGGCTGCCATTCCGTACGGCGTGACGGTCAGCACCGCCGAGCCCGGGTCGTCGATGAGGACGCTCGCATACCTCGACGGCCAGCGCGTCGCGATCTGCGGGCCGTCGAGGAGCACGGCGACAACGAGGCTCGGGCCGATGCGCCGGACGACATCAGCGACCTCGCCCAGTTGCGCGAGGTCCTCACACACGAGGGGCGCAGTCGTCACGCCGCTTCCGACGTCGACGACGTGCAACGTCCGTTCGCGAATGCCGATGGCCTCCCACCACAGCTTCTTCGGGTCGAGCGACCGGGTGAGGCGGTACTGGCGAATCTGGCCCTCGTCCAGGCACCAGCGGTGGTGCTTGTCCTGCTCGTACCGCTTCCACCCCGCCGGGTCGCGAATGCCGAAGTGCAGGTAGTTGCGGCCGAGCGCGGCGTCGACGGACGGCATCCGGACGCCGGCGATCAGAACGGTCGCGTCATGCTCGGCGAGGACCTGCTCGAGTGCGGCGACGTCCTCGGGACGGACGGCTGCCTCGGGAAGCACGACGGCGTCCACTCGGCCCGCGCGCTCGCACGCGGCTTCGAGGAGCGAGCGCACGTGGTCGCAATCGAGCGGCGACTCGGGCGCGAACTCGAAGAACCCGAAGAGGTCGGTGTCCATGTTCTCGAGGTGCAGCGACTCCACCGGCCGGAAGTCCCGTGCGCGCACCTCCAGGGGCCACGGGATCACGACCATGTTGAGGTCCTGCCGCTTCGCTGGAAGCTCCGGCTCGACGCCGCGCCAGCGAACCTCGACGGACTCGTAACAGAGGGCGAGGTATCGCGACAGGGACCGGATCGTGATGCCCCGCGACGAGTGGTTGCTCTTGGGCACGATCCGCGCACGGGTGCGCGCCAACCGGGAAAGCGAACCCTCCTCCTGGAGGAGCCTCCAGGCGCGCGCTTCGAGTGAGCCGTCCGGTGCTCGCCGCCCGTTCAGGACGATCTCTGAGCACGCCTCGTCCGCGGCCGCGTGCAGCGTCAGGAGCGCCTCCGTGAGCTCCCACGCCTCGCCGCTGCGGGCGTGGGACAGGGGCAGGTCTCGGCAACGCGAGACGACATCCCAGTACTGACGGACGATCCACGGCAACCCGTCGTCGCTTCCTCCGACTGCGTCGCGCCAACCCCGGGCCGCTGCTCGAACCTGCTCGTTCCAGTCGGGCAGTGGCGGCCACCGACGTCCCGCGGGCGGAGCCACGACGAAGCGGTAGCTCTCCGTGTGGTGGAGGACGAGGTTCGCGAGCATGAAGACGTCGGGCGGCCACCACACGAGCTCGTCCCACTCCGGCGCCGGCCCGAAGGCGGGCCCGAACGCGCTGAAGTAGGACCGCACGCTGCGGTCGCTCGTACCGGACCAATCGGTGCCTGCCCCCGCGTCCGTCCACGGTAGGGCCCCCGCCACGACGCGGACCCTCACACGATCGGAGCATCCGGGGCAAGCGCACTACCCCGCATGCGGCCTGCGGGAAACTACGGATGCGCTGCGCTCGAGCCCTTGCGCGGCGACCGGCGGCCCGTGGTCCCTACGATGGCCGGATGCCGGACCTGCCACAGGGAACGGTCACCTTCGTCTTCACCGACATCGAGGAGTCGACGGAGCTCCTGAAGCGCCTCGGCGACGAGTACCACGAGGTTCTCGTCACGCATCGACGCCTCGTCCGCGACTCGTTCGGGGCCTCGGACGGCGTCGAGATCGACACGCAGGGCGATGCGTTCTTCTTCGCCTTCCCGCGGGCACGGGACGCGGTCGAGGCGGCGGTCGAGGCACAGCGCGCCCACGCGGGGGCGGACTGGCCCCGCGAGGAGACGGTTCGCGTACGCATGGGGTTGCACACCGGCGAGCCTGCGCTCCACGAGGAGGGCTACGTCGGCCTCGACGTCGTGCGTGCGGCCCGCATCTGCACGGAGGGTCACGGGGGGCAGATCCTGCTCTCGGAGACGACGCGCGCGCTGCTCGGGGCGGGGCTGCCCGAAGGCGTGTCGGTGTTCCCGCTCGGCCAGCGGCACCTGCGGGGGATCGACGAGCCCGAGCGGGTGTACGAGATCTCGATCGACGACCTCGAGCACGAGGAGCTGCTCACGCCTCCGGAGCCGCCCGCAGTCCCGCCGGAGTCGCCGGGGGAGGTGCGCGAGCGCGAGTACGACGAGCGGCTCGAGAGCTTCGGCGAGCGGCTCTCGGCGAGCATCCAGGAGCGCGTGCTGCGCTCGCTGGAGGCCAAGCTCGGGAAGGAAGAGGCTCGCGCCGACGCGGACGCGGGCGTGGACGAGTCGGCGGTGGACGACATCGCCGAGCGCATGGAGGCGCTCGGCAGCCAGATCGACGCGCGGATCCAGGCGGCGCTTGCGAAGCGGGGCCGTCGCCCGCGCGACGACTCCTAGCTCGCTCGCGAACAGCTTCCAAGGTTTTGGTTGACAAGACCAAAACAAGGTGCTACGGTAAGGGTCAACTTGACAAGAACCAATGACGCGAAGGAGACCGTCATGCACCCCGCCGCCATCCCGTTCGACTACGTCCAGTACCTCGACACCGGAGATCGCCTGCGCCGCACGCGTGCTCGACCGAACGGCAGCCGTGTGCGCCGTGGCGCCCGCCGAAACGGCGAGGCCGCGTGACCGGGCAGAACGGAGATCCCGGCGTTCCGCCGGGGTACGACCCCTCGGCGTTCCCCGCGTTCGCCGTCACGGTCGACATCGTCGTTCTCACGTTGTCCGAGGGGGAGCTCCACGTCCTCCTCGTGCGCCGAGGCGAGGCGCCGTTCGAGGGCATGTGGGCGATTCCGGGCGGGTTCAAGCGCCCCGACGAGACGCTCGACGAAGCGGCGACGCGCGAGCTCGCCGACGAGACGGGCGTCGAGGCGGCGGGCCTGCTGACGCAGTTCGGCGCCTACGGCGACCCCGAGCGCGACCCGCGCATGAATGTCGTGACGATCGCGTACCGCGCGGTGCTTCGCGAGGTAGGGGCGATCGTCGCGGGCACGGACGCGGCGGACGCCTCCATCGTTCCCGTCGCGGACGTGCTGCGCGGGAAGGTGGAGCTGGCGTTCGACCACGGCAAGATCGTGCGCGACGCCGTCGAGAGGATCCGGCTCGACCTCGAGCTGACGGGCATCGCGACGGCGTTCGTCGAGCCGACCTTCACACTCGGCGAGCTGCGGCTGGTGTTCGAGGCCGTCTGGGGCGTGCGCCTCGACGCGGCGAACTTCCGTCGCAGCATGGTCGCGGAGGAGGGTTGGGTGATCCCGACCGGGCGCCAGGCGCAGCCGGGGCCGACCGGCGGCAGGCCCGCGGAGCTCTACCGGGCCGGGCCGGCGTGGAATCACGGCGCGCCGATCCACCGACAGCAGCGCGAGAGGAAGTGACGGTATGAGAGCCGTCGTCCAGGACAGGTACGGGCCTCCCGAGGTCCTGCACATCGAGGAGCTGGAGGCGCCCGTCCCCAGCGCGGACGAGGTCCTGGTCCGCGTGCACGCATCGACCGTAACCCGCACGGACTGCGGCTTCCGCGCGGCGCACCCGTTCTTCTCGCGCGCCTTCACGGGGCTGCGACGACCGAAGCGGAGGGTCGTCGGGATGGAGCTCGCAGGCGTCGTCGAGGCGGTGGGCGACGCTGTCACCGAGTTCGCGCCGGGCGACCGCGTCTTCGGACTCCGCGGCGGCGCGAACGCCGAGCTCGTCTGCGTGCGCGAGCAGGGCGCCCTCGCCCACATTCCGGACGGGCTCGGCTTCGAGCAGGCCGCACCGCTCTCCGACGGACCGAGCATCGCGCACGCATGCCTGGCGTCGGCCCCGGTGCGCGAAGGGCAGCGCGTCGCCGTCTACGGCGCATCCGGCTCGATCGGGACAGCGGCCGTGCAGCTCGCCAAGGCGTTCGGTGCCGAAGTCACCGCAGTCTGCGATACGCAGCGCCTCGAGCTCGTGCGCTCGCTCGGCGCCGACGAGGTCGTCGACTACACGCGCGAGGACTTCACGCAGAACGGCGACACGTACGACGTCGTCTTCGACGCCGTCGGCAAGCAGTCGTTCCGCCACTGCCGGGATGCGTTGAAGCCCGGCGGCACGTACCTCGAGACCGACCTCGGGTACCTGTGGCACGTCCCGGCGCTCGCGCTCGCCACCCGCTGGATCGGCGACAAGCGCGTGCGGCTCACCATCCCGAAGTACACGAAGGAAGACGTCCTCCTCGTCAAGCGACTCGTCGAGGAGGGCGCGTACAAGGCGGTCATCGATCGGACCTACCCGCTCGAGCAGATCGTCGAGGCGACCCGGTACGTCGAGGCGGGGCACAAGACGGGGAACGTCGTGCTCACGCTCGACGGAGTGGGCGAGGCCGACGCATGAGGGAGGAGCGATGAAACAGTCCATGAAGGCCGTAGTCCACGAGCGGTACGGGCCGCCGGAGGTGCTCGAAGTGCGGGAGGTCGAGAAGCCCGCGCCGGCCGACGACGAGGTGCTCGTCCGCGTCCGCGCGACCACGGTCAACCAGACCGACTGCCACCGCCGCGCCGCGAAGCCCGTCTTTTGGCGCTTCATCGCAGGCTTCCTGCGGCCCAAGCAGCAGATCCTGGGCATGGAGTTCGCCGGCGAGGTCGAGGCGGTCGGCTCCGCGGTCACCGAGTTCCGGCCCGGCGACCGCGTCTTCGGCTGGGGCTGGAGCACGGGCGCCTACGCCGAGTACGCCTGCGTCCGCGAGTCGAGCCGCGTCGTCCACATGCCCGATGGTGTCCCGTTCGAGGAGGCGGCAGCGATCTGCGACGGTGCCTACCAGGGCCTCTCGGCCTTGCGCGGCGCGAACGTCGGCGAGGGGACGCGGCTCGTCGTGTACGGCGCCTCCGGGTCGCTGGGCACCGCGGCCGTGCAGCTCGCGCGTCATCTCGGCGCGCACGTGACCGCGGTCTGCACTGCGAAGAACCTCGAGCTCATGCGCACGCTGGGCGCCGACGAGGTGGTCGACTACCAGCGCGAGGACTTCACGAAGAACGGCCGGGTCTACGACGTCGTCATCGACGCGGTCGGCAAGTACGCGTACTGGAAGTGCCGGCGCTCGCTCCGGCCGGGCGGCATCTACGTCGCCACCGACCGGCTGCACAACTTCGTCCTCCGGTATTTGACGAGGTGGTTCGACTCGCGGAAGGTCGTGTTCCGGGTCGAGTACCCGACGCGCGACGACCTCCTCTTCTACAAGGGCCTGATCGAGGCCGGCGAGTACCGGGCGGTCGTCGATCGCACGTACCCGCTCGAGGGCGTGATCGAGGCGACCCGCTACGTCGAGAGCTGGCAGAAGACCGGGAACGTCGTCCTCACCCTCAACGGCGCGGGGCCGACACGATGAAGGCGATCGTCCACTACACGTACGGCACGCCGGACGTTCTCGAGCTCGTCGATCTCGAGAAGCCGGTCCCGGCCGACGACGAGGTGCTCGTCCGCATTCACGCCTCGTCCGTCAACCCAGCGGAGTGGTACTCGGTCACGGGTCTCCTGGTGGCACGCACGCAGGCAGGGCTGCGCAGGCCGAAGGAACCGCGTGTCGGGACCGACTTCGCCGGCGTGGTCGAGGCGGTCGGTGCGGGCCGCACGGACTTCGCGCCGGGCGACGAGGTCTACGGCGGCAGGACCGGGGCGTTCGCCGAGTACGTGAGCGTCAAGAACGCGATCGTGCCGAAGCCGGCCAACATCTCGTTCGAGCAGGCGGCGGCGATCCCGATTGCCGGGCTCACCGCGTTGCAGGGCCTTCGCGACCACGGGCAGCTCCAGCCCGGACAGAGCGTCCTCGTCAACGGCGCCTCGGGAGGGGTCGGGACCTTCGCAGTGCAGATCGCGAAGGCGCTCGGTGGCGACGTGACCGCGGTCTGCAGCACGCAGAACGTCGAGCAGGCGCGTGCGCTCGGCGCGGACCGCGTGATCGACTACACACGGGAGGACTTCACGCGCAGCGGCGAGCGCTACGACCTCTTCCTCGACGTCGCGGGAAGCCGGTCGTGGTCGGAGTGCAGGCGCCTGCTCAATCCCGACTCGACCTTCGTCGTCGTCGGAGCGCGGCGGCGCGGCAAGGGCCGCCTGATCGGACCGTTGGGCCACGTCGTCAAGATCAAGCTCGCCTCCCTCCGGGCGGACCAGAAGGTGGTCTTCTTCATCGCGAAGCTGACTGCGGAGGATCTGCTCGTGATGAACGAGCTCGTCGAAGCCGGGAAGGTCACGCCCGTCGTGGAGCGGAGGTACCCGCTGAGCGAGACCGCCGCGGCTCTTAACTACCTGGGCGAAGGGCACGCCCAGGGGAAGATCGTCGTCACGGTCTGAGCGATGAGGGCGGTCGTCTGGGAGAGGTACGGCCCTCCCGAGGTGCTGCGGGTGGAGGAGGTCGACCGCCCCGAGCCCGCGGAGGACGAGGTCCTCGTCAAGGTCCACGCCTCGACGGTCAACCGGACCGACACCGGGCTTCGCAGTGCCGAGTACTTCATCTCCCGCTTCTTCACGGGCCTTCGCCGGCCGAAGCAGCGGATTCCCGGGATGGAGTTCGCCGGTGTGGTAGAGGCGGTCGGCTCGGCCGTCACAGAGTTCGGGGCCGGCGACGAGGTCTTCGGTGTGAAGGGCTCGGGCGCCCATGCCGAGTTTGTCGCCATCCGCGAGACTGCGCCGATCGCGCACAAGCCGGCCGGCATGTCTTTCCGGGAAGCCGCCGCGGTCTGCGACGGCGTGATGCTCGCCCTGCCGTGCTTGCGGCCGGTCGAGCGGCTCGAGGGCAGCCGCGTTCTCGTCTACGGCGCGTCCGGGTCCGTCGGCAGCGCAGGCGTCCAGCTCGCGCGGCACTTCGGCGCACACGTCACCGCGGTGTGCGACACGAAGCACGTCGAGCTCGTGCGGACGCTCGGCGCGCACGAGGTCGTCGACTACGTCCAGGAGGACTTCACGAAGAACGGCGAGACCTACGACGTGATCTTCGACGCCGTGGGCAAGCAGTCGTTTCGCCGCTGCCGGCGGTCATTGAAGGACGGCGGGATGTTCGTCAGCACGGACCCCGGCTTCATGTGGCACGGCCCTTTGGTGGCCCTGCTCACGAGGTGGGTCGGAAGCAAGAGAGCGCGGATGGGGATCGCGAAGTACACGAAGGAGGACGTCCTCTTCCTCAAAGCGCTCATCGAGGCGGGCGAGTACCGCGCGGTCATCGACCGGAGCTACCCGCTCGAGGACGTGATCGAGGCGTCGCGGTACGTCGAAACCGGTCAGAAGACGGGGAACGTCGTCCTGACCGTAATTCCGGCGCCCGAGTAGGCGCTTAGACGACGCCGCGCGCGCCCCAGGCGCAGACCGTCAGCGTGAACGGCGGCTCGGGCAGGTGCTCGCGAGCGAGCTCGCGCACCTCGGCCTGTTGCTCCTCGTCGAGAGTTGCCCAATGTGCGCCGGCCGGCCCGACTCCGAGCGTGAAGGGCTCCCACCAGTCCTCGAACGTCGGATGCTCCGCGCTCACCTCGAGCGCAGTCTCCTCGACCTCTTGCAGCCCGGCCTCCTCGAAGAGCTCGGTGAGATGGCCCTCTCGTGCGCCGGCGAGCCGCGACTCGTCCATCACCTCGGGATCGATCTCGTGCGCAGCAGTCCAGTACGGGCTGATCGGTGCGCGGCCGCCCGCGAGATCCCACACGCAGGCCGCCACGACGCCACCGTCGCGCGTGACGCGCGCCATCTCTCGCAGCCCGGCGACGGGATCGCTCATGAAGTGGACGACGAGCTGCGCGAGCGCGTCGTCGAACGAGTCGTCCTCGAAGGGCAGAGACTCGGCCGAGGCCTGCTGGACGCTCACTCCAGGGTTCCGCTCCCGCGCGGCCTCGACGAAGGGCTCCGAGGGATCGACGGCTGCTACCGCGTGAGCCCCGAGCCGCCCGACGAGCTCGGTCGTCAGCGCACCCGGACCGCAGCCGACGTCGAGCACACGCTGCCCCGCGCTCACACCGGCGAGATCCGCGAACGCCGGGGCGAGCGGCACGGCATAGCGGCCCATGAAGCGGTCGTACGACGCGGCGGCGACGGCGAAGCTCATCCGCGAAATCTACGCCTGCTGCGCGCGCTTCGCCCGTTACGGGCCGTGGTCCAGCGGGTACCTTCAGAGGCATGGACGCACGACAACTCGGGATCGCGGTCGCTGTCATCGGCGCACTCGGTACCGCTGTCGCGGCTCTCGCGGATCCGCTCGGGATCGGTGAGGGCGAGGTCTTCGGCTGGTTGCAGATCACCGGCGTCATCATCGGCGCGCTCATCACGCTGCTGGGACTGGCGCTGGCGCTGGAGTGGGTCCCGTATCCGGGACGCGGGCCGGCCGACACGACCGACACGACGACGACACCGAACGCGGCGCAGAACACGACCGTCGTCACCGACTCGACGACGACACCCCGCGACACGGCCCCGTAGGGCCGACGCTCGCGGCTCGTCGAGCGCACGCCGCTAGCATCGAGTCATGGTCCGGGAGGCGCCGCCCGAGCAGACCGAGCACGGTCACCTGCCGACGGGTGAGGACGGCTGGTACGTGCTCAACGCCCGCGAGGCGATGTGGCGCACCTGGGCCGGGAGGGGCAAGTGGCCGCGCATCGAGGGCGCCACGCCCGTCTTCGAGCAGCTCGGCGCCCGACTGCTCGTGCTCGAGCCCGGCGAGCCGATGGCGATGTACCACTGGGAGTCGGACCAGGAGGGCTTCCTGATTCTCGCCGGCGAGGCGCTTGCGATCGTCGAGGGCGAGGAGCGGCCGTTGCGCACATGGGACTTCCTGCACTGCCCTGCAGGGACGAACCACGTCGTCGTCGGAGCGGGGGACGG